>Ga0316576_10000287_pt1 | contig 22201 bp, 21 predicted proteins | sample S0NA_FD_203075 | JGI IMG/M metagenome (GOLD analysis project Ga0316576, IMG submission 203075) | Rhizosphere microbial communities from salt marsh grasses in Alabama, United States - S0-2_050615r3r5 | ecosystem: Host-associated > Plants > Roots > Rhizosphere | place: USA: Alabama | collected...
CGATCCGGGCGAGCCGGCACCGATCCACCGGCTGTTCGATCTACACCTGCGTGGCGGGCGCACCGACGCGGCGTTCGTGGTCGCCTCGGTGGCTGCCCACGACGGCGTGGCCGACGAGCCGGAGCGCCGGCTCCTGCAGCGCCTCCGCCCGCCCGCCCCCCGACGCGCGAGGCAGCCGCTGGAGCCGTCGTTGTTGGAGCGGCTGCGTCATCCGGACGACGATCCGACGATGGCGGCGCTGTTTCACGTGCTGGCGCCGGTGATCGAGCAGCTCGACCCGCTGGACCTGACGGCGCTGGGCGTCGAGCAGAAGGAGATCATCCCGCGGGGGCACCTGCCGGAGGGCTTCGCCTCGGTGATGCGTTACACCGCGGAGCAGCTCGCCGTGGAGTTGCCCAACGTGTCGCTGCACCCGGAGCTCGGCGCTGACGTGCAGAGCGCTGGCAGCGATCCGCCGCTGCTGCTCTGCGGGTTCGAGGCGCTGGAGCTGAGTGATCGCTTCGCCCTCATGTTCCTGATGGGACGGGCGCTGTACCGGCTGGGGCCGGGACGACGGCTGGCGGCCTGGCGCTCGCGCCGGACGCTGCGGGACTACCTGCTCGCCGCGCTGTCCGCGACGTTCCCCGATCTGAAGGTCCCCGACGCGGCGGGCACCGTCGGATACGTCCGCGAGGAGATCGGCCGCTTCGGCCTCGAGCCGGCGGTGAAGGGGGCGGTGAGCGCGCTGCGCAAGCGGGCGAGCGAGGAACGGGGGGGAGGGACGTTCAACCTCGCGGACTGGCAGCGCGGGATCCAGCGCAGCGCCGAGCGGGTCGGGCTGCTCCTGTGCACGGACCTCCCCACCGCGCTGCGCGTCATCGCCGCGCAGGATCGCGGCGCAGAGCGAGAGCTGGTGGACTTCGCCCTGGGTCAGGCCTACACCGCGCTCCGCGCCGAGCTTGGGCTGTCGGTGGAGTAGCCGCCAAATCGATGGTACTGTGCGGCAGGCCAGGAGGAGAGGAACATGTCCGAGACAGTCGAGATGCACGTTGAGGGGCACGTCGAGGCGATCAAGGGCTGGCTGGCGAGTTACCGCGACGATGTCCTGGAGATTCGCCGAGCGATGCTCTCCGAGGCGCCGAGCCCGCGGGCCCGCCAGACCCTGGCCGGGGTGCTGAGCTACCAGCTGCGCAAGATGGACCTGACGCCCGACTGGACCCCCGAGATCGGGATGGTCGACGACGCGATGGTGTTGCGCACCGGCGCTGCGGTGTTCAAGATCAACAACCTGCTCGAGCTGCCCTCAGATGTCGAAGAGACCATCGAGCGGCTCAGCGGCGAGGACGCCGTGGTTCGCGCGATCCTCGGCGAGCGCTACGATGACTTTTTCCAGCGAGTGCGTGGGCTGGTCGAGCAGCGCATCCACGGCCGCGTTCCCGAGGAGATCATCGAGGATCGCGCCAAGCGTGACGAGCTCCTCGCCGATCTGGACCGCTTCCTCGACGCCTACCACCCGGCGGCGATCAAGGACCCGGAGGGGTTCTACTTCGAGCTGCTCTCCTACCTGGGCGCCAAGCTCTAGTTGAACCGCTGGTAGGAGGCGACGACCACCGCGCCCTTGGGCACCTGGACGTTGATGAAGGTCAACGAGTTCGAGGTCGGGTTGTAGACCCAGCCCTGGGTCCGGCTGCGGGGCAGCAGCAGCCCGTTGGCCTCTACAGCGAGGGTCGAGCTGATCGGCACGTACTTCAGGGTCCGGGGAGAGGCCGACGCGGTGATCGTGTCGATGATCACCTGCAGCGTGGCGTTGAGGTCGTGCTGGCACACGTCGCCGGTCTGCCCGCCGAACGCGTTGACCAGCTCCTGGTAGCCGAAGGCGACCTCTGCGCTGCAGGCGTTGTTGCAGACGCCGCCGATCAGGTGGACCGTGGCCTGAGCGCCGCCGTAGAGGTCGACCAGCGGCTGTATGAACGTCTCGAGCTTGACCTGCTTGTCCGGCGTGAGCTGGCAGTTGGTCTTCTTGTAGTCCATGTAGCTCAGGAAGCCCTCCTCGCCAAAAAAGTCCCCCTCCCCCTCCTTGAGCTCCTGGGCGGTCTCGTCGGTGACGAAGATCACCGCGAGGTGCGCGCCCTCGCGGATCTTGTGCGACGAGCTCGCCGCCCGGGGCAGGTGGTTCTTCACGGCCCAGTAGCCGTGGGACAGGCCGTGCTCCGAGCCGCCCTCGTAGTAGGGCGGGTTCTTCACGCAGGCGGTGAAGGCGTCCTTCTCGTCCGGGAGCAGGAAACGGTCCTCGCCGCCGTCGTCCGACGAGGCCCCGTTGCCGTCGGAGCAGAACTTGCCCAGCAGGACGCCGGCCCCGGGCTTCTTCATGCCGGCGACACCCATGCGGAAGTCCAGACCGGCGGCCAGGGCCTTGTTGAAGAAGGTGGTGGCGTTGTTGACGATGTCCTGCCTGTTGTCGTTCATCGAGCCGGACTCGTCGACGATCCAGATGATGTCGGCCACGGCCTTGCTGCTGATCGCGCGGATGTCGCACTCGAAGACTGGCGACTTTCCGGCCTGGGCCGCCGCGGTGCCGTTGCCCAGATCGTCGACGAGGAAGCTCAGGTCGGTGGACGTGTCGTCGTAGTCGGTCTGGTTTGCCACCGCGGCGCTGACAATGATCTGTCCCGTGGGCCGCAGGGCGAGGGCGAGCTTGATCATCAGCTTGGCCGACGGCGCGGCCACCGCCCCGGGCAGGCCGGAGATCGCGGTGAGCGGCTCGGCGAGCAGCACGGCGAGCAGCCGGTTGCGCAGCTCCCCGGGCTCCATCACGGCGTTGGCGCTGACGTCCCAGATCACCTCTTTGACGTCAGGGTGCTTCTCTGCGCTGCTGCCGCTGGATCCGGCGGCGCGTACCGTCGCGCTGCTCCCCAGGCCGGCGAGAGTGGCGAACAGCTGTTGCTGGATCTTGCTCACCTCCGCCGCCGGGGAGGTCAGGTCTGTCGGGCGGGTCGCCACCAGGGCCGCCACGCCGCTGTGGTTAAGGGCTGTGGCCGACTTGGAGGACACCGCGCCCGCGATGGTGACAGTGTGGGCGCTCACCCCAGTGGGGATGACCAGGCTGAAGTTGCCCCGGGGATCCTTGTGCAGGGTCCAGGGGACCTGTTCCTGACGACAGATCTCTGGCACCCCGAGGTCCGGCTGCCCATCGGGGAGCAGGAGCGTGTCCGGTCCCGCGTCCAGGCCCGCGATCCCCGCCTCCTCCGGATACACCGGGGCGCGATGGTTGCAAGCCATCGAAATCATCAAGATTGCCGGTAGCAGGCGGGGTGTCATGGCTCCTCCGGGGGCAGGGAAGGTCCACCGACAAACGCCCACAGTGGGCTTGCACATTCCACAAATGGTGTCAGTTTCCTAACCAACCGAGCCCGATACCCTAAAGGATAGCAGGATCGATGCCACCCGGGATAAGGTGGCAGTCCAGGACGCGCCGTCCGGCGCGGAAAAGGAGGAGGAGATGGCGTTCACACTGCCCGAGCTGCCCTATTCCAAGGATGCGCTGGTCCCCCACATCTCGGTCGAGACGGTGGAGTACCACCATGGCAAGCACCACCAGGCCTACGTCACCAACCTGAACAAGCTGGTCGAGGGGACGGAGTGGGCCCAGAAGGGGCTCGAGGCCATCATTCGGGGCGCGGAGCCTGGTGGGCTGTTCAACAACGCGGCCCAGGTGTTCAACCACACCTTCTACTGGAGCTGTCTGGGCCCGGGCAAGGGCGGTGAGCCGACGGGGGCGCTGGCCAAGGCCATCGACGGCGCCTTCGGCAGCTTCTCCCAGCTGAAGGAGAAGCTCACCGCGGCGGCCGCGACGCACTTCGGGTCGGGCTGGGCCTGGCTGGTCAAGGACGCCTCGGGCAAGCTCGCCGTCGAGTCAACGGCGAACGCCGGCTGCCCGTTGCGGGAGGGCAAGACCCCGCTTCTGACCTGCGACGTCTGGGAGCACGCCTACTACATCGACTACCGCAACGCCCGCCCCAAGTACATCGAGGCGTTCTGGAACCTGGTCAACTGGGACTTCGTCGCCCGGCAGCTGGGAGCCTGACCTAGACTCGCCCGTCGAGGATGTCCATCGCCAGGCGAATCCGGCTGCGGCCCTCCTCGTAGGGCTCGTGCTGCAACGCCATCCCCAGCTCCCATCGCGCGCGATCGATGTCGCCCTGTAGCCCGAGGACCAACCCGTAGAGGTAGTGGTGCCGGGCGAAGTGATCGTTCTTGGAGGCCGCGGCGCGCAGCGCGCTGAAGACGTGGCCCAGGCTGCCGATCACCGCGTAGCACAGCGCGACGCGGCAGCAGTGATCGTAGCCGATCTCCCGTTGCTTGAGCTCCGCGGACAGGGCGGCGGCGGTGCGGGAGACCAGCGACATGTCGCGGATGATCATCAGGGTCCTGAGCTGGTCCAGGCTCAGCGCCTCGAGCAGCGGGCTCTCGACCAGCCTGGTCAGGGCCTCCCCCTCCGGGCAGCCGAGCAGTGAGGCCACCGTGGAGGGCAAGCCGTCAAGGCCGACCTCCTCGAGCAGCTCGGGCTCGAAGAGGAACTCGCGATAGACGACCCGCTGCAGCTTGTCTGCGACAGAGCCCGTGTCCATGGACTCCGATGATGGACCCGGCGCGCGGACCGGTCAATGCCTGGCTCGGGGACGTCCACGCCCGCGCGACAGCAGGGCGAGGCCGAGCAGGAGCAAGACGGGGACTGGCAACCCGACTGGCCGCGGCCCGGCAAGGCCGCAGCCGCCGTCTCCTCCGGCGCGGCTCAGGGACCAGTCTCCGCTCTCGGCGGAGAAGGGCAGGCAGGCCTCCCCGTCGCAGCGCGTCCCCGTGGGACAGATCGCCTCGGCGGCCTGGCCCTGACACTCCTCGACGCAGACGCCGGCGCCGTTGGCCAGGGCGCAGAGGCCGCTCGCGCAGTCCGCTCCCGCCTCGCACGCGCCCTCCGTGCCTCCGGAGCCCGCGTAGCACGATCCGTCCAGCACGCAGCGCGAGTCGACGGTGAAGCTGACCTCGGTGGTGCTCGTGTGCTGGGCCCAGTCGTGGACCTCCGCCTTGAGCACGTGCTCGCCGTCGCTGACATTGGTCAACGCCTTGGTGTAGGGCGGATCGTTGAGCTCGAGGACCTTTGTGTTGTCGAGGTAGATCACCACATGGTGCACGGCAAGGTCATCGGCGGCGGTGACCTCGAAGGAGAAGTCAGGGGGCAGGACCGCGCCGGGCCCCGGCCGCATGAACCAGGCCAGCGGTGCCAGGGTGTCCTGCTTGCCCGGGCCCACATTGTCGGTCAGCACCTTCTCGGCGTCCTGGGTCGTGCGTCCACAGGTGCTGCCCTCGGACAGGCTCGAGGTGACCCAGCAGCAGACCGAGGGGTTGAGGGCCGGGTACATGATTCCTTTCGGATCGGAGACGTGCTCGAGGCCGAAGCTGTGCCCGAGCTCGTGGGCGATGACCATGGCGAGCTTCTTCGCCGAGGAGCTCATCAGCTCACCGAAGATCAGGGTCACGTCGTTTTTTTCCGTGTTCTTGCAGTCCAGGGGCGAGATGCCCACGGTGCCGGCGCCGCCCTTCTTGCAACCATCCCCCCGGCCGCCCACCATCGCCATGGTGTAGTCTCCGTCGGTGGGCCGATCGGTGACGAGCTTGACGGCGAACTTCATGAAGATCAGCTTGAGCTCGTCGACGACGGCCTTCATGCCCTTCTCCTTGCCGCCGAGGTTGGTCCAGGTCATCGCGGGGTAGCTCAGCGTGGCCGAGAGGATGAGATCCGTCGTGTTGGTCTTCGCGTTGTTGCCGCCGACCTTGAGCTCGGCCCCGTCGAAGTTGAGGTAGACCACCTGCCAGGGGGAGGAGTCCGCCGGGGCGAAGCGCTTGTCCGGAGGATCGAGGACGACGAAGTCACCGGCGAGCGAGAGCGGTGCCGAGCCGTGGGCCACGGGGTGAACGACGACACGCTCGGCCGGGGAGAGGCGTGGAGCGCAGAGGAGGGCGACAACGACCAGCAACGAGGGGAGGCGGGAAGACATGGGTGCTCCGGGTAAGGCGACTGTGGCACCGGAAGCATAGCCCGGAAGGGGGGCCCACGCCACCTCCGGCCATGCGGTGGAATATCTGGTACTATCCGCACGTTCACCGTGGGCTGTCATGAGAGCGCCGGCGACACCGATCTTGGTCCTGCTCCTCTGGGGGTGCCCCGCGCCCGAGCCACAGACGGCTGACGGGACACCGCCCGACCGCGGGGTGCGTCTCAGCGAGGCGGGGCTCGCCCTGTGCAGTGTGCCCAAGGCGTACTGCACACCCGCGGACCCCTGTGGGCTCAACCCGATCTGCAGCGCCGAGCGCGTCTGCCTGACCTCGGGGGCCCGGGACTGCGATGACGGTGTCCCCTGCACCGAGGATCGCTGCGTCCCCGGAGGCTGCGAGCACGCGGTCACCGATGGCTACTGCCTGATCGAGGAGGTCTGCCACAAGAAGGGGGCGACCTCCGGCTGCGGACGCTGCCAGCCCGAGCTGAGCAAGACCCGCTGGTCGCCTCTCGACGGCGACTCCTGCGATGACGGAAACCCGTGCACCAAGGGGGACGAGTGCAAGCAGGGTCTGTGCGTGGGGCAGTCCTACACCTGCGCCGACTCGCTGGCCTGCACCACGGACGCCTGCGACGGGCAGGGCGGGTGCAAGAACCTCCTCGACCCGACCTACTGTCTGATCGAGAAGGCCTGCTACCGCAGCGGAGAGACAGACGCAACCGGGTGCAAGGTCTGCGACGTGGCGGTGTCCCAGACCGCCTGGCAGGACCGCGCCAACGTGTGCGCCATCGGCGGCAAGTGCCACACGGCGGGGGCCAAGGACGCCACGGGGTGCTTCACCTGCGAGCCGCTCCACACGCCCACCGCCTGGACCCCGCTGCCCGACCTCTGCCTGATCAGCGGGACCTGTGTCCCCAAGGGCAGCCAGCACCCGAGCGGGTGCGCCGGTTGCGTGCCGTCGACCAGCAGCAGCGGATGGACCGGCCTGAACGGCGCCGCCGTCGTTGCGGAGGGCTTCGACCAGGGGCTGGGCGGCTACACCACGTCGAAGCTGAGCGGCAAGGTGGGCTGGCAGCTCTCCTCCGCCCGCTACACGACCCCGCCGACGAGCCTGTACTACGGGGACCCGGCGTCCCTGAGCTACGACAGCGGCTCCTCCAACAGCGGGAGCGCGACGACGCCGCTCCTGGACCTGCCAGCGGGGCAGAAGGCGTACCTCAGCTTCCAGCTCTACCTGGACACGGAGACCACCTCGAGCTACGACCTGTTCCAGGTCCGGGTCGCGGGAAAGGTGCTCTGGAACAAGGCGACTGACATGAAGCTCGGGGACTACAAGAAGTGGATCCTCGTGAGTCTGGACCTCGGCGCCTACGCCGGGCAGTCGATCCAGGTCCAGTTTCACTTCGACACCAAGGACGAGCTGAACAACCAGTCCGAGGGCATATATATCGACGATGTCACATTGCTGACCTCGTGCGGCTCGCTGTAGTATCCTCGGCATCAACGATTGGGGGGCATGGAGCGTTGAGATGAGCAACCTACTTAGAATCGGAATGCTGTTCGCGGCAGTGGCGCTTGTCGGCTGCTCGGGCGGCGACAAGGAGAAGGACGGCGGCGGCAAGACGGACGTGAAGGTGGACGGGGGCCCCGGCCTGCCGGATGGCTTCATCGGCTACCCCTGCGAGGACGAGGGGCAGTCCTGCAACGCCCACGACCCCTGCGCCATCGATCCCATCTGCAAGCGGGACGCGACCGGTGCCCTGGTCTGCATCCCCTCGTCCATGCAGCAGTGCGACGACGGCCTGGACTGCACCGACGATGTCTGCAAGGGGATGGGGCTGTGCGAGAACGTGCCCAAGGCCGGCTACTGCGCCCTGCCGGTGCTGGTCGGCGGCTCCGACGCCGGGCCGGGCACAACCGAGATCCGCTGCTTCCAGACGAAGCAGCCCGACCCCAACGACACCTGTCAGATCTGCGACCCAGAGACCGACCCCACCAAGTGGTCCCCGGCCAACGGCGGCGCCTGCGACGACAACAACGCCTGCACCAAGGAGGACTACTGCCAGGACGGCGTCTGCAAGGGCGTCAACTACGCCAGCCAGTGCGCGGACAACTTCGGCTGCACGGATGACCTGTGCGACGGCAAGGGCGGCTGCCTCGGCAATCAGCTGAGGAGCGACTGGTGCCTGATCAACGGCGCCTGCTACAAGGACCAGGAGAGCCACCCCAACGGCAGCTGCAACATCTGCGACGTCTCCACCAGCCAGAGCGCCTGGACTCCGATCAGCAACACCTGCATGATCGACAGCAAGTGCTTCAACGCCCAGGCCAAGCACCCGACCGGGGACTGTGCGATCTGCGACCCCGCCAAGAGCACGAGCGCCTGGACCACCACGAGCAATGGCTGCCTGATCAACAACACCTGCTACAAGACCGGGGACAAGGACTCGATCCAGTGCAGCGAGTGCGACCCGACCAAGTCGGTCACGGCGTGGACCCCTCTCAGCGGGCTGTGCAAGATCGATGGCCAGTGCTACAAGCAGGGCGACAAGCACACCGGCGGCTGCGCCGAGTGCGACACCGCGGCGAGCACGACCAGCTGGACCGTCGTGGGCTCCTACTGCCTGATCTCCAGCGTCTGCAAGAACCCGCAGGACAAGGACTCCACCGGCTGCAACGAGTGCGATCCGACCAAGGACAAGTACAACTGGAGCACCGTCGCCAACACCTGCTTCATCAGCGGCAAGTGCTTCCAGCAGGGCGACAAGAACACGGCAGCGACCTGCGCCGAGTGCGACACCGCGGTGAGCACGACCAGCTGGACCGTGAAGACCAACGAGTGCTTCATCGGGGGCACGTGCTACACCTCGGGCACGGCCAACACCGGTGCCTGCGCCACCTGCGCGCCGGCCACGGACAAGTACAACTGGACCCCGAGCACGGGCAAGTGCCTGATCGTCGACAAGTGCTACAGCGACGGGGACAAGGATGGCACGGGGTGCCTGCAGTGCAGCTCGAGCGCCGACCCGACGGGCTGGAGCCCGGTCAGCGGGGCCAGCGTCACCAACTACGACTTCGAGAGCGGCGGGTCCACGGGCTGGTCCATCGTCAACACAGACGCCAGCGTGGGCTGGGTCGTCAGCACGAAGCGCCCGGCGAGCGGCAGCTACTCGCTGTACTACGGTGACCCAACGACGGGGAACTTCAGCGGCTCGGGCGCCAACAGCGGGACCGCCACCATGCCCGCCGTCACCCTCGCCGCGGGCAAGAAGGCCGGGATGACCTTCATGCTCTACATGGACACCGAGGGCAGCACCTACTACGACGTCCTCAAGGTCTACGTCGGGAGCACGCAGGTCTGGGAGAAGGACGTGACGACCACGGTGACGATGAAGACCTGGATGCCCATCTCCATCGATCTGTCGGCCTACGCCGGCCAGAGCGTGACGATCAAGTTCGAGTTCGACACGGTGGACAGCGTGGCCAACACCACCGAGGGCGTCCACATCGACGACATCACCATCTACCACAACTGCTGACGGAGGCCCCATGATCTGTCGAGAGCTGGTCGCCGCCGCTGCCGTCGCGCTCGCCCTGACCGCCGGCTGCAGCGATGACAACGGCCCGGCCAAGGACGCCGGTCCCGCCTCGGACTCCACCCTGTGGCCCTGCGAGGATCCCGGCCTCTCCTGCAACGCCCACGACCCCTGCGCGATCAACCCCGTCTGCGGCGAGGACCACCTCTGTCACCCGTCGTTTCGCCAGGACTGCGACGACGGGCTGTCTTGCACGAAGGACTCGTGCGGCGGCCCGGGGCAGTGCATCAACACGCCGGACCCGGGCTCCTGCGCCCTGCTGGTCAAGCAGTCGGGGACGAGCGAGATGCAGTGCTTCTCCAAGGGCGACCCGAACCCGGACGACCCGTGCCAGCAGTGCGATCCAGACCAGGACCCCAACAAGTGGAGCGACGCCTCGGGGGCGATCTGCGACGACAAGAACCCCTGCACCAAGGACGACCGCTGCAAGGACGGGGCGTGCCAGGGCACCTACTTCAGCTGCAGCGACGAGCTGGTCTGCACCGAGGACATCTGCGACGGCAAGGGCGGCTGCGGCCACACGCTCAAGACCGGCTACTGCCTGATCGGCAAGGCCTGCTTCAAGGACCAGGAGAAGGACGCGGGGGAGTGCGCCATCTGCGACGTGAGCAAGACCCACACGGCGTGGACGCCGCTGCCGGGCCTGTGCAAGATCGGCGAGAGCTGCTACCAGCCCGGAGACAAGGACGCCACCGGCTGCGGCGTGTGCGATCCGCAGCAGGACGGCTCGGTCTGGTCCGTCGCCACCGACGCCTGCCTGATCAACGGCGTGTGCTACGCGAGCGGCGCGCCGCAGCCCGGCGGGTGCGCGACCTGCGAGCCGACGAAGAGTACGACGGCGTGGACGCCCAAGAGCGGTAGCTGCCTCGTGGGCAGCGTCTGCGCCTCGAGCGGCGCAACCAGCCCGAGCGGCTGCGGCGTCTGTGACCCGGCGAAGACCGCCCAGGGCTGGAGCCCGGCGAGCGGCAGCACGACCCCGGCGCAGGCAGACTTCGAGAGCGGCACGGGGAGCTTCACCCTCGATCCGGCGGTCAACGGCGTCGGCTGGCAGGTCAGCACGAAGCGCGCTCACCAGGGCAGCTCCAGCCTGTACTACGGCGACCCCGCCAAGGCGAGCTATGACAACGGGGCGCAGAACGGCGGGAGCGCCAAGCTCCCCACCCTGGCGCTCACCGCGGGCAAGAAGTCCGCGCTCTGGTTCTGGCTCTACCTCGACACCGAGACCACCGACGGCTTCGACGTGCTCAGCGTGAAGGTCGGGACCCAGACCGTGTGGCAGAAGAGCAGCACCACGGTGCTCCGCTACGGCGAGTGGTTCCCGGTGGAGGTCGATCTGAGCAGCTTCGCCGGCCAGAGCGTGGCCCTCTCCTTCGCCTTCGACACCAAGGACGCCTGGTCCAACAGCGGCGAGGGCGTCTACGTCGACGACGTGAAGCTACTCACCGGCTGCCCGTAGCCCTCCATCGCGGGCAGGCCCCGCACAGAGCTGTGAAAAAAGCCTCAAGTGCAGGCCTGCCGCGCCGTGGGAGCGTGGGAGAGCAGGGGAGCAACGAGGACGGCTTGGCGGCTCTGTGCAGGGCCTGCCCGCAGCTCTCTTAACCCAGCTCGCTGACCGCGCTGCAAAGCTCGTGGACCACGCGGTCCTGGTCGCCCTCGGAGAGCTCGGGATAGAGGGGCAGCATCAGCCCGCGGCGGGCCAGGGCCTCGGTCACCGGCAGGGCCGGGCGCGTCGGGTCGTGGTAGGCCGGCTGGAGGTGCAGCGCCATCAGCCCCGGCCGGGTGGCGATCCCGCGATCGATGAGGCGCCGGATCACCAGGTCGCGCTGGCTGGCGGTGAAGTGGTCGGGGAGCAGCACCATGTAGGACTGGAAGGTGTGCCTCGAGCCCTCGGGCTCGGCCGGGGGGGTGAGCCCCGCCGCGGAGAGGGCGGCGCCGTAGCGGCGGGCCAGCGTCGCGCGGCGCTCGAGGATGCCGGCGAGCCGCCCGATCTGCACCAGCCCCACGGCGGCCTGCACGTCGGTCATGCGGTAGTTGTAGCCCACGAGCTCGATGGGCTCGCTCGTCGCCGTGGGCGCGTCGTGGCGCTGCCGCGCGCTCGCCCGCATGCCGTGGGAGCGCAGGGCGCGCAGGGTGTCGGCGAGCTCGCCGTCGTCGGTCGTGATCACCCCACCCTCGCCGGTGGTGATCACCTTTCGGGGGTGGAAGCTGAAACAGCACGGGTTACCCAGGGCGCCGACCGGCCGTCCGCGGTACTGCGCACCAAGGGCGCAGGCGCCGTCCTCGAACACCTCGAGCCCCCGAGACCGGGCCAGGGCGAGGATCGGGGCCATGTCGGCGGACAGACCGAGCTGGTGGACGGGCAGGATCGTCCGGGTCCGCGGGGTGATCGCGGCCTCGAGCCGCTCGGGGGCGAGGTTGAACGTGCCCGGGTCGACGTCGACGAAGATCGGCCGAGCGCCCGTGTGCCGCACCACATTGGCCGTGGCGACGAACCCCAGGGCGGGCACCAGCACCTCGTCGCCGGGTCCAATACCACTGGCGGCGAGGCACAGGTGCAGCGCCGTCGTCCCGGAGCTCACCGCGACGCCGTGGCGCGCTCCGGCCAGGTCGGCCACCGCTTGCTCGAAGCGGGCGACCTCCGCGCCCTGGGCGAGCCAGCCGGAGCGGATGACCCGCGCGGCGGCCTGCGCCTCCTCCTCTCCGATCAGCAGCTTGGTAATGGGGATCATCGAGGACCGGTGCTACTCCTCGAGCACCTCGATCACGGGGACATCCTCCGGGCGGACCTCACCCGGGCCGACGATGTCAGAGTCGAGGTCACCCTCCGACGAGGCCTTGTCCTCGGCGTTGCGGTTGGTCGGGCTCTCGCGGATGATCACCGCCGCGGCGTCGTCGAGGCAGGCCCAGAGCAGGGGAAGCGGCATGTGGTCGGCGAGGTGTTTGGGGCCGAGGGTCTGGACCACGACCGTCGGGTCAAAGCGCGCGCCGTCGAGACCGGCCTGGAGCACAGCCGCGACCAGAGACGGCGGCAGATCGGTGGCCAGCACCGCGGGCGTCATGTGGGTCAGGATGTCTTCGGCAGAGAGAACACCGAGCCGCAGCCCCTCCTCCAGCAGCACGGCGATCCAGCTACGTCGCTTGTCCATGTGGCGTCACCTATTCCGTGATCTCCGCCCGTCGGGCGGCAGCCTGGACCGAGCTCCAGAGGACGGAGGGCGGGACGTAGCGGCTGAGGACGTCCGGTCCAACGGTCCTGAGGATCACCTCTGCGGTCATCGCCCGCTCCTTGAGGGACGCGGCAAGGACGTTGCTCATCACGTCTGGAGGCAGGTGCGCGGCCAGGACCTCCGGCGTCGCGTGGGACAGGATGTCATCCGGGGTCATGATGTCGTTGTCGAGCGCTGCGGCAAGCACGACGGCCAACCACCGCTCCCGATCGCTCTGAGACGCTTGCATTCGGAGGTATGCTCCTGACAGAGTGCGGCGAACCGTATCACAGGAAGGATGAGCCGATCAACGCACCGAAAGGACTTGGACAGAACGCACGGAGACACACACTCCTGAGAGTCCGCGCCGTGCGTTGCAGGTGTTGGGTGAGTTGGGCGAGCTAGAACGTGAAGTAGCGGGCGGCGTCCTTGAGCTCGTCTTCGCCCAGCGCTTCCTGGTCTGTCGCCTCGTGAGAGCCACCATTGCCAAAGAACATGGCAATTCGCTCTTCCACGAACTCGCTCATGCTCACACCGTGTCGTTCACAGTACTTACGGATCTGGTCATAGGTAGACCCACGAATCGACACACTTCTTCGGGTCTGTTTCTTGGCCATTGGTCAACCTCCGGTCCGTGCACGTCTGGGGCACGGGCTCATTATCATGCGTACTTCTTGTATTCTGGGTCGGTTAGCAGACAAAATCAAGTGAAAACACAAGATGTTGACAAAGTCAAGCGCCATACTACCACATCTTGTGGCCTTTCAGTGGACTCAGAAAAACCAAGACATATCGAAGCAATTATGGATTCGACCCTGTTTCGGGTATCTACTTATCCACAGTTTTGTCCACAACTTGTCGACAGGGCGTCCACTGGTGGGCGCTGGACCCTCGCCACCACACGAGATGCACGAGTTGGGGGACAAACAAATTCGTCTTGCCCCACACGGCCCAAGTCCGCGAGGGGACCCCAAATGGAGTAGGCTGTTGGTGTCCAAGAGAGAGATGCACCTGCTCCAGCTCAGCTTGCTAGTGTTTTGTTTGGTCCTGTGCGGATGTCCCGACAGGGCCGCCGCTCCGCCGTCCGCGCCGGACACCATCGCGCACCTCCAGGTCAAGGACGGCGCCGGTTTGCTGTTTTCGTTTTACGACAATCGCGCCGAGATGCGCACAGTTGACCGGATCGGGGAGGTGGCCGTGACCGCGCGCACGGACGTGTGGGTTACCGATCCTCGCAAGCACCTGCCCGGCGACTTGATCTACGTCGCGGACCTGAGCACGAAGGGCAAGCCAGGCTACAGGGTCTGGGTCGAGCCCAAGGGCAAGTGGCTCGACCGCGTGGTGCCCAAGGTGAGCGTCTCGGAGGCGCTCGCGCAGAACGAGCCTGCCCCGGCGCCCAAGGCGAAGAAGCGCGTGCAGCGTCCACGTCGGCGACGGCGGCCAAAGCGACGGCGGCCGGCGCAGCCGGCAAGTGTGGCGGAGCCGACGGCGCAGCCGACGGCGACGGCCCAGGTCTTTCTCTTCTCCACCAACTGGTGCCCCTCGTGCCGCGCGGCCCGGGCCTTCTTCCAGCAGAAGGGCGTGCCGTTCAAGGAGCTGGACGTGGAGCGGGACCCGCAGGCCCAGCAAGCCTACCTCGCGCTCCAGCAGCGTTTCGGCCTCAAGCGCGGCGTGATACCGGTGATCGTCGTCGGCGAGCGCGTGTTCCAGGGGTTCAGCCGTCCACAGATCGAGGCCGCCCTGGCCACGCTGGCCCGGGGGGGCTGAGCGGCGATATGGTTGCGGACGCCGGCGTGCTCGCCCTCGACCTGATGGACACCGTGGTCCGGGACCCCTTCTTCCACGTGCTGCCCGGCCGGCTGCAGCTCTCCGTCGAGGAGCTGTTCGAGCTGCTCGACGCGCGGGCCTGGATCGAGTTCGAGACCGGGGTCATCGACGAGGCGGCCTACCTCGCCGGGATGTTCCGCGGCGCCCCGCCACCCGGGCTGAGCGCGGTCGGGCTCCGCGACATTATCGTCGAGAGCTACGCCTATGTTGACGGCATGGAGGCGCTGCTCGCAGAGCTGAGCCAGCGTGGCCCGCGGCTCTGGGTGCTGTCCAACTACAGCCCGTGGTTCGACAGGGTCCGTCGCGTGCTCGCCCTCGACCGCTTCTTCGAGGGGCACGTGGTCTCCTGCGCCACCGGTCATCGCAAGCCCGACCCGCGCGCCTACCGCGCGCTGCTGGAGCAGGCGAGGGTCGCCCCGGCCGACGTGCTGTTCGTCGATGACCGCGAGGTCAACCTCGAGGCGGCGCAAGCCCTGGGCCTGGATGCGCTGCGCTTCGTCGACGCGGAGGCGCTTCGGCGAGAGCTCTGCCGGCGCGGGCTGCTGTCATAGCCCGCGGAGCAGCTCCGGCTTGATCGGCAGCTCGCCGCGCAGGGCGCCGTCGAGCAGGGCGAGGAGCCGGGACCGCGCGCTGGGCAGCCGCCCGCGCAGCGGCAGGTAGTTGCTCGCGTGGTTGCAGGTGAAGTAGGTCTCGCAGCCGACGTGCCGCACGACCTCGCGGATCTCTTCCAGGGACTCGAGGGGGTCCGGGAGCGCGTGCCGCCCGGCCTGGACCTCCTCGAACAGCGGCGAGCCTGGCGTGGGGATGTAGGTCAGCAGGGCGGTGTAGGTCGGCGCCATGCGCGTCACGGCCTCGGCCGAGGCCCGGGCGTGCTCCAGTCGGCGCTCGCGGCCGGCGAGGCCGACCAGGATCATCACGCTGGTCGTCATCCCCGCGGCAGCGGCGCGGCGCACCGCGCGGACGATCTCCTCCACCGTGGCCCCCTTGTCCACCCGGGCCAGGGTCTGCTCGTCGCCGCTCTCCAGCCCGACGTAGACCAGCTTGAGCTTGTGGCGGCGCAGCAACGCCAGCTCCTCGTCGGTCTTGCTCAGGATGTCGCGGGCGTTGGCGTAGATGGCCACGCGCTGCAGGCGCGGGAAGGCCTCGCCCAGCGGACGCAGGACGTCGAGGAGGCGGCGGCTGGAGAGGCAGAGCGCGTCGCCGTCGGCGAGGAAGACCCGGGGCAGGTCCGGACCGAGCAGGTTTCGGGCCCGTTCGATGTCGGCGAGCACCTCCTCGAGGGAACGGGGGCGGAAGCGCTTCTGCCGGTACATGCTGCAGAAGGTGCAGCGGTTGTGAGAGCAGCCGAGGGTGACCTGGAGGATCAGCGACTGGGCCTCGCTGGGCGGACGAAACAGCGGCAGGTCGTAGTCGATGAGCTGGCTCACGGCGGGGCGAGGTAGGTGTCCCCGCGGACCGCGAAGCCGGCGGGGAGCTTCTGCGCGACGTCCGCGGCGTCCAGGGCGTAGAGCGGGTTGATCTCGATGTTCGCGCCCTCGTCGGCGATGGTGCCCCCGGCGGCCTGGATCCAGGCGCCGTGCAGCCGGGTCATCAGGCGCCTGGCCGACTGCGGGCTGTCCACGCCGCTCGCGTTCTTCACCGGGGCGAACTCGGCGTCCCGGTCGCACCACATGACGAGGCTGCGCGGGGCATCGGGCAGGGTGTCCATGGCGAAGCTCTCCAGCTTGTAGCCGCAGGGTGCCGTGGGCCTGACCAGCGTCCCTCGCTCGTCGATGTGTGGGATCTTCTTGTGCGCCTTGTGGAACGGCAGATCGAGGCGCGCCGCCTGGGCCTCGGCGAAGCGGCGGCTCCAGACGAACAGCCCCGGGTTGCTCTGGCCGTAGAGCAGCTCGCCCTCCTCGTCGCGCTTTTCGGCGAGCTCGGCGGGCAACTCGGTGTACTCCACGATACGCAGCCGTCCCCGCACGCTGGCGTAGCAACCCACTTTCTCCTGCGGCCCGATCTTGTCGATCGCCTTGCAGGAGAAGTCGCTCTCGCCGAGCAGGTGGTAGCCGACGAAGAGCGGGTCACAGCTCCGGGCCAGGGGGTTGTCGACCTGGATGTAGCTGATCACATCAACGCCGCTCGCCGCCATGTGGTCGAATGCGCCCCCGTCGCGCATCGCGGCGAACAGCCCGCCGTTGCCATTCGGCGTCATCACGATGTGCCCCTTGGCGTCGAGGAGCAGCCGGCCCTGCTCGTCGACGGCGGGGGCCAGGCCCTGCTGGAAGATGAGCACGCGGTCCGCGGGCAGCCCGAAGTGCCCGTTTTGGGCGAACAGCTCGCAGGTCGCCTCGTGGTTCGCGTCGCTCGTCATCAGGTACAGCGGAGGGACGACGCCGTGGCGGCGGCCGAGCGCGAGCTGACGCTCGGCGTGGACCTGATACAGGGTACGCCCGCTGATCGCCCCGATGGGGAAGGCCCCCTTGGGGCCATCGAAGCCGAGTCGGGTCCCCTGGCCTCCGGCCACCAGCAGCGTACCCACGCGCCCGGCCCCCAGCGCGGCCTCGCCGGCGCGCAGCGCGGCCTCACGGCGGGGATCCCGGTCTGGTCGGATCACCTCGCGGTAGGGCGCGATGTCGGCGGGCTGCACGCCCTCGATCTCCGAGGCGAGGGTCCGCTCGAGCCAGTCCAGATCCAGGGAGGTGATCTGGACCAAGAGGCCCTCCTGGGCGCCGGTCGGGAGGGCGTCGAACCAGCGGAGGACGTGCTCCTGTCCATGCGCCTTGAGCCGGGCCTCGGCGCTGTCACGGTCGAGAGGGGGCATGGCCACTCCCTTTTTCTTTGGGGCGCGCGCTGCTTACGGCGCGCACGCGCGTGTGTTTCGGCGCAAAGAAGATACCACGAAACTCACGAGACGATGACGCCGCTGCACGCCGTGGGGGGAGTCTGCTGCAGGCGGCGGTCCACGGCCTCCGAGAACTCCCGGTACGGGAAGTCCTCGGCCGGCCCGACCTTGCGCAGCTTCGCGGCGAGGGCGTCCGGCGGGCACTCCACGTGGGCGGCGACGCCGGTGAGCTGCAACACCAGCAGGTTCTCCCACAGGGGGAGCGGCGCCTCGCAGAAGTGACACTGGGTCTCGCGCTCTGGATCTCCAGCGATGCGGATCGCCAGGGCGCGGGCCTGCTCGACCAGGGCTGCGAGCAGGCTCTGTATGTCCTCGCTCCCCTCAAGGGGGGACTCGGGCGGGGGGTCAGACGGGTCCGACATGGTGATCCTTGGACGCTGCGACGCGGCCTTGTCTTGGCAGGATAGGATGGAGCGCGGGCCGACGCAACCATTGCCGCGATGCTCCGGGTGAGCTATGGCATCATGATGCAGCGAGTTAATGTGGGCGAAGGGAACAAATAACCGACGAGGAGACCATGGCCATTGAAAAAATAGCGCACATCGGCGTCGCGGTCCGGGACCTGGAACCGCAGGTCCACCTGTACCGGGATCTGCTCGGTCTCGAGCTGATCAACGACGAGGTCGTGGAGGATCAGAAGGTCCGCGTGGTCATGTTCAAGATTGGCGAGTCCACCATCGAGCTGCTCTGCCCAACCTCGGATGACAGCCCGGTGGCCAGGTTCCTCGAGCGCAGCGGGGAGGGCATCCATCACGTGGCGTACGAGGTCCACGACCTGACCGCGCAGCTTCGCCGCCTCGATGCTCAAGGGGTTGAGTTGATAGACAAATCCCCCCGGAAGGGAGCCCATGGTCAACACATCGCCTTCGTCCACCCACGGGCGACATTTGGGGTGTTGACCGAGCTCTGCGAGTCCGTGCTATAGGTGATTCAGTCCACCAGGATACTGCCCCTTGAATCTCACGGGGAACATATGTAACCTGGCGTACTCAACACAGTAAGGAGGGGCCATGCTCCAGATGGCACAGGATATGTTGAAGGTCGTCCAGGACCGTGTGCGGAACACACTGCACGCCATGGCGGATTTTGCGGAGTCGGTGGGAGTGCCCCCCACGGTGACCTCACTGATCCACAACCTGGAACGGTTCACCGGCAACGGCAGCGAGGAGGTGGCGACCTACACCCCGCCGCCGCGGCCTGTGTCGACACCGGACCTAAAGGTCGCCCAGCCCGAGATCCTCGACGAGCCCAAGAAGCCGACCAAGAAGCGCGCCGGATCCCGGGACCTGCCCGACGGGATTCGCCCTCTCGGTGTTGATGACGCCATCAACGGCAGCACCTATCTGGCGCGGATCATCTGGTCGCTGGGGGTCGCCGAGCTGGAGGGCACCGGGGCGCTGCGCCCGGCCGACATGGCGCGGATGATCATGTCACGCTCTCCGATCAGCCTGGAGCCGCCTAACGTGGCGCGTTATATCCGGCGGAGCAAGCCGACCAGCATCGTCATCGACCGGACCGAGGGGAGCTCCAGCTTCTACAAGCTCAGCGCCGAGGGCAAGGCGCTGTTCGAGGAGAAGTTCCGGGAGTAAGACGTGGCGCATCACCGGGTTCTGCTGCGCAACATCTTCCACCTGGTGGTGGGCAATGCCGCGGGCGAGAGGCAGCGCGGCGTAGACCTCCTCATCGACGGGAACCGCATCGCGGATGTGGGGCAAGGGTTGCCCCGCGGCGATGCGCTGGTCATCGATGCCTCGACCAAGCTGGTGATGCCGGGTCTGGTGAACACCCATCACCACATGTACCAGACCCTCCAGCGCAACATCCCCGCGGTGCAGAACGTCGAGCTTTTCGACTGGCTTGTCACGCTCTACGAGATCTGGCGTCACCTCACACCGGAGACGATCCAGATCTCCACCCTGCTGGCCTGCTCCGAGCTGCTCAAGACCGGTTGCACCACCACCATGGATCACCACTACGTGTTCCCGCAGGGGACCGAGCAGGACCTGATCGGCGTGCAGCTCGCCGCGGCGGAGCAGGCTGGCATCCGCTTCTGCGCGACACGCGGCAGCATGTCCCGTGGCCGGAGCCGCGGCGGGTTGCCCCCTGACAGCGTGGTCCAGGACGAAGAGACCATCCTGCGCCAGAGCGAGGAGCTGATCGCACGGCACCATGATCCATCGCCTTTCTCGATGAAGCGCCTCGCCCTGGCTCCATGCTCGCCCTTCTCGGTCTCCGAGGAGCTGATGGGCCAGACCGCCGAGCTGGCGCGGCGGTTCGACGTCCGCCTCCACACGCACCTCGCGGAGACCCGGGACGAGGAGTCCTACTGCATCGAGCACTACGGATGTCGACCCCTGGGTCTGATGGAGCGGCTGGGCTGGGTTGGCTCCGATGTCTGGTACGCACACGGCATCCACTTCGACGACGGGGAGCTGGAGCTCCTGGCCCGCAGCCAGACCGGGGTGGCGCACTGTCCGTCCTCCAACATGCGCCTGGGCTCGGGGATCGCCCGGGTCCCGGAGATGCTGCGGATGGGCATTCCCGTCGGCCTCGCGGTGGACGGGAGCGCCTCCAACGACACATCGGACATGATCGGCGAGCTGCGCTCGTGCCTCATGCTGCACCGCGTGCTGGGCGGCGCCGGCGCGATCACCGCCGAGCAGGTGCTCGGGATCGCCACCCGGGGGGGCGCGGCGCTGCTGGGTTGGCCCGAGGTGGGGACGCTTGAGGTGGGCCAGGCGGCAGACGTGGTGCTGGTCGAGATGGACCGCCTGGACTACGCCGGCGCCCTGAGCGACCCCCTGGCCGCGATCATCTTCTCCGGGCTTTCTCACAACGTCGACACGGTGCTGGTCAACGGCCAGATCGTGCTGCAGAACGGGGCGCTGGCGAACGTCGACGAGGTGGCGCTCCGTCGCGAGGCCAACGCGGAGGCGCGGCGGATGATGGAGGCCGCTGGCCACGACACCCGCTGGATGCTGTAGACGTCACCGACCGCGACTTTTCCCGTGCAGGTGGCTCTGCCGTGGGTAGACTACTGACTGGCGACCCATGGATCTTGTCTGGATGCTCATAATCTTGGGGGTGTGGATTCTGCTGCAGGCCGTGGTGCTGCCCCGGCTCGGCGTGCCCACCTGAATGTCTCCCTCGGGATGCGCGCCCGGGCGGCGTCGCGATGACACCGAGCCAGAACCCGAGGAACCCACGGGCCAGGACGCCCCGAGAGGTGCAGACCGATGAGGGAGAGCGTCGTGCTCGAGGCGGACGAGGCAACATTCGACGCGGAGGTCATGTCGTCGGACATGCCCGTGCTCGTCGACTTTTGGGCCCCCTGGTGCGGTCCGTGTCGGATCGTCTCCCCCGGCCTGGCCGAGATCGCCAGGCGCTACATTGGACGGGCGAAGGTTGTGAGAGTGAACACCGACCGGAACCGGGCCCTGTCGCGGCGGTTCCAGATCCGGGGCCTCCCCACGGTGATGCTGGTTCACGGGGGCGAGGTCCTGGAGACGGCGGTGGGGATACGGCCGAGGGAGGAGTACGTCCGACTGCTGGAGGGGGCCCTGGAAACCTGAAAACAGGGGGTTGAGGCGCCCCCGCCCCCCTCGATGGCCCTCCCTGCCCGAATTCACTTGACTAACGCCCAACGATATCCAAACTCCCCCCAGTTTTGGAGTGTTTTGCTTGGCCAACCTGTGACTGGTGAGCTCGTCCCCACTAATCAGGCATGTTCGGAGGGATTCTATGATGCATCGTGACAGACAGTGGACGCGGTATGCGCTCGTTGTGTTGCCCCTGCTCCTCGTGGGCTGCGCTAAGGATGTGGAGGTGGTTCCATCTCCGACAGGTCTGACCTTCGCGGTTTTCGACCCATCGGCCTCTCCCGCCCAGGTGCCCACGCCCACCGATCTCGCGGTCGACCAGACCACCGGCCTGCTCGATGTCCCGGTGGCCGACGCGACGAAGAAGCCGGCTCAGGCCTATTTTGATGCCTTCCTCAACACGCTCAACGGCTACCCGGCCACGGCCACGGCCGAGGTCCACTTCACGGGTGAGCTCGACCCGGCGACGGTCAACGAAAACAACATCGTCGTGCTCGAGATGGACCCGGCCAACGCGACCAACGTCACGCCGGTCACCGGGTTGACCTACGAGTACAAGGCCCTCGGCACCGACGGGGACGGGGACGGCAAGAACGACTCCCTGGTCCGCATCTGGAACCTGGCCGGGTGGAAACGGGGCTACCGCTACGTGTTCTACCTCGTCAGCGGGGCCAAGGGCGTCAAGGACAAGGGCGGCAAGCAGGTCCACCGCTCGGCCCTGTTCGAGCTCGCCACGGGGCCGAACCCCCTGTGCGCCTGGGACCAGGACAAGTCCTGGGACTCCACGACGATGAGCTGCGCCACCCCTGCGCCGGGCGGCAAGGCCACCGGCTGCTGCACCTTCAACTACAACGGCCTGCTCGAGTCGACGGTGAAGAAGGCCGTGCGCGCCAGCGCCGGCGAGGAGATGTCGACCGAGGACCTCGAGAAGCTGGTCAAGGCGAGCGTGCTGGAGAAGGCCACCGACTTCGAGACCCTGCGCCGGGCCTTCGAGCAGCTGCTCGCCATCGCGACCCAGCTGAAGATCAACAAGGACGACATCGCGGTGCTCTGG
>Ga0316576_10000288_pt1 | contig 22196 bp, 16 predicted proteins | sample S0NA_FD_203075 | JGI IMG/M metagenome (GOLD analysis project Ga0316576, IMG submission 203075) | Rhizosphere microbial communities from salt marsh grasses in Alabama, United States - S0-2_050615r3r5 | ecosystem: Host-associated > Plants > Roots > Rhizosphere | place: USA: Alabama | collected...
TGCGGTTCGCTTCGCCTCCCAGGCAGCCAGCGGATCGATGTCGACGGCCAACACCGTGGCCGCGCCGAGACGATGGGCTGCCACCGCCAGGATCCCGGAACCGGTGCCCAGGTCCAACACACGTAACCCCATGCATCCTGCGACCTCGAGCTCCATGAGGATCAGCTGTGTGGTCTCGTGTGTGCCACTGCCGAATGCGGATCGCGGCTCGACCGACAGTCTGTAGCGGCCGGGAGGTGGCTCGCTCGGCTGGTCCGGGTGGGGATCGATCCACCAGGTCGTGCCGACCGCGAACGGGTGCAAGCTCTCCCGCCAACGAGCCGCCCAGTCCTCAGCAACGTGCTCTGAACGGCCAATCGTGGTCGCCCCGAGGCGGCGCAGGGACTGTGCAACGACAGCGGCGTAGCCGGCGTCCGCCATCGCCAACCAGACCTCCGCACGGGCTCGGCCATCGGCCTCCGGTCGGAGCTGGATACCGAGAACAGGAAGCGACGAAAGGGCGTCCGCGAGAGCGTCCTCCGAACCTGCCTCCACGGTCCCGTCGAGCTTGACGTACGCCGTCATCAGCGCTCGCCGGGTCAATCACCGGCAAAGGCACGCTTGAGCCGCTCAAACAGGCCCCGCTGGTCCTCCGGCTCGACGCCGCCACCGAGGCGGGCCACCTCCTCGATCAACTGCCGCTGCTCGGAGCTGAGCTTCTTCGGCACGACGACCCGGAGGTGCACGTGGAGATCGCCGCGGCGACGCCCGTTGACGCTCGGCATGCCCAGACCTGAAAGTCGGACGATTTCCCCCGGTTGAGCGCCCGCCGGAATCTTCAAGGTCGACGTGTCGTCGAGGACGGCGTTCACCGGAACCTCCGCCCCAAGCATCGCCTGGTAGACCGAGATCGGAAGCTCCATGTGCAGGTCGTCGCCGTGGCGTTCGAAGACGTCGTGGGGTTTGACGGTGATGACCACGTAGAGGTCGCCTGCAGGTCCGTCCTGGATCCCACTTTCGCCCTCTCCGCTGAGGCGAAGGCGCATCCCGGAGTCGACCCCCGGGGGAATGTTGACCTTGAGACTGGCCTCGCGTTCGATCCGACCGCGCCCACCGCACGGTTGGCAGGGGTTCCGGATCACACGGCCCGCACCGCCGCAGCTCGGGCAGGTCTGCGCGACCGACAGGAACCCGCGCCGGAACATGACCTGGCCGACGCCGCCGCAGGTTCCGCACGGCTCTGGCGTCGTGCCCGGCTCGGCCCCGCTCCCAGAGCAGGCGTCGCAACGCTCGAGGCGCGGAACTCGGATCGACCGCTCGACACCGGCAGCGGCCTCTTCGAGTGAGATGGCGAGGCGGTATTGAAGATCGCTCCCCCTCTGACGGCCCTCACGACCACGGCCACCACGACCCCCGAAAATGTCGCCGAAGCCGAAGCCGAAGAGGTCGCCGAGAATGTCGGCGAAATCACCGAATGACCCCGGGTCGAATCCGGTGAACGGTTGCCCATCCACGCCCTGGTGCCCGAAGCGATCGTACCGCGCCCGTTTGTCGGCGTCAGAGAGCACCGCGTATGCCTCGGAAGCGAGCTTGAACTGCTCCTCGGCCTCTGCATCGCCGGGGTTGCGATCGGGATGGTACTTGACTGCGAGCCGGCGGTATGCCTTCTTGATTTCGTCCACCTGGGCGTCGCGTCCGACACCGAGAACGTCGTAGTAGTCTCGTCTTTCGCTTGTGCTCATTGTCGGTGTGTCAGCTCTCCTCGTCGACGCTGACCTCGTCATCCTTCATACTGATGCCGAGGGCCGCCATGGGGTCCGTCATGATCACCTGAGTGAGGATCTGGCTCGCGGATTGGACCGCGAGGATCGCCTCCTCCAACACCGACCGCTCCTCGTTGGCAAGAGCTTTGCGTGCGCGCTCGAGGGTGCCTCGGACCTCATCCCGCTCGACCTGTGCGAGGGAGGCACCGAACTCCTTGAAGACACGATCGTTGGTGTGGATGATCCCCTCGAGGCGGTTCTGAAGCAAACGGACATCACGACGGTTCTGGTCGTCCTGCCGGTGCATGTCAGCCTCGGCGATGAGAGCATCGATCTCTGCCTTCGACAGACCCCCCGCCGGGCTGACCTCGATGCTCTGCTCCTTGCCGGTCGCCATGTCGCGGGCCGACACGTTGACGATGCCGTTGGAGTCGATCGAAAAGGTGACCTCGATTTGCGGCACGCCGCGAGGCGAAGGCGGGATTCCGACCAGATCGAAACGACCCAGTGACCGGTTCTCGGCTGAGATGCCCCGCTCGCCCTGAAGGACGTGAACCGTGACGCTGGTCTGGTTGTCGGCGACGGTCGTGAAGATCATCGACTTCTTCGTCGGAATCGTCGAGTTCCGATCGATGATCTTGGTGAACAGTCCGCCGTGGGTCTCGATGCCGAGAGACAACGGCGTGACGTCGAGCAGGATCAGGTCCTTGACCTCACCCTGGAGAATGCCCGCTTGAATCGCCGCTCCGATCCCGACCACCTCGTCCGGGTTGATGTCCTGACACGGCGGCCGCTCGAAGAACTCGGTGACCACCCGAACTACCATCGGCATTCTGGTCTGTCCGCCGACCAGGATCACCTGATCGATGTTCTTTTGAGTGACGCGGGCCGCCTCAAGCGCATTCCGACAGGGCTCCAGGGTCCGCTCCACAAGATCGCCGACCAGCTCCTCCACCTGGGACTGAGTGAGCCGGATCTGTAGGTGCTTCGGACCGGTGTGGTCGGCTGCGATAAAGGGCAGCGAAATCTCATGAACGTCGTTTGTAGACAGCGCGCACTTGGCCGACTCGGCAGCCTCCTTGATGCGCTGCATCGCCATCATGTCATCCGACAGGTCGATCCCGGTGTCGAGCTTGAACTGCTCGAGGATGTACTCCATGATCCGCGAGTCGAAGTCCTCGCCGCCGAGAAAGGTGTCACCGGCAGTGGACTTGACCTCGTAGATGCCGTCGCCGATGTCGAGCACTGAGATGTCGAAAGTCCCACCGCCGAGGTCGTAGACAGCGATGGTTTCGTTGGTCTTCTTGCCGAAACCGTAGGCCAGGGACGCCGCGGTGGGCTCGTTGATGATCCGCAGCACTTCCAAACCAGCAATGGTCCCGGCATCTTTGGTTGCCTGCCGTTGGCTGTCGTCGAAGTATGCGGGCACGGTGATGATGGCCTGGTTGACCTCCTCACCCAGAAACTCCTCAGCAAACTCCTTGATCTCGCGCAGCACGAAGGCCGAGATCTCGGGCGGGCTGTAGCGGCGGCCCTTGATCTCGACGTAGGCGTCGCCGTTATCCGCCTCGGCGATCGAGTACGGCACCAAGGTCCGCGCCCACCGCACCTCTTCGGAATCGAACTTACGGCCGATGAGGCGCTTAACGGCGTAGGCGGTGTTCATGGGGTTCGTCATGGACTGTCGGCGTGCGATCTGTCCGACCAGTCGCTCGTCATCGGAGGTAAACGCCACGACTGAGGGGGTTGTCCTGGCCCCTTCACGGTTCGGGATCACCACGGGCTTGGTGACGTCAACCACCGCCGCGCACGAGTTGGTCGTACCCAGATCGATGCCGATGATCTTAGCCATCGACGCCTCCCGTGCCTCCCTGACCGTCGCCCCCTCCTTGCTCGGTCACGGGCTTCCCTTCGATCACAACCCCGACCATGGCCGGCCGCAATAGCCGACCGTTGCACACGTACCCTTTTGCCAGAACCGCCGCGACCGTCCCCGGCTCAAGGCTCGGATCCTCGACCTTGTGGACGGCCTCGTGAAACTCCGGCGAAAAGACCTTCCCGAGCGGGTCGATGACCTCCACGCCGTGGCGCTCGAGAGTGTCCCAGAGCTGATGCGCGATCATCTCGACGCCCTCGCGAAAGGCCCCGGAATCGGCATCCGCGCCGTGCTGGAGGGCCCGATCGAAGTTGTCGAGAACCGGCAGCAGGTCGCGAACAAGCCCCTCGCTCGCCATCTTCCTGAACTCTTCCCGTTCGCGGTCGGTCCGCTTGCGGAAGTTGTCGAACTCGGCCAGCTTTCTCAGGTGAATGTCACGAAGCTCGTCAAGCTCACTCTCGAGACGCTCGATCTCGGCCTCGATGGACGGACCCAGGTCCACGGGCTCGAGTCCAGTTTCCTCGGGGCGGCTCGGCAACGGAGGGATTTCGGCCGCCGACCGCTCGTCGACGAACTCGATCTCGATCTCGTCATCGCCGTCATTGTCAAAAGCTGGCAGATCCTTCGGTTCTTCACCCATTCAACGCTCCAGGTTCCTGTAACATCTTGGATAACGTATCCCCAATGAACTCAACCATGGGCACGATGCGAGCGTAGTCCATCCGGCGCGGCCCGACGACGCCCAGGGCGCCGGCGCTCTGGCCGTCCTTGAAGAACAGGGTCGTCACCATGCCGAGCTCTCCAGATGCGGTGATGTCTGACTCGCGGCCGATAATGACCTGGGTCGGACCGCTCGCCAACGCACGCCGAATCTCGCGGACGATCCTCTGCTCGTCCTCGAGCGTGGCAAACAGCGAGCGGACACGGTCGATTTCCGTGAAATCGTCGGTTCGCAGAAGATTGTCGGTGCCGGCAACCTGGACCTCCACGCGAGCGGTCACCGCCGGTAGAAGCTGCCGCAGGATCATCACCGCTTCCGCGTCGAGAGTCGGCCCCGCCGCTTTGTCGTCCTCGGGACGTTGGTTCACCGCCGACGCGATCTCGTCCAGGCTCAGACCGTGGTACGTCGCCGTCAGGTAGTTGGCGAGCTCGAGCAGCCGGTCCCTCGACAGCTCATCGTCCAGGGCGAGGAGATGCTTCTCGACCGCTCCATCGGCCGTCACCAGCAAACCGAGCGTCCGCCCGTTGTCGAGTCCGACCAGCGACACCGCTTCGAGCACTCTGCCGCGGCCGAATGGGCGCAGGGCGACCCCTGCCTCCCGAGTGACTTCGGCAGTGACCCGGGCCACCCATCCGAAATCCTCGACGAGCTCGCGCCGCATCTCCGACATGCGGGCTTCGAGCCGCTGGCGATCCTTGGCCGTGAGGCGCGATCCGCGCAGCACGGTGTCGACGTACAACCTCAGGGTCTGGTCCGACGGCACGGTTCCCGCCGACGAGTGGGGTCGAGTCAGGTAGCCCGCCTCTTCAAGCTCGGCCATGACGTTCCGGATCGTCGCCGGAGACAGCCCGAGACCGGAGAACCGCGCGACCTCGCGGGACGCCACCGGCCCACCCGAGCGGATGTGCAGCTCGACGATGGCGCACAGCACCTTGACGACCCGCCGATTGAGGTTCACCGTTCGTCCCCCGGCCGACGTCGTGCAATCTCGGTACTGTGACCGCAAATCCAACAATACCCACACATATGTTCGCGAACCTCGGATATTGTAACATCTTCGAGAGGCGGAGCGAGGACGGGTTCTCGGCGGGACCGGTCTCGACGCTGCGGGAGATCGTCCGACCCCATCCGCGTTCGTTTGTGTGTGTGTTCGGTCGACTCAAAGAACGAGTCGCAAGCTCGGTTCATGCCAACGGCTCGACCCGGAGCGGAGGCTGCTTCGAGCTGTCGATAAAGGACTTGGCTCCAATTGACCCAATTGAAGCCGCTGTGTTAGTTTTGAACTGGCTGACGAGGTGGCGACCCCGAGATGGTTTTCTTCAACTGGGCAACGATGCAGATGGCCGCGAAGATCGTGTATTACGGTCCCGGTCTGTGCGGCAAGACATCAAACCTGTCCTATATTTACGCCAAGACCACTCCGACATCGCGCGGCGAGATGGTGTCACTAGAAACCGAGTCCGACCGCACGTTGTTCTTCGACTTGCTGCCTATCGAGGTCGGGACCATCGGCGGGTTCAAGACTCGGCTCCAGCTGTACACGGTCCCGGGGCAGGTGTTCTACAACACGACCCGAAAGCTGGTCTTGAAAGGTGTCGACGGATTGGTCTTCGTGGCCGATTCGCAGCGACCCATGCGGGAGGCCAACATCGAGAGCTTCTCCAGTCTGGTCGACAACCTCGACGATCTGGGCCTCGAGATGGTCGACCTGCCGCTGGTGATGCAGTACAACAAACGTGACCTCAAGAACATCCTAACCATCGACGAGCTCAACCATGACCTCAACGAGCTCGGCCGCTACCCACACTATGAAGCTTCTGCCATCAACGGAACCGGCGTCTTCGAGACCCTCAAGGAAATCACCAAGCTGACGCTGAAGAAGCTGAGGCGGCGCATGGCGAGCTCGCAAACCGGCGCCGCCGCTCCACCGGCAGAGCCGGTCCGGCCGGCGATGGCGCCGCAACGACGGGAGTCCATCTCGGCCGCTGCCCTCGCGCGAGCCGCTGAGGAAGGCGTGGTGTCGACCGATGCCCCGCAGCCCGCCCCCGCTCCTCCGCAACGCACTGCCACCCCAGCTGGCGCGCCGCAATCTCCAGCGGCCGCGCGCCCGGCCAACGTTGCGGCACCGGCGCCAGCCGCCCGGCCACAGCGGCCAACGACTTCGGCCTCCGGCGTTGCCACCGAGGCAGGCCGGACCGGCGGTCAAGGCCACGGTGATGTGTTTTCTGGCCGCGGCGATTCAGGCACGGTCCGCCGCGCCACCGGAAACGACAGCCAGGGTGCCGCCCGCCCAAAGCCCGCCGCGGTCGCACCGAATCGACCCGTCTCTTTCGAGTCGGCTCCCGCAAGCGATCCGCGGCAGGGTCGTGCTGCAGCGCCCGGCCCATCGGCCGCCGGCCCATTCCGAGGAGATCGCGAGGTCGGGAGCGAGACCGACCCTGGCCTCCGCGTGGAGTTCGATCGCGACGAGTCCGCCGAGCCGTTCACCGAGCCGCCACCGGTCAAGCGCGTCCACGTTTCCAACCAGCTCGACATCCTGGCGGAGCTCGAGGGTTTACGATCGGGCAGCCTTGCTGAGCCGGCCGGCGGACGGCGCGCAGCGGCCGCGGCCGACATCGACATCGACTCGTTGATCTCCGGCGCCGTCTCGAGCTCGAAAGAGATCCGCCGCAAGATTCAACGCGAGCTCAACTCGGACGTTTTCGGTCGCATGCGCTCCGTCGACTTGACCATCACTGTCCGCGACACTAAGGGTGCGACCATCCACACACTGGAGCCGGTTTCCTTGGAGGTCGATGACGCAAGCAGTCTGGGCAAGCTGTGCCTTCGGTTTCTCGTCGATCTGGATCACATCCAGTGATGTGCCGCCGATGGCCCGCATCATGAGCCAACCCGCGAACGAGCTCCGGACGCGGGGAGTCCGTCGACGCCGACTCGATCTCTACGCCTCGGCTGCCATTGTCGGTCTGCTGGTGCTCCTGGGGCAGGGCTGCAGCTCCACAACACCCGATCCGTCGGTCACGCCATCCGTCAAAGCCCAGCCGCAGCTGGTCGAGTCGCCGTTTTCGGAGTGGGAGCGGAGTACCCGAGAGCGAGCGGACGACCTCCTCGCGGAGGCTCGCCGCCTCGCCGATTCCGGCGACGAGCTCGGGGCCCTCGACCGAATCGACGAAGCGCTGTGCGTGGTTCTCGAGCCGCCCGACGGTTACGCCAGTGTTCCAGCCTATCTCGACTTCGTCGCAAGCCTGCTCGCAGAGGCCGAAGCGCTCGAGCACAGTCTGATCGAGGACGACGGCATCGACCCGGAATCTCAGGAGCTCGTCGCGCTGCCGCCCATCGAGGTACCCGACGTCGATGACTCGAGTGCCCCGGCCCGTGAGCCGGGAGCGTTGCCCGCGAGCGAGTACCCGCTTCTCCGGAATGCCACCATCGACCAGTTCCTCGAAGCCATGACCCGCGAAGGCGAGTACCGTCATCGGATCGAAACCGGGCTCGGTCGGTCTGGCGACTACCTTCCCATGATCCGCGAAAAGCTTGCCGCGGCCGGGCTACCGGAGGAGCTCTCCTACCTGCCGCTCATCGAGAGCGCGTTCTCAGTGAAGGCTTACTCTCGAGCCCGAGCCCACGGAATGTGGCAGTTCATTGCCTCCACCGGACGCCACTACGGCCTCGAGATCGGGAGCCTGGTCGACGAGCGGCGAGACCCGGTGCGGTCCACCGAGGCAGCGATCGCCTACCTCACCGACCTCCATGCCGAGTTCGGCGATTGGCATCTTGCGCTCGCCGCCTACAACTCGGGCGCCGGGAACGTTCGTCGCGCCATCCGTCGATCCGGGAGCCGCGACTTCTGGACTCTGCGGCGGTACCTGCCGCGGGAGACCCGGAACTACGTTCCCGCCTTCATCGCGTCGGTGATCATCGCCAAGGAACCCGACGCCTGGGGGTTTCCGGTTCCCCAGGAGCAGACCTGGAGCTTTGATCGGGTCGAGGTGCCCGACGCCCTTGACCTGCAGTTTCTCGCCGACCGCATCGAGCTCCCGGTCGACGACCTTCGCACCCTCAACCCCGCCATTCGACGCGACCTGACCCCGGCAGGGCGGACCACCGACCTCTGGTTGCCGGCCGGGTGGGCCGACACCGTCGTGACCGTGCTCGCCGAGGTTCCCCGGTCAGAGTGGGCTCCGAGGATGATCCACACCGTGCGCCGTGGCGAGTCCCTGTACACGATCGCTCAGCGGTACCACTCCACCGTGAGCGCGATCCGACAGGCCAACGGGCTGCACGGCAGCTTGATCCATCCGGGACAGAGCTTGGTCGTCCCACGGCTCGGCGGCGGTATCGACGAGCAGCCGCGGCGAGTCGCCGAGGGCGGCGACTATGTCGTCGAGAGCCACGACACGCTGTGGGATATCTCACGATCGTTCGACATCTCGCTGGACGCGCTGTGCGACGCCAACGGCCTCCGCCGCAGTGACGTCATCCGCCCTGGCCAACACCTTCGTCTGCCCGATGGTTCCCGCGCCCATGCGGCCATATCTGATAGCGGGCGAGCCACGTCGACCTGGGCTGGCACCTACACCGTCCGGCGCGGCGATACGCTGTCAGGAATCGCATCGAGCCACGGTGTGTCGGTGACCGCCCTGCGCCGCGCGAACGGCCTTTCGTCGTCCAGGATCTATCCCGGCGACACCCTGTCGGTGCCAACACCGCGGATGCGAACGGTCGCCATCCAACCGGCGCCAGTGCCAGAAGGCGCGACGTACGAGGTTCGTCGCGGTGACACGCTGTACGACATCGCTCGCACCTTCGGTGTATCGGTCAACGAGCTCCGTCGACTCAACGGCCTCACCAGCTCTCGGATCTACCCCGGCGACGTGCTCCGCATCCCCTCGTCACAGGCCAAGGGCTGATTGACCGCGAGACTCGACGACCTTCCCGACCCGGTTCAATCGGGTCGTGGAAACCACGTCTCCGGCCTCATCCCGCTCATACCGAAGCTCCACGACACCTCCATCCAGGGGTTGCCGGTAGAGGCTCCTATCGACCCGACCGCGCTCGTCGAGCTCGTGAACCTCGTCAAGAACCCCGTCGCGCCGCACCTCAACCCGGACCCGGACCCCGTCTCGAGAGACCAGAGTCCACTCGGGCGCATCGTCGGGTACGATCGAATCGGCAACCGGAGTCGACTCAGTTGGGTCGAACTGCCTCAAATCATCGATCCCATACCCCGGCGCGGTTCCCTCCTCTGAGGTGTCGATCTCCGGAAAGAGCAACGCCGCGATCTCGATCACCTCGTCGCCGCGACGAACCGATACACCGAGCCGCTCCCCCCACTCGAGACTGGCGAGCAGGAACCGAAGGTCGCTCAGATCCATCGGCTCGACACCATTGACGTCGAGAATCACGTCGCCGGACGCGAAGCCCACGTCCTCAGCCAGGGTCTCGGGCCAGATCATGCCCACCGACGGCGGCTCGCCGTCATCGCCCGCCAGGCGAAGACCGAGGGTCGGGAAGGCCTCGATCCCGCCGTCGTCAGGGAAGACTGCGACCAAGTCGGCAAGAGATCTGCTGAATCGCGCCGGTGGAGAGACCCCGTTGAGGCCCGGGTGGCCACCGCCCATGGGGTGACCCGTGGGCTCTCCTTCAGGGCTCGGCGGCGGCGCCGTCGTCGGGCAGAGGGTGACGATGTCAAGCGGCGGTAGGCCCGCAGCGGCCCGCTCCTGGTCGAGCCTGCCGGAAATCCCGAGGTCGTACGCGACGTGACCGGAGCCGACCACCAGCACGACGGTCGTGTCGTCGGCAATCTCGGCCAGAACCGACCTCGCCATGACCACGTCCCACAGACATTGCGCAGCGTACATGTTGTCGAACCACCCCGGCGGCAGCATGGCGACCGTGTCGCCGAAGTAGCGAGCGATGAGGTAGCGGTGTTGTGAGCTGCCGTCTGTCGTGACCTCGCCGACCTCGGTCCGTTGCTCATCCGAGAGGCTGTCGAGGCCCTTCCGGTTGACGGCGCGCGGGATCTCGCGCGGCACATTAACGCCGACCACGGGGATGCCGTGAGCCCGCGCCACCTCCATCACCGGGCGGTAGTACTCCCAGCGATAGCTGCCGCGATCGTACCAGTCGGTGGCCTCGAGCAGACCTCGGTCGTCGACCTCTCCCTTCACCCATGCTTCCAGTGCCGCCCGATCGGCTCGTTCAAAGAACTCCATCGCCAACACCAACGACCGGCCAGTCGCGGCGAGGCCCTCGAGGACACGGGCTTGGAGCAGCTTCTGGTCCATCGAGGTGTGCTCCTCACCCAGAAGCACAACCTGGGCAGCAGCCATCCTCGTCACTGCCGCTTCGAGCTCGACCGGCTCGCCCAGATTGCAGTCGTACACCGCGCCGGCGGGGGCCGACCCGATCTCGAGGGCGAGCTCCGGATCGCCCAGAGGGAGCATGTCGAGCTCCGAGGCCGCCGCCGCAACGGGCAGCAGAAGCGCCAGAAAGAGAACGTGTCGCATGGCCACCTCCGAGGCCCAACAGTAGACGATCTCCCGAGCACCGCCAACCCTCGTCATCCCTGGCGACCGTGCTACGATTCCCGCTCGTCGTCCGGCTGCCAGCCGCAGGAGAGGCACCATGACCGACCGCCCCACGATCAGCCCTGCTTTCGACATCGCCCTCGGAACTGAGGACTTCGACCGCGTCGAGGAGCTGTGGCTGGAGTCCCTGGAGCGAGACCGGGTTCACGTTGATGAGCTTCTTGAGGTTTGTCGGCGGATCCACCAGTCCGGACGCAGAAACCTCGCCATCACGCTTCTCGAGCTGCTCGTTGAGACTCTCGAAGGACGCGACGATCCGCACCAGACTCTGGTCGCACTGCGAGAGCTCGTCCGCCTCACCAACAAGCCTGGCGCCGAGCTTGTGGAACGCCTGCAGCGTGCCCTGGTCGCCGCCCGCGCCGACAACCCATCTCTGGGCGCGGTTGTCGCGCGCTACTCCCTGACCTCGCAACGCCGGCCCAGCGACGCATTACGCGACATGGAGAGCTGGCTCGACCACGACCGCGGGACCATCGTCGAGGTGGTTGGTCAAGGCGTCGGACGGGTCATCGAGCTCAACCTCGAGCTCGACAACATCAAGGTCGACATCGGCGGTCACCGCCCGGTTTCGGTCCCGTTCGGTGCGGTGGCGCGGTACCTCCGACCGCTGCCCGAGGGGGATTTCCGACGGCGCAAGGTCGAGGACCCCGAGGCGCTCGCCCGCTTTGTCGAAGCGGACCCCGGCGCAGCCCTGGTCGAGGTCATTGAAAGCCTCGGCGACGAGGTCGACGTGGCTGCCATCAAGGCCGCACTCGACGGCGTTCTACCGGCGACCAGCTGGACGTCGTGGTGGAATCGTGCACGAAAGCACCCGCGAATCCTGACCACGGGCTCCGGCTCGCGGCTGCGGTACTCGGTGAGCTCGAGCGCCGAGGACGCCGCCGAAACCCTGCTCGCCGAGCTCGATCAGGCCGATCCTCGACAGCGTCTGGCGGTGGCGAAACGGATCGCCGCCAGGGCCGACGACAGTACTCTTTCCGCGGTCGAGGTGCTTGAGGCATCCTTGGCTGGTCTCGAGACCGATGATCCCGGTCTCGCGTGGGAGACCGCCGCTGCTCTCGACGCGCTTCCCGACGGAGGACCCGCCGCGGCCACGTCACGAGCCCGCATCATTGCCAACGCGAGACCGCTCCGCCTTCTCGGAGGCATCCAGGACCGTCAGTCCCGAGCGACCGCCCTCGAAGCCGTACGGGACGCGTTCCCGGATGACTGGACCACGATCTGGGGGGAGTGGTTGTTGCACGAAGAGACAGCTGGTCTCCTCGACACGATCGCCACCGAGCTCGATCACAACGGCGCCAGCGACACTCTCGACTCGGCGATTGAGGCGGTGTTCAGAGACCACGTCGAGCATCCATCGCAGTTCGTCTGGGCGTGCGAACGGATGACCGACGCCGATGCACCTGAGGCGCTCAAGCGACGAATGACCCCGTCGCTTCTGGAGAAGCTCCCGGACGGCCTTTCGCGGCGCCAGTTCGCATCCCTTCGGGGGCGGTGCAAGGCGCTCCTGGATGGCGGCAAGGTCGCCATCAGACTCCTGCTCGAAAGCGCAAACGAGGGCCAGGCGCAACGCTTCAGTCAGCGCGTGGCGCGGTTGCCGGGAGTCGAACCACAACGGGTCAAGCTGATCGAGCAGGCCGCTCGCCAGGCCCACGGCCCGAGCGAATCCGAGACCGAAGGGACCCTGTTGGTCGCCACCCAGGCCGCAGTCGAGGCTCGTCGTGCCGAGCTCAAGCAGCTTCTCGAGGTCGAGATCCCCAGGACCCTCAAGGGCATCAATGCGGCCGCCGCCGAAGGCGACCTGCGCGAAAACTTCGAGTACCACATGCTTCGCGATCGTCAGGAGCTGCAGTCCGCTCGCGCCGCCAAGATCCAGCGCGAGCTCCGCGAGGTCCGGGTTCTCGAGCCCGGAAGCGCCGACACGTCGCGGGTCAATATCGGCACCGTAATCTCCTTCGAGGACGACACCGAGCCCGTCACCATCCTCGGCGCGTGGGACGCCGACGTCGAACGACGCGTGTTCGCGAACGGCTCCGGGCTCGCCGAGAGTCTGCTCGGTCGTCGGATCGGTGACACCGTCGAGATTGAAGGCAACCAGGTTACGATCGCCACGATCGACGCTTGGCGGGGGTAACGACCCTCCCGCGAACGCGTCCGTTGTAGTTCCCGTTCCTCGCGAGATCTTCGGCGACCGGCCGGTGCCGTTGTCGTCTCTGTCAACGCCAACAGCCCTGCCCCAGCGATCTACTCCGTCTCAGCACACGCCGCTTTGATTTGTTCGTCGCTCAGCCCTGCCTTGACCATGGCCGCGATCTGTTCGACGGTACAGTGATTCTCGTCAATCACAGGGCCCTCAGGTTCAGTCACCGCCGTCGGTCCCTCGTACCCTCTCTTCTCCAGCTTAGTCTTTGCCTGCTTGATGTAGTCCTCAGTCGCGCTGACCCTGCATTCGATGCGGTCTTCCGCCTTTTCGAGAAAGAACTTGACAGTGACCGTCGCATTGGCCGCCTGGTAGGCCCCTCCGGCATGCGATTCCTGATCGATGATCTGATAGTACGAGTACCCGGCCGCAACGCACAGGGAGGCTACCTTTTCGTGCACCACCTCCATCGCTTGGCCTCGTCCCCCGATCCACTTCACCTGATGGCTTAACGAAAAGGTGTTGCCATCTAGCTGCTCAAAGGTCATGACTGCTGACGCGACCTCGGCGACCGTCAGTAACAGAAACAGGAAGACAGGAAACAGGCGCTTCATTGAAACCTCCCGTCATGTCCCCAACTTGAGAGCCTGTCCGTTCGGTTCTCCAAGAACGCCCCTCTTTCACGACCTCCAGGCACTCGCGCTTGTCGTTGCTCACTCCGGACGGCGCAGCAGCTCCAGCTCCTCGTCGTTGGGCTGGAAGACAATGCACCCGACCGCTCCGGGTCCCGCGTGGGCACCGACCACAGGACCGATCTCACCCTCAAGAAACTCGACGATGTCGAAGGTCCCGAAGAGCTTCTCCTTGATCTGACCTCCCCACCTCGGCGCCGATGCGTGGGCCAGCGCCGCAAACACTGGCTTGGCGGAATCGACCCGTTGCTGGAGAATCTCGACCAGGCGTGCCTGCGCTCGTTTGCCACCGCGGACTTTGTCCACCGGCACCACCTCGCCTCCGGCCTGGCCGAGAATGGGCTTGATCCCGAGGAGGTTGCCGAAAAGCGCCTGAGCTTGACCGATCCGGCCTCCCTTGCGCAGGAACTCGAGGGTGTCCACGAGGAACAGGAAGTGAATCCGCTCTCGGATGTCCTTGAGCCGGTTGACGATATCTTCGACCCCGAGACCACGCTCGATCATTCGGCTCGCGAACACGACTAGCATGCCGAGCGCGACCGAGTTGGCCTTGGAGTCGACAACCTCAACCCGTGGTTCACCGACGCCGTCGGCTTCCCGGCGGAGCTGGGTGAACTCGTTCGCCCCTTCCGCAGCCGCCTCTGTGGCGTGCTGGGCGGTCAGGGATTGCTTGGCCGAGATGTGCACCGAGATGATGTCGCCGGTGGCGATGAGCCGCCGATAGGTTTCGAGGAACTCCCCCTTGCCCGGAGGACTGGTGGAGGGGAAGATGTCGCCCCCCTCAAGCATCTGGTAGAACTCGTCAGGCAAAAGGTCGACGCCATCCTTGTAGACGGTGGAGCCGAAGACCACCGACAGCGGCACCACGTGAACGCCTGCGCGGCGGGTGAAGGACGGCAGCAGATCACAGGTCGAGTCTGTCACCAGGTGGATGCGGTTGGCGGGCTCACTGAGCGTCAGCACCCCCTTCTCCGCAAGCTCCTCTACAGCCTGGACCGTCTCAAGATCGGCCATGGTTACGCGGTTGATGAGATCGCCGAGGTTGCGCGCCTCTTGAACTCGCGTCAGAACCTCGCGCTCCACGGGCGAGAACTCGAGCGCAAAGAAGTCATCACCCATCTGCAGTCCAACCCGGGCGTTGAGCGACGGGAGTCTCTCGAAGGCCTCCTCCAATTGGAGTCGTTCTTCGATCGCGTCGGTGACCAGAACACCGAGATCGGACTCGATCGACCGCTCCACCGCTGCCGCCACGAGCTCGATCACAAAAGCACCCTGATGAAGCCCGGCAATTCGGTTGAAGGCTTTCCGGCTCTTGAGTGTTCCCCAGTAGGCATGGACGACCTCTCCGTTGGCCAGCCAGATGCCCGCGCCGGGTCCGACGTTGAGGCGTACGTGGCCCGTGATCCGGTCACGCTCGAGGATCTGAAGGAGGTCGCCGACCGCAATCCGCGTGAGGTCTCCGTAGAGCGATTCCAGGTCCTCACCGAGCTCCCCCCCAATCTCATGAGCGAGCAGCAGCAACCGCACCTGGAGCAGAAACTTCGCGGGTTCGAGCCCGTCCGGCGACACGAAGTGGAACTCGCTTCCATCGGGCAGCTCGTCATCTTTGTCCGGATGGTCACCCAGCACGAGGAAGGGGGGCAGGCTGAGCCCCGTGCCGGCGAGTCGAGCGTACAGCTCGATCGGAGTGATGCCGTCGAGCCTCGGATGGACGATCACCAGCGCCGGATCAAGGCCGGCGGTGAAGCGCAAGGCCTCCTCCCGGTTGACAGCGTTGACGACCTCGAATCCGCCCTCGTACAGAGCGAGACCGATCTCCCGCCGTCTGCGGTCTTCGGTGTCGGCCACGAGCACGCTCATCGACTGAGGCACACGCTGATCCTCCTCCAGGAACTTCAAGTATACAACGGTGTTGCGGGCAGCCAGTCCGCCGATTCTGCACCTCGTGAATCGTCCGGGTCAGACGCCGTGACGAGCGCAAACGGGAACCAGAACACAGTCGTCGCAGCCCGGCGCGCGCGCCCGACAGACCCGTCGGCCGTGGAGGATGAGCCGCTTGCCGAAATCCACCCACTGCTCCCGGGGAATGAGGTCCTCGAGGTCCGCCGCAACCCGCTCTGGCTCCATCGCCGAGCTCAACCCGATCCGGCCGGCGAGCCGTCTCACATGGGTGTCCACGGCGATCCCTGCGGCCAACCCGAAGGCTTCACCGAGCACGACCTTGGCCGTCTTTCGGCCAACCCCGGGGAGCTCCAGAAGCGACGCGAGCTCGTTCGGGACCCTGCCGCCATGGTCCGCGATGATCCGGCGCGCCGTTTGTTGGAGATTGGCCGCCTTGTTCCGGAAGAACCCGGTCGACCGAATCAGTCGCTCGAGCTCATCGAGCTCGACTCCAGCCATCTCCCGAGGTCCCGGGTACCGACGGAAAAGCTCCGGCGTCACTTCGTTCACCCGTTGGTCGGTACACTGGGCCGACAGCACCGTTGCCACCAACAGCTGCCACGGGCTCCGATAGTCGAGCTCGCAGATCGCGTCAGGGTAGGCCTCGGCCAACACGTCGGCAACCCGTTGCGCTCGCTGCCGGGAGTCGTCAGTAGTTGAACGAGCTGCCACCGATGAACTCGCGCAGGAGCGACGTGTGGGGCACTTCATCGGGGAAGATCGGTACGAAGAGCGACAGGAACTTGAGAAGCCTGAACGCTTCGGGGTACGCCCGGCTCGATCGTGGGACCTGGAGGAGGAAACGCTCGGCGTAGACCTTGAGCACTGCCGGCTCGTAGACCAGGGCCGAGTTGAACATGATGTCGGCCTCCTCCTGGAACGGGAAGATCCACCGTCCCTCGCCCCGCCGGACCCGCTCCCAAAGGTCGAGCGTCCGCTCCGCGGTGAAACCCCGAAACAGGCGGTCCCGGACGATCCGGCGGATCAGACGTGCGTCCGATGTGAAGATCCGATTGTGATCGTCGATGGCGAGCTGGCTGAGGGCCGATACGTAGACCCGCACCTTGCGATCGCGGGGGACCGACTTGGTGAGTCGGTCATTGAGGCCGTGGATGCCTTCGATGACCAGCACCTGGTTCTCGCCGAGCTCCATTGGCAGCCAGTCGTCGACCGGCCGGCGCGATCCGCTGACAAAATCGAAGCGTGGCGTCAGAACCCGCCGCCCGTCCATCAGATCGGCGAGCTGCTCGTGGAACAGGGCCAGGTCGATGGCGTCCAATGCCTCGAAGTCGGGCTGTCCGTGCTCATCCGTGGGCGTCGCGCGACGGTCGACGTAGTAGTTGTCGAGGGACAGCGACACGGGTTGGAGGCCGTTGACCCGGAGCTGGACGCCAAGCCTTTTGGCGAAGGTGGTCTTACCCGAGGACGACGGGCCGGCAATGGTCACGAGCCTGGTTTCCGGCCAGCGGCCGGTGATCTCGTCGGCGATCTGCGAGATCTTTTTCTCATGCAGCCCCTCGGCCACCCGCATGATGGGCCGGATTCCGCCGTCCAGGCAAAGCTCGTTGAGCTGGCCAACATTCTGGACCTCGAGGAGCTCCTGCCAACGCCGGGTCTCGCTGTAGGTGGAAAAGAGCAACGGTCTGGGAGTGAACTTGGGCAGCCGACTGCGGTCGGATCGTCTCGGGAAGCGGAGCAGCAATCCATCTTCGAATGCGATGACGCCGAAGGTCGGGAGGCAGCTGGTGTGGGGCGCGCATGGGCCGTGAGCCATGTCCACGAAGCTGCCGCACGACAGGGTGTGGACCGAGGATGATCGTCGGGTCTTGAGCAGTGCGAGCTTGTCCTCATGGCCCCGCTCGCGGAAGAAGTTCTCGACCTCCTCGATCGTGACAGTGTCGCGAACGAAGGGTCGGTTTTCGGCGACCAGCTCTCGCATTCTGGCGTCGACCCGCGATGCGACCTCGTTGAGGTCCGGATGCTGGCCTCGGACCTGGTAGTGATAGCAGTTTCCGAGTGACTGCCCAATCACCGGCCGCAAATCGGGGAAGAGCTCAAAGCACGCCTCGTAGAACATGAGGCTCACCGAGCGTTTGTAGACCGACTCGGCTTCCCTGTCGCCGTAGGTCACCAGCTCGAGGTCGGCCGTGCCCCGAATCGGGAAGTCGAGCATCACCTGACGTCGGTTGACGAGGGCCGACAGCACCGTATCGGACACTCCGCCGTTGACCGTTGTCAGGAGCTCGGCGACGGTCGTACCGGCGGCGATCCGGTATTGCGTTCCTCGGTAGGTGACCTCGACGTGGGAGTGGTTCATGGGACCAGGCCCGCGGAGCCGGCCCCGCGGTCGGGTAAGCATAGACGTCCTCGCCTCTCGACTCAAGGCCCGATACAATGGCCGGTGCCCTCTCCGCGTGTCCAGAGGATGGTTGCAGAGTCGACGAGGGGGAGTGACGAAGAACACCGTTCGGGGTCTTTCCCTTGTCGACATCTGGCGTATACTCGACCCCTCGACCACCAGCGCCCATGCCATACCGACGGTGCTCGATTCGACCACCGACCGGGAGCATGGGCGCTGCTTTTCCCGACCCCTGTCAACCATCAGGGATCGTCGTTACTTCTTCGGAGCGACCTTCTTCGGTTCGCAGACGTCCTTCTTCTTCTTGACGACCGCGCCGCACTCGGTGCACTCGTACCGTCCGGGCTTGGGCTTGGCGGTTGACTTTCCCTTACGACAACTCATAGCAGGAGAATGATACCCGGTCCGAGGATACTCCAACAAGCCGCCAGTTGACGGTGCTGAACCCGTCACAGAACCTGCCACCGATGTACCCTTGTGACGCGGAGGCTGAGATGAGCGACACCGGCCATTGGGACTCTGAGCTGTTCCGGCGCGAGGGGCACCGGATGATCGAGTGGATCGCCCACTACCTGGACGGCGGTGCGCGCGAGCTGCCCGTGCTCGCCCGGGTCGCTCCGGGCGAGGTCGCCGGCCGTCTGCCCGACGCCATGCCCGAGCAGGCCGAGGACCCGGAGCGGGTGTGGCAGGACTTCCTCGAGATCCTCCTGCCCGGGGTCACCCACTGGAACCATCCCGGCTTCATGGCCTACTTCGGCATCACCGGCTCTGGACCCGGCATCCTCGGTGAGCTGCTGTCCGCGGCCCTCAACGTCAACGGCATGCTATGGCGAACATGCCCGTCGGCCACCGAGCTCGAGCTCGAGGTCCTGGGCTGGCTCCGCGACGGCGTCGGGTTACCGAAGGAGCTGTTCGGCTTCCTGTGCGACACCGCCTCGATCTCGTCCATGCTCGCTCTGGCTGCGGCACGCGAGGCTGCCGACCCGGAGATTCGCCACCGCGGCATGGCCGGTCGGGCCGATCTGCCGTCCATGCGGGTCTACGCCTCGGACCAGGCACACTCATCCATCGCCAAGGCCTGCCTTGCCCTCGGCCTCGGTCTCGACGGCTTCTGCGCCATTACCCATGACGCCGACTACCGGATGGACGTAGCCGCCCTCGAGGCGGCAATCGCCGACGACCGCGCCGTCGGACGCCGGCCGCTAGCGGCAGTGGCTACCGTCGGCACTACCTCCACCACCTCGGTCGACCCGGTCGCGGCCATCGCCGCAATTTGCGAGCGAGAGGGAATGTGGCTCCACGTCGATGCCGCATACGCCGGATCCGCCGCCATGTGCCCCGAGCACCGATGGGTCTTCGACGGCGCCGAGTCGGCCGACAGCCTGGTTTTCAACCCCCACAAGTGGCTCTTCACTCCCATTGACGCCTCGGCCCTCTTCACCCGCCACCCGGACGTCTTTCGACGCGCCTTCTCGCTGGTTCCCGAGTACCTGACGACACCGGTGTCCGGGCAGGTGGTGGATCTCATGGACTACGGAGTCCAGCTCGGCCGCCGTTTCCGTGCCCTCAAGCTGTGGTGGGTCCTGCGCTGCTTCGGCGCTGAGGGGATCCGACAGCGGCTGCGGCGCCACATGTCCATGGCGGCAGACTTCGCAGCCTGGATCGATGCCCATCCGCGCTTCGAGCGAGTGGCGCCGGCGCCGTTCTCGGTGGTCTGTTTCCGAGCCGCGCCATCGGCCGAGGACGACCTCGAATCTGCCGACAGACTCAACATGGAGCTCATGGAACGCGTCAACGCCTCCGGCGACGTCTACCTGTCCCACACCCGTCTCGACAACGGCATCGCCCTGCGCGTCGCCGTCGGCAACCTCGGGACCACCGAGGCCGATCTAATCCGCTGTCGCGAGCTGCTCGACGAGGAGCTTCGATGCCTCTGCCCCCGCTGACGAACGACGCCCGCCTCGGGCAGCGCCTCGGGCGGACGCTTCGCGCCCTGCCTCTGACGGCGGCCGGCTTCGCCAGCCTGATCGCCATCAACGGCGCTCAAACCGCGAGCCTGGTCGTCCGTCCCTTCTCGCGCCGTGCATTCCGCCGTTTCAACCGCTGGTGCGCCGACACCTGGTGGGGCTGGTGCGTTATCGCAGCCGAGCGTTTCAATCGGGTTCGAATCGTCGTCACGGGCGAAGACTTGCCGACCAATGAAAACGTGATCCTCGTGTCGAATCACCAGCAGATGCCGGACATCACGACCCTCATGGCCTTGGCCCGCTCCAAGGGCCGGCTCGGCGACCTCAAGTTCTTCGTCAAGAAGGCGCTCAAGTGGGTTCCCGGAGTCGGCTGGGGCATGCAGTTCCTCAACTGCCCCTTCCTGGAGCGCGACTGGACGGCCGACCGCGAGCGCATCGCCCGCACCTTCGACACCCTGGTCCGCGAGCGGATCCCCATGTGGCTGGTGAGCTTCGTCGAGGGCACCCGGGTCACCGAGGACAAGCTCCGCGCCAGCGCCGAGTGGGCGATGGAGCGCGGCCTCGAGGCCACCCGCCACGTACTCATCCCGCGAACCAAGGGCTTCGTGGCCTCGGTCGAAGGCCTCGGCGACCACCTTCACGCGGTCTACGACGTGACCATCGGCTACGTCGAGGGCGTCCCGACCCTGTGGCAGTACATCACCGGCCGGGTCCAGCAGATCCACGTCCACGTCCGCCGCTTCCCGGCCGAGGAGCTGCCCCGGCTCGAGGCCGAGCTGCAGCAGTGGCTGCTCGACCGCTTCTACGAGAAGGACGCCCTGCTCGAGCACTTCTACACCACCGGCGCTTTCCCCGCCGAACCGGTTCTCCTGCGAGTGATGCACAGGGAGCTCGGCCCATGCGCCCCACACCTCTTCGAATGATCGTGGTCGCGGTTGCGCACGCCGCCTCGGACTCACCGGCAGCCTCAACGGAGTCTCTCGAGCTCATGGGGTCCCTCCCGGCCGGCCCGGCCCGAGCAATCGCCGCGAACGACAGTCTCGTCGTGATCGGGCTCGAATACTGACTTCAGACGATCGACGTCTCCGATCCGGATGCACCCTCGATCCTGGCAAGCCTTCGTCTGTCTGTACGTCATCGACCTGACCGATCCCACGGCTCCCACCGTCATCGGACGCCTCGTCACTCCATACGTTGGATGGGAGATCGAGAGAACCGGCAACTTCCTGCTCCTGGCTGCTGGAAACTCCGGCCTCCCGGTGATCGACGTCAGCGTTTCGACCTCGCCCGTGGAGGTCGGCTTCGTCAACACATCGGGGCCGGCGCTGGGTGTCAATCTCAAGGGCGACCTTCTCACGGTCGCGGCCGGGACCGCCGGACTACGGCTCATCGACGTGAGCGACCCTCTGGCCCCGGTCGAGATCGGCTCGTTCGCTTCGGGCGATCTCTCCGTGGTGGACGTTTCGGTTGGTTTCGACACCGCCTATCTCATGTCGTCGAAAGGAACTCCGCACATCGTGGACATCCACGAACCGGCCAATCCCGAGGAGCTGGGCTTCTTGGCACGGCAACCACCCGGGAGGGTAACCTTTGCGGTTCGCGAAGACGTCGTGGCGTTTCTCACGTACCCGATCAACCACAACTCAGGTTCGTGGCTTGTCGACGTTCGCGATCCGTCCAAACCGTCGATCGTCGGGTACGTGGGCGTGATGAAACCGTTTGCCGTCGAGATCATCGGAACCAACGCCTTCGTTCTCACCGAAACCGACGGGCTCCATGTGATTGACATCAACACACCCTCCTCACCCCTCGAGATAGCTCGACTCGCCTTACCTGAGGGCTTTCGACCCGATTGGATGGAAGTCCATGGCAATCTCGTTGCGATCCACAACAGGGCGGGGACTCTCTTGGTCGATGTCATAGATCCGGCAGGCCCGAAGATCGTCGGAGTGATTGACATCGGCCCGTTCAGAGTCGGCCAAGTCGTAGTTAGCAACAATCTCCTCTACATCACCGTCGACGACGTCGACTTGTGGGCGATCGATGTCTCGGATCCGAGTGTACCCTTGGTGGTCAGCGAGTTCGAGAACATTGCAGGTGGGACGCTCTTCAATGTTGACGCCGGCGAATCCGTGGCCTACATCCAAGGCGTTTTCACCTCCGGGAAC
>Ga0316576_10000289_pt1 | contig 22166 bp, 21 predicted proteins | sample S0NA_FD_203075 | JGI IMG/M metagenome (GOLD analysis project Ga0316576, IMG submission 203075) | Rhizosphere microbial communities from salt marsh grasses in Alabama, United States - S0-2_050615r3r5 | ecosystem: Host-associated > Plants > Roots > Rhizosphere | place: USA: Alabama | collected...
AAGAAGTTGTCGGGGGAATGCGGCTCGATGAAGAAGCACTTGCGGTCGTGCACGAAACCGAAGTACACGGTGCAATGGACTGCGCCCTCGTACCAGGGGACCCAGAGGTCGCGATACACCTCGTGCAGCTCGAAGATTTGATCGTAGCGCAGGGTGTCGTATTTCGGCAGGATGATTTCCACATGGTTGCCGCGGATAGCCAGCTCCCGACTCAGGCCGAAGACAACATCGGCAAGCCCGCCGACCTTGGCCACCGGCGCCATTTCCGGCGTGACGTGGACGATGAATAGGCTTGGCCGATGGTGGTGGTGGACCGCCGGGGGAGGAGGTTCGTACTGGGGCTCAGGGTGGGGCTCGGGTTCGGGCTGATAGCCGGAGTCGGGACGCTCTTCGCGGGTCGGCTCGGGCCCCCGCCTCGTGTCCGATGCAGGCACCGGTTGCCGCGCCTCCTTCGTGGCGGGCGGCACTGCCGGGGCGCCTTCCAGGGGCGGTCCCGGCGGCGAGGGCACGGCGGCCCCGGGCGTGGATGCCGTGAATTCGTGGACCCGCGGCATCGGACGCAGCGCGGCGGTCTCACTGCCGGGGCGAATCCCGGGCAGCAGCGGCTTCGCGGATTTCTCCGGCGCCGGCGGCGTGGGAGTGGCCGCCTGCTTCGAGCTCACGGTGGCGCTGCCGGGTGTCGCCTTGCTCGCGGTTCGGCTCGCGGCCTTGACCCTGGGCGCAGCGGCCTTTTTGGCGACGCGCTTCTTCGTGGTCGTCTCGGCAGCGCTCTTGTCCCTGATCGCAGTCTTCTTCTTTGAGATCGGCTTCTTCGCCATTACGGATATCCTGGAGCGTAAATGGATTCGTCGTGCTCGCGCGGGTGCCGGGGGATCAATCCCCGTCGCGTTCCCCGGCGGCCGCAGCTTGCCCCTCCGGCAGTGCCGCCGGTTTCAGTACGATCCCGCCGAGCGGCGGCAGGGTCAGCATCAAGGAGTCGGGGCGGTTCATCCAATTGACGGTCTCGGTCGGGATTGGCTCATTGCCGTTGCCGATTCCGCCGCCGCCGTATTGGGGCGCGTCGGAGTTGAAGATTTCCCGATACGGGCCGGCCGTAGGGACGCCGATCCTGTAGCCTTCGCGCGGCACCGGTGTGAAATTGAGCGCGACCACCAGGTGATCTTCGCTGCCTCCGTCTGCGTCGGCGCGTGGTGCCCGCCGCTGAAACACGAGCACCGAATTATGCGCGTCGTGACAGTCGATCCATTCGAAGCCGTGCGGCTCAAAGTCTGCCGCGTGCAGCGGCGCTTCGGATCGGTGCAGGCCGTTGAGAGTGCGAACCAGTGTCTGTATGCCCTGATGGAAGGGATATTCCAGCACATACCAGTCCAGCACTCCGGTGCTGTTCCATTCCTCGCCTTGACCGAATTCGCTGCCCATGAAGAGGAGCTGCTTGCCGGGATGCGTATACATGTAGCTGTAGAGCAGCCGCAGGTTGGCAAAGCGCTGCCATTCGTCGCCCGGCATGCGGTAGAGCAGCGAGTGCTTGCCGTGGGTGACCTCGTCATGGGAGAACGGCAGCAGGAAGTTCTCCGTGAACGCGTAGATCATGCTGAAGGTCAGGTCGTTCTGGTGATAGCCCCGGTGGATCGGGTCCTTCTTGAAGTACTCGAGCGTGTCGTTCATCCAACCCATGTTCCATTTCAGGTCGAAACCGAGCCCGCCGACGTGGGTGGGACGGGTCACCTGGGACCAGGAGGTGGATTCCTCCGCCATCACCAACGCCCCCGCCACTTGATCGTGAACAATCTCGTTCAGCTCCCGCAGGAAGGCGATGGCCTCCAGGTTCTCGCGCCCGCCGTAGCGGTTGGGCACCCAGTCGGTGCGGGAGTAGTCCAGGTAGAGCATGGACGCCACGGCATCCACGCGCAGGCCGTCGATGTGGAATTCCTCCAGCCAGTACAGGGCGCTGGAGATGAGGAAGTTCTTCACCTCGTTGCGGCCGAAGTTGAAGATCAGCGTCGACCAGTCCAGGTGCTCGCCGAGGCGAGGGTCTTCGTGCTCGAACAGCGCCGTGCCGTCGAAACGGGCGAGCCCATGGGCATCCTTCGGGAAGTGCGCCGGCACCCAGTCCAGGATCACGCCGAGGCCGTTGGCATGGCAGTGATCCACCAGCCAGCGAAAGTCCTCCGGGCTGCCGAAGCGGCTGGTGGGGGCGTAGTAGCCGGTGGTCTGGTAGCCCCAGGACAGATCGAACGGGTGCTCGGTGACCGGCATCAGCTCGATGTGGGTGAAGCCGAGATCGCGCACATAGCGCACCAACCGTTCGCCGAGCTCGCGGTAGTTGAGCATCTCGCCTTCAGGGCCGCGTTGCCAGGAGCCCGGGTGCACCTCGTAGATGGACATCGGGCTGTGCAGCCAGTCGTGGTCCGTCCGAGCGGCGAGCCAGTCGGCGTCGCTCCACTGGAAGCCGCTCGGCGGTTCGACGATGGATGCCGTGCTCGGACGCACTTCGAAGCGGCGGCCATAGGGATCGGACTTGAGCAGTATGGCGCCCTCGCGGGTGCGGATCTCGAACTTGTACAGCACGCCGGGCGGCAGGTCCGGGATAAACAGCTCCCAGACGCCGTTGCCGTGGATGCGCATCGGATGACGACGGCCGTCCCAGCCATTGAAGTCGCCGACGACGCTGACGCGGGCCGCATGCGGCGCCCAGACCGCGAACAGGATGCCGGCGATGCCGTCCGTTTCGTGGACACGGGCGCCGAGCAGCCGATAGGCGTGCCAGTGCTTGCCCTCGCCGAACAGGTGCATGTCGAAATCCGGCAGCTGCGGCGGGAAGCAGTACGGATCGTGGGCGATGTGCTCGCGGTGCTCGTCGTCGCGCCAGATCAGCCGATAGCGCTCCGGCACGTCCGCGCCCGGTCCGCGCCACTCGAAGATGTCGGTGCCGTCGACGCGGACCATGACGTGGCTCCCTTCGGCGATGGTCACCGTCTCGGCGCTGGGCAGCATCACCCGGATGCAGACCTCGTCACCGTCCGGATGCCGCCCGAGGACCGCGAACGGATCGCCGTGGCGGGCATCCACGATCTGCTGAAGGCTGCTGTCGAGCGGGATCTGGCTCATCCTCGGTACCTCTTGGGATGTGGATCGGGGCCGGCCGCCGGTAACGGGACGGCGAATCCGTCGGCTGACGTGCTGCGCTACATTATGAGGGATTCCGGCCCGCCGTCGCCGCACGATCGCGCAGGCCGGTCGGCGCAATGGTCCGTCGCGCCTGGATGGCGACCCCGGCGGGCTCGGCTGGCGACCGCCACGGCTTCCAGGGCGGCGCTTGGCAAAATCTCATGATGCCGTCGGCAGCGGCGCGGTTTCCGCATCACTGCACCCTGCATCGGTGCCGGCATCGCGATTCGCTGCGACGACGCCATGATCTTTTCGCTGCTGGACATCGACGAAGCCTTCATCGGCGGACCCTTCGCCGGCTTCATCGGCCAGCTTCGTCGGGTGGACCTCAGGATCGTTGCCGGCACACCACTCTGGGTCGGGATCAAGCCGCCCCACAAGCACTGAGAAGCAGCCACAGCGGGTTTCCGCGGCGCTGGACCCGGCGTTACACTCCGCGCCTCGCCGTGACTTCCAGCCATAGGGAGCAGTAGACATGATGCCGGTCGACGCTGTGGTCTTGGACATTGAGGGCACGACCACGTCCGTCGCGTTCGCGACCGACGTGCTCTATCCCTACGCCCGGGAGCGCCTGCCGAACTTCGTCCGCCGGCATCGCGACGAACCCGAGGTGGCGGCGATCATGGACGAGGCGCGGGAGGCGGGCGGCGTCTGGAACGACGAGGCCGTCGTCGTGCGCATGTGCCACTGGATGGAGCGGGACCAGAAGGTCACGCCGCTGAAGGCCCTCCAGGGGCTGATCTGGGAGGAGGGGTATCGCAGCGGCGAGCTGGTGAGCCACTTGTATCCGGACGTGGCTCCGGCGTTGCGCGACTGGCACGCGCGGGGGCTCAGGCTCTACATCTACTCGTCGGGCTCGGTCCATGCGCAGCGGTTGATCTATGGCCACACCGTCGCCGGCGACCTGACGCCGCTCCTGTCCGGCTATTTCGATACCCGCACCGGCCACAAGCGGGAGGTCATGTCTTATCGCCGCATCGCCGCGGCCATCGGTGCCCCGCCACGGCGCATCCTGTTCCTGTCAGACGTGCGCGAGGAGCTCGATGCGGCACGCGAGGCGGGCTGGCAGACGGTCTGGCTCGTGCGCGAGGCGCTGCCGGGCATGGCCGCGGCGCACCGGCGCGTCACGCGGTTCGATCAGATTCCCCTCTGATTGCGCGGGCTCGAAATCGAATATCGAAATTGAAAACGAGGTTGCGGGGAGACCGATACCGATACCGATAACGAGCCCGATACCGATCCCGGTACCAGTTGCGCTGGCCGGCGCGGATTGGGGGACGTATTAGACCACGCTCGCGGGGTCCGGGCAGGTCCGCCGCGCCTCGCCGGCCCCGAGCGCGTCGATGGCGCTCATCTCATCCTCGCTGAGGGCGAAGTCGTCGATGTCGCGGTTCTCAGTCATGCGCCGGGCGTTGCTTGTCTTGGGCAACGCGGTGCGGCCGCTCTGGACGTGCCAGCGCAGTACCACCTGTCCCGTGCTCTTGCCATGCCTGTCGGCGATGGCGGCCAGCGCCGGGTCCTGCAGCAGGCCGAAGGCGCCGCTGGCAAAGGGGGCGTAGGCGGTGACGACGATGCCCTGCTCGCGGCAGAAGGTCTCCAGCGCCGCATCGCGGCAGTAGGGGTGGATCTCCACTTGGTTGACCGTTGGCCGTCGATCCGGCTCGGGGATGTCCTCCATGAGCTCGCGCAGGTGGCCGATGGTGAAATTGGATGCGCCGATCGCGCGGGCGGCGCCCTTGTCGGCGAGCTCGCAGAAGGTGCGCCAGATGGTGGCGCGCGCCTTGCGGGGGAAATCCGGGTCGCCGGTGGTGTTCTCGCCGAAGCCACCGGGCCAATGCATCAGCAGCAGATCGACATAGCCGAGTCCGAGGTCGTCCAAAGTGTCGGCCATGTCGTCACGCACCCGCTGGGCGATGTCATCCACCTTGTCGGCGTCCCAGGTCCGCCTATGGGAGATGTTGACATGCGGCGGCGCGGCCGGATGGGCGAGCTTGGTGGTGATGAACAGTTCCTCGCGGGTCAGCTCGCCGCTGGCGAAGCGCTGGCCGAGCAGCGTGCCGACGATGCGCTCGGTGCCGTAGACGCGGGCGCCGTCGAAGGCGCGATAGCCGTTGTCGAGCGCCAGAGACACCGAGCGCCACGCCTGCTCCGGCAGGAAGCCCTGGAAGTCCGTCCTGCCCACCCAGTCGCCGAAGGCGCAGCCAAAGGCGAGGGTCGGCATGGTGACGCCGTTGTGCAGCCTGACGGTACGCAGGTCGGTGCCGTTATGGTTCATCAATCGTCCTCCCGTGGTTGGTTATGGAGAGGACGCTAGCAGAGCAGAGGCGGGACGAGCAACGCGGGCGGCGGCGCGGCTGAGACCGCTCCCGCATGCACGGCGGTTTCGAGGTGGGAGCGGCTTCAGCCGCGGGCTGCGCGAGCGCAGCGAGGCGCACGACCGCCGCGAGGAGTTCCGCCGCAGGGGTGGGGTTCGGTGCGTTCTGCGACCGGGAGATCGCTGGCGTTCATCGCCGCCACGTGAACGCTACAATGCGGCGGATGCCCGCGACCCACGATAAGACCGCCGCCGGCGACGACCCGCGGTATGCCACGGCCGCCTCGAACATCCGGCACGAGGCCCTGATCATCGGCGTCATGCTCACCGGCTCGACGCTGTGGGGGCTGTACTGGCTGCCGCTGCGCTGGCTGGAGCAGGCCGGGCTCGGCGGGCTCTGGGCGCTGACGCTGATCTACGTCGGTGCCACGCTCACGCTCGGAGTCGCCGCGCGGCGGCACCTGCGGTTGGCCCGGGCGGCGCGCCGCCGGCTGCTGGGCATCGCGTTGTCGGCGGCGGTGTCCGGCATCGCCTTCGGTCTCGGCATGATCGAGGGCGAAGTGGCGCGGGTGCTGATCCTGTTCTACCTGTCGCCGGTTTGGGCGGTGCTCCTGGCGCGGATGCTGCTCGGCGAGCGGCTGCTGGCGGTGACGGTGCCGGCGCTGGTGCTGGCCTTGTTCGGTGCCGGACTCATGCTATTGTCGGACGCCCCCGCGGCCGGCGGCGCCGGTGGCTTCCTGGCGGGCTTCGGCATGGCCGATCTGCTCGGGCTGGTGGCGGGGCTCGCCTTCGCGCTGACGAATGTGCAGTTGCGCGCGGCGCGCGGACTGCCGGCGGAGCTGCGGAATCTCGCCGCGGTGGCGTTGGCGCCGCCGCTGGCCGGGCTGGCAGCGCTGGGGACCGGTGCAGATTTCAGCGCCGCCCCCTCGGCCATTTTGGCGGCGCTCGGCGTCGGCCTCGTCTGGATGAGCGGAATGATCTCCGCGACCCAGTTCGGTATTGCCCGGCTGCCGTTGCAGCGCTCGTCGGTGCTGCTGCTGTTCGAGCTTATCGTCGGCGCCGTGTCCGCGGCCCTACTGGCCGGCGAATCGCTGCGTCTCGCCGAGCTTTCGGGCGGCGCCTGCATCGTCATCGCCGGCCTGGCGGTGGTGTGGTTTCGCCACTGATGCGCGGGTTGCCCGGGCCGATCCCCTTGTCGGGCCTTCGGCGGACTCGGTCGGGGCGTCAGCCAGCGATGCTGCCGAGAAGCGCGTCGCCGCCGTCATTGACGCCTTCGATGCGCACGGCCTCGATGCGGTTGATCAGCTCCCCGCTCCCGGCGCCGCGGATGCGCACCAGCAGGTAGTTCGGCGTATAGCCGGCGCCGTCGCCGGCGGCGCTGGGATCGTTGAATGGGCCTTCGATCAGCACCGGCAGCGTGCGTCCGACCTGCCGCTCCAGGGCCGCCCGCTTCAACCGCTGGCCGAGCGCGTGGAGCTCGCGGCCGCGCGCGCGCTTGGTGTCGGCGGTCACTTGGTCCGGCATCGTGGCGGCGCGCGTGCCGGCGCGGGGCGAGTAGGCGAAGATATGCAGGTGGCCGAAGCCGATGCGCTCGACGGCGTCCATGGTCTGGCGCCATTCGGCATCGGTCTCGCCCGGGAAGCCGACGATGATGTCGGTGGTGAGGTTGAAGCCCGGTGCCGCCTCGCGGGCGCGCGCCGCGAGCTGCTCGAATTCCGCCAGCTTGCAGCGCCGGGCCATGCGCTTCAGCACGCTGTCGGCGCCGCTCTGCAGGGGCAGGTGCAGGTGCGGCATCATCCGCCGGTCCTCGAACAGGCGCCAGAAGCGCTCACTCAGGCCCCAGGGCTCCACCGAGCCCAGGCGGATGCGCGGCACATCGGTCTCGCGCAGGACCGTTGCGAGCAGACCGGCGAGGTCATCGCCAAGGTCGCCGCCCCAGCCGCCGGCGTGGACGCCGGTCAGGACGATTTCCTGAATGCCGTCGGCGGCCAGCGCATTGATGTCGTCGCAGACGTCCGCGGCGGTGCGGCTGCGTTCGGCGCCGCGGGCGACGGTGGTGATGCAGAAGGTGCATTGGTAACGGCAGCCGTCCTGGATCTTGACGAAGCCGCGCTGGCGGCCGCGGGCGAACAGGGCGGCGGCCGCGGGCTCCGCGGCCGTCGCGGGCATCAGCGGCAGCGCAAGCTCTGCGGCGGCGATCTCCACCAGCCGGTCCTTGACGGTGTTCGGCACCAGCAGGTCGATGCCGGCGTCCGCGGGCAGCGTGTCCGGCAGCGACGCGGCGCAGCCGCTGACGACCAGCCGGGCGCGGGGATTCTCCCGCTGCACCCGCCGCAGCAGTTTGCGCGACTTGCGCACCGCCTCGTCGGTCACCGCGCAGGTGTTGACGACGACGAGGTCGGCGGCCTCGTCCTCACCGGCGATGCGCAGTCCGCGCTGGCGGAACTGACGGGCCCAGGTCTCCAGCTCCGCCTCGTTCAGGCGGCAGCCTAGGGACTGTAGGTGAACGCGCACGATGACGTTTGAAGTTGAACGTGTGATGTTGGAAATAGGACCGTGGCCCCGTGAAATGGGCGCGGATTGCCGCGGTTCACACGTCAAACTTCTTCTTTCCGAGGCGGCGGCGGCGGCGAGTTCTGGTGCAGGATCATGGTCCACCCGGACTCGCCGCGGCGGCGGTAGATGTTGGTGGCGAACAGCGGTGGCACCGGGCCGCGCGGTCCCGGCTGGTTGCTCTGCTCCTGAACATAGTGGATGGCGATGTCGCCGATCTCGACCCACTGGATGTGGCTGACCTGGATGTCGATGGGCACGTCGCTGCGCAGCAGGTCGCGGAACATCATGCGGACCTGGCCGCCGACCACCAGCGGCTGCATCGGCAGCAGACAGGCGATGTCGGGCGCGTCGTCCCACACCCGCGTCATCAATTCGGGGTCGCGTTCGTCTAGGGCGTCGTAGAAGGCGTCTTCGGCCTCCTGGGCGGTCTCGAACGGCGTCTGGGCCACAGGCTGGCGCTCCTTATGGTCGGTTGGTCTGGTCACCGGCGGCCGGTGCGCCAGCGGTTGTTGTGCGGGGAATGACGATGCGCACCCGATCGGGACTGTCTTCGCGGGTGAGCGCGCCCAGGTCGGCGTCGGGGGGCACCGGGAGGCGCCGTGCACTGCTGCCGCTGGACCAGCTGAAGCTGCGCACGACGCCGCGGCCGTCGTCGAAGCTCTCCTCGCGGCGGGTCTCCGCCGAGCGGTCCGTGCGCACGACCAGGGCCCGGCCGACCGTGTCCACCTGGACCTGCGACGGGTCGATGCCGTCGAGGCCGATGTTGAGGATGTAGCTTTCGTTGGTCATACGTTGCTCGAAGTTGGTGCCGCCGGGGACGCTGGCCGGTCCCATGCCGGCGGCGGGGGGCATGGAGCCGCCCGGCGGAACCTCCATGCCCGGCGCGCCCGGATAGCCCATGTTCGGGGAGGGATCATAGCCGGCGCCGGGCGGCGGGAAGCCCCTCGGCATGCCGTATCCGGGCATCGGCATAATATCCGGTTGTGCGGGGTAGGGGGTGTACGCGCGGGGCGCGGGCAGGGACTGGTCTTGGGCCGGGTCGGCCGGAGGCGGCTCTCCGTAGGCGGTCCAGGCGGCGGCCGGTCCACTCAGCGTGAGCAATACCAGGATCGCCGTCCGGCGGCGGTATGGGCGGGGCATCGGCATGACGGTCTCCAAATACAGCGGAACTGTCGGGATTATAGGCCCGTGGCAGTCACCGCCGCAGCGTCCAAGTCGGACGGCCATCGGTGTCGATCAAGCCGTGCTCGAGCAGCCAGTCGCGCGCATCCGCCGCGTCCTGCTCGAACCAGGCCCGTGTAGACCCGAGCCGGAAGCTGTAGCCCCAGGCATCCATGTCGGCGAACAGCCGGTCGCGGCCGAGGCCCGGGATCTGGTCCGCCACCAGCACCTGCAGCAGGCAGACCGCGCTTTCCTCGGCGTCGTCGCCGCCGGCATCGGTGTGCAGCGCGGCGCGCCGATGCGGCTCCATGCACATGAAGTGGCAGGCCTCGTGCAGGATCGAGTGCACCGGCGTGTCCTCCCGGAAGTAGAGGCAGGTGCCGATCAGACCGGCCTCGGGCGCCCCCCAGTAGGAGCCGGGAATCTTCGTTCCGGTCACGGGCACCGGCCGCAGCCCGATGCGCTGCGTGAGCAACTCGTCGATGGCCGCGCGCCGGTCTCCGTATCTGAGCATAGATGCCCTGCCGCTCGTCGGATACGCTGGAGGATCTGATACCAGGGCCGTATAGGGTCGGCAAACAATCGTGAGCGGTGCGCTAGATTGGTTGCTGACAGTGATCGGGACGCGGCGCTGGAACTGCCGGCGCGGATCGAGGCCGAGCATGCCCGGTCACGGGTGCCGATGTACTGGTGACGGCCACGCCGGCCCTTGTCACGATGGCCGCAACGACCCAGTTTCGCAACTCGACATGCGACAAACGGTGGAGACGCCGATGGCCCGACATTCGCCCGAGTCTTTCTCCACAGCGACCGAGAACAGGCTGGCGCCGGCGCCGGGCCAGATTCCGGCGGCGGCAGCGGCCGCACGCGCGGGCCTGGCGGCGGGTCTTGTCGCCGGGCTGCTGCTTGGCGTGCTGGCAATGGCGGCGTTTGCCGGTCCGGTCCGGCAGGCCCCCGACCTGGCTATGCTGATTCACGGCATGGTGCTGATCAAGGGGCTGATCCTGGCCGCCGCCGCGGCCGGCGTGCTGTGGCGGCTGGGACGGCCAACCCCGGCACCGCTGGTGCTCGGCTATACGGGGAGCCTAGCCGTCTCCGCGGCGGCGCTGGGCTGGCTGTGGGGCCTGTCGTGGATTCCGCTGGGCTCGGCGCTGTTCTACGGCGGTCTGATCGCGGCCTTCGTCGTCGCCCACAACGACCGCGGTTTCTTCGACGGCGTGCTGCCGCGACGACGCGGCTGACCCGGTGCGGTTGCATTGGCAGGGGACAGCCGCTAGCGTACGCGGCCTTGTCCACCGGCCGCCGATCGCCACTGCCGTATGTCCGCCCTCGTCGTCCGCCAGCTGCGCAAGACCTACCGGAACGGCTTCGAAGCGCTGAAGGGCGTCGATCTCACGGTCGAGGCGGGGGACTTCTTTGCGCTGCTCGGTCCCAACGGGGCCGGCAAGTCGACGCTTATCGGGATCGTCACGTCGCTGGTGAACAAGACCGGCGGTCGCGTCGAGGTGTTCGGCCACGACCTGGATCGTGCGCCTGAGCGGGTCCGATCCCTGCTCGGCGTCGTGCCCCAGGAGTTCAACTTCAACCTGTTCCTGCCGGTGGCCGAGGTGCTGATCAATCAGGCCGGCTACTTCGGCATTCCCCGGCGCGAGGCCAAGGCACGGACCGAGCACTACCTGCGCAAGCTGGAACTTTGGGACCGCCGCGGCAGCGAGACACGCCAGCTCTCCGGTGGACTCAAGCGCCGCCTGATGATCGCGCGGGCGCTGGTGCACCGCCCGCGGCTGTTGATCCTCGACGAGCCCACGGCCGGCGTCGACATCGAGATCCGCCGCTCCATGTGGCAGTTCATGCGCGAGCTCAACTCCGAGGGCACGACCATCATCCTCACCACGCACTACCTGGAAGAGGCCGAGAGCCTGTGCCGCAACATCGCCATCATCGATCATGGCCGCATCCAGACCCAGCGCGACATGGCGACGCTGCTTTCGGAACTGCACTCGGAGACCTTCGTGCTGAACCTCAAGGGCAAGGTGACCGAGCTGCCGCTCCTGGGCGGTTTCGTGCTCGATCACATCGACGACAGCACCGTGGAGGTGCAGATCAGCCGCGAGCACACCATCAACGGCCTGTTCGAGGCCCTTTCGCGCAACGGCATCGAAGTCATCAGTCTGCGCAACAAGCAGAACCGGCTGGAACGGCTGTTCCTGGACCGGGTCGAGCGCCTGCGCGGGGCGGCGACCGGTGACTGAGGATCTCGCCGTCGAAGCGGCAGCCGCGCGCTGGCGGCGCTACCGCGTCACCTTCCTGACGCTGCTCCACAAGGAGGTGCTGCGATTCAGCCGCATCTGGGTGCAGACCGTACTGCCGTCGGCGATCACTACGACGCTCTACTTCCTGATCTTCGGGCGCCTGATCGGCGGGCGCATCGGGTCCATGGACGGCTTCGACTATATCGACTTCATCGTCCCCGGGCTGGTGCTGATGGCGGTCATCACCAACAGCTACAGCAATGTCGTCTCGTCGTTCTACAGCAGCAAGTTCTCGCGCTACATCGAAGAACTGCTGGTGTCACCCGCGCCGAACTGGATCATCCTGGGCGGCTATGTCGCCGGCGGCATGGCCCGCGGGCTGGTGGTCGGTGCCGTGGTCATGCTGGTGTCGCTGGTATTCACGGACCTGCACGTGCACAGCTATGCCATCACGGTGCTGGTCATCGTGCTCACGTCGCTGCTGTTCGCCCTGGGCGGCTTCATCAACGCCGTCTACGCCAACAGCTTCGACGACATCTCCATCGTGCCCACCTTCGTGCTCACGCCGCTGACGTACCTGGGCGGCGTGTTCTATTCCATCGCGCTGCTGCCGGCGTTTTGGCAGCAGCTGTCGCTGGCCAATCCCGTGCTGTACATGGTCAACGCCTTCCGCTTCGGCCTGCTCGGCGTCAGCGATATCCCGCTGTGGATCGCGTTCGGGCTGATCGGCGCCTTTATCGCCGGGCTGACCTTCTTCAGCCTGGAGCTGCTGCGCCGCGGGGTTGGCATCAAGACCTGACGCGGTGCAGCCGCTCCGCGCTGGACGGGGCTGCTCCGCACGATGGGCGCGCGTGCAGTCGGGCCCCCTGCAACATTTCGCCAATTTCCTCGGTCTGAGTGGGGGAAGCGGAGACGAGGTCGCTGCCGGGCCCTCGCCCGTCGCGGTCTGCCCCGGTCCCGCCGACTTGTGAGACGCGGCCTGCGATGGGATCATTAAGCCCCTGACCAGAAAGGTGATGCCCGAGCTGTCCGTACGCGGCCGGCGGGTCGGGCCGCCGCATCCGCCGCAGCGTGCCCGCCGCAGGACCCAATCGCAGTGCCGAAAGTCAAGATCACCGCCCCGCGACCTTCGCGCGGCTCGAAACCCAAGCGCCGCCGCGGCGGTACCGGCCCCCTCGGCCTGATCGCGCGCTGGCTGTTTTTGCTGGTGCTGGCCGTGGGTCTCGCCGTCGGCCTCTACGGCGTGCACCTGGACAAGGTCGTGCGGGCCAAGTTCGAGGGCAAGCGCTGGGCCCTGCCGGCGCGGGTCTACGCGCGGCCGCTGGAGCTCTATGTGGGCCGGCCGCTTGTGCCCGATGAACTGGTGGGCGAGCTCGAACGACTCAAATACCGCGACAATCCAGGCCTGGAGCGGGCCGGCAGCTATACCCTGGACGGCGACCGAGCGCTGATTCGCACGCGCGCGTTCCGGTTCTGGGACGGGGCCGAGCCTGAGCACAGGCTGGAGGTGCGCATGGCCGACGGCGTCGTCACGGACTTGCGCCGCGTCGACAACGGCCGCGATTTGGCGCTGGTTCGCCTGGACCCGGCCCTGATCGCAAGCATCTATCCCACGCACAACGAGGACCGGGTGCTGCTGCGCCGCGAGCAGTTGCCGGCGCGGCTCATCAAGACGCTGCTGGCCGTCGAGGACCGCACCTTCTACCAGCACTTCGGCGTCGACCCCAAAGGCATCGCCCGCGCCGCCTACGAGAACCTGATGGCCGGGCGCGCTGTCCAGGGCGCGAGCACCCTGACCCAGCAGCTGGTCAAGAATTTCTATCTCACCCAGGACCGCACGCTGGAGCGCAAGCTCAACGAGGCCTACATGGCATTGCTGCTGGAGCTGCACTACTCCAAGGACGAAATCCTGACGGCCTATGCCAACGAAGTGTACATGGGGCAGGACGGCAGCCGCGCCATCCACGGCTTCGGCCTGGCCAGCCGCTTCTATTTCAACCGCGATCTGGACGAGCTGACCATCCCCGAGACGGCGATGCTGGTGGCCATCCTGAAGGGCCCGTCGGAGTACAACCCTCGCCGTCATCCAGACAAGGTCCTCGAGCGCCGCAATCTGGTCATCGACCTGATGGCCCATCACCAGGTCATCAGCCGCGCCGAGGCGGAAGAGGCCAAGCAGGCGCCGCTGGGCCTGCGCGAGGGCGGCGCCCAGCCCGCCGGCGAGTATCCGGCCTTCATTCAGCTGGTGCGCCAGCAGCTACAGCGCGACTACCGCGAGGAGGACCTTCGCTCCGAGGGCCTGCGGATCTTCACGACGCTGGACCCCCTGACCCAGGGGCAGGTGGAGGCCGCCGTGACTGGACGCATGCCCGAGCTGGACCGCAAGCGCCGCTACAAGGTCGGCACGCTGGAGACCGCGGCCGTGGTCACGTCGGTGGCCCAGGGCGAGGTGCTGGCGCTGGTGGGCGGCCGCGATCCCGCCTATGCAGGCTTCAACCGGGCCCTGGACGCGGTGCGCTCCATCGGCTCGCTGATCAAGCCGGTGGTGTACTTGACCGCGTTGAGCCAGCCCGAGCGCTACTCGCTGGTCACGCCCATCGCCGACAAACCGGTGACGTTGCGCGCCGGCGGCGAGCTGTGGCGGCCGCAGAACTACGACCATCGCCTGCACGGCACCGTGCCGCTATGGCGCGCGCTGGCCAAGTCCTACAATCTCGCGACCGTAAACCTGGGCCTGCAGCTCGGGCTGGACCAGGTCGCCGGCACACTCCGCACCTTGGGGGCCGTGCGTGACTTCAGGGCCGTGCCGGCGATGCTGCTGGGCTCGGTGTCTCTGCCGCCGGTGGAAGTGGCTCAGGTCTATCAGACCATCGCCGCCGGCGGCTTCCGCGCGCCCTTGCGTACCATCCGCGAGGTGCTCGACGCCTCCGGCCGGCCGTTGACCCGCTACCCGCTGGCCGTGGAGCCGGTGGTCCCGCCCGACGCCGCCTATCTGACGCAGTGGGCCATGCGCAAGGTCGTCGAGCAGGGCACCGCCACCTGGCTGAAGTCGCGCCTGCCGGCGGACCTCACCGTGGCTGGCAAGACCGGCACCACCAACGACATGCGCGACAGCTGGTTCGCCGGCTTCAGCGGTGATCGCGTCGCGGTGGTATGGGTGGGCCGCGACGACAACAAGCCCATGGGCCTGAGCGGCTCCAGCGGCGCGCTACGCGTCTGGGGCGACATCATGGCCAGCATCGACAACCAGCCTCTGAGCGACGTGCCGCCGGAGGACGTGGTCGTCGCCAGCGCCTGCGGCAGCTCGGTGCCGTTCAGCCGCGGCCATGTCAGCGGCGGCTGCGGCGGCGGCTCCGGCAGGGCGTCCGCGTCGCGCGGCGGCGGGGACGCCGATCCCGTGCTGGCGCAGGAGCCAGCCGCGTCCCGCGAGCCCGAGCCGAAGCCGCGCGAGCCGGCGCCGAAGCGCACCCACAGTCCCTTCATGAGCGATTTCTACGGAAACTGAGGCCGACGGAAGCCCGATGATGTACCGTTCCCTGACCCTGATCCCGCTGTCACTGTTGCTGTCCGCGTGCGCGATGACGGAGCGCACCGGTCCGCCAGCACCCATCGTCGAGACGCCGCGCACCGCACCCGCGCCGGCCCCGGCGCCGGCCGCGGAGCCGGGGCCGAAGCCGGACACGACGCCGAAGCCGACTCAGGTCTACGCGTATACGCCGCCCGAATCCATTGGGACGGAGCCGGCGACAGACGCGGCTGAGCCCGCGGCGGGCGAGTCCACCACTGCGGCGCCCGCCGCCGCCTCCGGCCGGTCCCCGGCCGCGCCTGCCAAGCCCCCGGCACAGGCCGCCAAGCCGCCGGAGCCGGCAACGGCCGCGAGCGAGCCGGCACCGCCGGCCCGGTCCGCGCCCCCGGCTCAAGCGGCCGCGCCTGCGCCGTCGACAGCCCAGCCGCCGGCGGCCGCGCCGCAGACGGCCGCCCAGCCCCCGGCAGCGGCGCCGGCCCCAGCGCCCGCTCCCCCGGCTCCCGAGGTCGCGGCGGCGCCCGCGCCGTCCGGGCTGGCGCCGGCCGGCATGCCGCCTGCGGTCAGTTCCCTGGCGCAGCGGGCCGAGCAGCAGCGGCAGGCGGCCGACTACACCGGGGCCGCGGCCACGCTGGAGCGGGCGCTGCGTATCCAACCGCAGGAGGCCTACTTGTGGAACCGGCTCGCACGGGTGCGCCTGGAGCAGGGTCAGGCCGCCTCCGCCGGCTCGCTGGCCCAGCGGTCCAACGCGCTCTCGGGCAATCAGGCGGCGCTGAAGCAGAACAACTGGGAGATCATCGCAACCGCGCGCCGCCAGGCCGGTGACATGCAGGGCGCCCAGGAGGCCGAGCTCAGGGCGAAGGGCGGCTGACGGCGAGCGTAGCAGCGGCCGCCGGCACCATGCCGGGCCCTTCGCTCGAGGACAGGGCCGCCGCCCTCGCGGCCACGGTGTTGGGGCCCGGCGGTCTGCTCGCGGCGCGTCTGCCGGGCTTCGCCCACCGCGCCGAGCAGCAAGCCATGGCGGCCGCCGTCGCCGCGGTCCTCGACACCGGCGACACCCTGATCTGCGAGGCCGGCACCGGGACAGGCAAGACCTTCGCCTACCTGGTCCCGGCCATCGCCAGCGGCCGCAAGGTCATTGTCTCCACCGGCACGCGCAATCTCCAGGACCAGCTTTTCCACCGCGACATCCCTTTGATTCGGGAGGCCGTGGGCCGGCCTCTGGGCACCGCGCTGCTGAAGGGGCGCGGCAATTATCTCTGCCGCCATCGCCTGGAGGCGGCGCTGGCGGCGCCGGAGCGGTACCGCCCGGACGTGCGCCGGCAGCTCGCCCTGGTACGCGACTGGGGGGCCGTGACGCGCAGCGGCGACATTGCCGAGATGGCCATTCCGGAGGATGCCGCGGTCTGGCCGGCGGTGACCTCTACCGCCGACAACTGCCTCGGCCAGGGCTGCCCGAGCGTCGGGCACTGCCACCTCGTGGATGCCCGCCGCCGCGCCCAGGAGGCCGAGCTCGTCGTCATCAATCACCACCTGCTCTGTGCCGACATGGCCCTGCGCGGGGAAGGCTTCGGGGAGGTGCTGCCCGGCGCCGACTGCTTCATCGTCGACGAGGCCCACCAGCTGCCGGAGATCGCGGCCTCGTTCTTCGGTACCTCGGTGAGCGCTAGGCAGCTCGTTGAACTGGCGCGGGACGTCCGCGTGGAGTATGTCCGCGAGGCCGGCGATGTGCCCGGGATCCCGGACGCCGCCGGCCTGCTTCGCGACGCGGTGCTGGAGCTGCGCGCCCATCTGGGGGACGAGGACCGCCGCGCCGCGTGGCAGGAGCTTGAAGCGGACGCCGATGCCATGCGCGCGCTGGATCTGCTCGCGCGGCGGCTGGATGCTCTGGCTGCGGCATTGGAGCCGCTGGCAGGCCGGGGCAGGGGGCTCGAGCACTGCCACGGCCGCGCCCGGGCCCTCGCCGACCGTCTCGCCGCCCTGAGCGGCGGCGGTGACGACGACCACGTGCGCTGGCTCGACGTGCACGGTCGCGGCTTCCGGCTCAACCTGACTCCGCTCGATGTCGCAGGGACCTTCCGCGGCCATCGCGAGCGGCATGCCGGCAGCTGGGTGTTCACGTCGGCGACGCTGGCGGTGGGCGACTCCTTCGACCATTTCGCCGCTCAGATGGGCATCGACGAGTGCCGTACGGCGCGCTGGCAGAGTCCGTTCGACTACGCCCGGCAGGCGCTCTGCTACGTGCCCGCCGGGCTGCCGGAGCCATCGGCGCCGGACTACACCGGGCGTGTCGTCGCCGTCGCCTGTGAGGTGCTGGCGTTGAGCCGCGGGCGAGCGTTCCTGCTCTTCACCAGCCACCGTGCCCTGCGCGACGCCGAGGCGCGGCTGCGTACTCGCCTCGAATATCCGCTGCTGATCCAGGGCAGCGAGCCCCGCAATGCCCTGATCGAACGCTTCCGTACGCTCGGCAACGCCGTGCTTCTGGGTACGTCCAGCTTCTGGGAGGGCGTCGACGTCCGCGGCGAGGCTCTGTCCTGCGTGATCATCGACAAACTGCCCTTCGCCTCGCCCGCCGATCCGATCCTGCAGGCGCGAGTCGAGGCCCTCCGCCGCCGGGGCGGCAATCCGTTCCGGGACTTCCAGCTGCCGCAGGCCGTCATCGCGCTGAAACAGGGTGCCGGCCGCCTGATCCGTGACGACGGCGATCGCGGCGTGCTGGTGATCTGCGATCCGCGCCTGTATGGCCGCGGCTATGGCCGGACATTCATCGACAGCCTGCCGCCGATGCCCTATACCCGAGGCCTGGACGCGGTGCGGACGTTCTTCGCCGACGCGTGATCACTCAGTCCGAAACCTTTGAACGGGGGTGCAGAGTCGCACGCGGGGCCGGCCACGGCCAGGACACTCGACTATAGTAGCCGCAGGATCATCGAAACGCCCGATCCCGTGCTGGCGCGGCCGCGGATCGGTAGCTGGTTGCAAAGAGCGCCGCGCCCTCTGCCGGCTTGGGCCGGCGGGAATCGGGATGCGCCCGAGGGGGCCAAAATGAACCCGGAACACGCGAAGATGGACGCAGATGCCGACAAGCGCCGGCGTTGCGTGCCCGCCGATGTGGATAGGGCCGAGGCTGGTGTCCGGACGCGCCTCAAAGGTGCTCAAGCGCTGGGCCGTGGACAGCCGTCTCTCGGAGCCGGAGCGGGCCCTCGGCCAGGAGCGTATCATCAAGATCGAGGTGATCCGGACGAGCCGACTCGGCTGCGCGAGGCAAAGCTCACGGAGTCGTTCCGGGGCTGGGTCCTGCGTCCGGCGGACGCCTTCGTGGACTACGTCAAGCGCGTCAACGGTGACGGCGGTCAGGTGCTGCGGTTCAATGCCTTCCGCTCGGCGCCGTCGCCGCGCTGCTGAGCCCCCGCCGGAATCGCCGCTGGTGTCGGGGTCCGGTGTCTCGCGCAGGCCCGACGCCCTACATTGCTCCAGGCCAGTCATGAGACTTCTCGCGATCGATACTTCGGGACCCCTGTGCTCCGCCGCCCTGCTGCTGGACGGAGACCTGACCGAGCGCGTGCAGCTAGCCCCGCGGCGGCATGCCGAGCTCATCCTGCCGATGATGGACGCGCTGCTGCACGAGGCCGGCGCTGCCCTCGCCGACCTCGACGCGCTGGCATACGGTCACGGGCCGGGCTCATTTACCGGCGTGCGCATTGCTGCTGCTGTGGTCCAGGGGGCGGCCTTCGGCGCGGGGCTGCCGGTCATCGGTATCTCGACGCTGGCCGCGCTTGCCCAAGGTGCCTGGCGCCTGCACGGCGTCCGTCAAGTCTTGTGCGCCCAGGATGCGCGCATGGGCGAGGTCTACTGGGGTGCCTACCAGCTCGACGAGCATGACATCATGCGCTCGTGGGACCGCGACCGCGTCGGCGCTCCGGATCGGGTGCAGCGGCCCGACGGCGAGGAGGGCTGGGCCGGTGCCGGCAGTGGCTGGCAGGTCCATGCGGAGTTGTTGGCGGCGGCCGTAGGTGCGGTTCGGCCGCTGCCGCTGGAGCATTGCCACGCCAGGGACGTGGCTGCACTGGCCGCGGAGGGCGGTGGAGTGTCGGCCCAGAATGCGCTGCCGGTCTATCTGCGAGAGCGGGTCGCGGAGCCGCCGCGGCACTGAGTGCACCGTGGTGCGGCCGCAGCCTCAGGCGCGGGAATCGAGATGCCTGCTGGTGTTGATGCGCGTCTCGCGATGCCGGCAATGCCGGCGGATACAGCTGATGACATAGTGCACCAGAGTCCCCTCGACGGCGACGAACATGGCCAGGCCGGCCCCGAGCCGCACCATCGGCTCAGGCTGCGATAGGCCCGTGATCAGCCATGTCAGAAAGGCGATGACGGCGGCAATCACCGTGACCAGGGCGAAGGGCCAAGGGCTGACGTGGCATTCGGAGCAGAACTTCATGGCCATGACCTCGTATGAGACGCTCGGCAGTCGTTTTAGTTATAGCTGTATTACCGATACAGCATAACCGATGCCCGCACGGGGTTTCAGTGCCTTCCGTCGGTTCGCGGGATGCGGGCGCTGATCCGGTGGGCGGCGCACGTAACCAGGTCTTGTCCAAGAAGACTGGTCAACAATAGATAGACAGCGCGGGGGCCGTTCAGTTCATGACCGAAATCTACCTGGCCGAAGCAGCGGCCCGCTGCCTCGCCGAGGCCGATCCGGCACGCAAGGCCGAGTTGACCCGGCAGACCGCCGACGCCTGGGCACAGGGGCTGTTGCGGGCCGGTGCGCCTGCCGGCTGGCAGCCGCTGGCCGAGCCGGGCCGCGGCGAGCGGCCCCGGCTGGTGCATCCCCGTGACCTGCCGCGGCGGGGGCTCGCCGATGCCGCCGGCCGCGCGGCGCTGGTCCATGCGGTCGCCCACATCGAGCTCAATGCGGTGAACCTGGCCTGGGATGCGGTGCAGCGCTTCGTGGACCTGCCGCCCCCGTTCCAGGCCGAGTGGGTCGGTGTCGCCGCGGAGGAGGCCTATCACTTCGGGCTGATGTCCGGCCGCCTCGAGGCCCTGGGATACGGCTACGGAGACTTCGATGCCCATGACGGGCTCTGGGCCATGGCGCGGCGCACCGCGGCCGATCCGCTGGAACGCATGGCGCTGGTGCCGCGGGTCCTCGAGGCGCGGGGGCTGGACGTGACGCCGGCGATGATCGAGCGCTTCCGGGCGGCCGGCGACGAGGACACCGCCGCGCGGCTCGGCATCATCCTGCGCGACGAGGTGGGTCATGTCGCCATCGGCAGCCGCTGGTTCCGGCACCTGTGCGTCGAGCGTGACCTAGACCCCGGTACGACCTATCTGGACCTGCTCCACCGTCATCTGAACGGCCAGGTCCGTTGTCCGCTGAACCGCAAGGACCGCCTGCGCGCCGGCTTCGACGAGGCCGAGCTGGATGCGCTGGAGGCGCTGTGCGCCGGCGGCTGACGCCGGCCCCGCCCGTCCCGGCCGGCGCTCAGCCCGCGGTCACCGGCTCGCGGTGCCAGCCGTCCCGGTCGTGCACCAGCACCTCGCCGCGATCGGCATGCCAGTCGGTCAGCACGTGACGGACCGCCGGGCGGCCGGCGACCAGCAGTTCGTGATCAGCGGGACGGTGGGTGTGCCCATGCACCATGCGCCGCACGCCGGCGCGCTGCATGCGGCGGAGGACGGCGTGCGGATTCGCATCCATGATCTCTGTCGTCTTCGCGGCCATCGCCCGGGTGCTCTTGGCGCGGTAATCCGCGGCTACACGCCGCCTCTCGGCAAGCGGCTTCAGCAGGAACAGGGCCTGGACCAGCGGGTTTCGCACCTTGCGGCGGAAGCGCAGGTAGGCGACGTCGTCGGTGCACAGCAGATCGCCGTGCATCAGCAGAACCGGCTCGCCGCCCAGTTGGATTCGGCGACCGTCGCGCAGCAGCCGGCACCCGGTGGCGCGCGCGAAACGCCGGCCGAGCAGGAAATCGCGGTTGCCGTGCATCAGCGCACAGGTGGTCCCTGCCGCGGTCAGCGTGCGCAGGCCCTCGCGCACCTCGGGCAGCGGGTCATCGTCGTCGCCGATCCAGGTGTCGAACAGGTCGCCGAGGATGTACAGGGCCGCCGCGCCGGCGGCGCGGCGGCTGAGGAACTCCAGGAACAGGCACGTCGTTGCCGGGTCATCCGGCGACAGATGGAGGTCCGAGATGAAAAGGGTCTCTTGCTTCACTCCCCGCCGACGATCTCCGCCCTCTCGATGACGACGTTCTCCACCGGCACGTCCTGGTGGCCCTGGCGGCTGCCGGTCTTTACGCCTTTGATGCGGTTGACCACGTCCATGCCGTCCGCGACGCGGCCGAAGACGCAGTAGCCCCAGCCGTCCTGGCCCGGATAGTCCAGGAAGTCGTTGTCCGCGACATTGATGAAGAACTGGGAGGAGGCCGAGTGCGGATCGCTGGTTCGGGCCATGGCGAGGGCGCCGGCTACGTTTTTCAGGCCGTTTTTCGCCTCGTTTTCGATGGGGGCGCGGGTCGGCTTGGGTACGAAATCGGGGCTCATGCCGCCGCCCTGGATCATAAAGCCGTCGATGACCCGGTGGAACAGCGTGCCGTCGTAGTGGCCGTCGCGGACGTATTGCTCGAAGTTGGCGGCCGTGACCGGCGCTTTTTCGTAGTCCAGCTCGACGAGGATGTCGCCGTGGTTGGTGCTGAGCTTGATCATGTTCGGATGCTCCTCGGTGATGGCCGCGGCCGCCGCGCGGCGCGCCCGTTGAGTCGGCGGATTGGGCGGCACATGCTAAGCCTTCCGCGGCCCCGGCAAAAGCCCGGCACCGCGCCGGTGCCGACGCTGCGTCTGTTTTGAGTGCCCCCGACGCTTTGCTAACATCCTGTGAATCTCAGCCGTACCGGGCGCAGCGATGCTCCATATTCACAACAGCCTGACCCGCCAAAAGGAACCCTTCACGCCCATCGAGCCGGGCAAGGTGCGCATGTATGTCTGCGGCATGACCGTCTACGACTATTGCCATCTGGGCCATGCGCGGGTGCTGGTGGTCTTCGACGTGGTCTACCGCTACCTGAGACGGGCCGGCTATGCGGTCACCTATGTCCGCAACATCACCGACATCGACGACAAGATTCTGGCCCGCGCCGCGCAGAACGGCGAGCTCTTCGGCGAGCTCACCGAGCGCTTCATCACCGCCATGCAC
>Ga0316576_10000290_pt1 | contig 22162 bp, 17 predicted proteins | sample S0NA_FD_203075 | JGI IMG/M metagenome (GOLD analysis project Ga0316576, IMG submission 203075) | Rhizosphere microbial communities from salt marsh grasses in Alabama, United States - S0-2_050615r3r5 | ecosystem: Host-associated > Plants > Roots > Rhizosphere | place: USA: Alabama | collected...
TGGATTCGCCGAGGCGTGCGCGTCAACCCCAAGCACCGGCACCACAAGCCTTCCGGATGGATCTTCGAAGCCTCCCTAGCGCTTTGCCTGGTAAGCCCATCGGCCGTCATGATGCGCCGCGAACTGTTCAATTCGGTGGGGCTCTTCGACGAACAACTGCCGGCCTGCGAAGATTACGATCTCTGGCTGAGGGTCAGTGCACGCTATCCGGTCCATTTGATTAGAGACCCCCTGGTCGTCAAACGCGGCGGCCACCAAGATCAACTCTCCCGCCAGCACAGCCTGGACCGCTACCGCATCCAGTCCCTCGAAAAACTTCTCCGGGACGGCAACCTCTCAGCGGATCATACTCGGGCGGCAACAACCAAGCTCCGGGAAAAATGCGCCATCTATGCGGCTGGCTGCCGCAAGCGCGGTAAAATCCAACAAGCAGAGGCCTTCGAATCATTGGCAGAGCGCTACCGGCGCCACGAGGATTTCAAATGATGCGGTTCTCTGCGGATAGGGTGGGATCCGTCTCACGCCCCGGCCATTTAAACAGAGGCCGTGGTAAAAACGGCCCCGCCAGAACGGCGGCCAGAATCCAGACCAGATAGCCGTAATAGGAGCCCGGATAGCGGAAACTGAAGGCAATGAAATTAGAGCCCTCGTGCAGCAAAATCGCCGGAAGAATACTGCCGCCGCCTTTTCCGACGAGCATGCCGATGATGACGCTCCAGCAGGTCAGGAGCGAGACGAACAACAGGATCGAATCGCCGTATTGATAAGAGCCCCGCAGCCAGAAAAGCGGTAAATGCCACAGAGCCCACAGCACCCCCACCGCCACGCTGCCGCCCAACGATCCCAGGCGGCGCTGAAGCACCGGAAGCGCTAGTCCACGCCATCCGATTTCTTCACCCAAGCCGTTGTAAATCAGAAAGAAAAAAAGAAAGCCCGGTCCGAAGGCCGGTGCATACCATTGAGAGGGGACACGTGCCCCTAAAAAAGTGACGGCGATGAGAACATTGAGGCCGTTGACGACAAATGGGGTGGCAATGGCGATCAGATACCAAAACGGCGAAAACCGCCACCTGAAAGAACGTCTAAGCAACACAGCGAGGCCTTTTCGCTTTTCGACACCAAGCACCGCAACAAGAGCACTCAGCGAAGGAATCGCCGCACCGATCAGGTAAAAAGCTCCTCCCCAGGTTTGAGGGTCCATCGAAAAAGGGATAGCCAGCCATTCGCCGAGCCCGAACAACCCCCAGATGCTTCCGTAGGCCAGGCCCAGGAAGAGCAGAAGCGATCTCGTTTTTATGGCATGGTCGATCATCACGTTCCTAATTTGTCGATGGCGATGTCATCACAATCGGAGGGGGTACTTGCATCGGACGTTCGTTTTCAAGGGGCATCCTTCTCTCCAGTCCGGCGTTCTCGCGCTTCCATAATCCTCCACGTAAACAACTACGCCTGCGGTTGCGGAAAGGCTGCGGCCATGGCCTGGAACGAAATCTACCCCTTGGAAACGAACGTCAAGTCATGCGGCGAATTTCGGCCGCCTTCTTCTCCAGCCGTTTGGCCGAAATCGGTACGGCGGTCTTGAGTTCCTGGGCGAACAACGACACCTTGTACTCCTCGATCATCCAGAAAAGCTCCTCCAGAGCAGCCCGCTTGCGGTCCGAGGATTTTTCATCGAGCTGGCCGAGCAGGTCCTTCAGCCGCTCCTCCCAAGGCAGGATGTCCGCCGCTTTGGCCTGGTCGCGATCAAACTGCATCACAGCCCTTTCCACCCGTATGGCGATGGCCTGCAGATAGCGCACCAGGTGGGGATAACGCTCCCTTTCGTATAGGTGGATAAAGCGGGCCGGCACCAGGCGGTGCACATCCTCCCGGCGAGCTTGCAGGAATGCGGCCATCGGGCCTTTGGCGCCGACTTGGCGCTCCACCCGGTAGAGTGTTTCGCGCACGTCGTCAAAGGCTTCCAGAACCGGGATGACAGCCTGCAAATACGTCTGCCCAGTTGTTATGAGTTCTTTTTGGGCTGAAGTTGCCAGCGCTTCAAAGGCTTCGCGCGTGCGGACATCGCAGTGGAGCAGATCACGCTTTACGCGTTCATAGAGCTGTTGCCCAAAGGCCTCGCCACCCCCCTCGAATCGCACCCGGGCCGCCACGTCCCGAGGCAGTTTCAGTTGCCGTTTGAGATGCCGCAGATCACCGGCCAACCGCTTTTCTAGAAGCACCGCCACCCCGGCGCGGTGCGCCCGCTCGGCCTGCTCGTAGGTACCATGCAGACGCACACCCACCTCGTCTTCATCTTCTTTTGTGAGGGTCAAGGCCGGAAAAGCGCTGTGTCTGCCGGTCCGCCCGTTACCGATGTCGATCTGCTCCGGCAGATCCTCAGGCGGCCAGTCCGTGAGACCGTCGCATTCCCATTGCTGTCGGGCCTGATCCATCCTGCGATCGGGTGGCAATTCGGGCTCGACCGCGCTCAGCACTTCCGGTTCCCGGCCCGCGGCAAGTGCCTGACCATCCGCATCAACAACCGTAAAACGCAGCCTTAGGTGGTCGGGGATCGCCACATCCTGCCAGGCTGCGGCTGGGATATCCACCTTGAACCGCTGGTGAATGAACCGGCCCAGGGCTGTGGCCAGATCCTCCTTCGACCGCGGCATTTCTTTGGCAATCGTGTCGGCGGTATCGCTGACCGGCACCAACTGGCGGCGGTAAATTTTGGGAAGGGCCTTGAGCATGGCGGCAATTTTTTCCCGCAGCAGGCCCGGTACCAGCCAGTCAGCGTCGGTCGGGTTCACCTGATGGACGCTGGCCGCAGGCACGGCGACGGTGATGCCGTCGTCTTCGGCCCCCGGTTCGAACCGGTAGTCAGCTTTGAGCCGGGCGTCTCCCAGTTCAATTTTGTCCGGATAAAGGGCCAGTTCCTGATCATCAGGTTCAGACCGCAGGAGATCTTCCGGCTGGAGCCGCAAAAAGGTATCGCTGTCCTTCTTTTTGAGCAAACGCGCCAGGGAACGGATATCGGCCATCGTTCCCAGCCGGTCGCGATAGAACTGGTAGAGCGTTTCCTCGTCCACCAGCAGATCGCGTCGGCGGAGACGATTTTCCATGTCGGCCACCGATTCGATAAGCGCCTGGTTGTGTTCCATGAAATCAAGGGGTTTGCGGACGTCACCGCCCATCAGGGCGCTTCGGACAAAAATCTCGGCAGCGCCTTCGGGATCCGTCTTCTCGTAAGATACCAAGCGTCGTTCGACAATGGTGAGTCCGTACAGACTGACCTGTTCGTCGGCCACCACCTGCCCCCTTTTGCGCGACCAGCGGGGTTCCAAATAGGTATACCGGCATTGCTTCCCAGCCAGGGACTCGAGCCAGGCACTCTCTATGTTGGCCGCTGTGCGGGCAAAGAGCCGGGAAGTGAACACCAGTTCCGCAGCCACGATCCAGTCGCCGGAACGGTTGAAAAGACCCGATCCGGGGAAAAGCATGCACTCGCGTCCCCGGGCCGCCCGGTAGATGTTTTTCTCCTTCTTGAGGGCAATGTTGCTCAAAAAGCCACTCAACACCGACATGTGAATCGCCGTGTAGAGCGCCCCGAAGGTTGCCGTTTGGCTATCGGCAGCGGCAAGTGGGACTGTTGCCGGGGCGCTACCCGTCGCTTCCAGAGCCGCCTCCTCCGCAATGGCGGCCAACTGGCGGTGGATATCGCGCCACTCGCGCATCCGTCGAAACGATAGAAAATGCTCCCGGCAAAACCGTTTCAGCGGACCAGTGCGGACATGCTCCCGGGAACGCTCCCAGATGTTGAGCAACGTCACAAAATCGGAGGCGGGGTCCTTAAAGACACCATGCGCTTGGTCGGCGGCCTGTTCCTTGTTCAACGGGCGCTCGCGTGGATCCTGAATACTAAGCGCCGCCGCGATCACCACCAATTGCTGCAGGCACCCGTGCCGCTGTGCTTCAATCAGCATCCGGGAGAGACGAGGATCGATGGGCATGCGGGCCATGATGCGCCCCTGCCCGGTCAACCGATAGCCCGCAAGCCCTTTGCGACGGGAACGGCCGGCATCTTTCTCGATGGCGTCCAATTCGAGCAGAAGCTGGAGACCGTCACTCACGCTGCGGGGATCGGGAGGATCGATAAAAGGAAAGGCACTGATATCGCCCAATTTCAGACTGATCATACGCAAGATAACGTCGGCCAGGTTGGCCCGGAGGATCTCGGGCGTGGTGAAGCGGGGGCGCCCCTGGTAGTTGTCCTCTTCGAAGAGCCGGATGCAGACGCCGTTTTCAACGCGGCCGCAGCGTCCCATGCGCTGATCCGCGCTGCTGCGGGCAATGGGCGTGACGGGCAAAGCCGTGGTACGCGTGCGCGGAGAATAGCGTGGAATGCGGGCCAACCCGGTGTCGACAACGTAGCGGATGCCCGGGATGGTAATGGATGTTTCCGCCACATTGGTGGCCACGATGATCTTGCGCGCCGCGGTACCGGAAAACACACGGCGCTGATCGGCCGTCGAAAGGCGGGCGTACAGCGGCATGACCTCCGTCTTGGCATAACCGCGGCTTTCGAGCAATTCACAGGTATCCCGAATATCCTGCTCGGTTGGCATGAAGACCAGCATGTCGCCGCGGGCGCTTTCCCCCATCAGATCGTCCACAGCCGAAACAGCCGCTTCGGCATAAGTTTCTTCACTTGCACTGTCCTCGGCCTCCAGGATGGGTCGGTAGCGCACCTCGACGGGGTACATGCGGCCCGATACTTCGATAATGGGGGCATCGTCGAAGGCCCGGGCAAATTTTTCGGTATCGATGGTGGCGGACGTGATGATGAGTTTAAGATCCTTGCGCTGCCGAACGAGCCGTTTAAGAATCCCCAGAATGAAATCGATATTGAGGCTACGTTCGTGAGCCTCGTCCACGATGAGGGTGTCGTAGGCGGTCAGGGAAGGGGTTCCCTGGGCTTCGGCCAGGAGAATACCGTCGGTCATAACTTTGATATAAGCATCGCGCTTCGTGCGATCCTGGAAGCGAATCTTATAGCCCACGGATTCACCCAGGGATTCTCCCAACTCGTCGGCAATCCGCTGGGCCACCGTGGTAGCCGCAATCCGCCGCGGCTGCGTACAACCGATCAGTCCGCTTATGCCCCGACCGGCATCCAGGCAAAATTTGGGCAATTGGGTGGTTTTACCGGATCCGGTTTCACCGGCAACGATCACCACCGGATGGGCTTGGATGGCCGCCACGATGGCACTCCGGTGGTCCGTGATGGGCAGGTCTGGGATGGGTTCCCACAAGGGCAGGGACGTTTGGCGCTGTCGCCGAATCTTTATTGAACTTGCAACGCCTTGCTCCAGGTCGCGCAATCGTTCCTCGAAACGCTTCACGCGACGGCCTTTACGCAGCATATGGCGAAGATGGTGTATGTCGCGCGCCACGTGGTAGCGCTCGCGTGCCATGGCTTCCGGCAGCATGTCTTCCAAACGGCGCAACCGCCAAGTCGGAGAGGGCGGTCTTTTGCGTGCGGGATTTGAATTTCGATTAGGCTCGGTTTTCATCGGGATATGCGATTGGATCGTTCGTCAATAAGTGCTATGGTTTGATCTGCTGGCACACGGCGTGCGTCTTTAGAAACAGGATAGTGACCATAAGCCGTAAACGCTAATTTGTGTCAGCCCTATAGCGGGTTGCCGTTCCGCTTGCAAGGGTACCGTGATCTTTTCCCGGTGGTTACCCGATGCAACTCTTCAAATTTCCGCATTGCAATGGGAGGCTTCCATGAGTTTTCTCGTTATCGGCGGCGATGCCGCCGGCATGAGCGCCGCCAGCCGGGCCAAGCGCAATCGGCCGGATATGACGGTCACCGTTCTTGAAAAAACCGCCGACGTGTCCTACAGCGCCTGCGGCATGCCTTACAACATCGCTGATCCGGATCGATCCATCGAAGATTTGGTGGTTCGAAGGGCCGAGGTATTCCGTGAAAAACAAGGCATCGACCTGCGAACCGGCATAAATGCCACGGCCATCGATCCTGCCAACAAAACGGTCACCACCCAGGACAGCGAAGGGAATGAAAGCACCGTCGGCTATGCCAGCCTTCTGGTGGCAACCGGTGCCGCCCCGGTCAAGCCGGAAATCCCGGGGATCGATCTGCCGGGGGTAATGGTACTCAAAAATCTGGCCCAGGGTCGGGCCATGAAACAATTCATCGATCAGTGGGCCGTCAAGAAAACGGTGATCGTCGGCATGGGTTACATCGCCTTGGAGATGTGCGAGGCCTTGCGGGATCGGGGGATTGCCGTCGACATGGTAAAACCCCGCCAAACCTTTCTGCCCTGGATGGAGGGGCACCTGGCCGATCAGATCAAGAACGAAATCGCCTCCCAAGGGGTGGGTATCCATCTCGGCCAGACCGTCCAGAAGATTGAAAAGGCCAACGGGCGTCTCGCCGTCGCCTGTACCGATCTCGAACTTGAGGCGGATCTGGTTCTGGTCGCGATCGGGGTCAGACCGGTCAGCGATTTGGCTGCCGCCGCGGGGCTGCAGACTTCGGTGAAGGGCGCTATTGCCGTCGACGCCCGCCAGCGGACATCGGAAAAAAACATTTATGCGGCCGGTGACTGTGCCGACGCCTTTCATGTGGTGACCGGTCAACGCACCTGGATCCCCCTGGCCCTGCGGGCCAACCGGGCTGGCTGGGCCGTGGCGGACAATGTCTGCGGCATCAAACGCCGACTGGCCGGTGTCGCTGGCTCGGCCGTTTTCAAAGTCTTCGATTTCCAGGTCGCCCGCACCGGCCTCAACGAAAGCGAAGCGCGGGCGGCCGGTCTGGAACCGGCATCGGTCGTGATCAAATCCCGTTCCCGGGCCCATGCCCATCCCGGCGCTTCCGACATTTGGGTCTACATGGTGGGGGATCGCGGTTCAGGGCGCCTGCTGGGAGTGCAGATGGTCGGGCACGACGGTGTGGCCCATCGCGTGCATGCGCCTTCCGTGGCCCTTCACGCCCATATGACAGTGGAACAGTTCAGCCTGACCGATCTGGGATATGCGCCGCCGTTCGGCCCTACTTGGGACCCCATGCTCACGGCCGCCAACCAGTTGCTGAAAAAACTATAGCCATTTGCGGCGCTTGAAATAGGCCAGCATTCCGGCCGTCATGACAGCAAAAAGCCCCCATACCCCGAAATAGCCCCAGCGCCACTTCAACTCGGGCATGACCTCGAAGTTCATGCCGTAGATGCCGGCCACGAAAGAGAGGGGGATGAAAATCGTGGCAATGATGGTAAGCACCTTCATGACTTCGTTCATGCGCTGACCGGCCAGCGAGATACAAAGATCCTGCATGCCGGAAAGCACTTCACGCAGCGAATCGATGCCGTCCAGCCCCTGGATCAAATGGTCGTAGATATCCGCGAAAAAAACGCGGTTTTTGTCCTGAACGAGAGGGTTTTCCGTCTTTTGAAAATGGCTCAGCGTTTCCCGCAGGGGCCAGATTTGTTTGCGCAGGTAGATGATCTCCTGCTTCAATCGGAAGATTTCATGGAGTAATTCTGTTTCGCCGCCCCTTGCATCGTAAAGCTGCGCTTCGAGCGTTTCGATCTTTTCGCCCAAATGCTCCAGGACCAGAACATAATGATCCACGACGGAGTCGATCAAGGCATAGGCCAGGTAGTCGCTGCCACCCGTGCGGATTCGGCCCCGGCCTTTGCGGATGCGGTCCCGCACGGCATCGAAGACATCCCCTTCGACCTCCTGGAAGGAAATCAAGAAGTGCGACCCCAACACCAGGCTGACCTGCTCCGCCCGGACGCGGCCGGTATCGTCCTGCTGCAACATCTTCAGCACCACGTAGATGTAGTCGTCGAATTCTTCAATTTTCGGTCGCTGGGCCGTATTAACCGTATCCTCCAGGGTCAGGGGGTGAATCAGGAAATGCTGACCCAGCTTTTCTATCACGCCCATGTCGTGCACACCGTCGATATTGATCCAAGATGTTGTGGGTTCGTCCCGCAACGGAAAAACCGTTTCCACATCAGTGGGGGTCTGCTCGCCGAACCGGTCGCCTTCATAGTCCATCACCGTTACGCGAATGTGCTCCTGTTTCCGCTCACCGATATGGATCAGACTACCGGGGGGCATTCCGGTTTTCTTTGATGTCTTCTTGATAAATCGTGGCATGTGGACTTTCTCCTGCACTTGTTGGCGAGGATATCGCAAACCGGCTTCAGGACCCGGACAGCGGCTTGGCGGTGTCTTCAGCCCCGGTAAGCATCATCTTCAGCAGGCGCTTGTCGTCCCCGGCTGCATAGACGGTTCGCGAGGGAAAGGCAAAATCGATTCCGGCCTCCCGGAACTGGCCAAGGATCGCAAGGCACGTTCGCTGAATGAATTCCTGAAAATCCCAGTAGTTGGCTGGGTGGTACCAAAGGAGCACCATGATGTTCAGGCTCCAGTCGTTGAACCCGTTGAAGTACACCCGGGGAGGGTAATCGGGATGCAGCCCCTCGTGATCGGCCAGGATGCCTTCCAGGATGTGAACCGCCTGGCTTACCTTTTCCGGCAGGGTGTCGTAGGTGATGCCGATATTCGTCAACCAGCGGATGTGGGGCCGTTTGCCGATATTTTCCACGGTGGAGCTCACCAATTTCTCGTTGGGAATCGTCACCAAGTGACCCGTCAGGGTGCGGATGCGTGAGCTGCGAAATCCCACTTGCTCGACGGTGCCGTCATAGCTGTCAATAATGATGCGATCGCCCACCTGAAACGGCTTGTCAAAAAGAATGGTCAGCGTGCCGAAGAAATTGGCGATGGAATCCTTGGCTGCCAGGGCGACGGCCAGACCGCCGATCCCCAGCGAGGCCAGCAGCGGACCGATCTCGATGCCGGTCAGGTTTTTGATGAGCACCATCCCCCCCACCACCAGGATGAATACCCTCAGAGATTTGCCAACCAGCGGGACCAGGATTTCATCGATATCGCTGGTGGTCGATAGGGCCCACCGCTTGAGACGCGCGTCCAACAATTGAACAAGGCTGTAGAGAAACCAGACGATGGCCACCGTTCCGGCGATATCGACCGATCTCTGAGCCACGGCATGGACGAGACTGGTACCATCCGCCGTCTGAAAGTGGGGGAAAAGCGGCGTCAATGCTGCATAGATTCCGAACGTCCATATGGCAAGGGAGAGCGGGCGGGTGGCCGCCTGGAAAAACATTCGCAGCCAGGAGATGATGCCCTCCTGGTGTGGGATGGTTTTTATTTTGGTATTGATGACAAGACGCAAAATCCGTTCGGCCAGGATGACCCCAAACACGGCCGCCAGACAGAGAAGCAGCTTGAACCAGCGAATACCTAGAAAGGCTTCGGTGGTGACCCAGCGCCCCATTCGGGCTGCGGCGGAATCGCCGATTTTTTCGATCTCCTTGCCGACGACTTCCCCGGCCCTGTCGATGGTCGTGCTTTCAAATTCAAACGATAACTCCTTGTCGGGTGTCTTATCGACCGCCTCCTGTGCGTCGGTATTGAGTGCAACCGCGCCGGCCTGCCAAGCGCTCCCCGACAATAGCAACACGACCAGTAAAACCCAGACGATACGTTTACAGCTCACCTTCTCGACTCCAATCAGTGCTTTGGTGAAGATTTTCAATTGTCACCCTGATCTTGTTCTTTCTGCTCCTGTTCCCGGGAGGGTAACACACCGTCCTTTTCAGCCTCCTCTTGCGCCTGCAATAGCTTAGCCATCAGTTTCAGGGCCCGGCGCCGCGTCCTTTCCGCCGTCTGCTCCGCGGCTGCGACCTCGCGGTCCAGCGCTTTTTTGGCCTGCAGATCGATGAAGCCCGTTTCGGCGTTTAGCATTTCCATAAGCTGCTGATGCATCCGGGCAACCGCTTCCGCCGCCAGCGCCGCCTCTTTTTCGGCGCGTTTGACCTGGCTTTGGTGATCTTCGATGTGATCCAGCAGTTCGGCCCGCGCGGCGGCTTCGCCCTCCTCCGGTTCCGGATCGAGATCGATATCCCGGGCGGCCGCCACCAGCATGGTTCCCGGCAGTTTGGCGAGTATATCGTCCACGGGCCCATCAAAGGGAAGACGAATCAGATTCCCCTGAAAGCGAAACGGCAGTAAGAGAAGATCGGTATCATCGAAAACTTCCTTTTCGAGTTGTTGGGCGGCGCCCTGGATAACCTTGGTCTCCGCCTGGATGCGGTAGCCCCCTAAAGCGTGGTTTACCGCTTCCAACAACGCATCGGCCGCATGATTCATATGCGGCACGGGTATCAGCACCCGCAGCCGATCATCCCGCCAACGATCATGGCGTGTCATCAAGTAGGCTAAGAGCAGCATCAGACGCCCGGTGGCATCGTGCTGCCACCAGACATCCAGCATACCGCCGTCGGACGCTTCCTTCGCAAGTCGCTCCCACTTGACGTCGTCCGCCGCCATGACGACCACATTGCAGCCCTGACGATAGGCCTCCCGCAGGTTGCGTCCGAAAAGGAGTTCCTGAAACCCCTGGGATTTGGGAGGGTCTTCCGCAATCCAATTGGTAAGGATGGTATTCACCCGCAGGGGGCCGATGCCAGCGGCCTGAACGATATGATGAATTCCGTCTTCGATGTCATCGGTGCTCACCACCAGAGGAAAGGCCCGAAATCCACCCTCCTGGATATCCCTGGCCAGTATCTTCTCGGCGTCTTCACGCTGCTTTCGCATGCCCGGTCCCCGACCTTCCAGCACGTTGACCAAAGTCGTCATGCCGCTGCGGCCCTCCAGCCACTCGGCCACCTGCAACAGCCTGGTACGCCTTTCGGGACTCCGCGAAAAGGCCATCAACAACGGCCGCCAGTTACGGTCATGATCAGGTTCCTCCGCTGCTTCCAGGAGATGGTGGCGCACCCGTTGGAGGTGATAGCCGCGCCGGCTGTCCGCCCAGCGGGAGGGGCCGGCCGTTCGCTTCACATACTGGAAAATCGCCAGGATGATAGCAATGGAAACAACGCTGGCCGTTAGGTCCACCGCTAGCATGACACCCAGGCACCCCAGGGCTCCCACCAGGCTCAACAAAGGGTGAAACCAGCGGAAGCGCGGCCGGAAGTCAGGGCTGTCCGAACGGGCTTCGAAAAAGGTGGCGTAATTCAGCAGCCCGTAGGATATGAGAAAAAACATGGACACCACCGGAGCTATCAGATTCAGGTTGCCCAATGCCACGGTGGCGTATGCGATGCCTGCTGCAAGCAGTACCGCCCGCCGCGGGTTGTTTGCCGGTCCGGCGCCCTTGGCGAACATATTCAAATAAGTGAAAATGCGATCGGCCGCCAATGACTGCAGGATGCGGGGACCGCCCAGATAAGAGGCCATGGCCGAAGACAGGGTTGCGGCGACAACCCCGGCATCCACCAGAAACCCGAAGCGGGCCACCTGCTTCATGGCGGTGTTGTCACTCCGCAACACTTCCTCCGGCAGAACGCCTGCAAACAGGATGGCCACCGAGAAGTAAACAACGATGGAAATCCCCACGGCCAGGAAAGTGCCTAAGGGGATGCTGCGACCGGCATCTTTTAAATCCCCCGACATGCTGACACCCTGGGTAAACCCGGTCACCGCCGGAAAGAAAATGGCAAAGACGACCCAAAAGGGCTGCGCTCCGACAGGCGCCGCCCAATCCATGGGTACCTGATGGGGATCCCATTGACTGAAAGCCCCCACGTAGAATGACGCCAATGCCGCTATCAGCAGCGCCATGACGCCGTATTGAAAGCGGGTGGCCCAATCGGCTCCCAGCCAGGCGAGAACAAACAGCGCCGATACCGCTCCAGCCGCCGCCAGGCGCGGACTAAGGGCCCACCCGGCCGGCACGATGGCCGCCAGGGCCTCACCGAATCCGATGCAATAAAAAGCAATCGAAACGGACTGGGCCAGGAAAAGCACCAGCCCCAGCGCGCCGCCGAATTCGGGACCCAACGTTCGTGAGATTACGTAGTAGTCGCCCCCACCCTTGACCCTCAGGTTGGTGGCGATAGCCGACAGGGAGAGGCTGGTCAGAATGGAAATTGCATTGGCCAGGGCTATGATGATGAGAGCGCGTCCCAGGCCGGCTTCCCCCACAACATAGCCCAGTCGCAGGAAGAGAATGATGCCCAGGATCGTCAGGACGCTGGGCGTAAACACACCGGCAAAGGTCCCCAGTTTGGTATCGAAAGATGGGGCTGCTTCGGGCGATTTTGTTGCGGTCATCTTTAAGCTTTCAGGCTTTCGGGGTGGTTTTGCAGAAGGTAGGGCAGGCTGTTTATGCACCTTGGCGCAGCCCGGCGCTGACGAATCTATACTGCATCGTCAGGCCCATGGCAACCACACCGCCCTGAAAATCACGGTATCGCCGCATAGCGACCGTGGCAATAGACGCTTGATCAATTAATGGGAATCCGGTTCGCTGGCGTCCGACGAGGTCTTTTGTTCCGGGGAGGGTGCCGCTGACGTCATGGTTGAAGCCCCGGAAAAGACACCGGGGTCGACACTGCGAATATGGAGATCCCGCTGGGGAAAAGCGATCTCGATGCCCAACTCACGGAAGCGCCGATCCAGTGCGAAGCGCACATCGGTGGTGGTGGACCAGTAGTTGTCCACATGGGTCCAGAAGCGCAGCCGGAATAGCAGGGCGCTGTCGCCGTGGTCCATAAACAAGACGTCCGGCCGCGGGTATTTAAGAATCTGGGGGATCTGGGCGGCAATATCCAGAAGGCTTTGGCGCACCAGCTCGATGTCGGAGCCGTAGGCCACGCCGACATCCACCTGGCGCCGCATGCGGGGGTCTTTGAAGCTCCAGTTGGTGACCTGCTGGCTGATGAAGTCCGAATTGGGGATGATGACCGAGGCGTTGTCAAACGTTTGCACGATCGTCGCGCGCACGTTGATCTGTTTGACTTCGGCCCACAAACCGTTGACCTCCACGTAGTCGCCCACCTGGATCGGGCGCTCGAAAAGCAGGATAAGACCGCTGATGAAATTGTTGAAGATATTCTGCAAACCGAATCCGATGCCGATGCTCAGGGCTCCGGCGACCACCGCCAAAGAAGTAGCATTGACCCCCATAACGCCCAAGGTCAGCAGGAGCCCCAAACCCCAGACGACGTAAGTAGTGATCGTGACAATGGAATCCCTGAGGCCGCGTTCCAGGTCCCGCGAGTCGAGAACCTTTTCGCGCAGAAAGCTTTGCCCGAGGCGCGCTGCCAAATGGGTCAGGCAGATGATGATCACGGCCAGCAGCAAGCCTTTGACACTGACACTCAAGCTGCCCACTGAGAAGGCCAGGCCAAAAAACCTTGAGAGCGTTATCACCATGAAATCCGTGCTGGACCAGACCAGCAGGGCCCCGGACAGGACAGCGCCCAGCCAGAGCAGTCGAGCCATCTGGACCATGAACCAGCCAAGCGGGGCGGCCACCGGAGCAAAGCCGGTGTCGTCACCTTTCCTGACCGCCGATCTTTGGGCCGCATACCATTCCTGGATGGCCTGCCAGCCGATATAAGCCCACAGGGCGAGTAAAAACGTTTCCGCCCAGGATACGAGCCAGTAACCCGCCAGTGCCCCGTAGCCGATCAATTCCATCAAAAGGGCGCCCCCAACCACGAGATAGCTCCAAATCCGTATCAACAGGCTGCGGGCCGCAGGCGGCAGGGGTTCGCCCTGGCGGACACTCTGGGCGGCAACAGGCTCCAAATCTCTCCAGAACCGGAGAACCCAAGCGAACAAAACGACCTCGATGGTCAAGCGGGCGACCCAAACCAAAAGGCTTTCACTGCCGACCACCAGAACCAGAAGCAGGAAGGCCAGCGCCATCAGGCGCAGCAATTTTAAGAAGGCCAGAAGACGCTTTTGGATATATGTGATCAGGGTCGAAGAAGATCCATTCGCATTGTACTGCAGGAAATCCGTCATCCATCTGATCAACAGCAAAACAAAGACGGCCTTGTTGAGGAAGCTAGACAGACTGATATTGATATGGGGGAGCTTCAACAGATCGAACAGCCACAAGAGCACCGCCGCGCAGATGAGCACGAATGAGCGCCGCAGGATGACGAGTGCCATCCGCCGCTGATGCCAGGCTGGCCCTTCCAGCTGCATTTCGGTGGTTCGGACGTAGCGTCGGAGTTTTCTGCGAAAAACCACCGCGGATATAAACAAAAGCAGGAAAATTGTCTGGAAGACGCCGCCGCTGCGCTGGTAGTTGATCCACTGTTGGCGCCAGAAGGCCGTCCCGAAAATGCCGCTGATGCGTGCCCGAATGGCAACGAACTCGGCCATCAGGTTTTGTTCGCTCAAACGACCAAACGGCCCAGTCGTTCGTTCATACAAATTGATCTTAACCTGCAGTTGCAGACGGTTCTCCAGCCGTCGCCGGGTCTCTTCCAAGTCGGTCATCAGACGGTTCAGCTGTTCGAAAAGCGTGTTGTATCCCCCCAGGAAGGCTTTTCCGCGATGCTTTTTCTGCTGCAGAATCCCGAGCAGATTATTGAGTTTCTCCCGCATTGCACGCCGGTCGTCTTCGGGCAGGGTCTCCTGATCCAAGTCGATCAACTGCTTTTCGGCAATGGCAATTCGATCTGTCAACTGCTGCATTCGGTTGGTGGCGATGCTTCCAATCTTGTTAAATTCAGTGATCCGTTCGGAAAGACTTTTGATCAGCAGGCGGTTTGAATTGAGAGCGGTCTGCAGCTCTTCAACTGGGATCTGCGATACCAACAGGAGGTTGTTGTGAGCCGAATTCTGGATGCGGTAGGTCTCAATTTCTTTGGCGACAATCCCCTGCAGGGCCTCCCAGCGTTTCAGGCCGTCTTCGATTTCCACCATGTTCGACCGCTCGCTGTTGAGCGCGTTATCCAGAAATTCTTTGACTGTTCCTTGGGATTCGGAAGGGGATCTGCCAATCTCTTGGGAGACCTCGGCGGCGATCAAAGGTGACGGCGACACACCCCAAAAGCAAACCAGGGCCATCGCTACGGCTGAGCACCAATAGAATGTATCGACCCATCGAGGAGTATGCATGCCATTCGCCGTTTCAGGGTTGTCAACGCATTACGAGGGCAAAATCGCTTGTCAGCGATGGATTGGTCAAACATGACAGCATATTCATAAAGCGATTACGTTGCCTTCGTCAAGCCGATTTGAGCTGGGCGGGGAGCTATGCGCCGCATGGGAAAAGGGCCGCACACGAAAGGTGCAGCCCTTTTGTCTTTAGGTGAGGAGAGTGGAGGCGTCAGGCGTTAGTTGACGGCCTGCTGGAGTTTGCTTCCAGCTGAAAAACGAACCGCTTTGCGGGCCTTGATCTTGATCTTCTCCCCGGTGCGGGGGTTGATGCCCTGTCGCGCCTTGCGCTGGACGCACTTGAAGGTTCCCAGGTCCCGGAGGGAGATGGTCTCACCCTTCTTGAGGGACTGGGTAATGCCTTCCAGCAGGGCGTCCACAGCTTTGCGGGCTTGTTCGCGGTTGCCGATCGTTTGTTCCACCAGTTCGATGATATCTGCTTTTTTCATGCCTAAGCCGCCTTTTCTGTTGTTTTGGTAACAAGTTTCAGTTGATTGGTCTTCTTGTTCACCCAACCCTCATATAGAATGAGAGCAGGGTGATCATCAAGCGTGAGGTAATTGCGAACACTCACTCCGGCGGCATTCGCTTGGCCGGGACTAAAAATGCGGAAATCACGGATATCCCGGTTTTCCGGCTGAGAACGCAAGGCCGCTTTGAGGGTCCAGACGTAGTCCGGGTCCAGCTTCAGATTCACAACCAGATGTCGTCCAACCGCGTCGGGCAAATCCTTGGGTTTGGGCATCCCCTCGGTTTCTCCCGAGGCCTGATTTTTCTGCCAGAATTTCCAGCTCATTGGTCTATTCCTTTCTTGACAAGCTTAAAATCCGCTGACGAGTTTTTCCTGATTTTCCATCTTTGTCTTGCAGCGAATGCAAAACGTTGTCACCGGGCGCGCCCGCAGACGGGCGATTCCGATATCTTCCCCGCACATGTCACACACGCCGAATTCGTCTTCTTCGATGCGATCCAGGGCCGCCTTGATCTTGTTGATCAGCTTGCTTTCCCGATCCCGTATGCGAAGCGTAAAACTGCGGTCGGCATCCATGGAAGAAATATCCAGAAGGTCCGCCGAGTGAACGGAAAGGAGCAGCAGATCACTGACCGTCCCGTCCGCCTTGCGCTGGAGCTCCTCCAGTTGGCTGGTCAATAGCTCCTTGAAGTGCTGAAGGTCCTCCTTGCTCAACATTGGGCGACCTCCTTTCTTGATCGCTTGGTTCACGGAAGTGAACACATTCACGGCACCAGAGCCGCATCGCATTATTCCTGAAAACCGTCTCGCAAACCTGACGTTGGTAAAAACTCTGCGGATCACGGGGGCAGCGAAGCAGGTCGTCGTTCATAACTGTTCGATGCTTTCATGACCGCCGGCGGCCGTACTGATACCGGCAAAGGTTCGCAGCCCCGCCACTTCGCTGATGTCGTTGACGACCAGCAAAGCGCATGCATCCACTCCTAATGCGCAAGTCTTGAACCGCGGCACATCCATCAGGCGCACCACAGAGCAGATAATTTTTTTCTCCCGCCGGGCAAACCCGCCTTCGCCCTGTAAAAAGGTCACACCGCATTTCATCTGGTGCATAACGGCCTCAGCGATGGCTTCCGATTGGTCGGAGATGACCAGGATGATTTTCTGAGGATTGATGCCCACCAGGACGGCGTTGACCACCCGCGCGCATACGAAGATGAAAATTCCCGAATACAGGGCTGTCTGTAACTCGTGAAACCAAGCGCCGGCCAGGAGAATAGCCCCGTTCATGGCAAAACCCAATGCCCCGAGTGAAAACCCGAATTTCTCCCGCAGGTAAATCGACAAGATATCCAGACCGCCGGCAGATCCCCGCGATCGCAAGATCATTCCTGCACCCAGACCGCAAAGCACGCCCGCTCCTATGGCGGCGGTGATGGGGTCGGGTATCTCGAAAGGCCGCAGGGCAATCCAACTGGCCGTAAAGGAAAAAAAGACCATGCCGAAAGCCGTGAGGAGCATGAACTGCCGGCCGATATGCCGCCAACCCAGCCACAGCAGCGGAATGTTGAGGAAAAAGTACCACCAACCCACATCAAAAATCGGCAAGGCATAATGGAGCAGGAGGGCGACTCCGGTCAGTCCCCCGGCGATCAATTGGTGCGGAATGAGCAGACCGTTCATTCCGACCACGAAGACAACGCAGCCAGCCATGATGTAGGCCACGTCCCTCAGCCAGGCGAGCATACGGCTGCGCACGCCCACCCGCAGGTCGCCTACTCCGGGGATTGTCCCCGGCATGGGCATCACCATCTCGGCTCCAGACGCGCCCCGCTTCACACTGTTCAGCCTTGTCGTCACGTACGCTCGCAATCGCATTAATCCTCGATCACTCGAAAAGATTCGACAATGATAACCTTGTAATCGACCTCATCCTGCACTGTGCCGATCACCTCCACTCTGCGCCCGATATGATTCAAAACCAGATCGTTACCCCGGTCTGTGTCGGCAACCTCGTAGGGTTGTCCCTCATCGTCCACCAGTTGGTAGCCGTCCATGACCGTTGCCAGGATCGTCTTCTTCATAGCTGCTTCCGGGACACCCGCAGCAACAAACATAAAAATTGTCAGCATCAGTATAGAAACGATGCGACAACCCGGAAGGGACGACATGATGGATCTTTCCTTTCTATTCATGATAAAAAAAGTGCACGGCACCAGATGAAACCAAAAGAATAGCAATCCTCGTGCCTAACTATAACACGCTGTTATATTTGATGATTTATTATTATGATCGATTTTTCGGAACTTTTTGTTCCGATTTTCTTCCGGGGGGGGTTGCGGTATTCCTTTCAGGAAAGGCATAAGGTTCCCTATCTATTTGTATATTTTGATTATTTTCCCAAGGAAACAGGGATTCCGTTTTCTCCGTTTGGATTAGATTAGATTCCGATTCTACCCAAAATCCGTCAATTATGATGTCCTTCTCGTGGAAAACATCGCCTCGACCTTCCATGGCAGAGCCGATCTTTTTTTCTACAAAGTTAAAATTTTGTTTAATATTTAGATAGTTGTAGAATGTTCCGATGAAATGCCGGCCTAATATGTTTCTCACGATTCCCCATCGCGCCGGGTTAGGGTTGGCATTGTCTTTGCTGGCTTATGTTTGACTTTGATGACGGATCGTCATGCACTAATCAGGTAGAGAGCAGACTTGCGATTCCCCTTGGGAGAACGTCAATGAAGGATCAATTGCTGTTTTGCGTGCAGTGTGATGAACCCTTTATGTATTCCGTCAAGGAGCAGGAGCGCCACCTGCGTCAAGGATTCGATCCCCCTCGTCGGTGCCCGGAATGTCGGCAGCACAAGGTTAAGATGGTAGATGATGGCGGGAGCTCATCCAAAGGCGATCGCCGAGCCCAAAGGCGCAGCCGGCGTGTAGAGGAGTAGTTCGGTGTTGGCCATACGGCTTATTCGGAAATCAGACATCCGTGAGTCGAAATTTTTGCGGAGCCCGCACTAAGGCCCTCTAACTTAAAGATCCCAGCTTGACCAACCGAAATCAATGACGGCAAACCGTCTCAACATTTCAATTTGCCTTCGCTATTCGGCAAGGCCGAGGATTCCCTGCAGCGAGACTTCTCGTCAGATCACACCCTCAACGGAGAGTCGAAACCCACAGGCATTGTCTGGAATGCCGGGAAGTTGAGGTGATAGCTCAACGTCGTTACAGGTCGCGAATGTGTTTTAAATTAACACCTTGTAAGGCGTTCAGATCATCTCCTCCCGGAATTCTTCGAGCACGGGCGCGATACCTTTGAGTCGATCCAGATGGGCAATATGAATGACGGCATCCCCCTGGTGGACGAGTGGCATATTCAAGCGGCCGATGACCATCCCGGATACCGGTGAGCGGATGTTGGTTTCCTCGCCACCGAAAGGATCGGCAATGTCACCGATTTTGGAATTTCGGGTTACACGTTCGCCCAGCGGAACGTTCATTTTCAGGATGCCGCTGGCCGGAGCACGAATCCAGGAGGTGGTATCCGCAACCAGCGGGTCGATTTCCGAAGCCGCCGCCCGTTTCGCCGTTAACATGCCGAGTTCATCCATTACCGAAATGATGCCGCGCACCCCCGCGCGGATGGCCATCTCGTCAAAGCGCAGGGCTTCTCCGGCTTCATAGAGCAATGTCGTCACCCCCATTTCAATGGCGGCCTGCCGCAGGGACCCTTCGCGCGTCTTGGCGTTGATGATGACCGGAACCTTGAAGGACTTGGCCAGCCGAAGCGTTTCCGGATCGTCTATGGCGGCCCGCACTTGGGGAAGATTGGATCGATAGTTGGATCCGGCATGCAAATCAATGCCGTGGGTGCTGCCCCGGACGACTTCCTCCATGAAAGTGCCGGCCAGCTGGGAGGTCAGCGACCCCTTCTCCGATCCCGGGAAAAACCGGTTGAGGTCCCGCCGGTCGGGTGAATAGCGTGAATGCTGCAGAAAACCATAGACATTGACCACGGGCACGGCCAGAAGGGTCCCCCGGATGGATTTCAGTCGCTTCCGCTGGATCAGCCGCCGAATGATCTCCGTGCCCAGGATCTCGTCTCCGTGAACGGCCCCGCAAACGAACAGGCGAGGCCCTTCGCGACGCCCGTGCAGCACGTGCACCGGCATGGCCATTTCCGTGTGCGTATAGAGGCGGGCAACGGGAATCCGAACGGCAGCCTGACTTCCCGGTTTGATTTTCACCCCGGCAACCGTAAGCGCGGCCTGCATCAGCCCCTCCCCTTGGTGCGCGTTTTTCCCGGGGCCGCATTCTTTTCGATATAAGCAATCACCAAACCGGCGACATCCTTGCTCGTGGTCTTCTCGATGCCCTCCAGGCCGGGGGAGGAATTGACTTCCATAATGACCGGGCCGTGGTTGGATCGCAGCATATCCACGCCTGCCACGCGCAGCCCCATGATCTTGGCCGCCCGAACAGCAGTCGAGCGCTCCTCAGGGGTGATGCGAACGCTCTCTGCTCGGCCGCCCCGATGCAGATTGGACCGGAATTCCCCTTCCGGTCCCCGGCGCAGCATGGCGGCCACCACCTTGTTGCCGATGACCCAGCAGCGGATATCCCGGCCGCTGGATTCCTTTATGAATTCCTGCACGAGGATATTGGCCTTGAGGCTGCGAAACGCCTGGATGACACTCTGGGCCGCCTTTTTGGTTTCCGCAAGAACGACGCCGACCCCCTGGGTACCCTCGATCATTTTCACCACCAGAGGTGATCCCCCCACCAGTTGTATCAGGTCGTCCGTGTATTGGGTGGAGTGGGCAAATCCGGTTACCGGCAGACCAATGCCTTTACGTGCCAGCAGTTGAAGGCTGCGCAGCTTGTCCCGTGAACGGCTGATGGCGACCGATTCGTTGAGACAGAACACGCCGATCATCTCAAATTGGCGCACAACGGCCGTACCGTAAAACGTAATGGAGGCCCCGATGCGCGGGATAATGGCATCGAAACCTTCCAATTTTTCGCCCTTATAGTGAATCTCGGGCTGATGCGAAGTGATATTCATGTAGCAGCGCAGAGGATTGATGACCCGGACTTCATGGCCGCGCTGGTGCGCCGCTTCCACCAAACGGCGTGTGGAGTATAACTCGGCCTTACGGGAGAGAATGCCGATTTTCATTTGGTTCCTTTCCTTCGCAACCGCCCCTCATAGAATTTACCCAATGCACGGCCGGCGGTGTATGACCGTCCCGGGTCGACGACAAATCGTTTTTCGATGGCGGTTCGCCCAAGCAGCATGCGAAACAGCATGGCATCCCGATTGGTAAGGGTTATCGTGATCGTCCATAATTCGTTTTTCAAGGCGACCTCGGTCTGGATTACGTAGCGCTTTTCGACATGCCCGCCAGAGTCTTTGACACGGCGGCGCTCCAAAACCGGGGCTTCACAGAATATCTCGATATCCTTGCGTTTTTGAAGCGGATGGATACCGAAGCGCACCATCCGCCGACCGGCGTCGTAGAATTCTTTCAGGCTGAAAGTATGCAGCGCCGAAGTTCGTGCACCGGTATCGATTTTGGCCTTGATGGCCGGGATGCCTAGTTGCGGCAGGGCAAGCCATTCCTTCCAGCCGATGGTGTCTTTTCCCCCTTGCGACCGTAATGATCCGAGTTTATCTGTCTTTCCTTTCGCCATGCAAGTCTCCCCTTCAGCAGCAACAGCTTCCTCCTCCGTTTCGCGGTTTGCTTGCGTCAGCCGCGGCAACGGTTTAACCATGCATAGGGCTCTTCATACCCTTACACTACCGGAGGTTAATTTTGAAGTCTCAGGCCGGTTGAAGGACGACGCCCTATATTCCTGCCGGGAAACCCGGTTTTTCGTGGGATGTCTGCTTAGGCTGGAATCGGTTGACAAGAAATACGGTTTGATGGACCGGGTCTTCGTACGTTCCCCAGAGTTCCACTTTTTGGCGCAGATGAAGAAGAAAATGGTTCTGCAGAGGCCCTGCGATGGAAACTTCCTTTTCGTCGTCTGTGGCCAAGGCAACGGCCTTGACCTGCCCGTTGCCGAACCAGTCGATCGGAATGAGCAGGCCTGTAAGATAAATTTCCTGGTTCATTTTCGATGTGGTCCCCTTGCCATTATTATTGAAAGGATATCTTTTCTGATTGCAAGTGCAAAGCAATGGCTGTGCCATCCCGCCCCAGATGGTCGCATGTCCTGGAACGGGTAGCCGTTTAAGGCCGCGGCAGCACAAAAAAATATTGTTCCACAAACAGGCGGCACAATAAGCGGCGGCAAAAAACGGGGAAAATCCGTCTTTAAACGGGTACGGGAAGATCCGATTATCAGAGAATCGGAATTGACGATTCAGGTTTCACAACATCATCAAGGACCGGTTTTGAAGGACTCCTTGCGGTAGCCGTACTTTTTCATCAATTTGTGCAATTGCCGGGTGGTGATGCCGGCCTCTTCGGCCGAGGCATTGATACGGCCTTTGTGGCGCAGAAGCAGATCTTTGAGGTACCTGCGTTCGATCTCCTCGACACCGTCTGCCCGCACCTGGGACAGGGTGGCGTGCGAGTCGATAGCGACTTCGGCGCAGAGGTCGTCCTGATC
>Ga0316576_10000291_pt1 | contig 22107 bp, 19 predicted proteins | sample S0NA_FD_203075 | JGI IMG/M metagenome (GOLD analysis project Ga0316576, IMG submission 203075) | Rhizosphere microbial communities from salt marsh grasses in Alabama, United States - S0-2_050615r3r5 | ecosystem: Host-associated > Plants > Roots > Rhizosphere | place: USA: Alabama | collected...
GCCGAACCTCGGACCGACGCGGGGTGGAAGGGGTCGGTGCAGCCCGGCGACAACAGCACGGACCGGGCGCCCAGACCGGCTGCACAGCGAAGGATCGCGCCGAGGTTTCCCGGGTCCTGGACAGTGTCGAGCCAGAGCCCAACCCCCTCCCGGGCCGGCCATGGCGGCAGGGTGGGTTCGGCTACCACCGCCAAGACGCCCTGCGGGTGGCGGGTCGGCGCCAGATCGTCGAGCACAGCCGCATCGACCATGAAGACCTCGCGCGCCGCCGCCACCACCTCCGGATCGGCATCGAGCCCTTCGGCGATGTAGAGCTCGAGCAGGGGCACGCCCCAGCGCACTACGTCAGCCGCGAGACGGCGGCCGTCGATGAAGACCCGACCATCGGGGCGATTCCTGACCCACCTGCGAAGGTCCTTGAGGCGCGGGTTGTGGCGGCCGAGAATGTCCATGGGGAGATCGTACACGAGAGGTGGGCGGTCCATTCGATCCCGATTCGGTCGATTCGGGAACGGGATCGAGGCGGGTTGCCACACACCCGACACCTTGGCGCACCACGAATCGCTAGCATTCCGCCGTCTTTGTGAGATAATGCCCACCCACTTTGGCCGGTCCGAGCCGGCGGAAGGGTCGGAGCCACCATGAGTCTGTCGCTGATCGGCAAGAACGTCGGCGAGTCGGCCACCCTCAAGCTCAACGAGATCGCCGCCATCCTGCGCGCCAAGGGCGACCCCGTCATTCACCTGGGAGGCGGCGAGCCGAAGGGGAAGCCGCCCATGGATGCGCTGCTGGCGGCGAGCGCCCTGCTCAACTCGGGCGAGGTCCGCTACACGCCGCCGGACGGCATCCCCGCCCTCAAGCAGGCCATCATCCGTTACACCGAGGAGTTCTACGGCTGGCGTCCTGCGCCCGAGAACGTGATGGCGTCGGGCGGCGCCAAGCAGGCCATCATGTCGGCGCTGCACGCCCTCCTCGATCCCCAGAACGAGGCCGTCTTCCCGGCCCCCTACTGGGTCAGCTACCCGGACATGGTGCGCCTGGTGGGCGCTGTCCCGGTGGCGGTGACCCCCGAGGACGGGTCCTTCATCCCCCGCATCGAGGACATCGAGCAGGTGGTGGGCTCCTACACCAAGCTGGTCATCGTCAACAGCCCCAACAACCCGTCGGGGGCGGTCTACCCGGAGAGCTTCATCGCCGACGTAGTCGACTTCTGCGAGCGCCGCGGGCTGTGGCTGATCATGGACGACATCTACCACCGGCTCATCTTCGACGGCCGCAAGCCGTTGAACCCCTACGACTACGCCAAGGACCGCAGCGAGAACTCGAAGCTGATCGTGGTCAACGGGGTCTCCAAACAGTACGCGATGACCGGCTTCAGGATCGGCTGGGCGGTGGGCAACCGCCAGCTCATCGAGGCCATGACCAACATCCAGAGCCACGAGACCTCGGGCCCGTCGGCCCTGCTCCAGCACGCCGCCGTGGGGGCACTGAACGGCGTCCAGTCCTCCGTCGAGGGGCTGCGGGCGACCCTGGAGAACAACCGCAACGTGCTCCTCAACGAGCTCCACGCCTTCGACGGGGTCATCATCGAGAAGCCCGGCGGCACCTTCTACTCCTTCCCCGACTTCAGCCACTATGGCAGGGACTCGGTCAAGCTCGCCAAGTTCATCCTCGACAAGGTCCAGGTGGTGACGGTGCCCGGGGCCGAGTTCGGGATGGAGGGCCACCTGAGGCTGAGCTACTGCGGCACTGTCAAGGACATCACCGAGGGCATCGAACGGATCAAGTGGGCCCTCGACCCCAACTCGCCCAACGAGCTCTACATCGGCGAGCGCAAGCTGGTGAGGGACTGGACATGAGCAAGTATCTGAAGTTCGCCACGCCCGCCGCTGCCCAGGCCGGCGACCTCAAGAGCCGCTACGGCCTGGCCAACCACGGCCTCGCCCACATCGACCGCGTCTACTGGAACCTGCCGGCGCCGGCGCTCTACGAGGAGGCGGTGTTCCGCAATGAGGGCTTCATAGCCTACGGCGGGCCCTTCGTGGTCAACACCGGCAAGTGGTCGGCACGGGCGGCGCAGGAGAAGTACATCGTCCGCGAGAGCTCCACCGTGGACAGGATCTGGTGGGGCGAGTACAACCGGCCCTACGACCCGGCCCTGTTCACCTCGCTGCACAACCGGATCCAAGCCTTCTTGCAGGACGAGGAGCTGTTCGTCCAGGACTGCTACGTCGGCTCCGACCCCGCCTACCGGATGCCGGTCCGGGTCATCACCGAGCACGCCTGGCACTCCCTGTTCGCCCGCAACATCTTCATCACACCGAAGAGCCAGGACGAGTACCAGAACCACGTCCCCGAGTTCACCGTCATCGTCGCCCCGTCCTTCAACTGCGACCCGCGGATCGACGGCACCCGAAGCTCGACGGCCATCATCCTCGACTTCTCGAAGCGGCTGGTGCTGATCTGCAACACCTCCTACGCAGGCGAGATCAAGAAGAGCCTGTTCACGGTCATGAACTTCCTGCTGCCGCTCCAGCAGGTGCTGGCCATGCACTGCTCGGCCAACGTCGGCGCGGCCGGCGACGTCGCCCTGTTCTTCGGCCTGTCCGGAACCGGCAAGACAACCCTGTCGGCCGACCCCAACCGCCGCCTCATCGGCGACGACGAGCACGGCTGGTCGGATGAGGGCGTGTTCAACATCGAGGGCGGCTGCTACGCCAAGGTGATCCGGCTGTCAGCCGAGCACGAGCCCGAGATTTATGCCACCACGCGCCGCTTCGGGACGGTGCTCGAGAACGTGGTCCAGGACCGGACCTCGCGCCGCCTCGACCTCGACGACGACCGCTTCACCGAGAACACCCGCGCCGGCTACCCCCTCGAGTTCATCCCCAACGTCGTCCCCGAGGGCATGGTCACATCGCATCCGAAAAACGTGGTGCTGCTGACCTGCGACGCCCAGGGCGTACTGCCGCCCATTGCCCGGCTCGACTCCCTGCACGCGGTCTACCACTTCATTTCGGGTTACACCTCGAAGATCGCCGGTACCGAGATCGGGCTCGGCGTCGAGCCCGAGATTGCCTTCTCGGCCTGCTTCGGGGCGCCCTTCATGGTCCACCACCCCTTCATCTACGCCGACATGCTGCGGCAGAAGATGGCCAAGCACGGCGCCTCCTGCTGGCTCGTCAACACCGGCTGGGTCGGTGGCGGTTGGGGAGTGGGTAAGCGAATCTCTATTCGCCACACCCGGAACCTCCTCAACGCGGCCCTCGATGGCCGCCTCCACGACGTCGAGTACCGCTCCGACAGGCTGTTCGGCTTCGAGGTGCCGACGAGCTGTCCCGACGTGCCGGCCGAGGTCCTCGACCCGTCGACCTCGTGGGGCAACAAGGACGAGTACTGGAAGCGGTACGATGCGCTCGCCGCCCGCTACATCGAGAACTTCAAGCTGTTCGCCGACGGCTGCCCCGCCGAGGTCGCAGCTGCGGGACCGAAGCGCCTCAAGTAGCTCCGGGCGGCCTCCGCCTACGCACGAGTGGTCTCCTTCTCGCCCACCAACCCGGTTGCCGGGGCGAAGGAGAGGAAGAGCGCGACCCAGCAGAACGCGCCAACGAGACCGGTTACGACCTCCATCAAGGCGCCGACGACTCCGTCGCGCAGAGCCTCGACCTGCCAGCCAGCGAGGACAGGCAGCGCCATCGCTGCGATCCCTGGAAGCGCCCAGGCGAGCAGGAGGACGACCGACTGAAGGGGTTGCCGGACGCTGCTCTTGAGGCCGGCAAGCCAGGTCAGCACCACCGATCGGCGGTCGCCGACGCCGAGCAACCATGAGCTGCGAATCGTCGCGACCCAGACCATGGCCGTGACGGTCACGCCGAGGAGAGCAACCAGTGCGGTCAGCGCGAGCCAGAGGCCTTCGCGTCCTCCGTCGAGCGCACGTTCGGCAGCTGCACCGAGGACGAGCCAGAGGGCGGCGTCAATCACGACCAGAGCCGTTGCCGCCGTCACCGCGAGTCGCGCCCACCGCCACCACCCAAGGACGCCGTGACCGAGGATCTCGGCAAGCCGAACCTCGTCGCGACCCGCAAACAGCAGCCAACGGACGACACCGGCATGCCAGAGAACGGTCCACGCCCAGAGGGCGAACCAGCCAGAGACCATTGCCGCCGCCAGTGAGGTCCATATTGGTCGCAGCAGCTCGAGCACGATGAGGGCCGTCTCTCCGTCAGGAAGACCGCCTTCGGGAAGGGATGCCAACACGTCGCCGGCGGATCCCCAGATCACCAGATGCACCGGCACGAACACCAACACCGAAACCAGCCAGACCGCCGCCACCAGCCGCCACAGCCGGAGCGCCGACACGAAGCCGTAGACGATGGAGGGACGACCGCGCATCGTCAGCTCCACGGCAGGCTGAGCTCACCGACGAACCGGAGCACTTGGCCGAGCCACCAGATCGGGCTGTCCTCAGCCGGTTGATCGCGCCAGTAGTTATCGGCGCGTCGGGTCTCGAGAGCCCAGACGGCGTCCGGGTCGATCCGAACCTGAGCCAGTCTGGAGACCGAGTCCAGGCGCCACCGTACCCATCTGTCGTGACCGTCCCATCGCCGCCGTTCGCTTCGACCGTCGGACCAGTCCAGCTCCACCTCCACCGGGCCGCTCAGGTCGCCGAGGCGACCGAGCTCGATCTCGACCTGCCAGCGTTCCGTGCTCCGCTCATCACGCAACTCACCAGATCCACTGTCGTCCCGCCCAACCCAGCCGTCCCCCGACCAGACCATGCCAGTGGCGTGATCGAGACGGCGATGACGTACCTCGAGCACCGCCCAGTCGGGCTCCGCGCTGCCGCGGACTGCGCCGTCAAAAAACCAGTCGAGATTCTCTCCGGTCGCGTCCTCGAAAGCTCCTTGAAGGTCGTGACCGCTGGGGTGGTGGTAGCGGAAGGCATCGACATACGCACGGACGGCGCGCGCCGTCTGCGCCTCGCCGAGTAGGCCTTCAAGGGTACGAAGAGCGATTGCCGCCTTGGCGTACGATGCAACGTAGTAGTCGATCAGCCTCCGGTACTCCCATGACCGGCGATCGATGGTCAGTGGAGGTCGCTGCAAGGCGACCGCAAGACGCTCCTCCACCCAGCCGGAATCAACGTGGACCTCGGGGATGAGGCCATCTGAGATCATCGCGTCGAGGCAGTGGTTCTCCGCCCACGTCGTGAGCCCCTCGTCGAGCCATGCTGCTTGGCTCTCGTTCGATGCCACCAACCCCTGGAAGTACTGGTGGCCGAACTCGTGGACCGTCAGCGCCTCCAGGCTCGCCAGCCAGCGCCACGGCGGGTACGCGTCCCGCTGCCTGACACCGGTTGTGATGAAGGTCGGGTACTCCATCCCGCCAGCGGCGCCTGCGCCCGGTGGCGGCGACACCACCGTCAGCTGCGGATAGGGATAGGGTCCCATTCGGAGGCCGAACCAGGCCATCGCGAGCCGAATCGCTCGGACCATGCGCGGCTCGAGCTCGCTCTGTGTGTGCGGCAGCAGCAGGCGGATGGTCACGGGGGCGAGCTCGAGGTCTGCCGCCGGACGCTCGAGATCGGTTGCGGCTTCCTCCAGCCATCGCGTCGGCACGTCGCGGCCGGGCTCAAAGTCGGTCTCGACAACCGCCATGAGATCGGCCGGCGCGGTGGTCCACGCGAAGTCGTGGACGGCGGCGGCGCGGTACTCGACCTGGTCGGCACGACCGACTGACCGCCTCGCCACCTGCTCGCCGGTGGCGCCGACGACCCAGCCTCTGGGGACGGTCATACGAACCCGGTAGCTGCCGAAGTCGGCGAAGAACTCACTGGCCGCGTGGAACTGGTGGCAGCTCCACCCGGACGAACCCTGGAACACCGCGAGCTTCGGAAACCACTGTCCCACGAGGTAGAAGTCGCCATCGAAACCGGTGCGGACGATGACCCTCGGCAGCTGCGCCTCGAATGCAATCTTGAGAGTGATGGCGACGCCCGGCAGCACGGGCCGGGGGAGCTCGACCCGCGCCAGGCTGTAGTCCTCCGGATTGCCATCGTCGGGGCGCTCGAAATGGAAGGCCGGGGACAGATCGGTGCCGTCGTCGAGGACGAGTCGGGTCAGGCGGATCCAGCCCCAGTTGCCATCGAGGCGGCGCACCCGATCGGGCGCATCCCGGGCCAGCTCGCGAAGGAAGGTGCTTTCAGAGCTCGCGAAGGCGTTGAGGTACAGGTGAAGCCAGACCTCGGTCGCGGCCATTTCGGTCGTGTTGCGCCAAGTCACCGTCTCGGTCCCGTCGAGGTGGTGGCGTTCCGGGTCGAGCGTGACCTCGATGTCGTAGCTTGCGACATCGAGGCTCTGAGCGATCGCCGGCGCCGCAGGCGCCATGATCGCCAGGATCGCGACCAGGCAGAGGAAGCTCACGCCGGGAGTGTAGCCGACAACTCGCCCCCGGTGCGGCGGATCGGGAAACAAGTTGGCGCGTTGTGCGTTGAAACAGGCGGAGCTTGTGATGCAGGTCCGATTGTTCCTGTGCGTTGCGCTGATTGCCGCGGGTCCGGTCACGGCCGGGACCGACGGCGGCCGGTCATTCAGCCTCGGCCTCGATCAGGTTTCGTTCCGCCCTGCCGACCCACGCACCGAAGCTCGGCTCGCCCAGTGGAACGATCCGATGGGGAGGGTCGCGGCCCACATGGCCTCGGAGCAGGCCCGCCTCATCGGCGGTGGCCTGCCCGGGATGGGTCGCCCGCGATCCCTGGTCTTTTCGCTGCGGCTTCAGAAGGGGCTGGCGGCCGCACTCATGGTTTCGAGCTCGGCGAGTGGTGTGGAGATGTACCAACGCCGGCTCAGCGTCATCCGCTGGCCCTGGGTCGACAACGAAAAAGCGCCGCCGGCCATGCCGCTGGACGAACAGCTCAGCATCCTTCTCGGCGACCGGCTGGAAATCCGTTGACATGCAATTGGGTGAGTGAACGAGAGGACCAACGCTCGCTCCGCTCGGTTGGAGCCGGCGCTCGCGTACAGCTGAATGACCCAACCGGACGCGGTCGGGACGGTCAAACGCGCCGTTACAACCGGTCCTTGAGGTTCTTCGAGACCTTGAACCGAATGGTCTTCGACGCCGAGATGGTGATCGGCTCGCCTGTGGCTGGGTTGCGACCCTGGCGTGCGGGGCGCTCGGACAGCATGAAGGTGCCGAAATTGGGAACGGTGACCTTGTCACCCTCGGCCAGAGCTTCACCGGCGAGCTCGAAGATGTTGTCGTAGACCATTGCGACATGGGTTTTTGGAATCCCGGTGAGCTCCGCGATCTGTTCGACCAGCTCCGCCTTACCTGCCATCTCGGTGGTTCCTCCCCCCTGTGGTCGGATGACAACCTAGCGCGGCCCTTGCGCACCGGTCAAGATCGACAGCGGTCGTACAATGACGTTCATGAGCCACGACGCCCCTCGCCCCTGGATCACACTGGCCACAGAAGTGCTCGGGACCTACCCAATCTTCGAGCTGACCCGGAGCCACCAGCGCTCGCAGTCGACCGGCCGTGAGCACCAGTTCCTGCGCCTGCAGGCTCCAGATTGGGTCAATGTCGTTGCGGTCACCGAGCGCGGAGACATGGTGCTCGTCGAACAATACCGGCACGGCACCGACGACATCACCCTCGAGATCCCGGGTGGAGCGGTCGACCCCGGAGAGGATGCTGCCACCACCGCGGCCCGCGAGCTCGAGGAGGAGACCGGGTACCGTGGTTCCGAGCTCATCGAGATCGGTCGCGTCGCCCCCAACCCGGCCTTCCTCTCGAATCGCTGCTGGACCTTCCTCGCTCTCGATTGCCGCAAGGTCGGTGGGCAGGAGCTCGACCCGTCGGAGGAGATCACCGTGCGGTTCGCACCGCTTGGCTCGTTCGGAAAGCTCATCGATCGCGGCTCGATCACCCACTCCCTGGTGATTGTCGCCCACGATCACCTCATGCGCGGGATCCGTCGGGGAGCGGAGTGGGCGCAGCGCCTGGCCCTGCAGCCCTGATCTGACCGAGTCGTTCTTGCTTGGATCGGATTGTGCGTGAGTGACCGGCGACTCGGCCATCTCAATGCTCGGGAACGACGCTGTCCCCACCAGAGCGTCTGGATGGGAACGGGCGAGGGGAATGTGGCACCGACCGACCGCGGTTTCCCTTGACGTCATGACAACGCGACTCACTCTTTTCGTGGCGCTCACCATCCTGCTCGTCGTCACGACGGGTACCGCCACTGGAGATGACGAGATGCTCCAACCCGGTCAGTCCTTCCCGGCATTCGAGCTTCCGGCCGACGACGGCACGACACTGTCGAACGTTGATCTCGCAGGAAGACCGTACCTGCTGTTCTTCTACCCGAAGGCGAACACCGGGGGTTGAACCCTCGAGGCCACCCAGCTGCGGGACAGCTGGGACGACCTGCGGGCCCGCGGTGTGACGGTTGTCGGTGTCTCCTACGACTCGCCCGAGACCAACCGGGGCTGGGCCGAGAAAAACCAGCTACCGTTCCGGTTGCTGACCGACAGCGACCGGTTGCTGGCCAAGCAGGTGGGCGCCGCGCGCGCGTTGCTGCCACTGCCGAAGCGGGTGTCGTACCTGGTTGGGACCGACGGGCTCATCCTGGCGACCTACCCCGACGTCGATCCATCGACCCACGCCGCCGAGGTGCTCGCCGACCTCGACCGCCTCGGGGTCGGCACCGACGGCCCCTGATCAGGCTGACCGCAGCTCCGAGGTGCAGTTCGGGCAGCGGGTCGCCTTGATGGCGATCTCGGTGGCGCAGTAGGGGCACTCCTTGGTGGTCGGCTCCGCCGGCGGCGCCTCCTCCTTGCGCCGCATGGCGTTGATCGACTTGACCAACAGGAACACGGCGACGGCGACGATCAGGAAGCTGATCACGCTGTTGGCAAAGACCCCGTAGTTGATGGTCACCGCGCCGGCCGCCTGGGCGTCAGCAAGCGTGAGGTACGGGCCTGCGGTCTCGCCGGCCTTGAGGACGACGAACAGCTCGCTGAAGTCGACGCCACCGAGCAGCAGACCGATGGGCGGCATGATGACGTCGCTCACCAGGCTCTTGACGATGGTCCCGAAGGCGCCACCGATGATGATGCCGACCGCCATGTCGACGACATTGCCCTTCATGGCGAACTCTTTGAACTCCTTGAGCATCACAGCCTCCTTCTGGTAGGGGGTCACTCCCGCGACCCGCGACGGTGACTGAGCCTTGGTCGATCCGGGCTCAGCATAGCTCAGCCGCCCGGCCTCGGCTCACGCGAAGCCGGGGCCGGGCGGCGTGGGATCGCCTCTGGCAGTGGTTCAGAAGTTCAGCACGACCGACATCTTGGTCGTGGTGTCGGTCTTCTCGTTGTTGTCAATGGGCAGGTTTCGGTAGCGCACCTGGTAGCTGAGCTGGAGGGCGAGGAGCTTCGTCAACGACGCCTTGAGGGCGGTGTCCGACGCCAGGCGCCAGTCGGACGACTCGTCGAAGTTGGGGTAGTAGAGCAACCTCTCGGTCAGGGACGCCGAGTCGCTGATCGTCCACTCCCAGGTGAGGCCGGCAACGGCGCCGAGCCAGTCGAAGGTCTCCGTGAACTCCTCCTGGGTGAGCTCGTCGAAGAGGATCCGGTCCTCGCTGGTCCAGGTGAGACCGAGATCGAAGGCGAGACGCTGGCTGCCGGAGTCGATTGCCAGATACTCGCCGCCTGCCTCGACGATCCACCGGTTTTCGAATCCACTGAAGGTGTCGCGGGCCCAGCTCAGGCCGGCGAAGACCGACCAGCGGTCACCCACCTGGCGCAGGGCTCGACCGCCGACCAGGTACTGCTCAGCAGTGAGGGTTTTCCCGTCCTCGGCTCGGGTGAAGGTCGCCATGAGATCGAGGCCCCACGGATCGGGACGGCGCTTGGAGCTGAAATCGAGACCGAAGGTCGAGGTTTCGGTGTTGCCGGTGGTCGCCACGTACGACAGCCCGAGGGAGCTCTCCCACAGAGGCTCTGGCGGAGCTTCTTCAACGGCCACATCCTGGGCTACGACAGGAATGGAGGCCACGATCACCGACAAAACGACCACGACGACTCGAGCGAGGTCAACTGCATTCTTCATCATTGCCATCGTTCCTTTCGAGATCATGTCTCGGAAGACCCGGCCGAGTGTAGGGGCGAATCGCCCTGCCGTCAATCGCTATACTCACAATGTGACACCACTGACTCGCGAGGAACCTTCGACGGGCCATATCTGGCCGAGCTGGCGGATCATCACGCTCGCAGCCGTGGTCGCGGTCTGGTTGGGCGTGGCGGCGACACAGGTCGTGTTGACATGGCACGGCAATCGGACCGAGCTGCTGCTCCTCATCGGTGGCAACGCCTTTCTGTGCGCAGCCGGCGCCTGGCTGTTCCACCTCCGATGGCTCGCCACCGGCAGCCGGTATGATCGCCGGACCCGAAACGCCTACCTGCCCATGGCGGCTTACTTCGCGATCAGGCTCGCGGTCGGGCCACTGACGATTCCCGCGGGGACCCTGGCCGCCTCCGATGGGGTCGCCTGGCTCCTCGCCCAGGCCGCCGCTGTCACGATCCTGCTGCTGCCGGTACGGAACGAGGCTCTGGGTCGGGAGCGAGGCCAGGCGCTGCGCAGCATTATCGCGATCGTCGTGTCGGTTGCAGCTGCCTTCGTGATCAACGCTCTGCTGCGAATCGGTTGGGTCGCCGGCATCCAACCCGCGGAGATCGGGTTGGCGGTCGCATTCGCGGGCGCCGCAGGGATGGTGTCGTCCAGGCGTCGCGACGAGGGCCGGGATCTGTGGCTCGGCGTCGCCATGATGTTGGTGGCCGGAGCCCACATTGTGCTCGCCATGAGGCGCGTTCCCTATGACGGCTCGGTCATGTGGGGGCTGTTGTTACTCGGCATCGCGCTGTCGACACCGATCATCGGCGCAACCGGCGAGAGTGCAACCCGCCTCGAGGACCAGGGTGCACTCCGGGAACGACTGACACGGTTACGCCGGCGGACGGAGATCCTGCTCGACAACCTGCCCGCCATGGTGCTGTCTGTTGACCGGGAACGCCAGCTGCACTATGCCAACCGCCAGGCCAGAACGCTGCTCGGGCTCACTGCCGAGTTCGATGTTGCTGCACCCGCGACCTGGCTCGAACGAATCCACCCACACGATCGGCCACGCGTCCACGGCGCTGTGGCGTCGGTGCTCGACCGACCGGGCGGCGTCTGGGAGGAGGTCATCCGGGCGGAGGGTCCGGGCGGAGGGGTCCACTGGCTCAACACTCAGATGCACCAAGTCGTGGATCCTCTTGAAGGTCGGACCCTGGTGCAGGTCGTGGCCACCGAGGTGACGGACCTGTTTCTCGCTCGCCAATCGGCCGAGGCGCAGCAAGCGAGGCTCGCCTATCTCTCCAATCTCGCGCAGAGCATGGCTGGAGAGGTCGAGGAAGAGCGGATTCTCGAGCGCTACCTGGAGACAGGGAGTGAGCTTCTGCCAATGAAGTCCCTGCTTCTTTACAGGCCGTTGCCCGGAACCGCCGACCTCCGCCTGGTCGCTGCCAGCGGTCCCGGCGTCGAGGTCTTCAATCGCCACCGGCGGCAATCTCCGGGAACGCCGGATCATCCGTGCCGGGCGACGTTCACGACCGGCGTCCCCCGTTCCGTCGAGCTCGATGCCGTGGTGGCGCCCGCCGACGCAGCACGTCTCGGCGCCGAGCACGACATCCACCACCTGAGCTTTCTTCCGCTGCTCGCAGCCGGTGGCGTGATCGGGGTGCTCGTGACAACCTCGAGCCTCAAACCCAAGCTGGTAGCTGACGACATGGACCTGCTGACCCAGATCGGCTTCCTCCTCGGCGGGACGGTTTACGTCGCACAGCTGGTCCGCGAGCTCAACGAGCAAAGGGCCGTGGCCTTCGAGGCGTCGCGCCTCAAGTCGGAGTTCCTGGCCAACACCTCGCATGAGCTCCGCACGCCGTTGACCGCAATCCTCGGTTTCCTGCGCCTGGTCATCGACGGCACCATCGAGGATCCCGGCAAGCAACGCGAGTACCTGAGCATCGCGCACGAATCCGCGCAGAAGCTGCTGACCATCATCAACGACGTGCTCGACCTCGCGAAGATCGAGGCCGGTCGCCTCGAGGTTCACCAGGGTCCGGTTCCGGTTCGGTCGGTTCTCGAAGGGGTGGAAACCCTGTTCCGACACCAGATGAAGAACAAGGGAATCCGATTCAACATCTCCTCCACTAACCCAGGGCTCGTGCTCTGGGCCGACCCCGATCGGACGACCCAAATTCTCACCAACCTGCTGTCCAACGCCATAAAGTTCACTCCGACCAATGGTTCCATCGAGGTCACCTGCTCCCGACACGACAACAACATTTACTTCACCGTCGTCGACAGCGGCATCGGAATCCCCGAGGCCGAGATCCAAAAGGTGTTCTCGAGCTTCTATCAGATCGACGGCTCCACCACGCGAGAGCACGGCGGCACCGGCCTCGGGCTCACCATTTCGAGACGGCTGGCCGAGCTCATGGGGGGCACCCTCGATCTGACAAGTGTGGGGCGCGACCACGGCGCCACGGCCCTGCTTCGCCTTCCCGAGTTCCGTGGTCGACCGCCGGATGAGATCGAATTCGCGCCGTGAAGGCTCGACCAAAGGCTTGACCAGTAGACACTTCGGCGCGTGTGTCGTAATCTTCCTTGAAACCAGGTTCGGATGAGCGTGGGGGTTGACAACTTGGGATTCATTGTATATTCTTAAATGGTTATATGGTGAAGGAGGGGCAACAGCCATGAGACCGACATCACTGACGACTGCGATCGCTCTCATCGCCGCAAGCGGCGTTGCCGCGCAGGACCTGACCGTCGACGAGGCGATCGCGACGGCACTCGCCTCGAACCCCGCCGTCCACGCTGCCGATGCCAGGGCCGAGGCCTCCTCTGAGCGTCTTGAGCAGACCAAGCGCCACCGCTGGGGCCGGCTCGACCTGGCCGAGGTCTTCAACTACTCCGACAACCCGGCGGAGGTCTTCGCGCTGACGCTCAACCAGCGGCGCTTCGACTTCAACGAGTTCTTCAACTCCGATCCCAACGAACCAGCTGCCCTGTCGACCTTCATCACCTCCCTCGACCTGACCCTGCCGATTTACACCGGCGGCCAGCTTGGCGCCCGGATCGGTCAGGCGGAGGCGATGGCCGACGCCGGCGAGCTCGGCCGGCGTCACACCGCCGAACAGGTCGCGTTCGACACCACGACCGCCTTCGTCAACCTGGCGAAGGCGCGCGAGAACATCGAGCTGCTCACCGAGGCGCGCGCCACCACTGCCGAGCACGTCGTGCTCGCCGAGGCCTTCGCCGAGCAGGGCTTCATTCTCGACGCCGACGTTCTCAAGGCGAAGGTCTACCTGTCCGAAATGGACGATCTTCTCGAGCAGGCGAAGAACGGCGCGCAGCTCGCCGAGGCCGCCTTGAACTTCCAGATGGGCGTCGATCAGTCAACCCCGCGCAGCCTCGCTCCCCTGCCACCGCCGCCGGCCGTCAGCGGCAATCTCGACGACTGGATGACCGCCGCGATCGAGAATCGCCAAGATCTCGCTGCCGCCAGGCAGCAGCTTGCAGCCGGCCGCCTCGAAACCAAGGCCGCCAGATCGGGCTACCTGCCCGAGGTTGCGATCGTCGGCAAGTACGGGCTCTACGACGACACGATCTTCGGCAGCAACGGTCACTCCGGGACTGTCATGGCCGTCGCCAGGATCAACCTCCTCGGCGGCCTCGCGAGCAGCAAGGCGCATCGTGCCGCCGAACTCGACTCGGCGTCGTTCGAGGCAGACATCCGCCGGTTCGAGGAAGGCGTCCAACTCGAGGTCCGCCAGGCCTGGCAGAATCTCGACACCGCCCGAGCTCGTCACACCACAGCCCGCGATGTCCTGGCCGCCGCCCGTGAGGCGCTCCGGGTCCGCGAGCATCGATTCAAGCAGGGGCTCGACAGGATGATCGACCTGCTCGACGCCGAGACCGCGCTTCGCGAGGCCGAAACCCGCGAGCTGGTGGCCCGCTACGACGTGGCGCTCACCACCGCCCGGCTCCGCTTCGCTTCCGGCGCCACCCTGATCCCCAGCATGGAGGAGTCCCGATGACCACCGTCACCCGTCGTCCCATCATCATCATCGCCATCGTCGCTGTCGGCGCGAGCCTGGCAGGGTGCGGCTCGCATGAGATCGAGCATGCCGAGGCCGATCTGACCCCAGTCTCGGCGAGCGTGGAATCGGTCCAGCGAATCGCAGAGGAAAAACCGATCGAAGTTCGCGGGATCGTGCAACCTGCCCGCCAGTCCTTCGTTTCGAGCCGAGTGATGGGTCCGGTGATCGACGTCAAGGTGAATGCCGGCGCCATCGTTGCCAGCGGCCAGGCCTTGATCGAGATTCAACCTGAGACGAGCGAGGGACAGCTCGCTCAGGCCGAAGGGGCCCTTGCCCAGGCCAGGGCCGCGCTCGCTCTCGCCGAACGCAACTTCAAACGTTTCGAGACACTGCACACCGAGAGTGCAGCCTCCGATCTCGAGCTCGACATGGCAAGGATGCAGCACGAACAGGCCCGGGGCGCGGTCGAGCAGGCCGAGGGCGCAGTCCGCGCGGCGAGCTCGGTGGCCTCCGAGTCGGTGGTCCGCGCACCCTTCGCCGGCCGCGTTGTCGACACCCTGGTCGAGGTGGGCGACCTCGCCGCACCGGGACGTCCGCTCGTCCGGGTCGAGTCGCGGGGCGGTCAGCAGATCTGGCTCGACGTCCGCGCAGAGGACATCCGTCGCCTGGCGATCGGGGACCCGCTCATGGTCCGCCTCGACGCCCGCCCCGACCTTGGCGTCGTACCCGGCACGGTCCGCGAGATCGTGCCCTCGGCCGACCCCGCCACCCACACCTTCACCGTCAAGGCCGGCCTCGGCGACCTGCAGGTGGCGTCGGGACTCAGCGGACGGGCCTCCATCATCGGCGACGTGACGAATCGGCTCGTGGTGCCTGCAACCGCCGTTCACTCCCGAGGAGGTCTCGAGCTGGTGGTTGTACGCGACGCGGACGGCACCGCCAGGACCCGCGCCGTTACGACCGGCAGCGAGGTCGCCGGCGGTCGGGTGGAGATTCTGTCCGGTCTCTCGGAAGGCGATGAAGTGGCGATCGATCTCGCCGCCCCGGTCGCGGACGGTACACCGCTGGAGCGTGCGTCATGAGCAATCGCGACCGTCAGACTCCGGATCCCGACAGCCCGAAGGGGAAGGCGCCGTCGACCCCGTCTGCGGAGGAGATCGAGCGCGCTCGGCGCGAGGCCCTTCGGCTCAAGATGACCCGCCGGCCCCTGGGGGCCTCCGGCAGGATCGCCAAGGCATTCCTCGAATCCAAGCTGACGCCGCTTCTGGTTGTCTTCTCGCTCCTCATCGGCGCGTTCGCGGTCTTAATCACGCCGCGTGAGGAGGAGCCGCAGATCAAGGTGCCGATGATCGACGTCATGGTCGGTTACCCGGGCGCGACCGCCGAGGAGGTCGAGAATCGCGTCATCACCCCTCTTGAGAAGCTGCTCTACGAGATCGAAAACGTCGATTTCATCTACTCGACGTCCCAACCTTCCGGAGGGATGATCATCGTCCGCTTCCGGGTCGGTACTGACCCCGACCAGGCCGCGGTACGGATTCACGCCAAGATCGCCTCAGCGATGGACGAGATGCCCGCCGGCGCGATGCAGCCGGTGGTCAAGCCGCGCTCCATCGACGATGTGCCGGCGGCGGCCTATACGTTGTGGAGCGAAGGCTCAACACCTGCCGAGCTGCGTCAGATCGCCGACGAGCTCCGGGTCGAGCTCACCCGGCATCCCCGGGTCGCGCAGGTTTGGGTCCTAGGTGGCCAGCGACGGGTCGTCCGGGTCGACTTCGACCGCGACCGGCTCGCGTCTTTCAACATCTCCATCCTGCAGGCCTACCAGGCCATCCAGAGCTTCAACTGGAGGCTCCCCGCGGGCGCGATGGTCAACCTCGACCGGGAGCTGCAGGTCGACGTCGGCGCCTTCCTGCGAGATGCCGACGAGATCGGCGATGTTGTGGCCGGCGTCTACGGTGGGCGGCCGGTCTTCCTCAAGGACGTCGCGACCGTCTTCGACGGACCAGAGGAGCCGAGCTCCTACGTCTGGATGGGCTCGGGCCCGGCAGCTCCGGCAAAGGGCATTGACCGAGCCGCGGTCGACGCCCCGGCGGTGACCTTGGCGGTGGCCAAGAAACCGGGCACCAACGCGGTTGCGCTGGTGCGCGACCTCGACGAGCTGATCGCGTCCCTGAAGGGGCGTCTCATCCCCTCGAACATCGAGATCACCAAGACCCGCGATTACGGTTTCACCGCCAACGAAAAATCAAACGAGCTCATCGAGCACATGCTGATCGCGACCTTCGCAGTGGTGATCTTCATGGCGCTCGCTCTCGGTCGCCGCGAAGGAATCGTCGTCGCGGTCGCGGTTCCGGTCACCCTCGCCCTGACGCTAGCCGCATCCTTCTTCTTCGGTTACACCCTCAACAGGGTCACGCTCTTCGCCCTCATCTTCGCCATCGGAATTCTGGTCGACGACGCTATTGTCGTCGTCGAGAACATCCACCGGCACTACGAGCTGAGATGGTCCAACCCGCGGCTCGCCACTGTCTACGCGGTCGACGAGGTCGGCAACCCGACCATCCTCGCGACCTTCACGGTCATCGCCGCGCTGATGCCTCTGGCCTTCGTGTCGGGCATGATGGGTCCCTACATGCAGCCGATTCCGGTCAATGCATCGGCGGCGATGTTCTTCTCTCTCGTGGTCGCCTTCGTGGTGTCGCCGTGGCTCACCTTCAAGCTCTTCCGCAAGCACGCCGAGGCCAAGCTCGACAAGGTCGATGCGTCCCCCGACCAGGAGACCGAGGAGGAGACGCGTCTGCATCGCCTCTACGCGCGTCTCATGGCCCCCCTCATCAGGTCGCGTATGCGCCGGTATGTTGCCCTGATCGGCATCGTCGTCCTCCTCCTGCTTGCGGTCGCGACGGTCCCAACTCACTTTGTGACCGTCAAGATGCTCCCCTTTGACAACAAGTCGGAGATTCAGGTCGTAATCGACGCCCCGGAGGGCTTCACCCTCGAGCAGACCAACGCTGCCGCACGCGAGATCGCCGGCATCTTCCGCTCGGTCCCCGAGGTCACGGACTACCAGGTCTATGTCGGCACGTCCGCACCCTTCAACTTCAACGGCCTGGTCCGACACTACTTCCTGCGCTCCGGCGCTAACGTCGCCGACATCCAGGTCAACTTCGTCGACAAGCACGCTCGGGACACCAAGTCACACGAGATGGCCAAGGAGATCCGGGAGCGCTTGGCGCCCATCGGCGCGCGGCTCGGCGTCAACGTCAAGGTCACCGAGGTGCCACCCGGTCCGCCGGTTTTGTCGACCCTGGTGGCAGAGATCTACGGACCGACTCTCGACGGACGTCTCGAGGTCGCCAAGCAGGTGCGAGGCGTCTTCGAGAGCACCGAGGGCGTGGTCGACGTGGACTGGTACGTCGAAGCCCCGGCACCCCGCTGGGAGGTGACCGTCGACCGCGAGAAAGCAATGCGATCCGGCGTCTCGCCGGAGCAGGTCGTGCGGACCCTCCGGATCGCCCTCGCCGGCGCCGACGCCGGCTTGGCCCACGTCGCCACGAGCCGCGACCCGGTCCCCATCACTCTCCGGCTCGACCGCGCGCAACGGTCCCACCTTGACGATCTCCTCCAGCTCAGCGTTCACGGCGGCGACGGGCGGATGGTTCCCCTGTCGGAGCTGGTCACGGCTCGGGAGGAGCGCCGCGAGCACTTCCGCTACCACAAGAACCTGCAACCGGTGACCTATGTTCTCGGCGAGGTGGCCGGCGAGTCCGACTCGCCCGTGTACGCGATCCTCGCCATGAAGGACCTACTGACCGAGATCGTCACCCCACTCGGGGAAAAGCTGTCGGTCATCACGACCCACCTGCCGCGCGACACAACCCGTTACATCATGAAATGGGACGGAGAGTGGCAGATCACCTACGAGGTCTTTCGCGACATGGGCATCGCGTTCGCGGTGGTGATGGTCTTCATCTACGTGCTTGTTGTGGGCTGGTTCCGGTCGTTCATCACACCCTTCGTCATCATGGCGCCGATTCCGCTGACCCTGATCGGTATCCTTCCGGCCCACGGTATCTTGGGAGTCTTCTTCACGGCAACGTCGATGATCGGTTTCATCGCCCTGGCCGGCATCATCGTCCGCAACTCGATCCTGCTTGTCGACTTCATCGACCTCGAGCTGCAGGCCGGCGAATCCCTCGAGAACGCCGTGCTGAAAGCCGGCGCGGTCCGTTTCCGGCCAATCGTCCTGACCGCGGCGGCGCTGGTCGTCGGCGGCCTCGTGATCTACCTCGATCCGATCTTCCAGGGCCTCGCCGTGGCCCTGATCGCGGGCGTGATCGTGTCGACCGCCCTGACTCTCGTCGTGATTCCGTTGCTCTACTACATGTATCTGGAGACCGTCGGCGTCGAAAACGTCGTGGAGATCGATTGAACCACTCACTCCTCCTCCCGCTCACGCTCACGCTCCCGAACCGAACGATCCGGGAGGGGGAGCAGGAGGGGGAGCGGGAGCAAAGAGAAATGGAGAACTCTGCAATGACTGTCAACGAAGCACTGAGAGCCATGGCCGGGATCGTCATCCTGATCTCCCTCGCCCTCGGGCACTGGGTGCACCCGTACTGGTACCTGCTGACCGCCTTCGTCGGCGCCAACCTGCTGCAGTCGGCCTTTACCAAGTGGTGTCCGGCCATGGCGATCTTCCGCAGGCTGGGATTGAAAGAGGGCTGAACATTGGATCTTGCATTCTCGATTGCGGATCTTGAACGAGGCTGCACTCGGTTCTCTAACGAAAGAGTGAGCTGGTGAGATGTCTTTGAACACCAGGAACCAGAAACTCAGAATCCGAGTTGGAGATCATCGGAGGCAACATGAAGCTGCTCATGATCATCGTCGACACTGAGTGCCGCGAGGAGCTCGAGGTTCTCTTCCGACACCACGAGATCACCGGCTACACGGAGATTCCCAACGCCCACGGCGTCGGCGAAACTGGCGTCCGAATGGGTTCTGGCGCCCACCCGAAAACATCGTCGATCTTCTTCACCGTCGTCTCACCAGATCAGGTTGTCCCGCTCAAGGAGGGTCTCTGCGCGTACTGCAAGGCTTGCGATCGAGAAATGAAGATGATCCAGTGGGGCGTTGAGGAAATCGTGTAGCGATCCCACTCGGGAGTCGTCCCAACCATGAATGATGAGCCTGGAATGATGAAACAACCGCACCGCGGTGGAGGATGGAAGAGCATGAGTGACTTCGTGGTGGTCGTCGGGTTCCTGCTGCTGTGGTTCGCTCTGCAGTACGTCATCCTGCCCAAGCTCGGCGTCGGCACCTGAGCCGTGCCGAATCCCCAGACCGGCGGTCGGGGATGCAGCATTGAAACGACCTCCGACGATCAGAACCCCGTCGATCCTGAGGTCGAGCGACCTGAGGGTTGAGAGGTCACCGACAGAAAGGGGAGGAAACGAGCGTTCGCCGCGAGCTTCGGCCCTTACTCGACGACAACGTCAAGCGTGACCTCCCGTTCCGCAGACACCTCGGCGATGGTGTCGGCGACCGTGAACTCGAGCTCGTAAGTGCCGCTCTCGGGCAGCGCCGCGAGGTTGATCGAGTTGGCGTAGACGTAGAGGTCGGGCGCGATCGAGACCGACCCGAGCGGCATCGTGAGTGGCCGCCCGAGGCGCTTGCCGCCCATCTTGAGCACGACCTTGACCTCGAGCTGAGTTTCCCCGGCGTCGTTGAGGCCTGGCCGGATGACATGGCCGAAGTATGACAGCTCGGCGCGATTGCTCACCGAGGTGACCGTGAGAGGCATCAGGTGAAGAGCACCGAAGGCGAACGGCGAGCCGAGCTGCCACTCGTCCTCCGGAACCGCGCTCAATCCGAGTGCGATCGGAGTCATCCAGGTTCCTTCGACGGGAATCTCGGGAATCGTCACATCGCCCGACCAGACGACTTGCGGAAGATCGCCGATCCCACCCGCAATCTCGATCCGGTAGTGGCCCGGGGCAAGAGGGAAGCTGAGCTGGTAGCCGGTGCCGGTCGGGGTCGCGATCGCCGTCGGCGCGATCTGGAACAAGCTCGCCACCGTGCCGTCGGGGTTGCTGACCCGCCCAACCAGGAGGTCGAGAGTGGGTGCGTCGCTCGGCAGCTCCAGGTGAATCCAGAACGGTCGGTTTGAGACATCGGCGACCCCGACCTCGGTCGCAACTCTCAATTGGTCCTGCAGGGGCAGACCGTCGGTGTCGAGCCAGGCGAGGGCAGCCGCGGTCGGCGCTTCGCCACCCGGCACCGAAACGGGCTTCGGCACCGTCTTCAGATCGGGGTGCAAGAGGTAGACCTCTGGTGCGTGCGCCATGGCGCGCAGTGCCATCACTGCTTCCTGGTGCGATCGATCGAGCGTGAAGTTGTTGGACTCCGGCTTCTCCTCGTAGAAGGTGAAGAGCAGTCGCGATCCCTTGAGCTTGAAGCCCTCCGGGAGTTGCTGCGGATCGTAGAACCAGAGCTTGGCATTTGCTCGAACCTCGTCAGATCCCGCGGCGAGATCGTCGAGGCGTTGCACGGTCTCGGTCGGGAAGCGGTTCTCTGAAGCATGGGGCGGTCCCATCAGGATGAGCACCCGACCACGGTCGGTGAGCGCCCCGCGTTGCTTCTCCCAGCTGTACTGCTCATCCGCATAACGGACCCGATTCTCGAAATCGGCCTTGAAGGGGTTGAATGCGTTTGTGGGATCAGGGTTCCGTTTGGTCCAAAACAGCTCGATGAACGCCCGCGCCTCGTCTTCCGTCGAAATCTTCTTCCATGCCTTCTCCTCCTCCTTGGTCATGAGGAACCCGGCTGGGCTCTTGTCCCATTCGAGGAGGTTTTCGACTTCATCCGTCGCGGTCTCCTCCTGGGCGAGGACAGCCGGCAAGCCGGCGAACCCGATCACGAGACCTGCAACGATGACGAGCGAACAAAAACGCATGGCTGCCTCCCTGTGCGCCGAGTGCGGCACCGACCATCCTACGGCGTCCCGTCCGCCGTCTCAAGACCTGGAGATCGAGAGCACCGCCGCGCTCGCGACTCCCGTCGTTGATCACGAAGCCCTATGAATCGGCCGGGCTAGGAGCTTGTAGCGCAAAGATCAGCGGCGTCATTCGTGTTCCGTGAAGGCCCTTGTTCGTTGCATTTTCGGCCCGTACTCTGAGTACCGCTCCGAAATCGCGCCTCAAATGGCACTTCACGGCTCTCCGAAATCCATCCGCCACCTTCACGCTACAAGCTCCTAGTTCTCATCCAGAAACCCTGATGGGAACAGCGTCGTTCCCGATCCAGAAACGTGCGGTTATCGAGCACGGTTCAGGAAACCAAGGGTTTGCGCGGAGGCGTTCTTCGGTACGCCGCAAAAGAAAACCCGCAGGTTGACGCCAAGATTGCCGAAACGCGCCGTTTCTGGACGGGAACGGGCAGGTTTCTGGACGGGAATGTGCTCGCAGGGAGTCGGTCGTGGAACGAGGATCGTACCTCCTCGCCGTAGCCCGTCTTGAGCGATGAGGACGGATCGCGCAGGCTTGAAGGATGGAAATCGGGAGCCTGGACGAGGTCTGTATGCAGCTGAAACGTGAGATCGATGAGGAGCTGGAGAGCCGACCGGGGAAGCGGTGGCGATGCCCGGCGCCGCTGAGGTTGCGGATCGTGTCGTACGCGAAGGTCTGCCGGGAGCGGGGCGAGGCGCTGCTGGACATCTCGAATCGGCTCGGCTTGGTGGAGTCGACGCTGGCCCGGTGGCTGAGGGCCGATCGCAAGGCGCTGGCTCTCGCGCCGGGCTTCCGCACGGTTTCGGTCGGCGCGGGTGATGAGGATCTCCGAGACGAGGCGGTCAACGCGCTCCGTCTGACGACGCCGGCGGGATACGTGGTCGAGGGCCTTGGACGCACAGACGCTGGCGTTTCTGCTGCGGGTGGTCGGGTGATCGGGTCGACCC
>Ga0316576_10000292_pt1 | contig 22097 bp, 18 predicted proteins | sample S0NA_FD_203075 | JGI IMG/M metagenome (GOLD analysis project Ga0316576, IMG submission 203075) | Rhizosphere microbial communities from salt marsh grasses in Alabama, United States - S0-2_050615r3r5 | ecosystem: Host-associated > Plants > Roots > Rhizosphere | place: USA: Alabama | collected...
GGAGTTCACCTTCCCCGGGCTGGGCAGCGCCGTCGCGCGGATCAGCCTGCGCGAGGGGGTGACCTGGGTCATGGAGGCCGGCGACGAGGACACCCAGATGGCGGCGGAGGACTACATGCGCATGGGCCTGGAGCAGGCCAAGCGCATCAAGCCCTACGATCCGTTCCAGGAGGGTGAGTTCTACAAGGAGCTCATGGTGGTCGGCGGCGGCGTCGCCGGCATGAGCGCGGCGCTGGAGGCGGCCAGGGCGGGCTACAAGGTCAGCCTGCTCGAGAAGGGCGAGAGCCTCGGCGGCCACGCGGCCAAGTGGCACAAGAGCATGCCGATGACGGCCCCCTACCGCGAGCTCGAGGACACAGGCGTCGACGCGCTGATCGACGCGGTCAAGTCCCACGACAAGATCGACGTGCACCTGAACGCCGAGATCGTCAAGACCGAGGGCGCGCCCTGCAAGTTCGAGGTGGACTTCAAGGCCGGGGACAAGGAGATCCACGCCAAGGTCGGCGCCTTCATCCTGGCCACGGGCTTCACGCCCTACGACGCGAACAAGCTCGGGCACCTGGGCTACGGGAAGCTCAAGGACGTGGTCACCAGCGTGGAGCTCGAGGAGATGGTCAAGGCGGGCAAGCTCTGCCGCCCCTCCGACGGCAAGCCGGTGAAGAACGTGCTCTTCATCCAGTGCGCCGGCAGCCGGGACGAGAACCACCTGGCCTACTGCTCCAGCGTCTGCTGCAACGCCACGCTGAAGCAGGCGACCTACCTCAAGCAGAGCGACCCCGAGGCCCAGGCCTACATCCTGTACAAGGACATCCGCACCCCGGGCCAGCGCGAGGAGTTCTACCGCGAGGTGCAGCGGCAGGGCGCGGTGTTCATCCGCGGCGAGCTCAAGGAGCTCTCCCAGCCGAACGGCAAGATCACCGCCTTCGCGCACGACCTGCTCCTGGCCGACGACGTCGAGATCGAGGATCTGGACCTGGTGGTGCTCGCCGTCGGGCAGGTGCCGACCACCCTGATGGAGGGCGAGACGGTGGCGCCCCTCGAGGGCGCCGCGGTGGACACCCCGCGGACCCTCAAGCTGGTCTACCGCCAGGGGCCGGAGCTGCCCAACCTGCGCTACGGCTACCCGGACAGCCACTTCATCTGCTTCCCCTACGAGACCCAGCGCACCGGCATCTACGCGGCCGGCACGGTGCGGCGCGCGATGGACATCACCGGCTCGAAGCGGGACGGCGCCGGGGCCGCGCTCAAGGCGATCCAGTGCGTGGAGGTGACCTCGCGCGGCGAGGCCGTGCACCCGCGGTCCGGCGACGTGAGCTACCCCGAGTTCTTCATGCAACGCTGCACCCAGTGCAAGCGCTGCACCGAGGAGTGCCCCTTCGGCGCGATCAACGAGGACGAGAAGTACAACCCGCTGCCCAACCCGACGCGCTGCCGACGCTGCGGCGTCTGCATGGGCGCCTGCCCCGAGCGCATCATCAGCTTCAAGGACTACGCGGTCGACATGATCGGGGCGATGCTCAAGGCGATGGAGGTGCCCGAGGAGGAGGACGAGAAGCCGCGGGTCCTGGCGCTGGTGTGCGAGAACGACGCCTACCCGGTGATGGACGCCCTCGCCGGCGCGCGGACCAAGCTGAGCCCCTTCATCCGCTTCATCCCCCTGCGCTGCATGGGCAGCATGAACCTGGTCTGGGTCGCCGACGCGCTCTCCAAGGGCATCGACGGCGTGCTGTTCTTCGGCTGCAAGCACGGCGACGACTACCAGTGCCACTTCATCAAGGGCTCGGAGCTGTGCAACACCCGCCTGACCAAGGTGCAGGAGACCCTGGACCGGCTGGTGCTGGAGTCGGATCGCATCCGCTTCGAGCAGATCTCGATGAACGACGTGGACAAGGTGCCGGGGATCATCGAGGAGTTCATGGAGACGATCGAGACCGTCGGCCCCAACCCCTACAAGGGCTTCTGAGCGCCTCCGAGCGCAGGTCGCCGCCCGCGCGTCACATCTGCTGGCCAGCCGGCCCGCTCCCTGCTACAACCCAATCGTTGTTGTAGCCCATGAACGTTCGCAAGTTCGTCCGGGACATCGCCGGACTCGACGACCCGCCCTACAAGATCGCCATGGGTCTTGCCCTGGGGATCTTCGTCGGCTTCATTCCGATCATGGGCATCCAGATGGCGGTGGTGCTCCCATTCGCCCTGCTCTTCCGCGCGAACAAGACGGCGGCCATCGGCGGCGTGTGGATCACCAACCCGGTGACCGTGATCCCGATCTACTACATGAACTACAAGATCGGGCAGCAGTTCGTCAGCTTCCCGCCGCTGACCTGGGCGCACTTCAAGGGGCTGTTCTCCCAGATGACCCTGACCCGCTTCCTCGAGCTCGGCGAGGCGATCCTCGTTCCGCTGTTCGTCGGCGGGCTGGTGGTCGCCTTCATCGCCTCGGTTCCGACCTACTTCGTCACGCGACACCTGGTGATCCGGGCGCGCGCGCGCAAGGCCAGCGCTCCCGCGCCGGAGACTCCGGCGCCATAGTCGTAGAACACGAAGCGACCAAAGCTACTGCGCGGCGACGATCTTGCCCGGGGCGGGCCGGCGGGCGAGCACCACGGCCGCGCGCTCGCGCAGCGCCTTGACCATGGTCTTGACCGCGTCCCTCAGCCCGCTCGAGATCAGCGAGTCGGGGGCGCCGGCGACCAGGGGCACGGCGAGCATCTGGTAGGTCAGCACGCTCCGCTTGGCGTCGAGGGGCTGGACCCAGGCCTGACCCTCGTAGGAGCGCAGCGTGCCGTTGAGCATCTTCCACGACAGGTAGCGCAGGTTGCGGCGGTCCGTGCGGGTCATCTTGATGTAGGCCCAGGTGTCGCGCAGGGGCCAGGGCAGCTTGGTGAACACCACGTAGCTGCCGTTGCGCACCTTGCGCGAGTCGGTGCAGCGGGGGACGAACTCGGGGTAGCGGGCGACGTCGGCGATGATCTCGGCGACGACCTCGGCCGGAGCTTCGATGATCGCGGAGGCGCGGCCGGCCTTGGGGCCCGAGCCCCGGCTCAGGGACTGGACGACGATCTTGCCTGTCTTGATTTTGTCCAGGGTGTCGTCCGCCGCGGCGGGGCGAACGAGCAGGGGGAGACCGAGCATCGCGAGGAGCAGGCTTCGTTGCATGATGACCTCCGGAACGCCCGATCTCTCTACAACCTCCGTGCCAGGGCAAGCTGACACGTAACATGCCGAGATCCGGCGGCCGGGGTGTGGTGATCCCGCAACAGGTGTGACTAGGGGCACGCTGGTCTTCCCCCGGGCGATCTACAGCTCGCCCAAGTCTTTTTGCCCCGGAGCGGCCTGAGTCCGCCCGGGGACCCCGCCATGGCGCCGGACGAAGCGGGGATCCGCGTCGTGGGTGAACGCGGCGCGGATCACCCGCTGGGGCCGCTTCTGGACCGTGGCGTAGCGCTCGACACCGCGCAGGTAGACCTGGTGTTGCTCCTCCCCGGCGATGACGCCGCGCAGCAACCCGTCGATGGTGAACGCCCCGGGGTACATCAGCGAGCGGGTGAGCAGCAGTGCCCGGGCGCCCCCGCGGCGGCTGAGGTGGGTCTTGTAGTAGCGCGCGGTGAGGCAGGCCAGGGCGAAGTAGCCCAGCGGCTCGCGCCGGGTGACCCGGGGCCAGACAACGTCCCCGAGCAGCGTGGCCTCCATCAGGTGGTTGTGTCCCGCGTAGCCCACGAGGTGGCCCTTGCCGCCGTAGTTGATCGTACGGCCGTCGGCCAGGCGCAGGGTCGCGCCTCTCTCGGTGGCCACCTCGTCGATGAAGCGCCATGTGGCGACGTCGATCTTCACGCCGCGGTGGGCCAGCCCGACCAGCAGCACCTCGAAGGGCTTGGTGACGCCCAGGCGCTGCCAGCGCGCGCCGGGGCGCCGCACCTGCATGCGGTAGACCACCCGCTCGAGCACCTGCTTCCCGTCACCGTCGTCGCGGAAGATCCGGCGCCAGCCCCGCGAACGGTCGAACCAGGCCGAGAAGCCCGCGGCCCCGCCCCAGTAGAGGTTGCGCTCCGGGCGGTCGCCATCGCCCAGGCGCCCGCACCAGATCACGCGGTTGTCGCAGAGCGCGACGTGGACCGTGGCGACCAGGGGCTTGCCCTGCTTCAGGTCGGCGGCGATGCGGCGGTAGAGCGGGTCGAGCCCGTCGGGGCGCTGAGCCGCCGCGGTGGCGGCGGGGATGAGGAGCAGGAGGACGATGGCAAGGCGCACCCTGTTAGTACGCGGCCACGCGGGTCGAGCTACCCCGCCAGGAAGCCCTCGATCACCCGCGCCAGGCCCACCGGGTTGGTGGCGTGCAGGGAGTGCTCGCCGGGCAGCCGCTCGCTGCGCAGCCGGGGCACGCGGCGGGCCAGCCGCCGGACCTGACCGGAAAACGGCATCACCGAGAACGTGGCGCGCAGGAGCAGGGTCGGCATGGTGAGCCGCTCGAGGGGCAGCGGGGAGGGGACGGTGAGCACGCGCCGGTAGAGCTCGTCGAAGATCGCCGCGTCGCAGACCGGGCGGATCGACTCGTCGTCGGCGGCGACGAAGTTGGCGTCGAAGGCGGCGTGCATCCAGGGCTCGGCGTGGCGCAGCCAGGAGATGGTGCGGTGCGCCTGGGCGAGCTCCTCGGCGGAGGCGAAGGGCCCGCGCTCGGGAGCGAAGATCGCCCGGCGCAGGGGAGACAGGCGGTCCAGGACGCCGTGGATGCCCTCGGGGGGCACCGGATCGACGAGGACCAGCCGCCGGATCCGTTCGGGTGCCGCGGCGGCCAGGTCCGCGGCGATCTTGCCCCCCATGGAGTGGCCGACCAGATCCACGCGCGGGAGGTCCAGCGCGTCGAGCCAGGCGAGCAGGTCGGCGCGGAAGGCCTCGATGCCGTAGCCGCCAGGGAGCGGGCCGGTGCCCCCGTGCCCGCGCAGGTCCGGCGCGATCACGCGGCGCGGGCCATGGAGCACGCTGGCAACGCCGGTCCAGTAGCGGGCGTTCGCGTTGAGCCCGTGGAGCAGCACCGTCGGGGGCACGAGGGCGTCGCCGCCGTGGAGCAGCGTGGTCAGCGCGCCCGCCGGGACCGGCGCGCGCCGCTCCTCGGGCACGGAGACGCGCCCGGGGGGCAGCGCTCCGCCGTAGCGCGGACGCAGCGGCGCCGCGGCCAGCGCCGTCACGCCGTGGGCCAGGCGCGCCTGCCAGCCCGTCGGTCTCACCTGGAGAGCAGCTTCTTGATCTTGGCGAGGCTCGCTCGCGTCCTGCGGACGACGGGCTTCTTGTCGCTGCCCGCCACCTTGAGGTCGCGCTCGACGGCGGCGACGGCCGTGCGCAGCACCGCGGCCTGGACGCGCCTGCTCCGCGCGAGCTTCTCCAGCAGGGGCAGCCGCTGCTCGATGCGGCGCAGCGCGTCCTGGGCCGGGCGGTGGAGCATCGGCTTGTAGCAGGTGGCGTTCTTCATCTCGGTCGGGCGCTTGGAAGTGACGCCGCGGGCCAGGTACTGCAGCTCCAGCTTGAGCAGCGCCGCCGTCGCCGGCTGGAGCTTGCCTTCCCTGGCCAGGGCGTCGGCCAGCCCCTCGGCGGCGGCGAGCTCGTCGAGGACGCGCTTCTTGCCGGCGCGGTCGAAGGGGTAGGAGCCGCGCGTGCCCGAGGCGATCGCCTCGGCCTCCTGCCAGACGGCGGCGATCCGCCTCCACCCCTTGTTGCCCTTGACCGCGGCGGGCCCCGTCGGGCCCTTGCCGGCAAGGGAGGCCGGCATGTAGCCCACGGCTGCGAGCAGGGTCAGGCCGGCGACGAGCAGGCGCTGGCGCCAGGCCGAGGCGTGGTGGGCGGCCTGGTGGACATCGCGCCGGCGCAGCACGAGCCAGGCGATGACGAGCAGGCCGAGCAGGCCGAGCAGCAGGCCGGGGAGCAGGGTGCGGGCGGGCATGGGCGCCTCCGGGTTTGGGTCATCTTAACCCACGAGCGCCCCGAGGTCTTCGGCCGCCTGTGACCCAATAGTTGCGTTGGCCGAGCTTGAAGGATATTTTGCCCGGGCCGACCACGGGAGGCACCCATGGCAAAAGACGAGAAGAAGAAATCCGCCAACATCGACATTTGGCTGATCCTGGTGATCGTCCTGCTGGTGCTCAGCATCGGCGGTGGGCTGTGGCTCACCGGGCAGAGCCTGCTCGCCCGCCTCGACGTCCTCTCGACCCAGACCCGCAGCCAGCTCGGGCGGCTGGAGTCCGAGACGTTCGAGATGCGCAAGCAGCTCCAGAGCGTCGAGTTCAAGCTGCGGCAGCTCGCCAAGGGAGAGGCCGGCGGCGACCAGGCCAAGCCTGCGCCGGACGAGGCCAAGACGGCCGGGCCGGCGGGCGCGACGAAGTAGAGCGCTACTTCGGGCGCCGGTTCTTGGTGGCGAGCGCTTTGATCCGGCCGTTGCGGTGCTGGAGGAGCAGCCAGGCGCCGATGTCGCCCTCGCCGCGCCGCTGGGCGTCGGCGATGAGGTAGCCGGTGGTCAGGGGGTAGATCGTGACCGGCGTGACCGTGTCGCGGTTCGAGGCGTAGAGGAACTGCCGCAGGGGGCCGGTGCTGCCCGCTGCTGACCTGCCGGTGGCCCGGGACACCACGTGCTCGATCATGTCGAACACCTTGCGCATGGTCATCTGTTTCTTGCCGTCCTTGTAGGCGAGCACCTTGATCACCCGGGGCAGGGTCAGGGTTGGCAGCTCGTTGCTCGCGGCGGCGGGGGCCGGCTTGGCGGCCCTGGCCGGCGCGGCGGGGGCAGGCTTGGGCGCCGGGGCCGGGGGGACGGACTTTGCGGCGACCTCCACGGGCTGTAGCTGCACCTCGAACGTGCGGTTCTGGCCGCCCTTTATCTCGATCTCCTTCACGTAGGGTTTGTGGCCGTCCTCGACCAGCTTCAGGGCGTGCTTGCCCGCGGCGAGGCTCACGTCGCGTAGCGGCGTCTTGCCCAGAAGCACGCCGTCGAGGTAGACCGTCGCGTTGGGCTTGGACAGGAACGCCACATCCGCCTCCGTCGCCGGCTCCGGTTTGGCCGGCCCCGGCGACGGGGCGGCGGCCTTGGCGCGGGGCTTCTTCGCCCGGGCCACCGCGACCCGCGGGGGCAGGTGACGGCGCCGCGGCTTCACGGCGTGACCCGCGGCGGCCATCCGGCGCTCGACCGTGCTGATCAGTTGCTGGGCCTCGGGGTGCGTCGGATCGAGGATCAGCACCTGGTCGAGAAAGAACAGCGCGGAGCGCCAGTTGCCCGCCCGCATGTACTTCTTGGCCCGCTTGAGGTGCGTGGCGACCCGGGGATCCTCCCCGGTGGGTTGCGGCGCAGGCGTCGTTGCCTCGGTGGGCTCGCCCGCGGGCTGGATCACCGCCCGGCGTGCCGGACCTTCCTCGTCTCCCTGGCGCCGTAGAAAGAGCGCCGCGACCACTGCGAGCACGGCCAGAAACAACGCGATGAAGCTCCAGAGCGCGTAGCGCCGGGACTTTGCCGCCGGGCTGGGGGGCGCTGTTGGGCCCTCCGGCAGATCAACCTGGCCCGGATGCAGCGGGTCCTTGTCCATGCGTGTTCCGATGTTTGGACAACAGTGCTCCGAAAACCTTGGCAATTTGTATCACGAGCAAAGCGCAAACTCACGAAAATGGCAAGGCTTCACTGCCGATCTGCCGGGCTGGACAGCCCTTCGATCTGCGCCTATTACAGCGGTAGGCATGTCCACCTCCGTCCTGCTCACGATCCTCCCACCCTGGGGACGCCCGACCCTGCCCATCGGCCTCGGGTACCTGAGCCAAACTCTGGCGGTCCATGGTGTCCAACATCAGGTGCTCGATCTGAACCTCAGTGTTTTTGACCACGTCGGAGAGGCGGCCAAGGAGCTCTGGCGCCCCCAGCACGCCGCGGCGTGGGTCGAGGAGGAGCGGTTTCCGACCACGCTGGCCCGGCTCGAGCCCGCCGTCGCCGAGGGGGTCGAACGGCTCGCGGCTGTTGACGCGGCGATGGTTGGCTTCTCGGTCAACCAGTCCAACGCCCGGATGAGCATCGAGGCGGCCCGCCGGCTTCGCCGCCTTCGACCACACAGTGTCATTGTCTTCGGTGGGCTGGGGGTCTACGTCGACGGGGAACGGCGCCTGGTTCCGCCCGGTCTCGTCGATCTGTTCGTGATCGGGGAGGGGGAGCGGACGCTGCTCGAGGTGGTCAGGCGGGTGGAGCAAGGAGCTCCCCTGACGGGGATACCGGGGACCCTTGCCGATCCCTCTCAGCGGCTCGACGAGCAGCGGCCGCCAGCCCCCGTCGACCTGAAGCGGCACCACTGGCCAGACTACGGCAAGTTTGCGGTGGAGCGCTATCCGGACCGCGGTCAGCCGATGCCCGTCACCCTCGGCCGCGGCTGCGTCTGCCGCTGCAGCTTCTGCGGCGACTACCCCTTCTGGGGGCGCTACCGGAGCCGCAACGGCGATGACGTGGCGGACGAGGTGGAGCACCACGTCCGCTGTCACGGCGTCCGGCGCTTCGAGTTCAACGACCTGGCGATCAACGGGGACCTGAAGGCGCTGGCGGCCTTCTGCGACAGCGTCGTCAAGCGCGGGCTGGAGATCGAGTGGTCGAGCTACGCCTACTTCAGACGGATGCCGCAGGAGATCGCCCACAAGCTCCGCCTCTCGGGCTGCGTCATGCTCCGCTTCGGCATGGAGTCTGCGTCGGACGCCGTGCTCGAGCGAATGCGCAAGCCCCACCGGTCCGCGCTGGCGGCCCAGGTCCTCGCCGAGCTGACCCGCGCCGGGATCCACTGCAACATCGGGCTGATGGTCGGGTTCCCCGACGAGACGGAGCAGGAGCTGGAGGAGACGGCGACGTTTCTGCGGGACAACGCCGCGAACATCCACGAGGTCGACTCGCTCTCCGTGTTCTACATCAAGCCGCTCTCCGAGGTGGAGCAGGATCCGGAACGCTACGGCGTACGGTTCCCCGCGGACCACACGACCCGCTGGAACCGCTGGGTCGGCAGGGACGGGAGCACCCACCGACGGCGCGTGGAGCGCGCACAGCGGCTGGCCCGCGTGATCGAAGAGAGCGGGATCCGTTTCCAGCGCTGCAACATCATTGGGGTGTAGCGCAGATGTTCCGCCCGCCCACCGGCCTCGCCACACCGATTTGGGCGATTTACAACCACAGCGAGTGAAACTAGCATTGAGCCATGCCTTTCTGCCCCACATGTAACGGTCGTTTTCAGGACGGGACCTACTGTCCCAAGGACGGAACGCAGCTGCTGCCGGACGGCGAGCAGCCCCAGTCCCTGGTCGGTCAGGTCATCGGCGGTCGCTACCGGCTGACCAAGCTGCTCGGTCAGGGCGGGATGGGAGAGGTCTACGCCGCCGATCACATCCACATCACCAAGCACGTGGCGGTCAAGGTGCTGCACCCGGAGATCAGCAACAACCCCGAGGCGCTCGCCCGCTTCAAGCAGGAGGCCCAGTCCGCCTCGAGCATCGGCCACGACAACATCGTCCTCATCGACGACTTCGGCCAGATGGACGACGGGCGCTTCTACCTCTGCATGGAGTTCCTCACCGGCGAGAGCCTGGCGGACATCATGCAGGCGCCGGGGGGCATGGACCCGGTGCGCGCCCTGAAGATCATGATCCAGGTCTGCGACGGGCTGGCCACGGCCCATGCCAAGGGCATCGTGCACCGGGACATGAAGCCGGAGAACGTGTTCGTCACCAAGCGCTCCGATGGCAGCGACCTGGCCAAGATCCTCGACTTCGGCATCGCCAAGGTCTCCGGCACGGACAACAACCAGAGTCTGACCAAGACCGGCACGGTCTTCGGCACGCCGCACTACATGTCGCCGGAGCAGGCCCTGGGCCAGAAGCTCGACCACCGGGCCGACGTCTACTCGGTGGGCGTGATGCTCTTCGAGATCTTCACCGGCCAGGTCCCGTTCAAGGCCGAGTCATTCATGGGGATCCTCTCCCAGCACATCACCAAGCAGCCGCCGAGCCCGTCGACGGTGACGCCTGGCCGGACCATCTCGCGGCCCATCGAGGACATCATCCTCAAGGCGATGGCCAAGGAGCCGGACAACCGCTACGCCAACATCAAGGAGATGCGGGCCGCGCTGCAGCAGGTTCTGGACAGCCTGGTCGGCGGCGCCAGGCCCGGCAAGCCGGTGGCCTCGACCATCGCCTTTGGCGGCGCTGCGCCGCAGGCCGCGGCGGGCCCGGGCATGAGCGCGACGCTGGCCGACCAGTCGTCGCCCGGCGTCCCCGCGCCGGCCTCGATGCCCACGGTGGGCGACGTGGGCAGCCAGCCCACCATGGCGTCCCCCTCGATGGTCGGTCCCCAAGCGTCCCAGGCGCAGCAGGCGCCCCAGGCGCAGCAGGCGCCCCAGGTCTTCCAGACCGGCCCGGGGCCAGCGGCCTCCGAGCCGATCCCCAAGACCATGATGGCCACCGGCCCCGGCCCGGCGGCCCAGGCGGTCTCGCCCGGCCCGACGGACACGCCGATCCCGGTCGTGCCCTCGAACTACGGCCAGGCGCCACCCCAGCACAAGAGCAACGCTGGCCTGCTCATCGGCATCATCGTCGGCGCCGTGCTGCTCCTCGGCGGCGGCGGGGCCGCGGCCTACTTCTTCTACTTCGCCAAGCAGGGGGGCGGCACCGAGGTGGCGACGGGGGGCGGCGACAGCGGGACGACCGTGGCGATGAACACCACCGGGACCCGGCCCGAGCCCCCCAAACGCGGACCGGAGCCGGGCAGCGCCACCGAGACCCGGCCCGAGCCGGGGAGCTCCGAGAAACCAGAGCCGGGGAGCACCGAGCGGCCCAAACCCGGGCCCGGGACCACCGAGGCCAAGGGCGAGACCCCGCCGGCGGAGGTGGAGAAGCCCGAGCCGAAGGTCGTGGAGAAGCCCGAGCCGAAGGTCGTGGAGAAGCCCGAGCCGAAGGTCGTGGAGAAGCCCGCGCCCAGGGTGAAGGTCGAGAAGCCCCAGCCCAAGGCGAAGGTGGAGAAGCCCCAGCCCAAGGTGCAGCCCAAACCCAAGCCCAAAAAGACCATCGTCGAGATCAAGCTGAACACGGTGCCGAGCAACGCCCGGGTGCGCCTCAACGGGCGCAAGACCCTGGGCTACACCCCGGTGACCCTCAAGCTCAAGCCGGGCCAGAGCATGCGCGTCCTGCTCGCCCGGGGCGGCTTCGCCGACAAGTGGGTCACGATCACCGCGGGCAAGGACGACGAGACCAAGTCCTTCCGGCTGAGCAAGCGGGGCTTCGGCGGCGGTGGCCTGGGCATCCCGGGCTCTGACCCCGGCGTGCCCAGCGGCGATCCGTTCAAGTAGGCCGCGTCGGCCAGCGCGGGACGTTGTGCGGGAGCTCCCCGGGCCCCCGGGGGATGGCTACTTCACGCCGCGGATCTTGCTCACCAGGCTGGGCACGACCTTCTGGCACAGCTTGAACACGGCGAGCTGGACCGAGGCATCCAGGGTCGGTCGGCCGACCTTGATGTTCTCGTGGAACGCGCCCACCGTCCGGCCGTTCTCCACGTCGGTCAGGCGCAGGTTCACGTTGGCCCGCACCATGTGCGAGCCGGCGATGAAGCCGGCCTTCTCGTACTGCAGCGTGCCGTGGACCATCACGTCCACGTCGCTGGACCCCTCGATGACCTCGAGCCCCTTGTTGTTCAGTTGCTCGGCCATGCAGGTCTGGATGATGTTGGCCTTGGTCCCGGTGAGCTTCAGGCCGACCTTGATCTTGCCCTTGGTGGCGGTGAACTTGGCGACGAGCGCCGGGAAGTCGATGGCCGAGGGCATGCCCATGCCGCGGGGATCGACGATGCGCAGGTCCACGTTGAGCGCCTCGCGCTCCTGGAGCACCTCCATCGCCCGGGCGTAGGCCATGAAGCGCGCGGTGGGGGTCTCGGCGCCGTCCCCGCGCTCGACCTGGGCCTTGATCTCCGCGTCGAGCCGGGCGATCTCGTCGCGCAGCGACTGGGCCGCCGGGGCGCGCTCGAGCACGGCGAGGCAATGGAACGCCCCGTCGCCGTTCCAGTGCTCGACCACCTTGGCGCCCTTGAGCACCTTGTCGGTAGAGACCCGTGTGAGCTGGCTGATGCTCATCGCCTCGACCCGCACGTTGAGCCCCATGTTGCCGACACGGGAGAAGTGGCCCTGCCAGTCCTGGGACACCTGCTCTATCTGGGCCTTGAAGATCTTGGCCAGGGCGGCGTAGGCGTCGCTCTCGCACGGCCCGCGGTCCGGTCCGTGTCCGACGCCAGAGAGGTACATCGCGTCGGGGTAGCGCACGGGCTGACCGTCGACCCAGGGCGGCTTGCCGCCGGGCCCGCCGCCGGGCCCGCCGTAGGCCGGCCCCGGTGGGGGACCGCAGCCCGGGAGTGTGGCCATCGATACCGCCAGCACCATGGAAACCAAAGCCCTCATCACAGACCTCCTTTCGCGGCTCACGGCAAGGTGCGGTAGGTGATCACCACGCGCTTGCCAGCCTCGACCTTGACCCCGGGGATCGTCGCGGGCCCCCCGCGCGGCTTGTTGATCTGCACCGTGTGGGTGCCGGGCGGGACCATCACCCGGGCGACGTCGATGCGCGCCGGCAGCGTGGTCCAGGCCCGCTTGTCCGCCTCCTCGAAGGCCTGCATCGTGGCGCTCGCGCTCTTCTCGGCCAGGAACCCGAGGGCGCCGCCGCCGACCTTCTTGCCCGCCGCCCCCGCCGCCTTGGCCGAGGCGACCTTGGTGATCACGCGGATGATGGCGTCGCGGAAGATGCGGTGCATCTTGTCCGCCATGGTCTTGGCCGCGATGGCGTTGATCGGCTCCGCCGGGTAGGTCCGCCCCTCCCGGCCGCCGATCATCACGTCGATCTGGGGGTTCTGCGGCTCGAAGATGTGGAGCTCGGGGAAGGCCACCTTCACCTCCGTCCCGCTGGAGATGGTGATCGTGGTCTTCTTCATGAAGGCGCCGCCGGGCTCGGCGTCGCAGCCCCAGTTGGTCGGCGAGATGAAGACGCAGTTGACGACGAAGTCGCTCTTGGTCGGCCCCTCGCCGTTCAGGTGGATCAGCACGATCTCGCCCTGGGTCTTGAGGAGCTCGGCGGTCTCGCCCAGCTTCTGGCCGTACTTGCCCTTGTACTCCTCGGCGATGTCGTTCGCGTTGGAGAGAATCGCGGCGCGGACGATGTCCTCGCCGAGGTAGGGCGGGGGCTGGAAGCCGTAGTTGGCGGCGAACTCGTTCTGGTAGACCTCCATCGCCTTGACGTAGGCGATGCGGGCGTCGTCGTAGGAGCGCTCCATCTCGAACAGGAGCCCCATCAGCCAGTGGGCGAAGGCGTCCTGGTTGTAGACGTTCTTGTGCTCGTACTTCGTGTTGTAGAGCAGGAGCTTCTCGTTGATCTTGCGCGCCTCGACCATCGCCCCCTCGAGGTTGCCCAGCCCGAGGTAGTCCAGGGCCTTGACCACGTTGATCATCACCTTCTCGTAGTCCTCGCCCTCGTAGTCGGTCGCCGCGTTGGAGGTGAAGGCGGCCTTGATCTGCTTCGAGATCCGCTTGGTGTAGAGCTCCTTCGATCGGCGCTCGGCCTGCTCCAGCACGTCGGCGGACTGCTTGTACTGGCCCATCAGGTGCAGGATCATGCCCTCGTTCATCCAGTAGACGACGCGGTCCTGCTCCTTGAACCCCTGGTTCTTGCTCTGGCGCAGGCTGGCCAGGGCCCCGGGGTAGTTGCCGGCGATCATCTGCTCGCGGATCGCTCCGCTGGTCTGGACCATCTTCGTCTGGCCGCAGGCCGCCAGAGCGAGGGCGAGACAGAGGGTGACTGCTCTAGGCGAGTGAACCATCGCTCTTTCTCCAGATTGGGGGGTGAGGTTGTGGGCGGTCTACCACTCGGAGGCGGCCCGGGTGATCACCTTCTTGATCGGGTGGTTGTACATCCAGACCTTGGCGTTGGTCTCGGAGTTGGTCAGCTCCATGGTCGTGATGTAGGAGCGGACCTCCTGGCCCTCGACGGCGTCGTTCTGGGTCAGGATGTAGCCGTTCATCACGAAGTCGCTGCCCTGCTCCTGGCCCTGGGACTTGACCGTGCTGTCCGAGGCGTGGCGGGCCTGGTCGGCGCGCTCGAAGCGGTTGGTCTGGGCCTCGTCGTAGGAGGCGACCACGGTGACCTGGCCCGAGTTGACCAGCGCCATCTCGACCTGCTTGGTGAAGAACATCCAGTTGATGTGCTCCGACGAGCGGTTGCGGATCGGGTAGAGGCGGACCACCGGGAGCTTCCCGTCGTGCTCGGCCTTGAACTTCATCGCCCAGGGGTTGTTCAGGCAGTGCTGGATCATCGCCTGGGCCACCTGACGCGCGTCCTCGTCGTTCCACTCGCCCGAGAGGTCCACCGCGGCGTTGGGGTTGATGCGCTGCACGCTGGTGCTCGGCCCCGGCGGGGGTCCGCAGCTGATCAGCATCAGGGCCAGCGCGGTCACGGCAACGAGCGCCACGTAGTTACTCTTCATCATCGCTTGCTCCTCCTGGCTACAGGCTGGTCTCGAACTTCGGCTCGCCGAGGATCTTGCCTGTAAGGGTTGAGTAGATCTTGAAGTGGGCGCGCCTCGCGCCGCTGGACCCGTAGAACTTCCCCTCCAGCACCAGGTCGATCCCGCGGGCGAAGAGCTTGCGGAAAGCCATGAACCGCGTGCGCCGGTTGGAGAGCTTGGCCAGCCAGTCGGTGGAGCCGCCCTCGATCTCCTGGAACTTCGTGCCCTCGGACATCTTCTCCAGCAGGGCCGAGCGGAAGCGCTGGACCAGCTTGTCGTTGTCCTCCACCTCGTCCTCGATCTTGCCCACCGCCACGGTCCAGCGGTGGCTCGCGTTGGAGACCCGGGCGCCGAGCTCGATCCCCTCCTCGGCGGACATGCGGTAGCGGGCCTCGAAGCCGCCGGCGATCTTCTTCGTGACGTAGACCACGGCGAGCTTGGTCGGCTCGCCGATGCCGCTGGTGGAGAGGACGTCGAGGGGGACCCCCTCGCGCAGGTGGCCGGCGTATCCCTTCACCGTGATCTTCTTCGCCTCCTCGTCGGAGCTCTCCACGGTGCCCGTGAAGTTGAAGCGGTTCACGATGCGGGACATGGCCCGGATCCCCGCGTCCGAGGTGTCGTAGAACGCGCGGGGGTTGACGTTGAGGAACATCTCCGACTTGCCGCCGGAGCCCGAGCCGGTGCCGCTGACCTGGCCGGCGATCTTCTTGGCCAGCACGCGGACGGCGATCCGCATCTTGCCCGCGTCCCGGAAGTCGACGTCCTCGGCCATCGTCGTCTCGAGGGTGCGCACGTTCATCACGTGCGCCGAGAGGACGAAGGCGTCGCCGCCGTGGCGCACCTTGCCGGCCAGCATATAGTCGGCCTTGAGCCAGCGAGCCGCAGCCTTGAGGATGCGCGGGTCCATGACGCCGGTCCAGTGGAGCCCGTGGCGTCGCAGCATCCGGCTCACCATGCTGGCCTGGATCACCCGGAGCTTGCGGGTCTTGACCAGCTGGGTCACGAAGGTCTCCTGGGCGTTGCGCCCCATCAGGTTGTAGCGGGTGGGGGAGGTGAAGGGGACGATGGCGACGACCGGTTTGCCGGCCGGGGGCTCGACGTCAGCCCGGGCCGACGAGAGCGACGCGATCAACGCGAGCAGGGCTATCGCACCAGTGCGGTTCATCGGGGGACCTCCTGATGCCGGGGGTTAACGGCCGCGCGCGCTGCGCTTGCTGAGCTCCCGATCCAGATCGTTGAACGCGCGCCGGGCGTTGGCCCTCACGTAGTCGCGGATGCGGCTGTTCAGCTCCTTGGCCTCCTCCAGCGACTTCATGATGCCGTTGACGTCGAGGACGGCCAGGGCGTACAGCACGCCGTCCTTCGGGTCGGTCCAGTGGTCTCGGACCTCCACGCCCCGCAGCGTGACCTCGGTGATCGTCTTCTGCGCCGAGACGATGTCTTGCTCCTCGGCGCTGGCCGAGAAGTCGCCAGCGGTGGTGGAGCGCTGGTAGTCCTTCATCATCGCCGCGATGTAGAGGTCGAACATCTTCGCGATCTCGCCTCTGGCCCGGTTGTCGGCGGTCTGCCGCGCGAGGGAGGGGTTGCGTACCCCGGTCAGGATTCCGACCCCGTAGAAGCACTTGCCGTACTGTCCGTCGTAGGCGCCGCTCCCGCGGTTGACCCACTTGGGTGTCCCGTCGGGGTTCACCCCATAGACGGGGTGGTCGGGCCCGGGGTCACCGCCGCAGGCGGCGAGCAGCAGGCCGATCAAACCCAGCGGCAGGGCCCAGCGTGTCATGGGTCTCATGGTACCTCCTCACGGTTGTGGAATGCCCCACGCATTCCGAGATGGGTTGTCCCCGGACAGCAGTCCTGTTCGTTAGCGACCAGAAAGAGTAGAGCGTTCCTGAAGGCAGTGTCAACGTGATCAAGGTGACATCAGATGGTGCACGGGGCGCCGTGCTCACGGTGTGATCAGCCACACAGCTCGTGAGGCAACGGGCTCGATGTTGTTCTGCCCCAGTTATACGTCGGGAAGGGGGGATCTGTTCAGGTCAGCCGAGGACCGGGCTTCCCTTGAGGCGCAGGATCAGGTCGGAGATGAAGAGCTCGATCTTCTCGCCCAGCGACTCGAAGGGCAGGTCGCACTCGTCGATGGGCTCGACCTCCGAGGCAAAGAAGGCCTCCTCCTCGGCCGTGAACGCCGGCTCCTCGTTCAGGGCTGACAATCTTGTCCGGGATTGACCTGTCCGGGCCGTTTGAAGAATCCCCATCTCTGTGAGTTTTCTGACAACGGCCTCGCCCTTGGGGATGGAAATCTGTGCTTCCTCACAGACCTGTACCAGATTCCGGTTTCCGTCAAAAAAGGAAATGATTTTCATGACCAAAGCCGGGAGGCCGGAATCGCAGGTCGGGTGGGCGACAACCTGGTACACCGCCAGACCTGCTTCAAGCTCGCTTGTTTTCAGGGCAGTTGCGCTGGCCAGTGTCATCGGGGTCTCTCCTCTCATGACCTCTCCATTTTGCAAGCGGCAGGCCAAACGACGGGCGACCTTTTTTCAGTAGTTGCAGGACGAATGGTGGGCGGCTCACGATAATCCACGGCACAGCAAGCACGCCGTGGCACAGGATGGCACAGCCGGGCTAGAAGCGGGCGAAGATCTCGGTTACGTAGAGCAGCCCGCGAACCGTGTCGCTGGCCACGCCCACTCCAATGTGAGTCGCCTGTGGGTCGAGCAGGGTCTGACGATGGATCGGGCTCGCCATCAGCCCATCGTGGGCCTTCTCGGAGCAGGTCGCCATCGCGAGGTTTTCGCTGGCTTGACTGTACTGGATCCCGGCCGCAGAGAGGCGCTGAGCCAGGTTACCCCTCGACGGCGACAGATGACCAAAGTAGCCCCCGAGGAGCATGTCCTGGCTGTGCTGCCGTGCGGCGCCGGCGAGGAGGCTGGAGGGGCGCAGTGGGGTGAGGCCGTGGGCCCGTCGCGCGGCGTTCACCAGCCGCATCAGACGGATCTCCACGTGCTCCCGTTTGTGCGTCGGGTAGAGCTTGTATGAGGGGCGCTGTGGGGGGGGCCGGCCCGCGTACAGGGGGAAGAGCGCTGCGACCTCGGGGCCATAGCGGCCCTCGACCACCACCTCGACCTGGTAGCGGCCCGGTGGGCCCGGGGGGAGGTCGAAGCAGCGTCGTGCGCCGCGCCACTGCCGCTCCACGATCCGCCCCCCGGGATAGGTCACCAGGAGCCCGGGCCGCTTCACGTGTCCGCGCGGCCGAATGCAGAGGCGGATTTCCCCCCCGGCGATCCGGGTGCTGACCTCGACCACCCGTCGGGCGAGGAGCACGGTCACCGTCGTTCCCACCCGGCCCACGCCGACGTGGGTGAAGGTGCCAGCCGCTTGTCCCAGACGCGCCTTGAGCTGGCCCGGGCCCGGGGGGGGACTGAGCCTGAGCACCACTCCCTGGACCACCGCGTCGGTGATCTGCTCGCGCTCGAGAAGGAACTGAAGATAGGCCGAGGCGCCAGGGGGAGCATCGCCAGCGACCTCCTCCAGCGCCTCGCTGTTCGCCCGGGCCACCCGGGCGAGGCCGTCGTCCCGCGTCAGTCCCTGCTTCTTGGACCAGATTTCAATGACTTCGCCTGGATCATCGGTGGCCCCGGCGGGTGTGGCGACGAGCAACAGCAAGGGAACCAGATGACGGGCGAGGGGCAAGGTGGCACAATTCTACCGTCCCCGGCGCCGGTGGGCCAAAATGTGCTGCCGGTGCTTGGACGAAGTCGCGGTTCCCGTTGAGGAATACAGCGGAGGCGCGGCGGGTTGCTACCCACGAAGGCCGCCCGATGCCACAACATGCTCCAAAACAACGAAGTGCCTTCGAGAGGGACGCGTTGCCCCACCTCGACGCGCTCTACGGCATGGCCGTGCGCCTCACCGGAAACGAGCGCGACGCCGAGGATCTGGTGCAGGACACGATGGTCAAGGCCTTCCGCTTCTTCCACCGCTTCCAGCCCGGCAGCAACATCAAGGCCTGGCTGTTCAAGGTCCTGGTCAACACGTTCTACAACACGGTCCGCAAGCACAAGAACGTCCAGCGCCTGCACGCCGAGGCCGGGGAGATGGACGGTCACCTGGACCTGTTCCTCGCCTCGGCCACCACGGCCGGGCGCAGGGCCGAGGACGAGCTGCTCGACCGGCTCGCCGCCGAGGAGATCCGCTCGGCGATGGAGGAGCTGCCCGACGAGTTCCGGCTCGCGGTGATCCTGAGCGACGTCCACGACTTCACCTACAAGGAGATCTCGGAGATCATCGGCTGCCCGGTGGGGACGGTGATGAGCCGCCTCCACCGCGGTCGGCGCCTGCTCCAGCGCAGGCTGTACGAGTACGCCGTGGAGCAGGGCTACATCGAGCCGGTGCAGCGCGAGGGCTCCGAGGCCACGGACCTCGAGGCGTACCGTCGGCAACGCGCCCGTCGGCGCAAGGAAGGCAAGTGATGGACTGTCGCGAGGTACAGGGGTTCATCCATGCCTTCCTCGACGGGGAATTCGACGAGGAGGAGCGCGTCGTCTTCAGTGCTCACGTGCGCACCTGTGAGGGGTGCAGGCGGCGCGTGGAGTTCGAGGAGTCCTTTCGACACAAGATGCGGCAGAGCCTCGTCGAGGAGCAGCGTGCCCCGGCCGCGCTCCGGGGGCGCGTCCGCCAGGCCCTGGCGCGGGAGGAGCGGCCCGAGAGCTGGGTCATCAGGGGGCTGCGCTGGATGGTCCCCGCCGCCGCCGCGGCGGCGCTCTTGATCGGGACGGTGCTCTCCAGGCAGCAGGAGCCGAAGCCCTCCGCCAACCTGGCCGAGTCCAGCATCCAGTGGCACCGCCGGACCAACCTCCCGCTGGACGTGAAGGCGTCGAGCCCGGAGGCGGTGAAGGGCTTCTTCAGCGACAAGGTCCCCTTCGCCGTTCACCTGCCAGCCTTCAAGCGCAAGCGGGTTCAGCTCGTCGGTGGACGGCTGGCGAACCTGCGCGAGCACGAGGCGGCCTACCTGGTGTACCGCGTCGACGGCCGCCGGGTCTCGGTGTTCATCTTCGACAAGTCGGCGCTGCCCCGGGACCGGCATGTCCACTGGCAGCGCCTGCGCGGCTACAACGTGGCGATGTTCTCCTCCAGGGGCACCGGCTACGCCGTGGCCTCCGACCTGGATCCCGAGCAGATGGTGCGCCTGATCTCCTGGTAGGCCTGGTTCGTTGACAGGCCCCTCCCGCCGCCATAGGATAGACCGAATAAATTTCAACACCTGCCAGTTTGCCGACGTGGGTCGGGACTCCGCGTCACGCTCGGAGGAGCTGAATGGACCAGCGCCGAATCTTGGTGGTCGAGAGCGATACTCCCTTTGCAGAGGCGATCCAGGCCGCCCTCACGCCCCTCGGGCTCCAGATCGACATCGTGGGGGACGGAAACGAGGGGCTGCTGCAGGCCAAGTCGAACCCGCCCGATTTGATCATCCTCTGTGTCGAGCTGCCCAACATGAGCGGCTACTCGATCTGCAACAAGCTGAAGAAGAACCCCGAGCTCAAGCAGATCCCGCTGATCATCATGTCCGCCGAGGCCACCCCCGACATCTTCGAGCAGCACAAGAAGCTGAAGACGCGGGCCGAGGACTACCTGATCAAGCCGTTCGCCATGGACGAGCTCCTGGAGAAGATGCGCCCGTTCATGGCGCTCGCGCCGGCGGAGGAGCAGGCCGGGGAGGAGGAGGAGGAGGCGATCGAGATCGCGGCCGACGAGCTCGTCGTCGAGGAAGAGGACGACGAGGCGACCCGGATGGTCGACGAGGACGTCTCGCTGGAGACGGACGCCGCCTTCGCCGCGCTGGAGATGGACGAGGGCGCGCCCCGGGGTGGGGGAGGCCAACCGATGGAGATCATGCTCCCCTCGGAGGCCGCCGTGGAGCAGGGGATGGAGACGGAGGGGGAGCCGGTCACCGCGCCGCCGGTGGAGGCCCTTGACGTCGTGGATGGCGCCAACGCGGACTTCGAGCTGGAGACGGACTCGCTGGCCCAGAAGGTGCTCGACGAGGTGGGGCCGATGGCGGAGCAGCCCGACGCGCTGGATCCCGACTCCGGGGAGGAGGACGCCGAGCCCGCCGACCTGTCGTCCGGCCCCGACCTGCCGGAGCCGGAGCCGGTGCCCATCGGCGTGGACGAGCCCCTGGTCACCGAGCAGGCCGACCACGACGTGACGCGTCGGATCGAGGAGCTCGAGCGCGAGAACCGCCGGCTCAGCGACGAGCTTCAGAACGCGCTGGCTCGCGCCACGTCGGAGAGCGCCGGCGGGGGCGGCGGCGGAGGCCGTGATCGCGAGCTGCTCGGGCTGCGCGAGGTGATCAACAAGAAGGAGAAGGAGATCCTCGATCTCCGCGACGACGTCGACGCCAAGGAGCGCCAGATCCTTGACCACAAGGACAAGGTCCGCGAGCTCGAGCGCAGGGCGCGGGACATGGAGGAGAAGCTGCTCGGCGTCGAGCGGGAGATGCTCTCCGCCAGCGAGCTGATCACCGCCTTGAAGGCCGACAAGGAGAAGCTGCAGCAGAAGGAGACGGCGGTCAAGGCGCGGCTCAGCGAGGCCAAGGACGAGATCGAGAAGGCCTACTCCGAGATAGACGAGATCAAGAAGCGCAACGAAGAGGAGATTGAGCACCTCCAGAGCGAGCACTCCGCGACGCTGACCTCGGAACGGGACCGCCACGCCGGAGAGCTCGAGCGGTTGAGAGCCGAGGGCGAGCAGGCGCAGGAGGAGGCCAGGCGGGAGCGCGAGGCGGCGCTGAGCCAGGCCGCCGCCGAGGGGCAGGTCGCGCTGGAGCAGGCGGAGCAGGAGAAGCAGCAGGCGCTGGAGGAGGCGCAGCGGCAGCACGAGGCCGCGATGGCCGAGCTGAAGGAGCAGCACGAGCAGAAGCTGCAGACGATGCGCTCGAGCCACCAGGAGAACCTCCGGACCCTGCAGGCCGAGCACGACGAGAAGATCGAGCAGGAGCGCGCCACGGCGGCCGCGGAGCTCGAGTCGAGCCGCGAGCAGCACGCCAAGGAGCAGCAGGCGCTGCTCGATCAGCACGAGCGCGACAAGGAGCAGCTCAAGGAGCAGCACGGCGAGGAGATCGACGCGCTGAATGACCGCCACCGGCAGAAGATGACGCAGAAGGACGCGGAGCACGCCGGCGAGAAGGAAGCGCTCCGCACCGAGCACCAGGCCGAGCTGGAGCGGCAGGAGCAGCGGTTCTCCGAGGAGAAGCAGCAGCTCGAGCGCGAGCACGAGGACCGCATCGCCGGGATGGAGAAGCGGCACCAGTCCAGGGTCACGGAGCTCGAGGCGGCGATCCAGGAGCGGGAGGAGCAGCTGGACGACCTGACCCGGGAGCACAGCGGGACGGTGGAGCAGCTGGAGCAGGCCAGGGCGCGGGGCGACGGCCTGGAGACGGACCTCGAGCAGGCCCGGGGACAGATCGCCGACCTGGAGCGCGTGGTGCGTGATCACGAGGCTCAGGCCGCGGCCTACCAGGACCAGCTGATGAAGGCGTTCACCAAGATCCGCAACGACGAGGCGCTGGCAG
>Ga0316576_10000293_pt1 | contig 22015 bp, 21 predicted proteins | sample S0NA_FD_203075 | JGI IMG/M metagenome (GOLD analysis project Ga0316576, IMG submission 203075) | Rhizosphere microbial communities from salt marsh grasses in Alabama, United States - S0-2_050615r3r5 | ecosystem: Host-associated > Plants > Roots > Rhizosphere | place: USA: Alabama | collected...
GAGAAGGGCCCGCACGCTGTGGCGACCGGCGATGTTCCAGGTGAAGTAGAGCCGTCCCGAGGCCCACGGCCCCTGCCCGACCAGGTCCTTCAGGGAGAACCGCGTGCCCAGCTCGTCGTTGGGGATCTGGACGTCGTTCTTCGCCTGCCACGTGGGCCCGGCCTCCAGCTCGAGAGCGAAACGTGGTTGCTCCCCCGCGATCGCCGGGACGAGGGTGGCTGAGGATGCCCCCATCAGTCCGAGAAGCAGCTGCGCGGGACGAACGATTCGGAATGCCATTGAATGATCTCCGGCGCTGATACTAGCCCCGAGGCCGGCGGAGTGCGAGCCGCATCCGGCCTCCGGCCACCTGAGCCGCGCATGCCCTGATCACGACGGTCTTGATTTCCAGTGTCGTCTTCGGCTCATCGTCCCGATCCGGACGCGGACCTCGAGGCCCCTCGCGTTCCGGCTTCGGCCTGGAGTTGCGAGTGCGTGCCGTCGCAAAACGGCGAGTTCCCCGTGCGCTTGCAGCGACACAACGCGACACGCTTCTTCTCGTCCAGGACCAGCTTCTCGGGGGTGAACGCGGTCCCGGCGTGAGAGCCGTCGCAGAAGGGCTGGTTCTTCGACTCGCCGCAGCGGCACCAGTAGTAGGTCCCGGCCTCGAGCTCGAGGACTGCGGGTGTCTTCTCGGCGATCCTGGGTTCGGCCACGGCTCCCTCCCAATTGTCAGAGATTTAGGTTCTGAATACTATTTGAGACGGATACGGATCGGCTCAGGTTCCCGGCCCCGGAGCTCGGAAACGTTATTTGACACGTCCGGGCCGGGCGCCCACCCGAACCGGGTCAACCAGGGCCGCATCCTGCGCTTCTGGAGAACGCAGCGCTGGACCCCCTCAGATGAGCGCAAGGGCGGTCCTCGCCCTGCTCGAAGAGCTGACGAGCACCCCCGCGATCGTCAGCCGCGACGGCAGCTAGCGGTCTACCGGTGACATCGCCCTGACGATTCCCCGCAACATCCCGGCAAACACGAGCTGGTGAAGCGGGTACAGCGCGTACCAGTAGGCAAGGCCCACGAGGCCCAGGGGATCGAAGATGGCGGTCTGGCGCACCAGCGAGCCGTCGCCGTCGGGCTCCACCTCGAACTGGAGCCAGGCCCGGCCCGGCAGCTTCATCTCCGCCGAGAGGCGGAGCAGCGCGTCGGCCTCGATGGCCTCGACCCGCCAGAAATCGAGGGCGTCGCCGGGAAAGAGGTGGCGGGGATCGCGGCGGCCGCGGCGGACTCCCACCCCGCCCACCATCAGGTCGAGGAAGCCTCGCAGGCGCCAGAGCCAGCTCCCGTAGTACCAGCCGGTTTCGCCCCCGATCCGGCGAATGGGCTCGAATGCCTGGTGCGGCTCCTGGGGGACGTGCGTCGAGCGCGAGTCGACGATCCGGGAGCCGAAGGACTCTCCGCCCCATTGCCGGGTGTCGCCGGAGGAGAGGGCGTCGGACCAGCGGGTCAGGGCGAGCTCTCGGTCCTCGTTCAGGAGGGCGCGCTGGATGGCCTCGCGGATGCCGCGTGGCCGCAGAGCGGGGAAGAGTCGGCGGGCCGAGTCGTCGTCCACGATGGTGGCGTTCCGGGTGCTCTCGATCAGCTCCCGGCCGACCCGGGCGTACACCGGGGTCACCAGGCCCAGCCAGAGGCTGGAGAGCCGGGGGCTCAGCACCGGCACCCGAATCATCACTCGTCTCAGGCCGCGCTGGCGAGCGTACTCCTTCATGACGTCCATGTAGGAGACGGGCTCGGCGCCGCCGATCTCGACCACCGCGCTCTCGTCCAGCGCGACGTCGAGCGCGCTCACCAGGTAGTCGATGAGATCTTCGACGGCCAGGGGCTGGGTGGGCTGGCTCACCCAGCGGGGTGTGATCATGACCGGCAGCTTCTGGACCAGCGCGCGCACCATCTCGAAGGAGAGGCTTCCCGAGCCGATGATGATGGCGGCCCGGAGCTCGAGGGTGGGCACGCCCGACTCGCGCAGGATTCGCCCCACCTCGTGGCGGCTGCGCAGGTGCCGCGAGAGCCCCGGCGCCCGTCCCAGGCCACCGAGGTAGACGAGTCGTCGCACGCCCGAATCCCTCGCCGCGGCGGAGAAGTTCTCCGCCGCGCGGCGGTCCTCTCCCTCGAAGTCGCCTCGGGAGCCCATGGAGTGGATCAGATAGTAGGCGGTGTCGACCCCGTCCATCGCCTCGTGAAGCGAGCCCGCGTCGAGGACGTCTCCGCGGACGACCTCGGTCTCGTCCCCCACCCGGGGCCGCACGTACTCGGGACGTCGGGCGAGGCAGCGGACGCGCTCGCCGTGCTTCTCCAGCTCCGGGACCAGGCGGCCGCCCACGTAGCCGCTGGCGCCGGTGACGAGACAGAGTCGACTGCTCACCTCCCCCGCTCCCCGCCGGAACCAGGGCGCCGAGGCCACGGAAGGAAGGCGCTGGTCTCCTCTGCGTACCGCCGATAGGCCGGCTTGGTCTCCTGGAGCTTCTTCTCCAACAGGGTCACCCCGGAGACGCGCAAGAGGAGGATCGTCATCAGGACGGGGCTGAAGATCGTCCACCACCCTCCCGGGGTCGCCGCGGCGAAGCAGAAGAAGCCCCACCAGACGACGGCATCGCCAAAGTAGTTGGGATGGCGGGTGTAGCGCCAGAATCCCCGATCCATGACCTGGCCGTCGTTCGCGGGGTCGGCCTTGAACCGGGCCAGCTGCCAGTCGCCTCCGGCCTCGAAGGCGAAGCCCACCACGAACAGGGCGAGGCCGAGGGCGTCGAGGAGTCCAAGGGAGACCGGCTCGGGACGCTGGGCCTGGTAGAGGGGCATCGAGATCGTCCACAGCAGCAGGCCCTGGAACCAGAAGACCACGAACAGGCTCCACACCGCGAAGGTCCCGGGACGGCGCTCTCGCATCTCCCGATAGCGGTAGTCCTCACCCTGCCCCCAGTTGCGCCAGAGGATGTAGAGCGACAGGCGGAGGGCCCACAGGGTGACGAGGGCAAGGACGAGGGCGCCACGCGGGGTCTCCCTTTCGCTCATCCCGAAGTAGATCCCCCCCGCCACGACGAAGCCGAGCCCCCAGAAGATGTCGACGATGCTCGCGTCTCGTTTGACCAGGCTCCCCAGCCAGGTGAGGGTCATCATGGCGAGGGTCACCGCGAGGGCGACCGCGGGCAGGGGCCACGAGTCCATCAGTCCTCCTGTTCGGTCCTCTGGACGCGGGTGACGTCGAAGCCCATGCCCCCGGCCTTCTCGAGGAGCCGGGTGTACGTCTCCTCGTCCATCCTCGGCTCCCGCGCGAGGACCCAGAGGTACTTCCGATCGGGTGAGCCCACCAGGGCGTAGGAGTACTCCTGGTCCAGGTCGAGCACCCAGTAGTCACCCCAGACGAACCCCAGGAAGGACAGGAACCGCGGAGCGAATCGAACCTTCAGCTTCGAGCTCGGTCCGTCTTCCGAGGCCAGCTTCGCCTCCCCTTCGACCGCCCTGGGCTTCCCGTCGACGGTCCGGCAGGCGTTCACGACGGTGAGGTGGCCGTCTTCGCGCCGGGTGTAGGTGGCGGTGACGCAGCAGCGGCAGTCGTCCTGAAACCGGTTGGGCAGTCGGGCAATCTCGTGCCACACGCCCGCGTAGCGGTCGAGGTCCACCCCGGGGACGACCTCGACCGGCCTGTCCTGCCCCTCGGCGCCGGGGGCCGCGACGGAGGCGAGAACGCCGAGGACCAGGATCGTCGTGGGTGCGGTCCGTCCGAGGGCCCGGGCCCAGCTTCGGTATCTCATGGGCTTCTCCAATCCATCTCAAGTGTCCACCGTCACGAGGACGCCGCTCCCTCGAGCGAGCGCGTCACCGCCTCGGCCGCGCGGCGGCCGGAGAGAAGGGCCCCGTGCAGGGAGGCGGTGTCCCGGTGGTCACCGCAGACGAAGAGACCCCCGGCGAGCTCCACCGGCCGCTCCACCGGGTCGAGGGCGGGCGGGGTCTGGTCGGGCTGGGCGTGGTCTATCCGATAGGTCCGGAGAAGTCTCCAGGAGTCGACGACCGTCCCGAACCACTCTGTCAGCTGCCCGCGAACCTGGCCTTCCAGGGCCACCGGATCGTCGGGCCCCTCGAGGACGGAAGCCGAGACGAGAGTCGACCCCGGCGGCGCGTAGGACGGGGCCACCTGGCTGGGTAGGCAGAGGTTGTTGACGGGCCCCCGTCCGTCCCCGTCGAGGATCAGGATCGGCTCCGCGACCGGGGCCCGCTCGGCGGCGAAGTAGAGGGCGGTCACCGAGCGCGAGGAAGGGACGGGGACCTGGCCGGTGAGGCGCGCCGCCTCCGGCCCCTCGGTGGCCACGACGACCGCTCGGGCCGCGATCGCCTCTCCCGACGCGAGCCGGACCTCGCGAGACGTCACCGAAGCGACACGGGTCCGAAGCCGCACCGTCCCCTCGGGCAGGCGACGGGCGATCTGCTCGGGGATGGCCCCCATTCCCGCCGCCGGCAGGGCCACGTCTCCCTCGGCCATCATGCGGAAAACGAAGTCCAGCATGCGGCTCGAGGACCCGAGGGCCCCGTCGAGCAGGACCCCGCCGAAGAGCGGCCGGAAGAAGGCGTCGATCATCGCCTCCGAGAAGCCCTGGTCCCGCAGGCGCTCCAGGGCGGTGGTCTCGGGTCGCTGGAAGAGGGCCTCGAGGGAGTCGGCGCCGACCCGGGCCCGGTAACGGGCGATGCGGAGGCGATCGGCGAGGGTGCCGACGCCCGAGAAGAGCGTGCTCACAGCCCGGGCCGGACGCCGCCAGGGGTCGCTCAGCTCGTGGAAGCGACCGGCCCGGCGGACGAGGGCGCCGGGGAGGAAGGGTCTCAGGTCGAGGGCGGCGTAGTCGAGAATCCGTCGAGTCTCGGGGTAGGCGGTGAGCAGGACCTGGAAGCCACGATCGAGACGGAAGCCGGCCACCAAGTCGGTGCGGACCCGGCCCCCCACTCCATCGGAGGCTTCGAGGAGTCGAGCCGGGACGCCGGCTTCGCTGAGGTGGAGAGCGCAGGCGAGCCCGGACAGGCCCGCCCCCACCACGACGACGTCTGGCTCGGGCGTGCTCACGATCGGGTCCTGCCCAGGAGGTGTCGCAGGGCCTCCTCCAGCACCGGAAAGCGAAACCGGAAGCCGCTCCCTTGAAGCCGCTCGGGGCGCACGCGGGTGCTGGCGAGCAGGGTCGCCTCGGCCATCTCACCCAGGGCGGCCCTCAGGGCAAACGCCGGAACCGGCACCGGAGTGGGCCGTCCCAGGACCCGGCCGAGGGTCCGCGTGAGCTCTCGGTTCGTGACGGGCTCGGGGGCCACGAGGTTGAAGGGGCCGTTCATCCGGTCGTCCACCAGGGCGTGGTGCAGCGCACCGAGGACGTCGTCGAGGGCCACCCAGCTCATGTACTGTGTCCCGGCCCCGACGACCCCTCCCAGGCCGAAGCGAAACGGGGGCAGGAGCTTGGCCAGGGCGCCTCCGGCGGGGGTCAGGACCAGGCCCAGGCGCGGGTGGGCCACCCGGATACCCGCGGCGACGGCCGGCTCCGCCGCGGCTTCCCAGTCCACGGCGAGACTCCCGAGGAAGTCATCGGCGGGGGGGCTCGACTCGCTCACCCACCGGTCGCCCTGGTCGCCGTAGTAGCCGATCGCGGAGGCCGAGATCAGCACCTTCGGTCGCCGGTCCAGGGAGGCCAGGGCGCGCGCCAGAGTCCTCGTCGAGTCGATTCGACTGCTCCGAATGCGGTTCTTGCGCGCGTCGGACCAGCGGCCCCCCGCCACGTTCTCGCCAGACAGGTGGACGACGGCGTCCACTCCCTCGAGAGCCGCGGTGTCGATCTCCCCGCTGGAGGGGTTCCAGTGAACCTCGCCGGCCGCCCGCGGAGCCCGGCGCACCAGGCGACGGACCTCGTGCCCCCCGCTGGTCAGGAAGGGCACGAGGGCACCCCCGATCAGTCCGCTCGATCCGGTGACCGCAACCTTCATGGCCTCCTCCTCTCGGCATCCCGCGTGAGCAGCGAGGTCGTCCGCCGTCACCCGGTGCCGGTAGGCGAACACGCGATCGAGGGTGGACCGAACGAAGCTCGACCCGACGAAGTCACCGATCGCTCCGCCGGGGAGAGCGTATTCGATCTCGTCCTCCAGAACCGAGGCCGCTTCGCCGTCCGGCTCCATACGGTGGGTGTGCCGCCACAGGGCGAACGGGCCCGCGAGCTGCCGATCGCGGAACTCACGACCGGGGCGACAGCCCCAGTGCTCGGCCACCCACCGCTGCCGCAGGGAACCCACGCGGAGGACGACCTGCGAGCCCTCCTCCTCGATTCCCCCGGTGCGTGACACCACCTCGGCAGGGTCCCAGGGCGGGTTCAGCCGCTCGAGGGCCCCGGGCCGAGCGTGCCAGCGAAACACCTCCGCCGCCGGGGCCGGGAGGCTCGATCGTCGTCGAAAGACGTGGCGTTTCATGGGCGCGCGGCGACGCTCGACTGCCGCACCTCATCCTGGACTCTAGACCATCGCGGGTGCCGGGCACAGGGCCCTTTGCGAGAGCTCACGGCGCGCCAACCCGTCGGCCCACCCGCTCAGCCCCGCGAGCGAACGGAGGCAAGTCCCCCGTCGACGCCGAGAACCTGACCCGTGATCCACGACTGGCCCGGATGGAGCAGCCAGGCGATCGCGCCCGCGACCTCGTCCGGCTCGCCCACGCGCCCCAGGGCGTGGAGGGCGGTCGAGGCCTTCAGGGCCGTCTCGCTTCCCGTGATGCGGGCGGTGAGGGGGGTCCGCACCAGACCCGGGGCCAGGGCGTTCACGCGGATCCCCCGGGGCGCATAGGTGGCGGCCGCGGAGAGGGTGAGACCGATGACCCCGGCCTTGGCCGCCGCGATGGCGTCGTGGTTGGCGAGCCCCATCCGGGCGGCGGCCGAGGACATGAGGACCACCGAACCGCCGGCGGTCATCGACCTCGCCGCCGCACGGACGGCCCCGAAGGCAGACGTGACGTTGAGGGCCAGGGTCGAGGCCCACTCCTCCTCGCTCGTGAGGTGAGCCGGCTTCAGGAGAAGCGAGCCGACGCAGTTGGCGATGCCGTCAAGGCGCCCGATCTCCTCGACCACCCGCGCCGCGGCGGCCTCGACCTCGGCCGGTCGCGTCGCGTCGAGGGTGAGGACGCTCCCACCCGTCTCCTGGGCGAGAGCCCCCAGCCGGTCGGCGTCACGGCCGGCGAGCGCGACCCGGGTTCCGTCGGCGGCGAGGCAACGGGCCAGCGCCGAGCCGATTCCACCGGAGGCGCCCATGATCATTACGGCCGGACCCGAAGGCGGTGCCGTGGTGGCCACGGCTCAATCACCACCTTCGCGCCGGGGCCGGGGCCCGACGCGCTGCGGGTACTTTCCCCGCGGCACCGGTGGGGACTCGCCGGTGAAGACCCCGATCCGCGATGGCGGCAACGGGGCGTCCGAGTGGGGCTCCCTTCCCCCTGCGGCGGAGAGGGTGCGGGGGGCGACGCTCTCCGGGCGACTCTCCCTTGGCCCTCCGGGCGTCGGGGCCGTGCCCGCACCCAGGGCCGAGTAGAACTCCTGGCGCAGGGCCATGTCGCGCTGGAAGGCCCCCAGGAACGAGGAGGTCATGGTGAGCGATTCCTGCTTCTGGACCCCTCGCATCATCATGCAGAAGTGAGCGGCCTCGAGCCGGACCGCCACCCCCCGGGGCTCGATCGCGGTCTGCACGGCGCGGGCCACCTGGTCGGTCAGCCGCTCCTGCACCTGAAGGCGACGAGCGAACACGTCGAGCAGGCGAGGCAGCTTCGAGAGGCCGACCACCCGTCCCGCGGGCAGGTAGGCGATGTGGGCGTGACCATGAAACGGCAGCAGGTGGTGCTCGCAGAGGGAATAGAACTCGATGTCCTGCACCAGGACCATGCCTTCGTAGGACTCGGTGAAGATCGCTCCGTTGAGGACGTCGAGGGGTGTCTTCGAGGCGCCCGAGTTGAGGAACGTCATCGCCTTCGCGACGCGCTCGGGCGTTCGCTCCAGCCCCTCGCGACTCGGGTCCTCTCCGATGGCCCGCAGGAGCTGGGCAACGGCCTGCTCTGCATCCGGGGGATCGTCTCGAACCAGCAATGGTGTGGCCACGGCTCTCTCCCTTCGCTGAACGCCGACTTTCTAGCGCGGACCTCCGGGGCTCGCGCCCCGGAGGCTTCCGTCTCCGCACACCTCGGTCACTGCGGCAGGATGACCGAGTCGATGACGTGGATCACGCCGTTGGACGCCATGATGTCGGTCTTGACGACGTTGGCGCCGTCCACCTTCACGCCGTCCGCGGTGTCGATCTTGATGGACTGACCCTCCGCCGTCTTGGCCTCCTTGATCTTCACCACGTCGGCCGCGGTGACCTTGCCGGGGACCACGTGGTAGGTGAGGACCTTCGTCAGCCTCGCCGTGTCGGCCAGGAGGGCCTGGAGGTCGGCGTGGGGGATCTTGGCGAAGGCCTCGTCGGTCGGGGCAAAGACGGTGAAGGGACCCTCACCCTTGAGCGTCTCGACGAGACCGGCCGCCTGCAGCGCGGTGGCCAGGGTATTGAACTGGCCGGCGGCGACCGCGGTCTCGACGATGTCCTTCTCGTGGTGCTCGCCTCGGGCGGCCGGGGTGAGGGCGAGGGCGAAGGTGAGGGTGGCGGCCAGGGCCGTGAGTTTTCGCATGTTCTTCCTTCTCCTTTGAGATCAACCAGCAACAACGCCCGTTCCGGCGGGCTCCATCGGCGTGGTGGGGGCGCGACACCAGCGCCGCGGGCCCCGAAGGGCCAGGGTCGTTCCGCCGTCTCTCCCCCGTACATACGAGAAAGCCAATGAACTTGTTCTGAATAGTTTTTGAATATCTCACCACGAGTCGTGGCGGGCGCTCGGCCGGAATGCGATGCGGGCTGGAATTTCCGAGCGGGTCTTCGTCTTCGAGGACGGGAGCGTGGTGGGCTTGCGGGGAGCCAATCAGCTCGCCAGGAAGATCGAGTAGCTTGATGACGAACCATCGTCCATCGCGGCTATGATCGTTCGGTGAGCTACAAGCAGGCCCGGCTCCGCCGGCTCAACACCGCCCCGACGGCCGGCGAGCGGGACTACGTCCTCTACTGGATCCAGGCGTACCGGCGGCTCGAGCGGAACCACGCCCTCGACTACGCGCTCTGGTGCGCGGAGCGACTCGACCGGCCCTTGGTCGTCTACGAAGGACTCCGGCTCGACTACCCCTGGGCGAGCCGCCGGCTCCACCGATTCATCCTCGAGGGGATGGCCGCGAACGCCGCCCGGGCGAAGGAGCACGGCCTCAACTACTGGCCCTTCGTGGAAGAGAAGAGAGGCGAGGGGCGAGGGCTCCTCCGGAAGCTGTCCGAGCGGGCCGCCCTCGTAGTGACCGACGACTTCCCGTGCTTCATCGTCCCCGGACAGAGCCGCGCCCTGGCCCGGAAGGTGGACGTCCCGGTCCTCGCGGTGGACTCGAGCTCGATCGTTCCCCTCTCCCTCCTCGGCTCTCCGGTCTCCGCGGCCGCGCACCTGCGGCCGCGCATCCACAAGGCCTTCGCCGAGGCCTGGCTCCACCGCGCCGCTGCCGAGCCCGAGGTGTCCCGGGCCGCGGCCCGGCCGGTCTCGGCCCCGTTCGATCGCTGGTCGGGCGCCGACGACCCGGCCGCCTTCGTGGACGCCCTCCCCCTCGAGGGCACCGTGCCCCCGGTGGAGGGCATGCCCGGGGGAACGGGGGCCGCCCGGGCGCGGCTGGGGACGTTTCTCGAGCACCGCCTCCGCGGATACGCCGAGCGCCGCTCCGAGCCGAGGCCGCCGGACGAGGGGCACGCCAGCGGCCTCAGCCCCTACCTCCACTTCGGTCATATCTCCATCGAGGAGGTCGCCGAGAAGGTGCTGGCCACGACCGGAGACTGGACTCCCGAGGAGCTGCGGATCCACAACCGGGGGAAACGGGAGGGCTTCTTCTCGGACGATGCCGACGTCAACTCCTTCCTGGACGAGGCCCTCACCTGGCGGGACGTGGGGCTCCATTGGCACCGGTCCCGGCGCGCGGACGCCGCCAGCCTGGAGACGGCCCTGCCGTCCTGGGTGCTGGAGACGCTCGGGGCCCACGCGGGTGACGAACGGCCCCACCTCTACTCTGCCGACGAGCTCGAGGCGGGACAGACGCACGACGAGCTCTGGAACGCCGCCCAGCGTGAGCTCGTCGCCACCGGCACGATCCACAACTACCTGCGGATGCTCTGGGGGAAGAAGGTCCTCGAGTGGTCGCCGTCACCCGTCGAGGCCTACCGCATCCTCGAGCACCTGAACAACAAGTACGCCCTCGACGGGCGCGATCCCAACTCCTACACGGGGATCCTGTGGTGCTTCGGGCTCTTCGACCGCCCCTGGGCGCCGGACCGGAAGATCTTCGGGCGGATCCGATACATGTCGTCGGCGAACACCGCCCGCAAGTTCAGGCTCAGCCCCTACCTGGGATACGTCGAGAGCCTGCCGACCATCGAGGCCGTGCGCTCCGGGCGGGCGTGACTCAGAGGGGACGCAGGGCGTCGCGCAGGGGAACGTGGGTCACGCTCACCCCCGGGAAGCGGGGGCGCAGCCACTCGGCCAGCCACTTCATGCCGGGCTCCTCGCTGGCGGCGTGGCCGACGACGAGCACGGCCCGATGCTGCCCGGCGTGGATGGCGTCCCGGGCGTACTCCGACGTCTCCCACTCGGCGAGCTCGCCCACCACCAGCACCTCGACCCCCGTCTCCCGGGCGAACTGTATCTGGGCCCTGCCGCCGGCGGCGCCCACCATGAGCCCCACCGTGCGGTAGACGCGCCGCGGGTCCCCCACCGCCAGCACCCTCATCGTGCCGAGCCGCTCCCGGAGGAGGGTGGCCAGCTCGGGAAGAGACATGGCGGGGATCTCGCAGACCCGGGGGTCGTCGGGACGCGCGAAGCCCTTCCACCCCAGGGCCTCGAGGACTCCGGTGATGACCCCGTCGGGCTCGAGCCGGTGGATTCCGTCGTGGAATCGCCACACCACGATCCCGCTGTCCTGGAGCAGCTTCAGCTTGTGGCGGTAGACGTCGTCCTCCTGGAGCCAGTCCACCTCGTCGAGGTGGTTGTAGAACGTCGGCTCGTGGGTGATGACGAGGTTCGCCCCGAGCGAGACGGCCCGGTCGATCACCTCGCAGCTGGCGAGGAACGTGGTCACGATGCCGGTCACGGGCTGCGCGGGGTCACCCACCTTGACCGTGTCGACGGTCTCCGGGGGCCCCGGCGGCACCTCCGACAGGATCCGGTCGATGACCTGCTGGACGGTGGGGCCCTCCTGGGCATCGGCTGCCGAAGCCCGCAGCACCCCGGCGGCGGTGAGAGCCAGGGCACCCCGGGCCAGGAAGTCGCGGCGGGTCTCCGAGGAAAGCGGACGTTCGGGCATTGGGGTCGGTGCTCCTCTCTGTGGGGCGACGGCTCTCTCAGCGCTCCTCGGGTTTCACCGCCTGCTCGCCCAGCTCTCGACTCCTCTTCGTGGCCGCTTCCACCGCGTCCATCAGGGTGGTGCGCAGGCCCCCGGCCTCGATGGTGTGCAGCCCGGCGATGGCGGTGCCGCCGGGGGAGGTGACCATATCCTTCAGCCGGCCCGGGTGCTCGTTCGTCTCGATGAGGAGCTTGGCCGACCCCAGGAGCGTCTGCGCGGCGAGAGCCTGGGCGTGGTGGCGCGAGAGGCCGACTTTGACGCCGGCATCGGCGAGAGCCTCGATGACGAGGAACACGTAGGCGGGGCCACTTCCCGAGAGGCCGGTGACCGCATCCATCTGGGCCTCGTCGAGGGCCACCGTCATTCCCACGGAGTCGAAGATCCGCTTGGCCGCCTCGAGGTCGTCCTCGGTGGCGTGTCCGCCCACCGCGATCGCGGTGGCTCCCGCGCCCACGAGCGCAGGGGTGTTCGGCATGGTTCGGATGACCCGGGCCTGGGGAAGCCGTGCCTCGATGGCAGCGAGGGGAATGCCGGCAGCGATGGAGATTACCAGGGCGTGGGCGTGGATCTCGGCGCCGATCTCCTCGAGCACCCGCTCCATCACCTGGGGCTTGACCGCAAGGATCAAGATGTCGGCCTGGCGCGCGACCTCGACGTTGTCCCCGGTCGTCCGGATGCCGTAGGTCTCGGCCAGCTCAGCCGCTCGATCGGACCGCGGATCGCTCCCCACGATCTGCGACGGCTCGGTCACCCCGACCTTCAGCAGCCCACGGATGAGCGCCTCCCCCATGTTCCCGGTGCCGACGAACCCGATCGTGCCCTCGATCTTCATCTGTCAGTCTCCCCTCGCCGTGGAGGAAACCTCACCCCTCGGCGGCCGCCTGCTTCTGCGCCAGAACCTGCAGCTTCTCGATGAGCTGGGGGCCCGGGATGGGCCGGGGCAGCCGACCCGCGGTGAGCGACATGGGCACGCGCTTGGCCCGCTCGGCCTCGGCCGCGTCCTCCGGGCTGAAGCTCAGGAAGAACGCGAGGCCGGCGCGGTCCTTCTGCCAGCCCCGGAACAGGCCGGCGACCGTCTGGTCGGGTCGGAAGGCGAGGATGTCGCAGACCGCCACGTTCAGCTTCTGGGCATCCGGTGTCTTCATCAAGAGAGCCAGCTCCTCCGGGTAGTTGGCGATCTTGACGTCCAGCCCCGCCTCCTCGAGCTCGGCGGCCAGTGGCTCGAGGCTGGCGGCGTCACGATCCAGCAGCGCCACGCGCAGCCAGGGGTCGCGTCTCTCGTCCCTCTGGCCCACGAGCGCAAGCCCCTCCTGCATGGAGACGCGCAGGCCCGGGGGCACGAACGGGGTGCGTCGCAGCACGTCCAGTGTCCCCCGCAGGGTCCCCAGGGCCTTCTCCGCCATCTCGTTGGCGTCGCCACCGGGCACGCTCGCTTCGCGTGCCTCCCCGAGCTGCTCCCGCATCGAGGCCAGGGCCTCCTCCGACGAGCGCACTGCGGCTTCGGCAGCTCTCTTCTGCTCCTCCAGGGTATCCGCCCGGCCCCGGACAGCGTCGCGCTCGCCCTCGGTGTCCTGGAGAGTCTTCTCGAGAGAAGCCACCCGAGCCCTCAGCTCACCGGCTTCGGAGGTGGCGCGCCGCTCCTCCTCCCGGGCGGCCTCCAGCTCGCGCTGCGTGGTGGCCAGGGTGTCCTCGACGCTTCTCGCCGCGTCGGCGGCGGCCCGGCTCTCGGCCTCGAGACGCTCCAACGTGCCGCGGATTTCGTCCCGTTCGTTCTCCGCCCCTTGCAGGGCCACCTCGAGCGGGGACAAGCGCGCCTTGAGCGCCTCGACCTCGGCGGCGGCACGCTGCGCCTCCTGGCGCGCCGACTCCAGCTCCTGCTGCGCCGAGGCCTGCGCCTCTTCGGCGGACCGGGCTCCATCGCTGAGGGCGCGGCGCTGCTCCTCCAGCCGCTCGGCCACCGACGCGTGCTCGGCCTGCAGGGATTCCACCCGCGCGGTGAGCCTCTCGGACTCGTCGCGGGCGCCATCACGCTCCACCTCTGCGTTCTGGAGGGCCTCCTGGAGCGTGGCCACCCGGGCCTTGAGCTCGTCCCACTCGAGCGTCGAGTGCTCCCCCTCCGTCCGAGCCGCCTCGAGCTCCTGCCGCGCCGCGCTCAGGGCTTCCTCGGCCGCGCGGGCCCGATCCTCGGTGTCCCGTCCCTGCTCGTCGAGCTCCTTCGCCCCGGCGAGGACCCGGTCTCGCTCGACCTCCGCCTCCTTCAAGGCCGTCTCGAGGGCAATCAGACGTTCTCGCAGCTCGTCGCGCTCGGCGATGGAGCGCTGCTCTGCCTGCCGGGCCGCGGCCAGCTCCTTCTCCAGCTCGGGCCCCCGGTCAGCGAGGCCCGGCCCCTCCTTGCCGGCTTCCGCCGCGGGCGGTTGCGAGGCCCGGAGCCGTTCCAGGTGCCGGCCGGCGTCCTCCTCGAGCCGCTCCGCGACACGCTTCAGCTCGACCACCAGGGATTCGACCCGCTCGGCGGGGCTGCCGAGGAGCCGTGGCCACACCGGGGCGGCAAGGACCGTGAGGGCGTCGCCCAGGTTCGGGGCCGAGGGGCGGGGGAGACCGCGCAACACGAGCACCCCCGACTCGCCCTCGTGCACCCAGGGGACGATGCAGTTGTCTCGGAGCTGGACGCCCGGGGCCGACTCGCCCGGCTGGAACAGCGTCGGGCGCTCGAGGCAGCCAGGAGTCTCTTCGATGAGCCGGGAGAGGGCGCGCTCCGCCCCGAGGGGTCCCGACCCCAGGCTCAGGGCCGGAAGCAGCCGCCAGCCGCTCTCCGCCCTCGGGTCCCGCACCGCGGCCAGCAGCGCCGACGGTGACGCCCACTCGCGCACACGATCCAGGAAGCGCTCGAGGAGCCCGTCCAGCTCCTGCTCGGCCGCCAACTCGGCGGCGGCCCGCGCGACGTCTTCGAGCTGCAGGGGCTCCTTGCTGTTCGCGGTCCCGGGGTCGCTCATCGTGGTCTCCTTCCTCTCGTGCTCCAAGAATGTACACCCTTCGCCGCTCTCGATGCTCCTCCGCCGGGAGAGGTCCTCCATCCTCCGGGGAGTTGATTCCCCCGCCAGTGATCTGCGACAATCTCGGCGCTTCCTAGAGGCGTGGACCCGATGAGAACCCACATCGCCATTCCCGACCCCGGTTCCCGGCCCGTTCCGGGTGCACCGGCCTGCGGAGGTCCATAACTCAAGAGCAGAGACCGCACTCATCTCGAGCCCTGGACCTCCCGAGGTCCAGGGCTTTTCCTTTTTAGAGTGAGCCAGCGTCATGAGTCGTCCGGACACGTCGTACCGACAGATCATCAGCCTGAGCACGCCGGTGATGCTCAGCCAGCTGAGCTACACCGCGATGGGGATCATCGACACCATCATGGTGGGCCGGGTGGGGGTCGTGGCCCTCGCCAGCGTGGGCCTCGGGAGCATCCTGTTCTGGTGGCTGCTCAGCCTCTTCTGGGGCATGCTCGCCGGCGTCAACACCCTCGTGTCGCAGGCCGAGGGCGCGAACGACGGCAAGGGGGCCGGGGTGGCCTTCTGGCAGGGGATCTACCTCGGGCTCTTCCTCTCGGTCCTCGTCTTCGTGCTCTGGCCCCTGGCTCCCCACCTGATGGCCTGGACCGGGGCCTCGCCGGAGGTCCAGGAGAACGCCGCCGCCTACATGCGGATCCGCCTCCTGGGGGCATTCGGCCTCATGCTCCTGATGGCCTGCGACAACTTCTACCGCGGGATCGGGCGCACGGACGTGCCCATGTGGTTCGGGTTCGTGAAGCTGTTCCTGAACTCGGGGGCCAACTACGTCTTCATCTTCGGCCACCTCGGCGCGCCCGAGATGGGGGCAGTGGGAGCCGCGGTGGGCACCGCCATCGCCAACACCGTGATCGGGGTGGCCATGTTCGTCACCCTCTTCATCCGAGCCGAGTTCCGGAATGTCTACCACCTGCTTCCCAGGGCCGGGCTGCACCGGCGCGTCTTCCGCGCGCTCGTCGTGCTGAGTCTCCCCATCGGGGTGCAGACCTTCATGGAGATGGGTGGTTTCAGCGTCTTCACTGCAGTCGTGGCGCGCCTGGGCGATCCCCAGCTCGCGGCCACCGACGCCGTGATCCACGCCTGGAGCGCCGCCTTCATGCTCTCCTACGGCCTGAGCATCGCCGGCCAGACGCTGGTGGGCCAATGCATCGGGGCGGGGGCGAAGCAGGAAGCTCGCCGGGTGATGCACCGGATCCTGCGGGTCGGCTACCTGCTCATGCTCGCGCTGGGCCTGGTGTATCTGTTTGTGCCGGAGACCCTCATGGCGCTCTTCGTCCGCCCGAGCGAGCTCACGGTCCTGCTGCCCTTCGCGCGGCCGCTCTTCACCATCGTGGCCTTCTGCCTCTTCTTCGATCTGACCTTCATGGTGATCGCGGGGGGCCTGCGTGGCGCGGGCGACACGACCTACGCGATGTTCGCCAACGTGGCCTCGGCCTGGGTGGTGTTCGTACCCCTGACGCTCTTCGTGGCGCCGCGCCATGGCCTGGTGGCCGCCTGGGCCTGCGTCATCGTCTACCTGGCGACCATGGCGCTGTTGATCTGGCTCCGCTTTCGAGGCACGGCCTGGATGAAGCCGGCCGTGGTGAGGGCGGGCTCGGCGGACGCCGCCGCGGCTGCGGAGCCGTCCTCCGAGGTGTCTGCCGCCGTGGAAAGCGGCTGAGGGCGTAGAATCTGGCGTCCGTCGTCCGGGATCGCAAGGAGGTCGCGCCATGTCATCACCCCTCGACCGTCGCTCGTTCCTCGCCGGCGCCGCCGGCTCGGTGGTCGCGGCCGCCTCGACGGGACGGACGTCGACAGATCCCACTCCCCCGCGGGTCGGGGCGTCGGCTTCCGCTGCCGGGCACGTCCGCCTGGGCGCACCGGTGTGGGTGGACGGCGAGGACCCGGAAACGCAGGCCCAGGCGCACCGGGCGAAAGGCTACCGGGCCGGCTACTGCCCCGACATCCCGCTCGACGACACGGATCTGCTGAGGGCCACCGAGGAAGCCTTCGCCCGTCACGACGTCGTGATCGCCGAGGTCGGCCGATGGGTCAACCTGCTGGCCGCGGATCCCGAGGAGCGGCGCAAGAACATGGAGACCGTCACCGACGGGCTGGCCCTCGCGGAGGCGGTGGGTGCCCGCTGCTGCGTGGACATCGCGGGATCCTTCAACCCGGACAGCTGGCTCGGTCCGCACCCGGACAACCTGTCCGAACGGTTCTTCGACGCCGCCGTCGAGAACGCCCGGGCCATCATCGACGCGGTGAAGCCCACGCGAACGACGTTCTGCTACGAGATGATGGCGTGGTCCCTGCCGGACAGCCCCGAGGCCGCGCTCCGCCTGGTGAAGGCCGTGGACCGCAAGCCCTTCTCCGTTCACCTCGACCCGTGCAACCTCGTCAACTCACCCACGCGCTACTACACCTCGAGCGACGTCATCGGGGAGTGCTACGCAAAGCTGGGCCCGCTCATCGCCAGCGTCCACGCCAAGGACCTCACCTGGGAGATCGAGATGGCGGTCCACTTCCGCGAGGTGCGCCCCGGCCTGGGGAGCGTCGACTACGCGACCTGGCTCGCCGAGCACGCGAAGCGCGTGCCGGACGTGCCCCTCATGATCGAGCATCTACCCGACGAGGCCGAGTACGACGCGGCGCGAGACCACATCCTCGAGGTCGGCCGGGAGGTCGGCGTCCGCTTCGACTGAGCGGAGGAACTCGCCTAATCGGGTCTCGGACGGAACTCGGAACAGGCCGGCTCCGGGTCCTGGAAGGTGTGACGAGCGAGGCAGATCCCGGCGAGCCCGCGGGTCGACCCGCTGGCCGAGGACAGGATGGTGAGGCCGGGCAGGGCTCGCTCGAGGCGCTCCGGCTCGTCCCGGAAGAGCCCGCATCGCCTGCAGTCCGGCGGCGGCTGGTTGTCTCCGTCCGTCGTGCCCACGTCTCAGCGTCCTTCCCGGAGGGCATCCTGCGGGGGGCGGGAGGAGCGACTGCCCCAGGGGGGCGGTACGGGCGCCCACGGCGTCCTCGACCGGGGAATCATCATCGCACGGTTCGTGCCCGCCCAAGGGCTAGCATATCATTGACCTTGCTCGCCACGATGAACGAAACCGAGCTGTCGCGCGTGAACGCCCCGCCGGAGCCGATGTATGAGCGAGTCGGCCCCGCTCGTCGTCGGACCGCCCTTCTGCCTGCCTCGGGGTGGAGCTACGTCCGATGAAGATCGACACGGTCTCCCGGATCGCCGAGTTCGAGACGCTCCGCAACGAATGGGACGCGGTGGTTTCGACCGCTCGGTACCCTCACCTGTGCTTCACCCACGACTGGCTGGTGGTCTGGTGGCAGGCCTTCGATCGCCAGGAGAGACGGGTGGCCGTGTACCTGGGCCGGGAGGGGGACAAGGTCGTCGCCGCGGTCCCGGTCCAGCGACGAGCCACGGCGGTGGCAGGGATCCCCGTGCGGAGCCTCGAGCTCACCGCCAACCTCCACACCTTTCGCCTCGACTTCGTCGTGCCCGGTGACCGAGACCCCGGGCCGTACGTCGAGTCCCTCCTCGACGGCGTCCTCGCGGGGCGCGAGATGCCCGACGTCCTCTTCTTCAAGGATCTCCCGAGCGACTCTCCCACCGTGGCCGCACTGGAACGACTCGCGGCGCGCCGACGGCTGGGGATCGGTCGGGAGAACGAGCGGCGCTCTCCCTACGTGTGCACCGACGGCCCCTGGGAGGACTACTTCAGAGGACTCTCGAAGAACCTGCGGTCCTCGCTGCGCCGCTCGCGCAAGCGGTGCCAGGAGGCAGGGGTGTCCTTCGAGCGCGTCGTCGATGAACCTCGGGGGGCCAGCCTTCTCGAGGAAGGACTCGCCCTCGAGGCCGAGGGCTGGAAGGGCCGGGGGGGAACCGCCATCCTCGCCAGTCCGGAGGAGACCTCCTTCTACCGTGGGCTCCTGCGGAGGTTCGAAGGCAGCGGTCGGCTGGCACAATACGCCCTGCGCCTCGGCCAACGGCTGATCGCCTGGGACCTCTGCGTGACCGAGGCCGGGGCCAGCCACGACCTGAAGACGGCCTACGCCGAGGAGCAGGCTCAGCTGGCGCCGGGGTTTGCCCTGCAGATGGAGATGATGAAGCACGCGTTCCGGGCCCCGGAGGTGTGCATCTACGACATGCTGCCCCCACCCGCAGCCTACAAGCTTCGGTGGACCCCGGACGCCCTCGACCAGGTGAGCCTCCGGCTCTACTGCCGGACTCCCCGCGGGCGTCTCACCCACCTGCTTCAGGGACGGCTGCGTCCCCTGCTGCGGCGGTCGACGCTCCTGCGACGCGTCAAGAGGCGGGTACTCGGACCTCGATGACCGGCCGTGCAGGGGCCGGCAGTCTCTCCGGGGACCGAACCGGCCTGCGGCCGGCTGCCTTGGCCAGGGACACGATCCCGCCATGGCGATCGTGTCCTCGGCAGGTGCGGGACGACACGGGTACGTCGCCCGGGCCCCTCAGTGACCCCGGCGCCCCTTCAGCCTCCGTAGCCCCTGTTCGAGCCCCCTGAGAAGCGACGGGGCCCCGGCCGCCAGGGCCGGTCGAATCGTGCCCCGAGCCAGGGAGCAGGCACGGCATCCGACGGCTCCACCCGAATACACGCAGGCGTGGACATGCTCGCGGAGATCGTTGGCCACCTCGCGCTTCCAGCGCATCTCCGCTCCCAGCAGGTCCACGGTGGTCACCCCGGAGGCGAACGCGTCCTCCAGGGCGGCGAGGACCACCGCGATCCCCGGCGAGTACCGGGCCTGAGAGTGGTCGTACGACGTCCACAGCGCGTACAGCCGTTGCCGGAAGCGCATGCCCAGGAAGTGCGCGATGGGGTGGGAGTCGAGGTAGAGGACGTGGAGTCGGAGCCATCCCCGGTCCGCACCGCGCCGGGCCAGCTCGGGGTAGAAGACGCGGCCTCGTCGCTGGGTGGAGATGGCGAGGCCTGCCTCGTGCTTCCAGCTGGCCTCCTCGATGGCGAGAACGCCGGGCAGGACCTCGTCGAACTGTGCACGCGTCGTCACCTTTCGAATCTCCACTCGCCCCTGCTTCTCCAGCTGGCGACGCTTGCGACGCCACTCGTGCCGGACGTGCTTGGACCTCGATCCCAGATAGGCGTCCCAGCCTCCCCCCGGGACAACCAACCGGGAGGGCTCTGCCGGTCTCACGAAGGCGTGCAGGCCCCGGGCTCGGGCGGCCTCGGGCAGGGCCGGCACGAGGGGCGAGGACGCCGGGCAACGAAGCAGCCCCAGACGCCAATGGCGACGCGTCCGCCCGAGATGGCCCAGCGCGGCGTCGAGGACCTCCGCCGCCGGCAGGGTGAAGGGGAAGTCCACGCGCTCCTCGGGCACGGTCAGGGCGCCGCGGCACCAGACGTCGGCCTCCCGATCGACGATGAGGGGGGCCGCCCCCACGAGCCGACCTTCTCGGCGGATGAGCAGTATCGCGACGGGTGCCGTCGGCCAGTAGGACTCGAGCTTGGCGCTCGTCCACTCCCAGGAGTTGTAGAGGGTCGCCTCCGGCAGCTCCTCGACGAGGCGGCGCCACTCGCCCTCGTGAGCGGCGAGGTCGGCAACGCGTGTGATCTCCTGGGTGGTGAGCGGCGCGGAGGGCGCGTGGTGAGCGACGGCGTTTACCGGCGTGGCAGCGTGCATGTCTGCCCTCCTTAGCCTAGGACCCACGTCGAGGAGGGCCCTGTCCTCGCCGAAACCACTGCGCCAGCACCCCGGCCGACTCCAGCACGACCGGAGCCTTCGTCTCGAGGAAGGGCTTGACCGTGCCTCGGGCCAGGCGGCACGCGTGGCAGTCGAGATGGGAGGCGGTGAAGACGCAGGCGTGCAGGTTCTGGCGTCCGCCGTTGGCCGCCTCGACCTTCCATCGCGAGTCGAAGCCGAGGAAGTCGATCGTCGAGACGCCCTCCTCGAATGCCTCCTGGAGCGCCTGCAGAACCACGACGACACCCGGGGACAGCTTCGCCCACGCCACATCGTAGGACGTCTTCAGGCCGTAGAGCTGGTTGCGGAAGGCCACGCCGTAGAAATAGGCGACGGGCCGGCCGTCGAGGTAGAGCAGGTGGAGTCGGAGCCAGCTCCGCTCGGCGCAGCGCCGGGCGAGCGAGCGGTAGAAGCGCTCGGCTCGCTGGCCAGCGATGGAGCTGCCCTCGCCCTCCTTCCAACTCGCGGACTCGATGGCCACGACGTCGTCAAAGACCTCGTCGCTCTCCTTCGGCGATCGGATCGTTCGGATCTCGACGGCTCCCGCGCTCTCGAGCTTGCGCTGCTTTCGGCGCCACTCCCGCCGCACCTTGCTCGAGCGCGAGGCAAGGTAGGCGTCCCAGCCCCCATCGGTGTGGATGAGACGGACCGTGTCGGCTTCCCGGACGAAGGTGGAGAGTCCGTTCCGACGCGCGGCCTCGGGGAGCGCGGCGGCCACCTCGGAGTCGGCGGGCAGGCGGCCGAGCCCGATCCGCCACCGCCGGCGCGACGCCCGGAGCTTCACGAAGAGAGAGTCGAGGACCTCGGGGACGTGCTCGGTGCAGAGCAGGTCGAAGCCATCCTCGGGCAGCGTCAACGAGCCACGGCACCACTGCTCCCCCTGCCGATCGACGACGAAGGGGGCAGCCGCCACCAGTCGCCCCTGGCATCGGACGAGGAGGAGCGCCAGCTCTTCATCCGCCCAGTAGGACTCCAGTCGCGCGGTGAGCCACTCCCACGTGTGGAAGAAGCTTGCCGCCGGTGCCTCCTCGATGAAGGCGCCCCACTCCTCCTCGAGCGCGGCGAAGGCATCGAGGCTTCGCACCTCGTCGACCACCAGTGGGCCCAATGCCGGAGCCGGATGCCCTCTACTCTCGGCTGGATCCGTCGCCATCGGTCACTCGCTCCAGCCAGGCTTCCTTCCAGAAGAGGAGGCACATGCGCTGGCAACCCGCGTAGTCGTAGGGGATGTTCTTCGCGGGCACGCAGTGGACGCCGTCCAGCAGCACGACATCCTTCACCTTGAGCATCCGCCGCGTTCGCTCGTCGAAGAAGCGATCGACCTTGCGAGCCACCTTGTAGGTTCCCCCGCAGAATTCCTTCTGCAGTGGCATCCAGCCGAGCCCGCCGGTTCGCTCGTCCCGGTCGAAGGTGGTCTCGATCTCGGCCCAGGGCCGGACCCGCACCCTCTCCCCCTCCCGGAGTCCCAGCGCGGGCAGGGGGGCCGTGGCGGGCGCGACCTGAGGCGCCCGGCCCGAGACCTCGCGGGCCTTGCGCAGAAGAATGTGGGGGTCGCGAAGAACCTTACCCGTTCCGCGGGTGAAGAATCCCACTACTTTCTGGAGCGAGCGGGACGCCCGGTCCGTCGGGGTCAACTCCCGACCGGCCTCGGGCAGATCTCCGAGCTGACATTCCATGGCTCTCCTCTCTCGGCTGGGCGTCGGGAGGGAGACGCCGCCCTGCGGGCGTATTGGAATGACAAGATTCTACACCCGATTCGACGGGCGCTCCAG
>Ga0316576_10000294_pt1 | contig 22007 bp, 20 predicted proteins | sample S0NA_FD_203075 | JGI IMG/M metagenome (GOLD analysis project Ga0316576, IMG submission 203075) | Rhizosphere microbial communities from salt marsh grasses in Alabama, United States - S0-2_050615r3r5 | ecosystem: Host-associated > Plants > Roots > Rhizosphere | place: USA: Alabama | collected...
GCGGAATCCTGAATGCGCACGCCGTGGTGGACTTCATATTTTTCCTTCAAGCCTCTGAGAATCGATATCGTGTCCTCCACCGTGGGCTCCAGCACCTTCACGGGTTGAAAGCGGCGCTCGAAGGCGGCATCTTTTTCAATATATTTGCGGTATTCGTTCAGGGTCGTAGCCCCGACGCAGCGCAGCGTTCCCCGGGCCAACGCCGGCTTGAGCATGTTGGAGGCGTCCATGGCGCCCTCGGCGGCGCCGGCTCCCACCAGGGTGTGCAGTTCGTCGATGAAAAGAATCACGTCGCCTTCGGCCTCTTCCACCTCTTTCAGGACGGCCTTGAGGCGGTCCTCGAACTCGCCCCGGTATTTTGCGCCGGCGATGAGGGCGCCCATGTCCAGGGCGGCGAGCCGTCTGTTCTTCAGGGTTTCAGACACGTCCCCAGCCACGATGCGCTGGGCCAGGCCTTCGACGATGGCGGTTTTGCCAACGCCTGGCTCACCGATCAGGACGGGATTGTTTTTCGTGCGGCGGGACAGCACCTGCACGATCCGTCGGATTTCGTCGTCGCGTCCGATGACCGGGTCGAGCTTGCCCCGCCGGGCCAGCTCGGTCAGGTCGCGGCTGAACTTTTCCAGGGCCTGGTATTTGTCTTCGGGATTTGGGTCGGTGATGCGCTGCGACCCGCGAATGTCCACCAGAACCTTGAGAATAGCATCCCTGGTGACGCCCTGGCGCTTGAGAACGTCCCTGGCCCGGCTGCCGCTCTCGTCAAGGACCGCCAGCAGAATATGTTCGATGCTGACATACTCGTCCTTCATGCGGGCCGCTTCGGACGACGCGCCTTCCAGCACATGCTTGGTGACTTGGGAAAGATAGACATCGCCCGCTCCGGAAATTTTAGGCAACCGGTCAACGGCCGCGAGCATGGCTCTGCGAACATCTTCCGGCGACACCCCGAGTTTACGCAGTACGGCACTGGTCGTGCTTTCATTGTCTTCCAGCATGGCGCAGACCAGGTGTTCGGGTTCGATCTGCTGGTTGCCCTGTTGCTGCGCCAGGGACTGGGCCTGCTGGATCAGCTCCTGAGATTTGATGGTAAATTTGTCGAAACGCAAAATTACTTCCTCCATTTATACATTATTAGTAATGTGACCTATTTTGTAACAAGAATATAAACACAGGTTTTCCTGTGTCAAATCGGAAAGCTACAAGGGGATGAGATTTTTTTATCACCGCAGATGAAGGCAAAACGCAACGCCTTTTTCAGCGGTTGCAGCGGCCACGCAGTTCCGGTTTACCGCCCGCCTGAAACCTGCCGGGGCAGGCACTGCCGGTCACGTCGCAGACAACAAACCACCATCGCCGCCTACATTATGGGTTGCTGTGGTCGCCCGTGTGCCTTTCAGGGATTCGTACAAAGCGATGCCCACGGCGGTGGAAAGGTTGAGCGAACGGATGTCGCCGGTCATGGGGATGTAGAAATCGGCCTGGGAAAAGCGTGTCAGAATGTCCAAAGGCAATCCCCTGGTTTCAGATCCGAAAACAAGAAACAGGCGCTCCAACGGCGGTAGGTCCCAGTAGGGGCGGGACCCTTTTTTTGTGAAGAGGCAAATCTCCTCCGGACCCGGCGTGAAGGCTTCCATGAACGCATCGAACGCAGGCCAGGTGTGGAGATCGACATGCTTCCAGTAGTCCAGGCCGGCCCGTTTCACCTGCTTGTTGTCCAGAGAAAAGCCAAGCGGTTCGATCAGGTGGAGGGTGGCCCCGGCTCCCAGGCAGGTGCGGCCGATGTTGCCGGTGTTCCAATGGATCTCCGGTGATACCAGGACAATATGCCTTTCATAAAAATAATTTTCGGACATCATACCATTGAAGTGATCGACCCTTTTTTATAGGAAACTTTAATGCATGGTGTGTATTTTGGGCATTGAAAATTATTTTAAAAATTTCTGGGCTTGCAGACGATTTCGCGGATGCGGAGGTCGAACAGGCCCGTTTGGTGGGCCGGCTTGAGAATCAGGGCCGCATCGGCGCCCCGGCCGGTACCGCCAATGGCGACGATGTCGTTTCCGGTCAGGGCCCCGGCATCGGCGGCCATGATGGAGACTTCCACGGCCACCTTGGTGCCCTGGCCAAAAAGGCGCAGGGTGTCGGCGACGATCAGAATCGGATAGGGGCCTGAAAATTTGTTGAAAAAGGATCTTTCCACACCGGAAAGGGCATGGGTGGCGGACACCACCTTGACGCCTTTTTGTTTCAAATCCTCCCGCACGGCTGGGTCCATGACGGGTGTGAAGGGTTTTCTGAAGCCGCAGTGGTAGGTGACGGCAACGATGGAGAACCCTTTGAAAATCTCGAGGGCTTTATAGGCGGTGTCCCCTTTTGACGTGGCCAGAACCACCTCGTTGAGACCCAGTTCCCTGGCGCGGGCGCAGGCCTGCGACAGCGTCTGTTCGGTATTTTCTTTGCCGGGATTGTCAAAATACATAATACCTCCATTGGAAACAATATATCATACGTTTTCATGTAACTGATTATAACGAATTGGCCGACAGGTCAACAATAGACACTGCGTCAGACATTAGCATACGAACCGGGCACGGAAAATCATCGATACTGTTTGCATTGTTAAGAGCGACGGTTTATATCCCCTACGGTGAGCGCTTCCAATTTTAAGAATGATTAAAACAAACAGTTTTTCAACGGATTCTATCTGGTTGATTTAAACGGTGCCGGTGCAACGAAAAGAACGAACCGGCGGGGGTTTTTAGAATGCATGCGAAAAAGGTTGTCGTCGATTTTCATACCCATTTGTTTCCAAAACATATCAGGGAAAGCCGGGAACGTTATTTTTCCGGGGAGCCTGCCTTTGAACTGCTGTATGCATCACCCAAGTCCCGCATGGTCGGCGCGGACGACATCGTCGCCACCATGGACGAGCAGGGGGTGGACGTATCGGTCGTGTTCGGCTTTCCCTGGCAGAACACGGAGATCGCGAAACAGCACAACGACTACATCATCGCGGCCGCGGCCAAGTACCCCGAACGGCTCAAGGGATTCTGCTGCCTGGACCCGTGCGACGGCACAGCCGTTTCCGAGGTGGAGCGCTGCCTGGACAACGGCCTGTGTGGCGTGGGTGAACTGGCATTTTATCGTTCGGGAATCGAGTGTGTCATGGTAGACAGCATGACGCCGGTGATGGAACTTTGCCTGGAGCGGGATGTGCCGGTATTGATCCACACCAATGAACCCGTGGGGCATCAGTACCCCGGCAAGACCGAAAATACGCTTTTGCAGATCTATGACCTGATCAGGCGTTTTCCGGAAAACAAGATCGTGCTGGCCCACTGGGGCGGAGGGATTTTTTTCTACAGCGTCCTCAAGAAAGAGGTCAAGGAGGTGCTGCACAATGTTTACTACGACACGGCGGCATCGCCTTTTCTTTACGACCCGCGTATTTACCGCCTGGCCATCGAGATGGCCGGCCTCGATAAAATCCTGCTGGGAACGGACTATCCCCTGATCAAACCGAAGCGCTATTTCCAGGAGTTGGAAGCTGCCGGGCTGAGCCGTGAGGAGATAGAGCAAATCGGCGGGGGAAATGCCATGAGGCTGTTCGACGGCTGAGCTAGGCGGTCGCTTTGCGCAGTTTTTCCAATATCCGTTCCACGCGTTGCCCGTGCTCAGGCGGCACCATCAGCACCGGGATGGGGCGGTTGGGTGCAAGGCCGTTCACGTCAAGGACCTTCATTGTGTGCCGGTAGGTTTCGAGGTTTTCCGGACGAAAAAAGTACAAAAGGATATCGATAAGATTGCCGGTGCCGCCGTACGGGTCCATGTGTTCGATCGTCTGCATAAACAGGTTGTTTACCGTCAGAATGAAATCGTCCATGTCGGCGTAACCGGTCTGTCGGCAGTTTGTGCGGGATACCATGCAGCGGCACCCGAAGGGCCGCAAGGCATACATGGAGCAGAGGTCGCCGGCCAATAAAAGGCACTTGCCCCATGACGGGTCCGGCGTTTCATCCGGTATCGGCTTTCCATCCCGACACCGTTTGGCGATGGTGTTGATGGACAGACGCGGTTGAAACCGCGGCGATCCGCCGGCGGTTTTCATATGGTCCACCAAACGCTTCCTTTCCCGGATGTTCATGCGGGAGACAATGCGGTACCCTTCAAGGGTCGTCAGCGTCATGTTGGCGGTGCAGCACGTGGCGCACGCAGATCGACAGGCCAGGTCATACGAGGCAATGAATTTATCGAAAATGGCGTAAATCCGGTCGAGTGCCGCCAGGCGGCGTTCAAGTTCACGGGATGGTTGATGGGGCATGCGGCATGCTTTATCAGGGGTCGGTTTGGATGGCAAAAGGTTTTTAAAGATTAAGGTGTTGGAATCATCATCTATCCGGCTGGGCACTGTGAAAGCCATGCGGCATATTAATGATATGCCGCCTTGAAAATCTCAGGGACGGCCTATTTAGCGGGTTTCATTCGGAACATAATCATGACAACCGGTATGGGAGGACAATATGCCGAGCGACGTCTTTTTTATCAATTTCAGGGCATCCATGAAGGAGCCCTTCTTTGAAAAACTGGAAAAACTGGTGAGCAGCGCCGGCCTGGCGGATGTACTGAGCAAGAGGGATTTGACTGCCGTGAAGATACATTTCGGCGAAATGGGCAACAGCGCTTTCGTGCGTCCCCTGTATGTGCGTGAAATCGTAAAAGCAATCAAAAAAACCGGGGCAACGGCGTTCTTGACGGATGCCAATACGCTGTATGCCGGGGCCCGGGGCAATTCCGTCGAACACATCGAAACCGCCATGAAAAACGGATTTGCCTACACCGTCGTGGGCGCCCCCATCATTATCGCCGATGGGCTGCGGGGGCGGAGCCAGACCGGCGTGGAGATCGCAGGCAAGCACTTTGATACGGTCTATATCGGTTCGGATATCGTCAATGCCGATGCACTGGTGTCCATTGCGCATTTCAAGGGGCATGAATTGAGCGGTTTCGGCGGCACCCTGAAAAATGTCGGCATGGGGTCGGCATCGCGCCACGGAAAGCTGGAGCAGCACTCCGGCATCGCCCCCAAGGTCAAGCACAAGCGGTGCATCGGGTGCAAGGCGTGTGTCAACCACTGTTCCCAGGGGGCCATTTCCATCAATGCGGAAAACAAGGCGGTAATCGATGAAGACGCCTGCATCGGCTGTGGCGAGTGCATTCTTATGTGCGCGCAGGAGGCTATCCAGGTGCGCTGGAGCAAATCCATCCCGGATTTCATGGAAAAAATGGTCGAATACGTGCAAGGTGTGCTGCACAATAAGCAGGGCAAGGCCCTGTTTGTGAATTTTATCACGGACGTTTCGCCAGCCTGTGACTGCCTGCCCGTGAGCGATGCACCGATCGTTAGAAACATCGGCATTCTGGCTTCACGGGATCCGGTGGCCATCGATCAGGCGTCCGTCGACCTGGTCAATGCCGAGCCGGCTCTGGCGGGATCCTGTTTAAAAGAGGGGCGGGAAGCCGGCGGGGATAAGTTCAACGCCCTCTACCCGAAGGTCGATTGGACACTTCAGCTGGAATACGCCCGGCAGCTGAATTTGGGCAGCAGGGATTACCGGCTAGTGGAAATATAGTCCGCGATTGCCGTGGCAAGGTGACAATTTCGGGCTGTCGACGTGACAATATTTGTCACTTTCGCGAACGTTGTATCTGAGGAGATCTTTTCTAACAACATGATAAAAAAGGATATGTTTATAAAGTTGTTGAATGTGGCATGAAACTTGTAAGGCAGTAATTCATAAAAGCCATCGGTTTCAATCAGGAAAAAGGAGAACCGGGCGACGCTTCCCCATCGATTTCACGGGCGATACCGGCAAAAGGAGGGGGGGCGGCATGTAGAGCGGCTTCTCGGGTGTGCGTGCATCTTTACTTTCGGGCATCTGCAAATAAAAAGAAGAGATGGCGCCGAAGCAAATAACGGCACTTTAAGAGAAGCCTTCTCGGATCGAAAAGCAGGGCAACGCGGGGCGTTGCCCGGCTTTTTTTACAACGTGCATTCGTCCAGTGATTTTTTGGCTTCCACATAGTGCGCCGCGGCCAGGGCCGCCGTACAGCCGTCCGCAGCGGCGGTGATGATCTGGCGGGCATATTTTTCCATGAGATCACCGATGGCAAAGATGCCGGGAATGCTGGTCTCACACTTTTCATCCGTCGCCACATACCCGTCTGCGGTCATTTTCACCCCGGCGGGAACCAGCTGATTGTTGGGTTCGAATCCGATGAAAATGAAGACACCGTCCACGGACAGATCCCTTTTATTGCCATCCACGGTATCCTGCAGCACCACGTGGTCGACCCCATCGACGCCCGCCTTGATTTCCGTGGGGACGGTGTTCCAGAGCATCTCGATCTTACAATCGTCGAAGATGCGCTGCTGCAGGATCATACCGGCCCGAAGCGCATCCCGCCGGTGGGCGATATATACCTTTTTGGCCAGTTTCGACAGGTAAAGGGCTTCTTCCGCGGCGGTGTCGCCGCCCCCGACAACGAGCACCGTCTTGTCTCTGAAGAAGAAGCCGTCACAGACGGCACAGTAGGAAACGCCTTTGCCGTAGTACTCGTCTTCCCCCGGGATTTGCAGCTTTCTGGGGTTGCCGCCCATGGCCATAATAATGCTGCAGGTATGGAATTGATCCCCATTGGCAAGCTTGACCGTGTGAAAATCCGCTCCCGGGATGATTTCCGTCACCTCCTGGGACATGATGTCAATGTCGTACGACTGGGCGTGCTGGCTGAATTTCACGGAAAGTTCGGCGCCGCCGATGTGTTCGAATCCCAGGTAATTTTCGACTTCGTCGGAATTGACGATCTGACCGCCGGGAACGCCCTTTTCAATCAAAAGCGTGTCGAGTGCCGCCCGCTTGGCATATATTCCTGCTGACAGGCCCCCGGGGCCGCCACCGATGATAATGGTATCAAGGTTATTTTCAGACATGTTGAGACCTCATTATTCATTTGTTTTTAAGGGCTTGTTTCAGTTTTTCAGCCAGATCGCCCAAGGCGGGGGCTTCGTCGTCGTTAAACTGCTGCCAGTTTTCTTCCGCCGGCCCATCCCCCGGGGTCAGGCTGATTTTGCGCTCCATCGGGTTGATGCTTGCAATGACGACGGAGAGGCGTTGGCCTTCTTTCAGTTTTTCGATGCCGCCTTCCATGCCGGAGGCGGCAAGTTTCGATTTCGGCAAAAGACCGGTAATGCCGGGCTTCAGACGAATGAAGCAGCCGAATGACTCTTTCTTTTCCAATGTGCCCTCGATTTTCTGCCCTACTCGAAAATCGTCGCCCACACTGCTCCAGGGATCTCCCTCGATCTCCTTGATACTTAATGATATCCGGCGGTTTTCAAGATCGATCCCTTTGATAAGCACGGATACGGTTTCACCGGCACGCACCACATCTTCGGGTTTATGAACCCTTTGGGTATAGCTCATTTCGCTGATGTGAACCAATCCTTCGACCCCCGGTTCGAGTTCTACGAAGGCACCGAACTTCATACAGCGGGAGACCGTGCCCTGGACGATATCGCCCTCATGATAGGTGTCCTCCACGGCGTCCCAGGGGTCCCCCTGAACTTGTTTGATGGATAGCTCAAGCTTTTTGATGCCGGCTTTTTTACCTTCCTTGATACCGATCACCCGGACACGCACGACGTCGTTTACCGCCAGAACATCCTGCAGATTTTCGACGCGGGACCAACGCACTTCGGAAATATGCACCATGCCCTCAACGCCAGGCGTCAGCTCCACAAAGGCGCCGTAGGGCATGATTTTCGTGACGGTGCCTTCATAGATATCGCCTGTGTGGAGCGTTTCATAAAAAGCCTGCCGTTCTTTTTCCTGGGCTTCAGCCAGCAGCGCTCGACGCGATACGACAATGTTTTTGGCGTTCTCTTCCAGCCGTGTTATCAGAAACGAGTAGGTGTTGCCGACATATGGCTCGGGGTCTTCGACGAACTTAACGTCGATCTGGCTGATAGGGCAAAAGGCGCGGCGTTTCAATATTTCCACATGGAAGCCGCCCTTGCACGGGGCAGTGACCTTGCCCTCCACAGGAACGGCCCCGTCATGCGCGTCTTTCAGCATGTGGTAGCCGCCGATGCCCGAGAGCGCTCTCGACAGGCGTATTTCATCTTCACTTATGGAAACGACGTAGAGTTCGAGGGGGTCGCCCACCTCATAGGGAAAAGCATCGTTTTCATCCAGCAGCTCCTTTTTCTCCGCCGCACCGTCGACTTTGGTTCCGGTGTCGATAAAAATCGTGTCTTTGCCGATGGAGATAATCTTCCCGGTGATTTTATCGCCCACCTGAAGGTCATCCTGCATGCCTTCGCTGTAGGATTCCAGCAGGTCGGCAAAACTGGGTTCCTGCTCATCGTTTATCGGTTCGTCGTTCATTGATTGTACTCCTTCACATATGGATGTCGTTGACCCCTATTCCAGGGACAGAAGCTCTCCGCAAAAGTCCTGTACGGCCACGTGCAGGCGGGCGTTGCAGCCTTTGAGCGCAGGGCCGACTTCCCGCAGCACTTTGTCCGGTGTGTTGTTGGTTTCACTCAGGTGCGCCAGGATCACGTGCTGCAGACTATCGTGTTTCAATTCATAAAGCAATTCTCCGGACGCCTGGTTGGAGAGGTGGCCGGTGCGGCTCTTGATGCGCTGTTTCAGCGGCCAGGGGTAAGGCCCGCTCATCAGCATTTCAGGGTCGTGGTTGGCCTCCAGAATCAGCAGATCGCAACCTTTGAGATGTTGTTTCACCATGTTGGTGGCAATGCCGAGATCCGTGGCAATGCCGATTTTGCGTCCGTTCCGTTCAATGGTGAATCCCGCCGGGTCCTCGGCGTCGTGAGCAATGGAGAAGGGATATACGTCGAGGGTGTTGACGCAGAAGGGTTGCCCACACCGGAAGGGGCGGATATCGTCTATTTTCCCAATCGTTGCCGCGGCGCCCCTTTTTGTTTTTTCCGATATATAAACGGGCAGATGAAAACGCCGTGAAAGAATACCGGCCCCCCGGGTATGATCGGCGTGCTCGTGTGAAATGATCAGGGCATCGATATCGCGTGGGTCCAGCCCGTGGGATCGAAGCCTGCGCTCGATTTCGACGCCGGAAAGGCCCGCATCCACCAGGAGGGAGGTGGCGCCGTCGGAGATGTATATGGCATTGCCCTTGCTGCCGCTGGCCAGCATGCAGATGGATAATCTGTTGTTAATTTTGGGCATCTCCCTCATGATACATTTTAAGATGATGGCTCTCTCATGTTGTTGGAGACAAGGGTTTCAAACACAGGTCATAGCTGATAGTTCATGGCCCGCTGTCAGCTGTAACCTGCGACCTAATTTCCTGTTGACCCGAATCCGCCGGTGCTGCGTTCGGTGGCTTCCAGCTGTTCGACCACCCGCAACTGAATCTGCTGCACCCGATGGACAACCATCTGGGCAATCCGGGCGCCGCGGCGGATCGTATAGGGGGCAGCCCCGAGATTGATCAGGGGTATTTTGACTTCTCCCCGGTAGTCGGCGTCGATGGTGCCCGGGGAATTGATAAGGGTGATGCCGTGCTTCATGGCCAGTCCGCTTCTGGGTCGCATCTGGGCTTCAAATCCGTCTCCCAGGGCCATGGCGAACCCCGTGGGTACCAGTTTGATGTTACCGGGCTCCAGCACCCAATTCTCCGGATTGGCGGCACATACATCCATGCCTGCAGATTGGGGCGTCATGTACCTGGGCAGCGGGATGTCGGCATCGCTTTCCGGCCGCAACCTGAGTATTTGAATGACGGGCGGTGTGTTCATGAAGGCATATAGTCTTTCAGCAAGTCTTCACAGGCGCTGCGGTCGGTAACCTGGCCCAGCATGGTTAGTGAAAGGGTGTTATCCTCGAGGAGTGTGTTCGCCAGCTCCAGAATGTGATCGGCGGTTACGGCCTCGATTTGTTTGATGACCGTTTTCAACGGAACGTTGCGCCGGAAGTGAAGCTCGTTCTGGGCCAGCCGCACCATCTGGTTTTCACCGTTTTCCGAAGCCAGATAAAGGTTTCCCTTGATGAACTCCTTGGCTCCGGTAAGCTCATTTTCCGAAACTTTTTCGCGTTTCAGGCGGTAGAGCTGTTCCAGAAGCAGCCTGCATGTCTCCAGGGCGTTGGACGGTTCGACGGCGGCATACGCACCGAACATGCCGGTGTCGACATGGGAGGATACAAAGGAGTAGACGGTGTAGGCCAGCCCTCTTTGCTCCCGGATTTCCTGGAACAGCCGCGAGCTCATGTTTCCGCCTAGAATGGTGTTCATCAGCGACAAGGCATAACGGCCGGGGTCGGCCGTGGGCAGGCCGCGCGTTCCGAGGCAGATGTGAACCTGTTCGAGGTCCCGTTGCTTGAGAACGAGGCCGGCTCTTACCTCCGGCGGAACGCGATCCGGAAAACCCTTTCCGGGCGCGATATTTTCGAAGGCGGGGCCGATCAGGTCGAGCAAACGATCGTGTTCCAGGTTGCCGGCCGCAGATATGAGAATGCGATTGGGCTGATAGAGTTTTTTAAAAAAGGTTTTCAGCCTTTCGGCGTTAAAGGCGAGGATGTTTTGGCGGTTCCCGAGAATGGACCGGCCCAGGGGATGCTCGCCCCAGAAATTTTCTCCGGAAAGGATGTGAATGTATTCATCGGGGCTGTCTTCGACCATCCCCACTTCTTGAAGAATTACCGGTTGCTCGCGCCGGATATCCTCCTGGTCGAACCGGGAGTTTAAAAAAATATCCGAAAGGATTTCCGCCATGGTGTCCAGGTGCGTGTTGATGACCTTGGCATGGTAGCACGTGTTTTCCATGGTGGTGAAGGCATTGGTCTGACCGCCGATGGCATCGAACTCCTTGGCGATCTGAAACGCCGAGCGTTTGTCGGTCCCTTTGAAGATAAGGTGTTCGATGAGATGGGACAGGCCGTTTTCGTCCGGCGTCTCGTCGCGAGCCCCCACATCCACCCAGACACCCATGGTGACCGAGCGGATATGAGGCATGTTTTTGCTCAGGACGTTGATCCCGTTGCTCAATGTGGTTTTGCGGAAATCAGGATCAGCTTTCATCTTCGGAAACAGCTTTGTGGCTGAGGCGGATTTTACCGTCTCTTCCGATCTCGAGGACCTTCACCTTGAGCATATCGCCTTCCTTGACCACATCAGTGACTTTATTGACGCGATGGTTGGCCAGCTGGGAGATATGTACAAGACCATCGGTCCCCGGCATGATTTGGACAAACGCACCGAAATCGGTGGTTTTTACGACCTTGCCCTCGTAGGTTGCGCCCACCTCGGGCTCTCGTGTGATTTCCAGAACCGCCTGCTCGGCGGCCGCACCGTCTTCGGCGGAGGTGGCGGCAATTTTGACAATACCGGCATCATCGATCTCGATCCTGGTATTGGTTTCACTCTGGATGGAACGGATGATTTTTCCGCCCGGGCCGATCACCTCCCTGATTTTATCGGGGTTGATTTTGATGGTGATTATCTTGGGCGCAAAGGGCGAAATCGCATTTCTGGGTTCGTCCAGCGCTTCCAGCATTTTGCCCAGGATGTGCATTCGGCCTAAGCGCGCCTGTTCCAGGGCTTTCTCCATGATCTCCTTGGAAAGTTCGTGGATCTTGATGTCCATCTGCAGGGCGGTGATGCCCTCGCTGGTGCCGGTGACTTTAAAATCCATGTCGCCCGTGTGGTCTTCATCCCCGAGGATGTCCGACAGGATGATCGTCTGGTCACCCTCTTTCACCAGCCCCATGGCGATTCCGGATACCGGCGCCTTGATGGGGACCCCTCCGTCCATCAGCGCCAGGGTTCCGGCACAAACGGTTCCCATGGATGAGGATCCGTTGGATTCGAGCACTTCGGACACCAGACGGATGGTGTAATCGAAGTCTTCCTTTTCCGGCAGGACCTTTTCCAGGGCCCGTGTGGAAAGGCCTCCATGCCCGATATCCCGGCGGCTGGGGCTGCCGACGCGCTTTACCTCGCCCACGGAAAACGGCGGGAAGTTGTAGTGCAGCATGAAAGGCCGGAACTCTTCTCCGCTGAGGGTCTCGACCCGCTGTTCGTCGGGACCGGACCCGAGGGTGAGAACACTCAGCACCTGTGTTTCGCCGCGGGTGAACAGGGCACTGCCGTGCGGGCGGGCCAGCAGGCCGACTTCACAGGTGATCGGCCGTATTTCGTCGAACTTGCGGTTGTCTATTCTGCGGCCTTCCTTCAGGATGAGGTTTCGGCTGATTGTTTTTTGAAGATCACCCAGGATTTCAAATACTTCGCTTGCACGATCGGCATATTCTTCCCCGAGGCTTTCGAAGATGCTGTTCTTTACTTGACGGATGGCGCTGTAACGCTCCATTTTATCCGGAATGGTGATGGCGTCCCGCAAACGGCTTTCTGCGTCTGCCGTCAGCCTGTCGACCAGCGCTTCATCTTTTTCCGGTGGCATGAATTCGCGTTTGGGTTTGCCGACCGCCTCTCTCAGCTTTTCCTGTATCTCGACAATGGGTTTCAGCGCCTCGTGCCCGAAAAATATGGCGTCGAGCATCTCTTGCTCACTGACGACGTCGCTGCCGCCCTCCACCATGACGACCCCGGTTTTGGAACCGGAAACGATGATGTTGATGTCCGCTTTTTCCCATTCGGCAATGACCGGGTTGACTTTCAGTTCACCGTCGATGCGGCCCACGCGAACGCTGGCAATGGGGCCGGCAAAGGGAACGTCCGAGAGGACAAGGGCCGCCGAAGCCCCGACCATCGAGATGACATCCGGGTCATTTTCCTGGTCCATGGAGAGAACCGTTGCGATGACCTGGGTTTCGAAGTTGTATTTTTTGGGAAACAGCGGGCGAATCGGCCGGTCTATCAGGCGGGCGGTCAGGGTTTCCTTCTCGCTGGGCCTGCCGATTTCGCGGCGAAAATAGTTTCCCGGAATGCGGCCGGCCGCATAAATTTTTTCCTGATATTCCACCGATAGCGGCAGAAAACCGACATTCCGTTCATCATGGGATGAAACAGCACTTACCAATACCGTTGTGTCTCCGTAGGTTACGACAACGGAACCAGATGCCTGCTTGGCGACCTTTCCGGTCTGTATGCTCAATTCCTTGCCACCGACATCTGTTTTCAATGTGATTTCCATAAAATTTTTCCTAATGTACGCTGGTTGTTCCGCAGCCGTTTCGGCTAACGAGTCCCACCGGTTTGGGGACATCGTGCGGAATTATTTATTTTAACAACGCACTCGACGGTAAGTGACGTCATCGATCGGCTCATCAGTGGTTCAATAATGGTGAGCGATACGTCGAAGCGGCACCGATCAGGTGCCCGTGCGAGCGCATATGATAGTGCAAGGCGTCTATCGCCTGAGCCCTAAGGTTTTGATGATGGTGCGGTAGCGCTGGACGTCGTTGTTTTTTACGTAGTTCAGCAGTCTGCGACGTCGTCCGACCATCATCAGAAGCCCTCTGCGGGAGTGATGATCCTTTTTGTGGATTTTCAGATGTTCGGTCAGGTAGGTAATCCTGTGGGTGAGAAGCCCGATCTGAACCTCCGGTGAACCCGTGTCGCTCTCATGGGTTTTATATTTTTCAATGAGCGCTTTTTTGTCTTCTGCTGTAAAAACCACTTTCTTTTGCCTCCTGTGTTTTTGTTTTGAGCTGATTCCCTTATTTTTCGTATGAAAGTTTCTGTGCTTATCATTTGCATGTTATGATTGAAAAACACAACAATAATCATAACTTTTACGTTCATTTTTTTGTTGCACCACAGCCATCAGCAGGCCCATTTTATCGACGATCTTGAGATACCCGCCGCCGGGCAGTGGATCTTCTACGGCGACATCCTCGCCGCGCAGGCGAATGCCATGGGCAACTTTTCCGGTCAAGCGATCGTCGGCGACCACCTGGGGCATGCCCTGCAGGGCGTCCGCCATACCTGTCAGGTACGAGGATACGCCACCCTGCCGGGCCAACGTCTCGAACGTGTCCAGGGAAAGAGCGTCTTCGACGGCGAACCCTGAACTGAGGGTTCTTCTCAGCGCCGCCAGGTGTCCCCCGCACCCGATCATACCGCCCATGTCGGCGCAGAGTGTCCGAATGTACGTACCGGCCGAGCAGTGCACCGCCAACCGGATGTACGGCAGATCGATTTCAAGGATACGGATCCTCGAAACATGAACGCTGCGTGCCGGTTTCTGAACGGGCGTTCCTTTCCTGGCAAGCCTGTACAGGGGAACCCCCTTGTGCTTCAAGGCCGAATAAGCCGGCGGGATCTGGTCGATCCATCCGGTGAAGCGCCGGATGGTGTCAGCCAAAAGATCCTCCGATATATCGGCAACTTCCCTTTCGAAAATAACGGCACCGGTGGCGTCTTGCGTATCCGTTTCGATGCCCAGCCGCAGGGTCGCCTCGTATGCCTTGTTGCCCTCCAGAAAAAAACGCGCCAGCCTGGTCGCGCGGTTGATGCAGCAGATCAGCACGCCCGTAGCAAAAGGATCGAGCGTACCCGTGTGCCCCACCTTCCTGGCTCCCAAAGCTTTTTTTACGCGGGCCACTACCCTGGCGGAAGACATCTTTTCGGGCTTGTCGATGGCGACAATGCCATCACCGCGGTATGTGCCATCTCCCGGCATAAGCTTCCGAAATGAATCGTGAGTGTCGTGCTGTTTCAACCGCGTCCCGGTCCGCACCGCCGCAGCCGGCAGTGGGGATACAAATTCAGGGGGGTCAAATGGTTTCAGACAATTGAACAATCTTATTTTTCACGTCCGTAAGCGTTGCCTTGATACCGAAACCGGCAGCGTTCGGATGTCCGCCGCCGCCGAACCCGGAAGCAATGGCGGCAACATCCACCGAGCCATCGGAACGCAGGCTGACGTGAAACTGTTTCTCCCCCCCGGCACCATTGCCGCCGTTGCTCCGTTCCTGGATCAGGGCAGCCATTTTGACATCCTCGATCCGCCGGGCGTAATTGATGAGGCCGTCCGCATCCTCCGGATGGGTTCCGGTTTCGTTCAGCATCTGTTGCGTGAGCATCATCATGGACACATTACCGTTGCGCGTGATTTCGATGGATTCAAGGGCCAGGTTCAACAACTTGATCCTGCCCAGCGAATAGGTTCCGTATACATGTTGCGCCACTTTGTACGGTTGCACACCCAATTTAACCATTTCGTCGCAAATGGCAAAGGCGGCATGGTTTGTATTGGAAAAGCGAAATGAGCCGGTATCCGTTATAATACCGGTATAGATCGATGTCGCCATCGATTGGTCGATCTCGATTCCCATGGCTTTCACCAGGCGGTAGACAATCTCCGCCGTGGCACACGCGTTGGGGTCGATTATCTGCCGGGTTCCAAACCCGTCGTTGGTGACATGGTGGTCAATATTGACGACCGCCGGAATGTCGGACACCGTGGCGGCAGCCCTGCCGACCCGGTCCAGATTGCCGCAGTCCAGAACGACCGCCGTGTCAAAGCGGCATTTCTGCGGATAACGGCGGGTAATCAATGCGACCCCCGGCAGAAACCGGTACACCGCCGGAATGGCGCTTTCGTTGAAAAGGACAGCCTTGATCCCGTAGGACTTCAAGGCCAACCCCATGGCAACGAGTGAACCGATGGCATCGCCATCCGGATTGATATGGCTGGTAACCAGTACGTTACGGCTTTCTTTCAGCTGCGTGATGATTTTGTCCATGCTATTTTACGGCTTGCTTCTTGGCTGTTTGCAGGAGCTTGTCGATATTTGCTCCATAGTCGAACGATTCGTCATAGTAAAATTGCAGCGCCGGCATGTACCTCAGACCCAGCTTGTCTGCAAGGTGACGCTTTACGTATCCGAGAGCGCTTTTAAAGCCCTCCGCCGTGGCCTGGCTTTGCGTCTTACCACCGTGAGACGTGAAATATATCTTGGCAATTCTCAAGTCCCGCGACATCTTCACGCCCGTGATGATCGTGCCCTCGAGGCGCGGATCGCTGACATTTTTTTGCAAGAGATTCGACAACTCTCGTTGTATCAGCCCGCCGACCCTGTCGGAACGGGAAAAAGGTTTCATAAGGTAATAATCTCCAGTTCGCTGTCAACGAATTCGGCCAATCCAAGATCATCGATCATATTCAGCAGCTTGTCGGCCTTGGCGTTGATATGCCTCCGGTCGGTGCCCACTAGAGCGAATCCGACCTCCGCCCTGTCGTAGATGTCATTGGCGCCCACCTCGGCGACCGACGCATTGAAACGGTTGCGAATGCGGCCGATGATGGCCCTGACAACGCTGCGTTTGACTTTCAGGGACCGGCAGTCATGAATACGAAATTTTATGACGCCAATGCCGATCACCATCAGTCGAGTTCCGGCCTGATTTCCTCGGTGAAGTAGCACTCGATGGTGTCGCCGAGCTTGATGTCGTTAAAGTTTTCAATACCGATGCCGCACTCATAGCCGCTTTGGACTTCCTTGACGTCGTCCTTGAAGCGTCTCAGGGAACCGATCTTGCCGTCATATATCACCACGCCTTCCCTAACCAGGCGCACTTTCTGTCCGCGCTCAAATTTGCCGTCGGTGACATAGCAACCGGCAATGGCGCCCACCTTCGGAATGTGAAAAATGTCGCGAACCTCGGCCCACCCCAGTGTCCGGTCTTCGAAAATCGACGACATCATTCCCAGGATGGCGTTCTGGATCTCCTTGATGACATCGTAAATGACATTGTGGTAACGGATATCCACATGCTCTTCTTCGGCCAGATCCTGAATCTTTGCCGTGGGTCTGATGTTGAAACCCACGATGATCGAGTCGGATACGGTTGCCAGGGAGATGTCCGATTCGGTGATGGCTCCAGTGGCCGCGTGCACGATGTTGATTTTGACCTCTTCATTGCTCAGCTTGGACAAGGAGTCCCGCAGGGCTTCAATCGAACCGTGAACGTCGGCCTTTAGAATTATGTTGAGGTCCTTGACCTCACCTTCCTGCAGCTTTTCAAAGAGTCCCTCCAGACTCAGGCGGCCGGTTTTGGCAAGGTCCAGGGAGCGCTGCTTCTGCATGCGGTGAAGGCTGACCTGCTTGGCGTCTTTCTCGTCGGCAAGCGAGATCATTTCGTCTCCCGCCTGGGGCACCCCGGAAAGACCGATAATTTCCACCGGAATGGATGGCCCGGCCGATTTAACCTGGAGGCCCCTGTCATTCAGCAACGCACGGACTTTGCCGTGGTGGATGCCGCATACAACCGGGTCGCCGGCATGCAGCGTGCCCTCTTGAACGAGTACCGTCGCCACCGGCCCGCGTCCGGCATCCAACTTGGCTTCAACCACATGGCCCCGGGCCAGCTTGTCGGGATTGGCCTTCAGTTCGAGCATTTCCGCCTGCAGCAGAACCATTTCAAGCAGGGTGTCAATACCGGTGTTTTGTTTGGCGGAAACGGTGACGAAAATGGTGTCACCCCCCCAGTCTTCGGGGACCAGCCCGTTTTCAGCCAATTCACGTTGCACGCGCTCCGGTTCCGCGTTGGCTTTGTCGATTTTGTTCACCGCGACAATAATGGGCACCCCGGCGGCCTTGGAGTGGTTGATCGCTTCCACGGTTTGTGGCATGACGCCGTCGTCGGCGGCCACAACGAGAATAACGATATCGGTTACCCGTGCTCCCCTGGAACGCATGGCTGAAAAGGCTTCATGGCCGGGGGTGTCGAGAAATACGATGTGCCCCTTCGATGTTGAAACGTTGTATGCGCCGATGTGCTGGGTAATTCCGCCGGCCTCCAGTTCGGTCACCCGGGTTTTGCGGATGACATCGAGAAGGGACGTTTTGCCGTGGTCGACATGCCCCATGATGGTGACAACTGGCGGCCGTTCAGCGAGATTTTCAGGATCATCGGTTTCGGTCTTGAGAATAATCTCCTCTTCGAACGAGGCTTTTTCCAGTTCATAACCGAATTCTGCGGATACGAGCACGGCCGTGTCGAAGTCGATGGTCTGGTTAACGGTGGCCATGACGCCCAGGGACATGAGCTTGGCGATCATTTCGTTGGCCTTGATGCCCATGCGTTTGGCCAGTTCCGCCAGAACGATGGTATCGTCGATTTTAATTCTTCGTTTAATGGCCTTGGGGGTCGTGATCTGTGTCTGGAGGCCCTTTTCCAGTTTTGTCTTGCCGCCCTTGCGGCCTTTGCGCCCCCGCTTGCCGCGGCTCGAGTAAAGGTCTTTGCCCTCGACGACCTCCTTCTTCATGAAAGAGATTTTCTTTTTGAAAAATTTCTTGTCACCGTCGGCCGCGGTCGCGGCCGCAACGGCAGCCTTGCGGCCCTTCTTTTTCTTGGCCCTGGTCGGGGTTTCCCTGTTATCCGGCCTTTGAGGGGGCGGGGGCGTTCCGTCCGGAACTGCGGAGGCTTTTTCCGGGGGAGGCGGTACCGGTTTTGTGGGCAGCTTGATGATTTTTGCCGGCGTTTCTTTTTTGCGCAGCTTGGCCGCCTTTTTCTTCGGTTCCTTCGGTTGGGAAGGCGTTTCGACGGCGGGTTCGTCCCCCGGTGCCGTGGGCGCTTCCTCCGATGGTTCCTCGGGCGCTTCCGCCTGGACCTCTTTTTTCGTTTCTTGTTCAGCTTCGGGAGCGGCCGCCTCTTCTTCCGGTTTTTCGGGCGCAGCGGCGGTTTCGTCTGTCGCAGCGGCCGCTTCGGTCGCTTCGGTTTCCATGGCCGCTTCCTGGACTTCCCCTTCAGCGGCGGTATCTTCGGCTACAGGTTCCGCTTTTTCGGGAGATTCGGCCTCGGCTTCCTTTGGGGGCTCCGGTTCGGCAGCAGACGGTTCCTCGACCACCTTCTTGACTTTGCGCCTGCGGATCACCGAGGGCCGAATACGCTTTTCCACAAGTTCAGGCTGCTTTTTTCCGTGGATTTTGGCCTTGATGCCCTCCACTTCGGATTCCTCAAAAGAGCTCATGTGGCTTTTGGCGGGAATGCCCAACTCCTCCAGTTTTTCGAGAAGCTGTTTGTTGGTCATGTTCAGGTCCCGGGCAAGTTCATATATTCTGATCTTTCCCATCCATCCCCCTTAAAACGGTATAGAAAGTAGCTTTGAGTTAGTCATCCTTGGTTTCGGAATTCTCTTCCGCCAGTTCATCTTCGGATTCATGGATTCCGGTCACCGGTTCATCCGATCGCATGTCATCGGGGTCCGATGATTCATTCGAGTCCGGCCCATCCGCTTGCGCGTCCACCGGCTCGGCTTCATCCGCCGCCGCGGCACTCTCCAGGTGTAGGGTGGCGGCCTCGATCAGCTGCAGCGCCTTTTCGTTGCCGATGCCGCGAATGGTGGCGAGATCTTCAACACTGGCGCGGCTGAGTTCCTCCGCCGAGAAAAAGCCTTTTTCATATAGCGCGTCCGCCATGCTGATCCCGACGCCGGGAAGTTCGATCAGGGAGTCATAACCACTTTTCATGGCTTCGCTGTAGCGGGATTCACTGTTGACGTCGAGATGCCAGCCGGTCAATTTAGAAGCCAGCCTGACGTTTTGCCCCCGCTTTCCAATGGCGACGGAAAGAAATTCATCCGGTACGATAACCTCCATGGAGCGGTTTTCTTCGTCGATGATAACTCTCGAAATCTCGGCGGGTGCCAGCGCGTTGCACACAAACCTGGCCGCGTCCGCGTGCCATGGTATGATATCGATTTTTTCACCGCGCAGCTCCTGAACGACGTTTTGAACCCGGCTCCCTTTCATGCCCACACAGGCACCTACCGGGTCGATGTCGGAATCGTTGGACGATACGGCAAATTTTGCCCTGCTACCGGGTTCCCGGGCAGCCCCCATGATATCGACAATGCCTTCACTTATTTCCGGAACCTCCGTTTTGAACAAGTGCACAAGGAAATCCGGATGTGTGCGTGAAAGCAGTATCTGCGGCCCCCTCGTTTCGAGGAGGACATCCAGGATCAGCGCCCGGATGCGGTCGCCGCGACGGTAGGACTCCCTGGGGACCTGCTCTCTGACGGGAACGATGCCTTCGGTATGGCCGAGGTTGACGATAATGTCGCCCCGTTCGATCCGCTGGACGATGCCGTTGATGATTTCACCCTTGCGGTCGATAAAATTGGCATATACGGCATCCCTTTCGGCATCCTTCATTTTCTGGATGATGACCTGCTTCGCCGATTGCGCGGCTATCCGACCAAACGTCATGGCATCCATTTTCGTGCCCAAACTGTCGCCGATTTCACATTCCGGATCCAGCTCGCGACCCTCTTCCAGATTTATTTCAAGGTCGGGCTCGACAACCTCGGCAACGACCTCCTTGAACTGGAAGACTTCGATCTCTCCGGTTTCTTCAACATATTGAGCCTCGATGTCAACCTTGCTGCCGTACTTTTTCCTGGCAGCGGATCGTAATGCTTCTTCCAGTGCTTTGATAAGAATGCCACGATCAATGCCTTTGTCACGGCTGATCTGTTCAACAACGCGTTTTATGTCTGTAATCAACATCAGCTTTCTCCATTGTAATTGATAAGCCGCGCTCTGCTAATCGTATCGAATTGAATAGCGACGGTTTTACCATTGGTCATGATCTTGATCATGTCGTTTTCGACGCCTGCAAGGGTGCCTTTGAAATTTTTCCGGCCGTCAATGGGCTGCAATGTCTGAATTTTGGCGGCCTGGCCCTCGAAGCGTTGAAAGTCTTCCAGTTTCCCAACGGGGCGATCGTTCCCCGGAGAAGAGACTTCCAGATTGTAAGGATCATCGCTTTCAAGGCTGACATCCAGAATATCGCTGAGCTGGCGGCTTATATCGACACAGTCATCCAGGGTTACGCCACCCGGTTTGTCAATATACAGGCGCAGGATCCTTCCTGCCGGTTCCGCCTGGTATTCTGCGAAAACAAGCTCCATCCCTTCCGCGTGGCACAACGGTTCCGCCAGGGCTCTGGCTTTTGCCAGAAAGCGTTCCGTTTTCGCCGCGGGGAAGGGGACCGTTTTGCGGTCCTGTTTTTTCCTTCTTTTTTTCACTCGTTTACTGCAACTATCGCCAAGAGATTTCTTTTAAAAAAATAAAAAAACGGGCGAAAGCCCGTTTCTCTCATCTATGGCAACTCTTTAATGTAGACAGCAGATCTTCGTCAGTTCATGCAAACAACCATACGATAAAAAATTCAACGGCGCCCATAGATAAAAGCGCTTTCCCACCTGCCTTTCGATTCCCTGAAAGACGGGCTTTGGTGGAGCGGGCAACGAGATTCGAACTCGCGACACCAAGCTTGGGAAGCTTGTACTCTACCAACTGAGCTATGCCCGCTTGCCAGAAAGAGATATTTAAAACATAAATGGCGAACTGTCAACAGGTTTTCACTATTCTCGCGATAAATGATGAAAACGGGTTCGCATCAGTCGAGAAGCCGGCGGATGGAGGAGAGTTCCCGCAGAATGTCGTCAAAGGTCGGGGCCTGGGGGTGTTGCCGTGCGCGCCGGTTTTTCAAATAGTTTTTTGCCCCGGGAATGGTGTATTTTTTTTCGTACAGAAGGTGTTTGATTTCAAGGATGAGCTCGACGTCTTTTTTCCTGTAAAGGCGTTGCCCCGCAGAGGTTCGCTTGGGTTTGATGCGATGAAACTCGGATTCCCAGAACCTGAGCACGTGCGTCGGCAGCTCTAAGAGTGCCGCGACCTCTCCAATTTTGAAATAAAATTTGTCTGGAATGACGATGGGTGCGTTTTTCATTTTACCGCGCCTTCACACAGAAAGATCTTTGGATCTATCAACCCCAAAAAGGTATGGCACACCCCCCGACAAAGGGCAATCCTTACCAGCCCCGAAGCTCGAAGAAGTTAGGCCCTTCTATTCTCTGGACTGCAAGCAGTTGATTATATACGTATAATAATCCCCAAGTCAACAAGAGTCGCGCAACGGCGTATGATAATAATTGGGTAACCATTATTATTCGGGGAGCCCGGCGTCGAATTTTTGAATAACCT
>Ga0316576_10000295_pt1 | contig 21970 bp, 20 predicted proteins | sample S0NA_FD_203075 | JGI IMG/M metagenome (GOLD analysis project Ga0316576, IMG submission 203075) | Rhizosphere microbial communities from salt marsh grasses in Alabama, United States - S0-2_050615r3r5 | ecosystem: Host-associated > Plants > Roots > Rhizosphere | place: USA: Alabama | collected...
TACACCCGCCGTCTTGGCGATGCCGTGGCCGAAGAGCTCGCTTCGGCTACCGGCGTCGAGGTGCCGGTTGCAGTCGGAATGCGGTATGGCGAGCCCTCAATCGCCGGAGCTCTGCGCCGGCTGGCCGGACTCGGTTGCACGCGTATGCTCGTGCTTCCCCTGTATCCGCAGTACAGCGCCACAACCACCGGCTCGGTGTTCGACGCGGTGTGTGGCGAGCTTCGCAACTGGCGGAGGACGCCCGAGCTTCGCACGATCCGCAGCTACCACGCTCACCCGGCCTACCTCGGCGCCGTCGCCGACAGCGTCCGCGCCTTCTGGTCCGAACGCGGACCCGGCAACCGATTACTCATGTCGTTCCACGGGCTGCCCGTGCGGCACGTCAGGCTCGGCGACCCCTACGCCGAGGAGTGCGCGGCCACCGCTCGCGCGATCGCCGCGCGCCTCGACCTGGCTCCCGGACGTTGGCACGTGGCCTATCAATCCCGCTTCGGCCGCGAGCCCTGGCTGCGCCCGTACCTGGACCAACGCCTCGTGCGTTGGGCGAAACGGGGCATCGCCGAAACCGACGTGGTTTTCCCAGGTTTTGCGACCGACTGCCTCGAGACCCTCGAAGAGGTGGCGATCACGGACCGCGCCCTGTTTATGGCGGCCGGCGGTCGCACCCTGAGGATCATCCCGGCCCTCAACGACAGTCCCGGACACGCCGCCGCGATTGCCCAGATCGTGCTCAACCACGCCGTCGGGTGGCTACCCTGACGACCGGTCAGAACACCATCAACAGGTAGGCGATGGCCACCAGCGAGGCGGTGGAAAGGGACAGCAGAAAGACGATGAGACCATAGCCGAGGTCGGTTCCGAAGGCCCACTTGACGCCGAGAGCGCCGCACAGAAAAGGCAACGCAGTCATCATGGCGCCGAGCACGAGCTGGGGCAGGAAGAAGCCGAACATGGCGATCATGAACGTCAACACCACGACCACGATGCCGCCCAATGCCACTGCGATCACCGCACTTCCAAACCCGCCTTCGAGACCGAGTAACCTAGCGAAAACGAGCACGAACACCGCCTGGCAAAAGAGCAGCAACAGGACCGAAAAGACGATCCTACCCGACAACGCACGCCAGATGACAGCGGCCGGATCGGCGGCGTCGGCGGCCGCCGCCGCAAGCAGGATCAGCACCACAAGCGGCAGGCAACGTGCCACGAGACCGCGCGTGTTCATCGTCGCGTCACCATTTCATCGACGACGTCGAGAACCGCGGCCGGCGCCCCGATCACCGCCTCCACCGCTGGTCCTCCATCCACGGTTCGAGTCGGGATCAGATAGAGGTGAGGCCCTCCCTCCCCGACCAGCTGCAATACCGGCACCTCGACGGTGCCACCACCGACGGAGGCGGAACAGGTCCTGACCGACTCGAACGGGACTTCGAGCACATTGAGCACGCGTTCAGCCAACGCGTGCAGCTCACCGTCCTCAACGATGTCGGAGTCCGCGTACAGAACCAGAATGATCTGGTCGGGCCGGTTGAGCACGACGAGCCGCCGGCCCACGAAATGAGCGGCGAAAGCCGGTCCGAAACCGACAGGAAGGGGACGACCGGTCACGTCACGGTAGGCCTTCTTGACCGCCCCAGGCGCGTCGGTCCCCCCGATGATCAGCAACCCGAACATCCACACCACCCCGATGTAAATCACGAACGAGATGATGATCGCCGGCACCTTGTTGGCATCGACCCAGTCCCGCAAAGGTGTCAGGAAGGCGGTCGACCGCGGCGGCGACGAGCGCCGTCGGACCGCCCCACCCCGTCGTGTCGAGTTGGAACGCGCCGCGCTCGACGTGGTGGCCGCGGTCGAAACCGGACGGTCGGACATGGCCACGGTCGAGCTTCCGGCCGCATTTGCGACGCCACCTTCGACCGGCTCCATCGGCACGTCGTCAAACACCGCACCGCACTTGGCACAGTCCCATGCATGGCCGAGGCGGGGCGCGCCACAGACGGGGCAGGTTGGAATCTCAGTCGGCTGCTCTCGTCCCATACGTTGACTCCGATACGTTCGTGCGCGGCTCAACAGAGTATACCCATCTCATGGTCCGGGAATACGACACGGTGGCAGAAACGATATCTGAACAAGATGAGAATCCTGATCTCCGGCTCCAGCGGGTTCGTGGGACGCGCTCTGGTCGATCACCTCAAGCGTCAGGGTGACGATGTCACCAGTCTGGTCCGGCGCGAGCCGCGGGGGTCGGGCCGCGAGATCCGGTGGAACCCGGCCGCAGGAAAGCTCGACCCTGCTGCGGTGTCGGGGAACGACGTGGTCATCAACCTCAATGGCCACAGCATCGCAGGTCGGTGGACAGACAAGACCAAGGCCGAGCTTCGGTCGAGCCGCCTTGATGCCACTCAGACCCTGGCCCGCGCGATAGGCCACGCGGAAACGCCGCCACCCTTGTTCATCAGCTCGTCCGCCAGCGGATTCTACGGAGACCGTGGCGACCGGATCGTAGACGAGTCGTCGCAGCCCGGTCACGGATTCCTGGCTGAGCTCGCGCGCGACTGGGAGAACGCCGCCCTCCAGGCGAACTCCGGCCACACGCGGGTCGTGACGCTGCGACTCGGAATGGTCCTTGGCGACGGCGGCGCGCTGCGGAGAATGCTGACCCCATTCAAGCTCGGCGTCGGCGGCCCCGTCGGGACCGGCGACCAGTGGTGGCCGTGGGTGGCCATGTCCGACGTGGTCGGAGCTGTCGACCACATCATCGGCCACCACGACATCGACGGTCCGGTCAACGTCGTCGCGCCGGGCGCTGCCACCAGCCGCCAGTTCGCCCGAGCGCTCGGCCGACGGATCGGTCGCCCCGCCATCCTGCCTGCACCGGCCTTTGCCCTTCGCCTCGCCTTCGGCGAAATGGCCGACCAGCTCCTCCTCGCATCGACCAAGGTCGCACCGAGAGTCCTCCTCGAGACCGGCTACGCGTTTCGGTCACCGACCCTGGAAACGGCCTTCCGTTCGATTTTGGGATAGCGGTCCACAGACGAGCAGGATCGTTGTTCTCGACCGACGAACCTCTCGAACCCATATTGTTGGGTAGAGACGGTGGCGTGGTCTGTCTTCACATCCATCGTCGGTAGGTCGAGATGAAGCTTCTGCTCGACGACCAGGAAGCGTCGCTTCTGCTCCGGGTAGTCCGAAACCGCCTCAAGGAGCTCCGCGTCGAGGTCCGGCACAGCCGGGATTCTGAGGCCCGGCGGTACCTGCTCCACAAGGAACGCCTCCTCAACCGCATCCTCGCCAAGTTCCCGGAAATCGACGAGCACGCCCGCATGGCCGGGTACGAGGTCGAGGTCGGAGCTGTCGCACACTAGCCCATTCCCGTCCAGAAACGGCGTCTTTCGGCAATCTCGGCGTCAACCTGCGGGTTTCCTTGGTGCGGCGTACCAACGCACGCCTCCGCGCAAACCCTTGGTTTCCGAAATCTTGCTCGAAAACCGCTCGTTTCTGGATCGCAACGACGCTGTTCTCACCAGAGTTTCTGGATGGGAACCAGGAGCTTGAAGCGTGAAGGTGGCGGATGGATTTTGGAGAGCCGTGATGTGCCATTTGAGGCGCGATCTCGGAGCAGTACTCAGAGTACGGGCCGAAAATGCAACGAAAAAGGGCCTTCACGGAACCCGAAAGACGCCGCTGATCTTTGCGCTACAAGCTCCTAGCCCGAGCTCATCAGCCGTTTCCACCAGTGTGTCGCGAGCGGGCCTTTGTCCAGCCAATCGCTATGCTGGTGTGCTCGGTGAGCGCGACCGTCAGCGCGCCGAAACCGCCTCGACCCGGTTCCCCTGCACCCTGGCAACGAGCAGGATGCAGGCGTTCCAGACATTCCACCAGCCAACCGTGAGCCAGCTCGGGATGAAGACCACCGCCATGTAGTTGACGATGCCGACCAGGAGCATGATGCTCACGACGTTCTTGCCCTTGAGGCTGGGAAGCTGGACTCGCGACACCATGAGAAGCGACATGAGGAGCACGACCGCAACAACGGCCTCCACCGGCATCCGGTCGCGCATCAGCACCGACGCCATCAGATAGGATGCGGCAATCGGAATGGGAGCTCCGGTGGTGCGCAGCTCCTTGACGTGAGCATCGCTGGTGAGCACGAATCGAGTCAGCCGCGTGACCCCCGCGAGCAGGTAGACGAGGGTCACGACCAGACCCCAGAAACCGAGCGGACGCAACACGCAGAGGTAGACCAGAAAGGCCGGCGCGACCCCGAACGAAATGGCGTCTGAAAAGCTGTCCATCTCCTGGCCGAACTCGCTGGTCGCGCCGAGCAACCGAGCAATGGTGCCATCGAGGACATCGCACAGGATCGCGATCACAAGGAGGTAGACGCTGAGCTCGAAACGTCCGTCGGCTGCCGCCACCATGGCCATGAAACCGGCTGCGATGTTGGCCGAGGTGACCGCGCTCGGCGCCAGCACTCGGTAGCGTCTCCGGTTCATGGACCTCCCCCCTACCACGCTCTGGGAAGGATAGCAAAGGCGGAGATCCGAGGCAGGGACACGGCGGAGCCATTGCCGCCCCACCGCGGGAATCAATCAAGCCTCCGGTTCCGGCTCCGGTACCGGCTCCAGTTCAGGCTCCGGCTCCAGCTCCGGTTCCGGGATCAGAAGAGGGACTGCGAACGCGGCAGGACTGATGTGCGAGAATGGCGGGCACCCGACACGAGAGGAGGCGACCATGCGCGAGCTGCTGAGCAAGGAGAACCTCGACTATCAGGACCGCGCCCGCGAGGTGGCGGAGAAACACGTCCGGCCGGTGGCCGCGGAGCTCGACCGCACCGGCGAGTACGGTTGGGACATCGTCAAGGCCCTCAAGGCGTACGACCTGGCCGGCGTCTGGATCCCGAGGGAGTATGGCGGCCAGGACTCGGGCGTCCTCAACCTCTGCCTCATCATCGAGCAGCTTTCGCGCGCCTGCGGCGGTGTCGGTGTCGCGTACGCCGTCAATGCCCTCGGCTCCTTCCCCATCATTCTCGGTGGCACCGAGGAGCAGAAGCGGCGCTACCTGCCGCCGATCGCGGCGGGCGACAGCCTGATCGCCTTCGGCCTGTCGGAGAAGGCATCCGGCTCCGACGCAGGCAGCCTCAGGACGACAGCCACCAGAGACGGCGACTCGTACGTGATCAACGGCCACAAGAAGTGGAACACCAACGGTGGCGTCGCCTCAACCTTCACGGTCTATGCCCTCACCGATCCCGAGCGCGGGATGCGTGGGATCTCGCCCTTCATCGTCGAACGCGACACGCCCGGATTCACCGTCGGCAAACGCGAGGACACCCTGGGGATTCGCACCGTTCCGGTCAATGAGCTCGACTTTGTCGACTGCCGCGTGCCGGCATCGCAGCTCCTCGGCGGAAAGGAGAACGTCGGCTTCAAGAACGCCATGATGACCCTCGACCGGGCTCGACCCGGCGTCGCCTCTCAGGCCCTCGGCCTCGCCCAGGGCGCCTTCGAGTGGGCACTAAGGTACACCTCGGAGCGGCGCCAGTTCGGGCAGACAGTGATGTCCCACCAGGCGATTCAGTTCATGCTCGCCGACATGGCAACCCAGATCGAGGCGGCCCGTCAGCTGGTCTACGCGTCGGCCCGGGTCATCGACTCAGGCGCCACCAACATCAACAAGATCGCCGCCATGGGTAAGGTCTTCGCCACCGACACCGCGATGAGGGTCACCACCGACGCGGTGCAGCTCTTCGGTGGCTACGGCTACTGCCGCGACTATCCCATCGAGAAGTACATGCGCGATGCCAAGATCACCCAGATCTACGAAGGCACCAACCAGGTTCAACGGCTGGTGATCGGCCGCGCCTTGACCCGAGAGCTCAAGGAGCTCACCGCCGACCTCGAGGTCAAGGTCGAACACTTCCCGGAGGACTAGCCCGTTCCCGTCTAGAAACCGCGTTATTCGGCAATCTTGGCGTCAATCTTCGGATTTTCTTGTGCGGCGTACGCTAGTACGCCTCTGCGTAAATCCTTGATTTCCTATACCTTGCTCGAAAACCGCTCGTTTCTAGATCGGGAACGACGCTGTTCCCGCCAGAGTTTCTGGATGGAGACTGGCTGACCTCACGATCATCTACCGCCATGGTTCGCTTGCACTTCGAGGATCCCTGCCGTAGAGTCGAGTCCTGCGGCGCCGATTCCTGCGGAACGGCGACCGGCATCGTGAATCAGACCGAGCAACGACGGACGGCGGACTTGATCCATGGGACAGGTACCACAGACCGAAGGCATTCCTCTCCTGCTGGTCGGCAACGGTCGACTGGCCCGCCACTTGAGCCGATATCTCGAGCTCGAGGGCATCCCCTTCGCGACGTGGTCTCGTTCGAGCGCGATCCCCTTCGCCCCCGTACGTGACCGCGCCGAGCGCATCGCGCTGCTCATCTCCGACGACGCCATCGAGGCCTTTCTCGACCGCCATCGCGACGACGACCGCCGTATCTGGTTCCATTGCTCCGGCAGCCTGTCGTCGCCGACGGCCGACGGCGCCCACCCCCTCATGACCTTCGGACCCGAGCCCTACGACCTGGCGACCTACCGCCGGGTCGCCTTCGTCTGCGAACGCGACCGGCGGTCGTTGTCGGAGCTCCTCCCGGGCCTCTCCAATCCGAGCTTCGCCATCGAGCCGGCCGACAAGCCCCTCTACCATGCTCTCTGCGTCCTTGCCGGCAACGGCACGACCCTGTTGTGGCAGAGAACCTTCTCGGGTCTCGAGGCGCTCGGGCTGCCTCGAGCAGCCCTGCTTCCGTATCTCGAACAAGTGGCGCTCAACCTGGCCACCTCGAGCGACCCGCTCACCGGGCCCCTCGTCCGTGGCGACGAGGGCACCATCCGCCGCAACCTCGACGCTCTCGCCGACGATCCGTACCGCGTCGTCTACCGCGCCCTCGCGGGCGCCCGCATGGAGGGGCCATGAACACCCCCGCCGATATTCTCACTGCAGCCGCCGCCGGCCGCGCCATCACCATGGTGACCTGTTACGACACCTGGAGCGCCCGGATCATCGCCGCCACCGGTATCGACCTGATCCTCGTGGGCGACAGCGCCGCCATGGTCATGCACGGCCACGACACAACGATTCCCGCCGACCTCGACATGATGTGCCTCCACACCCGCGCGGTGCGCCGCGGCGCACCGGAATCGCGGATCATCGCCGACATGCCCTTTCTCGCCCACCGCAAGGGTCTCGCCGAGACCATGACCGCGGTCGAGCGGTTGATCCGGGCCGGGGCGCAGGCGGTCAAGATCGAGGGCGCCGACGGCAATCTCGAGGCCATCCGCCACATCGTCGACTCGGGGGTCGAGGTCATGGGCCACCTCGGGCTGACGCCGCAATCAGTCCACAAGCTCGGCGGCTTCAAGGTGCAGGCACGGGGCGAGGGCGCCGCCGCGAAGCTCCGGCGGGATGCCGTCGCGTTGCAGGAGGCCGGCTGCTTCGCGCTGGTCCTCGAGTGCGTACCGTCGGCCCTCGCCGCCGAGGTCACCGAGGAGCTCGAGATCCCGACCATCGGCATCGGCGCCGGACCCCATACCTCGGGCCAGGTGCTCGTGCTGCAGGACCTGCTCGGGATGGACCCCGGCTTCCACCCCCGCTTCGTCCGCACCTACCTCGACGGATTCACCCTCATCCGAGACGCCCTCGATGCCTACGACCGCGACGTCAAGGCGGGCGCCTTCCCGAACCACGAGGAGAGCTTCTCATGAGGCTGGTCAGTGACCTTGGTGAGTGGCGCCGCGTGCGGACCGGCCTGGTCGGCACCGTCGGCGTCGTGCCGACCATGGGCGCCCTCCACGACGGCCACCTGTCGCTCGTCGAGCGCAGCTGCCGCGAGACCGACCACACCGTGGTCACAGTCTTCGTCAACGCGACTCAGTTCAACGAGAGCCGCGACCTCGACGCCTATCCGAGAGACCTCGAGGGCGACTGCCAGGCCGCCGCCGGGGCGGGCGCCGACCTGGTGCTGGCGCCCGACCACGGCGCCCTCTATCCCGACGACTTCCGGTTCCGGGTCACCGAGAACGAGCTCAGTCGGGTCATGGAAGGCGCCCACCGGCCCGGCCACTTCGACGGCATGCTCACGGTCGTCCTCAAGCTGCTCAACCTGGTGCGGCCCCAGCGCGCCTACTTCGGCGAGAAGGACTTCCAGCAGCTCGAGCTGGTCCGCGGCATGGTCGAGGCCTTCCTGCTGCCGGTGGATATCATTTCCTGCTCCACCGTCCGCTCGCCGGACGGCCTCGCCCTGAGCTCGCGCAACGCCCGTCTGTCACCACCGGCCCGGAAGCTCGCTGCGAGCTTCCCGCGTCTTCTCGCCTCGTCCGACGACGCCGCGAGCGCGCGCCAACGGCTCGAGGCCAGGGGATTCACGGTCGACTACGTGGAGGACCGCCGCGGCCGCCGCTTCGGTGCGGTTCACCTGGACGGCGTCCGGCTCATCGACAACGTGCCCCTGGGAGACTGAATGCAGATCACGGTCCTCAAGTCCAAGATCCACCGCGCCACGGTGACCGACGCCAACCTCGCGTACGAGGGCTCGATCACGATCGACCGTGAGCTGTGCCGGGTCGCCGGCATCCACGAGTTCGAACGGGTCGAGGTCTACAGCTGCACTACCGGTGCCCGCTTCGCGACCTACGTCATCTTCGGAGGCAGCGGTGAGATCTGTGTCAACGGTGCCGCCGCCCGTCTCGTTGAGCCGGGCGACGTGGTCATCGTCGCCTGCTACGGTCTCATCGAAGACAGCGACGGCCCCGCCCATCGACCCGCGATCATTTTGGTCGACGACGAGAACGGGGTCGCTCGGGTTCAGTGACGACCGGAAATCGTCACGATTCCTGGTATCCTGCGAATCATGAACGCAACGACCCGCAACCGTCTGATTCTCGGTGCGGCCGTCGCCGCCGGTGCCGCCGTCATCGTCTACAACATGTTCTTCAGCCTGACGCCGCCCCGCCACGCAGACCACGACCATGCCATCGCCAGGCTCAATGCGGGCGGCTTCCTGTGGATCGAGGCCGCCGACGGTGAGCGACGGAACCTGGTCGGCGTGCCGGGCAAGGTACTGGTGCTGCACTGGTTCGACCCGCTGCGCCCCGATCTCGGCGAGCAGCAGGAGGCAGCCGACTTCGCCGCCCGGATGATGGACGATCCCGAGGTCGAAATGCTTCTCATCGCCCAGGCGCCGTCGTGGAATGTGGTTCGAGAGGCGGCCCGGGCGGCCGCTCTTTCTGACGATCTGCTCTACCTCGACGAGAACGCGAAGACCGGCGACCTGTGCGGGGTGCGCCGCCTGCCCGAGACTCTCGTCTTCGACCCCGATGGTCTACTCGCCTACCAGGCGCGCGGTCCGGTGAGCTGGGCCGGCTCGAAAATCAGAGCCGAAATCGAGCGCGCGAAGCAGGGCGTCGAGGAGATCCACTAAGATTCTGAGGGCCTGGCGCCGTGACGCCAAGCCCTCAGAATCTCTCTTGAGGAGAGCAGGGCCATCGCAACACGATCACAATCCGACTGCAAACCCGACGAGGACTACAGGCTCCGGCGACGGTTCGAGGCATCATCTTGATTCCGCAGCGGTTGATTGACCGGGTGGAGACGCCGGACGGGCAGGAGCTCGTGCTGTACGAGCGCGATGGGGTGTTCACGATCCGGGTCGGCGGCTGGGAGCTCATGTCGAGCCGTGCCCACGGCTCGGAGGAGACCCTCGCCACCTCCATCCTTGCGGATGTCCCCAGCCGACACCCCACGGTCCTGGTGGGAGGGCTCGGCATGGGCTACACCCTGCGCGCCGTACTCGACACGATCTCAACAACAGGTCGTGTCGTGGTCGCCGAGCTCTTGCCTGCAATCGTCAGCTGGAACCGTAACCACCTCGGCCACCTCGCCCGCCACCCCCTCGACGACCCCCGGGTCGTCCTGGTCGAGAACGATGTCGGTGCCGTCATCGCGGCTCGACCACGGACCTTCGACGCCATTCTCCTCGACGTGGACAATGGCCCGTCGGCGCTTGCCGATCGCCGCAATGCCGGCCTCTACACGGTCGCCGGACTGACCGCAGCCCGGCGAGCGCTCCGCCCGCACGGTCTTCTCGGCGTGTGGTCCGCCGAGCCCGACGCGCCCTTCGAGCGGGCCCTGCGCCGGGCCGGGTTTCGGACGCATGTGGAGCCCGTCCACGCTCGAAGCGGTTCCAAGGGCCCGAGACACACGATCTTCGTGGCCCGACCGAGCCAGCGCCGCGGCCTGACGCGTCGTTGACGATCACCGGAGCAACCGGACACGGTCCAGGAATCGGTCAGCCGAGAACCCCCGATGACGCCCCCGCCCACCGCAGCCGTGGAGGAGAATGCTTGTGAATAGTCCGGGCTAAATCCCATCCAGAAACTCTGGTGGGAACAGCGTCGTTCCCGATCCAGAAACGAGCGGTTTTCGAACAAGGTCCAGGAAATCATCGATTTGCGCGGAGGCGTAGTGACGTACGCCGCACAAGAAAATCGGACAAATTGACGCCAAAATTGCCGAAAAGCGCCGTTTCTGGACGGGAACGGTCTAGGAGCTTGTAGCGCAAAGATCAGCGGTGTCTTTCGGGTTCCGTGAAGGCCCTTTTTTCGTTGCATTTTCGGCCCGTACTCCGAGTACTGCTCCGAAATCGCGCCTCAAATGGCACTTCACGGCTCTCCGAAATCCATCCGCCACCTTCACGCTACAAGCTCCTAGAGGTGCCCGGCGACAATCCGGACGCCGATCACGATCAGCAGCAGCCCACCCACGATCTCGACGCGGGACCCGAAGGCGATCCCGACACGGCCGCCGATGGCGATCCCCAGTAGGGACAGGGCGGCGGTCACGACCCCGATGACGAGGCTCGGTTGCCAGATGTCGATGCCGACCATGGCTAGGCTCACACCGACCGCCAGAGCATCGATGCTGGTCGCGACGCTCAGCGCGACCAGGGTCCACCCACGCGACGGATCCGCCGATCGAGAGCGCTCGTCGGTCTGACCGAGGCCCGACACGATCATGCGCCCGCCGACGAACGCGAGAAGGCCAAATGCGATCCAGTAGTCGAAGCCGCCGACAAGGTGGGCGGTCTGCGAGCCGCCGTACCAACCGATAACCGGCATCATGAACTGGAAGAGACCGAGGTGGAAAGCGAGCCGGATCGCCGGACGCGGACGTCGGAGAAGACCGCCGGCGCCACCGGCCACGGAGACTGCGAAGGCGTCCATGGCGAGCCCGACCGCGATGACGAGCATCTCGAGAATCGTCACCGAGGTCCCATGAGTCGGGCCAGTCGCTCGGCGAGGTCGGCGAGTAGGAAGGGCTTTTCGAGAAACTCGGTGGCGCCAGCTCGAACGAGCTCGCGAATCGAGTCGTCGGCGGTGTAGCCCGAGATCAAGAGCACCCGGGCGTCGGCGTTGATGTCACGGACCTCGGCCAACGCCTGCTGCCCGTTCACATCGGGTAACACGAGGTCCAGGACCACGAGATCAATGTCCTGCCAGCGTTGTCGGTAGTCCGCCACCGCCGGCGCGGCCCGTTCGTAGGCCTCGACGGTGAAGCCGAGGGCGTCGAGGAGGTCGCAAAGGGCCGTCCGGACGCCCTCGTCGTCGTCGATGACCATCGCCCGACCGACACCAGGTGCGAGAATGTCGGTCAACGTGTCCGCCCTGCGATCGGCCACGCGGTCTGAGAGTGGCAACCGGATTGCGACCTCGGTCCCCTCGCCTGGCCGGCTCTCGATCTCGATCTGGCCTCCGTGGCTGGCCACCGTACCGTAGGCCGCCGCGAGCCCCATCCCGGTCCCTTTGCCCGGCGCCTTCGTGGTGAAGAAGGGCTCGAAGGCCCGCTGGCGAACGGCTGCCTCCATTCCGGAACCGTTGTCCACAACCGACAGTTCGAGCCAGCACCGTCGGCTTCGAGCGTTGGCCGTGTCGTGGACGATCTTGGTCCTGAACACGATCTCGCCCCCCCCGGGCAGGGCGTCCCGCGCATTGAGCGCAAGGTTGAGAACAACGTTTTGGAGCTGCGTACGATCGCCCTCGACCACCGCTGACTCCGCGTCGTAGTGGCGTTTGATCTGGATCCGAGGATCGATACCGTGAACCAGGATCTCGACCACCTCGTTGACGACCTCGTGGAGATCGACCGAACCGATCTCGTAGGACCCCTTCCGGGCGAATGCCAGGAGCTTGCCCGTGAGATCGGCGGCGTTGCGCGCCGGGGTGAGGATCTTTCGAGCGTGATCCCGAATCGTGTCGCCGGTGGCGAGACCCCTTGCGATGAGGTCGGCGTGGGCCATGATTGGGGCGAGCTGGTTGTTGAAGTCATGGGCAATGCCGCCAGCAAGCTGCCCGATCGCCCTGAGCTTGTCGGCCTGCCGAAGCTCGACCTCGAGATCGGCGCGTTCCCGCTCGATCTGCTTGCGCCGGGTCACATCCCGCAGCAGCCCCTGGGTGCCGACGATTCGCCCCTCAGCGTCGCGCACGAGCGAGTAGGTCACCTCGCCCCAGAGCGTGCTGCCGTCCTTGCGCACGTACTCGTACTCGATCGGTGGGATCTCCACATCGGCTTCGGCGGCCAGCTCGACGTAGTGCCGGAATGACTCCATCGCGAGCGGGTAGAACTCCGCTGTCAGAACCTGCTTGAGGGTGAGCTCGAGGGCCTCTTCCGGTGTGTATCCGAAGACGCTCTCGACCGACGGGCTGACGTACCTGAAACTGAGATCCATGTCCTGTGAGAACAGAACATCGGCCATGTTGTCAGCGAGGAGGCGGTACCGTTCCTCGCTCGCTCGGAGCTCCTCGGCCTGGCTGGACACCGCGCGCAGACTCGACGACAGCCGTTGGTGGAGGGCGCCTCCCAGCACCAGGATGACGGCCGTGTATGCCGCAAACCCGGCAATCTGGGTGGCCCAGGTCTGTGGTTGAATCAGATAGGGATCGGTGACCCTGAGACCTGAGATTCGCCCGCTGCACACGGCCCAGCCGATCGCGCTCACGACAACGACGCTGGCGCCGAGAAAACCGAACCCGACTCGCTGACCGTAGAGTGAGCCGAGTACCGTCGAGCAGACCGCGAGCCCGAGCAGGCCGACGTTGGCGAGACCCAGGGTCAGGAAGCTCGCGATGGCGGTGGCGGACAACAGAGCCGTCAGCAACACGACCACCAGAGCCAGCGGGAGACGCCTGCGAAGCAGCAGCAGCACCACGATCAGAACGAAGAACACAAGATCGCTGACGACGTTGGTGTGCCATCCCTGCGAGGTCACCCGAAGCAGACTGGCCCCCGCCGACACGACCCCGATCGTGAGTGCAACGGTGGCGAGCCGATCCAACAGGTCGCTGAGGGCGGCCCGTGTCTCCTGCCGAGGGTCGATCTCAAAACCTGTCATCGTGGTCCGCGCTGTGGTCTCGTGACGGCGGATCGGGCCGCTTCGCCCGGGGCCCGCCGATTACTACGAGTCTAGCATCTGAGCTCAGATCTCAGCGGCCCTGTTCTGCGTCGCCGCTTCGGGGTGCTACCATCGGCGCCATGAAGGCGTCGAAGCCCCACGCGATTCAATCGGAGCCGGACCCCGAAAACGAGGCTGCCGGGGCTCGAACCGCCGACCAAGGGCTGATCGCCGTCGCTGACCTCCGTGCCGACGATGACAACGCGACCTGCCTTCGGCCGCTCGGGCTGTGCGAGCTCGGCGGGTCGTGCGACAGCTGCTGGTACCGGCCCGACCACCCCCGATTCAAGAACCCGATCTGACCTGCCGTGGACACGGCGGTCCGTCCTCGAGTAGGATGTTCCTAAGAATAGGAGCGATTCCTGTTCCGTTTCGTTCAGGGAGGACCACCGAGATGTCGCTTCTTCGACCCAAGCACGAGCGCAACAGCTCGCGACGCCCGCTTCCCGAGTACCGGACCTTGTCGTGCCCACGCTATGGTCATCGCATCACCTGGTGCCGCATGCTCTGCACGCCGATTGCCGGCAAAGGCGACTGCGGCCGACCGGCACCGCACGCGATGGTCGGTCGAACCCAGGCCGCGATCGCTGCCTTCAAGGCCAGAACGCACTGAACGCAGAAATCCCCACCGACAGTCGTCCGACCGGCCCTCAGAGCCCGCTCTGCTAGGGTGGGACCCAGGAGGCTGTTTTGGGACGACGATCTGGTTCGTACAAGTTCGAGAAGCGAAGGAAGGAAATCAAAAAGCAGAAGAAGCGGCTCGAAAAAATGGAGCGGCGCCAGAACAAGGAGAACGGCGACGACGACGAGGCGCCCCTCGAGGTCAGTGATCCGCTTGACCCGGCCTCTGACCAATCGGTGCCCGAGCCGGCTCATCTGGAAGACCGGTAACCTCATTCCGAGTGATTCGTCCGAGGACGGACGTTACAGACGGAATTGACAGGGTTTCGGCCGAGTTGTAACCTCGCTGCGCCCCGAGATCCGAGCGTTTCGGATCGAGGCCCGGGGTGTTCCATGACCAACGCGCACCGATGTTCCGACGCGGATCCTCGAGACCGCTCGGCGCGGGCGTGAAGCTCGGGAAAGCACAACCATGATCAGCGACATCGCGAAGATCCGCAACATCGGGATCTCGGCCCACATCGACTCGGGCAAGACCACCCTGACCGAGCGGATCCTGTTCTACACACAGCGGATTCATGCCATTCACGACGTCAAAGGCAAGGACGGCGTTGGAGCGACCATGGACCACATGGAGCTCGAGCGCGAGCGTGGCATCACCATCACATCGGCCGCCACTCACGTCATGTGGAAGAACCACCACATCAACATCATCGACACTCCCGGCCACGTCGACTTCACGATCGAGGTCGAGCGTGCGCTCCAGGTCCTCGACGGCGCGGTTCTGGTGCTGTGCGCGGTGGCCGGCGTCCAGTCGCAGTCGATCACCGTCGACCGCCAAATGAAACGCTACAAAGTACCGCGCATCGCCTTCGTCAACAAGTGTGATCGGTCGGGCGCCAACCCGGTCCGGGTCACCCATGCGCTGCGCGACAAGCTCGGCCACAACGCGGTCCTGCTCCAGCTGCCCATCGGACTCGAAGCCGATTTCGACGGGGTCATCGACCTGGTGGAGATGAAGGCCCTGACCTTCAGGGGAGACAACGGCGAGCAGGTCGAGGCGACCGAGATCCCGGGGCCGCTCATGGCTGAGGCCGAGCAGTACCGCGCCGAGCTCATCGACGCGGCGAGCATGTTCTCGGACGAGCTCATGGAGGCGGCCCTCGAGGATCGGGCAACACCGGAGCTGATTCGAGACGCGGTCCGTGCCGGCGTGCTGTCCCTCGAGCTGACGCCGGTCTTCGTGGGCTCGGCTTACAAGAACAAGGGCGTCCAACCCCTCATGGATGCGGTCACACGATACCTTCCGTGCCCGTCTGACGTTCCCCTCACCGCCCTCGACCTCGATCGGGACGGCGCCATGGTCGCGCTCGAGGCCGACCCCGCCGCCCAGACCGTGGCCTACGCCTTCAAGCTCGACGAGGGCCGCTACGGCCAGCTCACCTTCCTGCGGGTCTACCAGGGGACCCTCGCCAAGGGCGACTCGGTGATCCAGACCCGGACCGGACGGAAGATCAAGATCGGCCGCATCGTGCGCATGCACGCCGAGAAGATGGAAGACATCGACTCGGCCGGGGCCGGCGACATCGTCGGCCTGTTCGGCATCGACTGCAACACCGGCGACACCTTCGTCGGTCCCGGACCGCAGCTCAGCATGACCTCCATGTTCGTGCCCGAGCCGGTGATCTCGCTGTCGGTGACCCCCGTGGACACCAAGGCCCAGGACAACATGTCCAAGGCCCTGTCGCGCTTCGCCAAGGAGGACCCGACCTTCCGGGTCAGCCTCGACCCGGAGAGCAACGAGACCATCATCTCGGGCATGGGCGAGCTCCACCTCGACGTCTACGTCGAGCGCATGCGCCGCGAGTACTCCGCCAAGGTCGAGACCGGGGCCCCGCAGGTCGCCTACCGCGAGGCCATCACCCGCCGCGCCGACTTCGACTACCTACACAAGAAGCAGACCGGCGGCTCCGGCCAGTACGCGAAGGTCGTGGGCTACATCGAGCCGTCGGAGACGGGCGAGTACCAGTTCGTCGACGAGATCAAGGGCGGCCGCATCCCCACCGAGTACATCCCGGCCTGCGAGCGCGGCTTCCGCAGCTCCCTCGACAAGGGCAGCCTCATCGGCTTCCCGGTGGTCGGCATCAAGGCCGTCCTGACCGACGGCAACTCCCACTCCGTCGACTCCTCGGACATGGCCTTCATGATCGCGTCGCGGGCCGCCTTCCGCGAGGCCTACCGCAGGGCGGCGCCGCAGATCCTCGAGCCCGTGATGCGGGTGTCGGTGGAAGGTCCGGGCGAGTTCCAGGGCGCCATCTACAGGTCACTCCTCCAGCGCCGGGGCACCGTCCTCGGCTCCACCGAGGACGCCGGCTTCGCCCGCGTCGATGCCGACGTGCCACTGGCCGAGATGTTCGGTTATTCCACGGATCTGCGGTCTGCGACCCAGGGCAAGGCCGAGTTCACGATGGAGTTCTCGAAGTACGCCCCGGCGCCGAAGGACGTCGCCGAGGACCTGTTGACGAAATACAGGAGCAAGGCCGCCACCGAGGAGGACGCATGACCGAGCTGATGATCTCCCTGCGCCGTTCGCCGAGGACGCTGCTGGCGCGCGACGGCCACCCGGGTCCGGGTCCCGGCAGGCTCGCCCTCGTCATGGCGCGCGCCGGCGTCGGCAAGACCGCCTTTCTCACCGGCATCGGCGTCGATGCGCTGCTCGCAGGTCAGAAGGTGCTCCACGTCTCCCTCGAGCGCTCCATCGACAAGGTCCGCGAGTGGTACGACGAGAGTCTGGTCGAGATGCTCCGCATCGACCGGAAGCTCGAGCACCTCAGCGCGCTCCAGCTGATCATGGAACGTAACCGGCACATTCACACCTTTGTCGGCCAGAGCTTCTCGGTGGACCGCGTCCGTCAGACCCTCGCCCTGCTCCGGGACGCCATGGAGTTCGACCCGGCGGTGATCATCCTTGACCGGATGGAGTACACCGAGCTCGACGTCCCGGCAGTTACCGAGCTCAAGGCCGTGGCCGCCGAGGTCGGCGCCGAGCTCTGGATGGCCTGCCGCACCCATCGCGAGGGCCCACAGGCCGCCCCGGGCCACTTGCCACCTCCGGCCGACATCTTCGAGGACAGCGTCGATCTCGCGTTCAGCCTGGTCCCCCAGGACGCCAAGATCCGGCTCCATGTCCTCAAGGACCGCCAGGAGATGCTCGACAAGGGCCTCAACATTCTGCTCGACCCGCAATCCCTGTTGCTGGTAACCGGAGTCGCGGCACGGAAGTAGCACCCGCGGCCCTCCGGAGGAGCAAACGCTCCTCCGTTCGTTTCCCGGCCGGGAATCGCGGTGCGAGAACCGGCCGGGACAGGCGGCCGTCAGGCGGGTGGAAAGTCCCTGAGGACTCGGGCCACGACTGAGGCAACCTGGTCGTCGGTCGGGTTCGACTTCGTGAACGCACCCTCGGCGATCCCGCGCCACACGAGGCGGCGTTTCGCGCCGTCGAGGACATCGACGACGAGCGTACCCTCGGTGTAGGTGCGAGAGGTCGACCAACCGCCGCCCCATCCACCCCAGCCGTGCCATCCCCAACCCCAATACCAACCACCATAGGGGTAGGCCCAGCCTGTGTGATACATGACGATTCGCGGCTGTAGCACGAGGGCGTAGGTCACCATGAGATCGGCCTCACCGACCTCGGCCTTCTCGAGACCCTTGGCGGCCAGCACTTGATCGACCGCGCGGTGAATCCTGCCGGCGACGATCGCGTTGGCACGGGTCGGAGGTTCACCCTTGTCAGGAGACGGCGCGAGCTCGAACCAGGCGTAGGTCCGAACGCCGCCGAAGTCCTGCTGCGTGTCCCAGTCGACGACGTAGGACGCCGTCGAGCACGAGATGATGGCAACCAGTGCCACGCTCAGGCCCAGGTACCGTGTCAGCTTCAACATGGCGTCGCTCCTTCCGGTCCGGCGTCGAGGCGCGTCGGTCTCAACCCGCTCGGACGTCGCATTCTGTTACTTGCAAGTTCGATGCCGAGCCAGCCCTCAGTAAACGAACCTCTCCCATTCGACGAAACGCCCCCCGGGAGGGTCATCCGCGTCCCTTCCCGAGGACAGACCGGCTCGTCGTATGATGCTCGCATGAACAGGATTCCTCGACTCGTTACCGCGGCCGTGATCGGCATCGTTGCGGTCGTGATCGGCTGCGACTGCCCTGCCGACGGACCGGCGTCCGACCACCGTCGACAGGTCACCCTGCTCTACACCAACGACTTCGAGTCGGCCTATGACCCGATCCCAGCGTTCTGGCGCGACGACCTCGAGCACGTCGGCGGGGTCGCTCAACTGGCGACCCTCATCGACCGGGTGCGGGCCGACGAAGACCTGACGTTTCTGCTCGACGCCGGGGACATCTTCACCGGCACCCTCGCCAAGCTGACCCGCGGCGAGCTGCCCTTCGAGCTCATGATGACCATGCGCTACGACGCCATGTGCATCGGAAATCACGAGTTCGAGTACGGCTGGTGGGTGCTGCGGGACGCCATGCAGCGGGCGCCGTTCCCGGTGCTCGCCTCCAACCTGTTCTACGAGGGCACCGACATCCCCTTCACCAAGCAGTGGACGATCCTGGAGCGCGACGGCTTCCGGATCGGGGTGGTCGGGATCTTCGGGCAGGACGCCGCCACCGCCCTGTACCCGCCTCACCTCGAAGGCCTCGAGGTCCGCGACCCGGTGGCCGCTGCACGGAGCGCCGTGGCCCGCATCCGGGAGGACGTCGACCTGGTGGTGTTGCTCGCCCACGAAGGCAAGACGGCGCCCATGCAGACCGACGACGAGGCCGACACGGAGGTCCAGCGCGACATCGAGGCCGACATCCGGCTCGCGGGAGCCGTGCCCGGCGTCGACGTCCTCATCGGCGGCCACGCCGACGCCGGTCAGGAGACCCCGTACGTCCACCCCGTCACCGGCACCCTCATCTGCCAGACCTACGGCCAGGGCACGCGGCTCGGGTACCTCAAGCTGGTCGTCGACGAGGCGAGCGACAAGGTGGTCAGCCACGACGGTCGGCTCCTTGTGGTCGACAGCGACCACCTCGAGCCGCAGTCGGTGGTGGCGTCCAAGCTCGCGCGCTACCGCGCCCGCTTCCCCGAGGTCGACGAGGTCGTCGGCCGCACCGCCGAGCGCCTGACCCGGCGCTACAACGAGGAGTCGAGCCTCGGCGACCTCTTCGCCGACATTCTCCGCGGTCACGGGGGCTCCGACATCGCCTTCGTCCACTCGGGCGGCATCCGCGCCGACCTGCCGGCGGGCGACGTCACCCGCGAAGAGCTGCTCGACGCCTTTCCGTTCACCGACCGCATCGTCACACTCAAGATGACTGGTGCGCAGATCCTCGACGTCCTCGAGCAGAGTTTCAGCCTCGAGCGCGGCGTGCTCCAGGCGTCGGGGCTGACCGTCAGCTACGACCTCGAGCGGCCGGTCGGCCGGCGGGTGGTGGCGGTCACCGTCAGCGACACGCCGCTCGACCCAGACGCCGGCTACACCGTGGCCACCTTCGACTTCCTCGCCTCCGGCGCCGACCTGTACTCGGGCTTCCTCGGCGCCGAGGTCGTCACACCCCAGGGGCCCGAGTTCGCCGATCTGCTGGTGGCTCGCTTCGCTGCCGGCAAGCCCGTGGCCGCGCCCCCCGGCGGCCGCCTCATTCCGGTGAGCTGAGGTTCAGCCGCTCCGCGAGCCGCGCCCACGGCTCGCGGCCGTTGCACGACGGCTGCTCCATGATCCGCGTCCCGCTCCTGGCGGGATCCTCGTGCTCGGCGAAGTGGGCGTCGAGCACCTCGCCGAGCTCGAGCCGCTGCATCTGGTAGCCGGGGTCGTCGATCAGGTTGGTGGACTCCCTCGGGTCGGCCTTGAGGTCGTAGAGCTCGTCTCCGAATTGCGGGTCCAGCGGCGGGTACCGTCGCACCAGCTTGAAGCGGCGATCCGCCGCCATGCGGGCGTTGCCGTACTCGGCGAAGCGGTGCCGCCGCCAGTCGAGGGCCGCGCCGTCGAAGGGCAGCAGCAGACTGCGGCCCGGGCTCGAGATCCGCTGCCGGGTGGGCTCGTCGAGCTCGACGCCGGCAGCGTCGAGCACGGTCGCGAACAGGTCCAGGTGGTCGACGAGGATCTCGGTCTCCACGCCCGCCGGAAGGCGGCCCGGCCAGCGCATGATGAGGGGTACCCGCAGCGAGTCGTCGTAGAGGTTCTGCGGCAGGGTGGCGTTGGCCTTGCCCACCAGCCCGTGCTGGCCGTTCATGTGGCCCTGGTCCGAGGTGACGACGACCAGGGTGTCGTCGGCCAGCCCGGCCTCGTCGAGGGCCGCCAGCAGCTCGCCGATCCAGGCATCCTGGGTACTGACCGCAGCGTAGTACTGGGCCAGAATCTCGGTGGGGTCGGCCGGCACCACCGCCTCCGGACCGCTCGCGGGCAGCCATCCCGAGCGTGTGGATCTCACTACCGGGATTGTATCGCCGACCTCTGCTCCTATCCCGATCCCGTGCCCTAATACAGGGACAGCGACAGGGGCGGCGGCAGCGGCAGCGAACCGCGACCCCTGGAACCGTCTGCGGACGGCTCCAACTCTCCTGGCCGTGGAGGACCCGTGGGAGACGCGGGCGCTACAATCCGGCCATCGGAGGTCCCATGCGCCGACTCGCTCTCGTACCGCTCGTTCTCGCCCTGCTCGCCTCGCCCGCGTCGGCGACCGACCGGCCCAGCTTCCTGGTGGTGGTGGCCGACGACCTCGGTTGGGGCGACCTCGGCAGCTACGGCCACCCGACCATCCGCAGCCCCAACCTGGACCGCCTGGCCGAGCAGGGGCTCCGATTCACCGACGGCTACGCCGCGGCGCCGGTGTGCTCGCCCGCCCGTGCCGGGCTGCTGACGGGCCGGATCCCGGCTCGGGCCGGCATCTACGACTGGATCCCGCCCGGCAGCGACGTCCACCTGGCAGCCTCCGAGACCACCGTCGCCGAGCTGCTGCGGGACGCCGGCTACGACACCGCCTACCTCGGCAAGTGGCACCTCAACGGTGGTCTCACCACCGACCAGCCGCAGCCCGACGACCACGGCTTCGACCACTGGTTCGCCACCGCCGGCTTCGCCATGCCGACCCACCACGACCCCGTCAACCTGGTCCGCAACGGGGTCGAGGTCGGCCCGCTGGAGGGCTACGCCTGCCAGATCCTCACCGACGAGGCGATCCGGTGGCTCGCCGAGCTGCGCGATCCCGAACGGCCGTTCCTGATGGTGGTCGGATTCCACGAGCCCCACGAAGCGATCGCATCGCCGCCGGAGCTGACGGCGACCTACCCCGCCGCCCAGAACCCGCAGGAGGCCGAGTACTTCGCCAACGTCACCAACCTCGACCTCGCCGTCGGCCGGGTGCTGGCCGCCCTGGACGAGCTCGGCCTGGCCGACGACACCGTCATCCTGTTCACCTCGGACAACGGGCCCGAGATGACCAACCGGCACCCCCAGGCGCAGCGCTCCTACGGCTCCGCGGGCGGCCTGCGCGGCAAGAAGCTGCAGCTGTGGGAGGGCGGGATCCGGGTCCCCTTCATCGTCCGCTGGCCGGGCCGCGTCGAGGCGGGCTCGGTGACCTCGGTGCCGGTGTCGGGCGTTGACCTGCTGCCGACCCTGGCCGAGCTCGCAGGGGTCGAGCTGCCGGATGGGCTCGCCCTCGACGGCGCCAGCTTCGCGCCGGTGCTTCGGGGCGGCGCGGTCGCCCGCTCGGCGCCGCTGGCGTGGTACCACTACAAAGCCTGGGGCGGGCCGCGAACGGTGCTCCGGGACGGCCGGTTCAAGCTCGCCG
>Ga0316576_10000296_pt1 | contig 21967 bp, 22 predicted proteins | sample S0NA_FD_203075 | JGI IMG/M metagenome (GOLD analysis project Ga0316576, IMG submission 203075) | Rhizosphere microbial communities from salt marsh grasses in Alabama, United States - S0-2_050615r3r5 | ecosystem: Host-associated > Plants > Roots > Rhizosphere | place: USA: Alabama | collected...
TTCCGGTGTCTCGTCGAGCGTGTCCGGGATGGGGAGCGGTTGGAAACCGGCCGCGTTCAATACGGCGGAGAGTCGGGTCTCCTTGGTCCCGGTGGGTCCGACGATCACGACATGGGCGTTCTCGCCACGCTGCATGTAGAGGTGGAGCAGGTGGCCGGCCAGGGTGACGGCGCCCTCGAGCTGGCGCAGGTTCTCGCGCGGCACGATTCCGACATAGAAGTCCAGGAAGCGGGTCCGGTTGCGCAGCATCCCCAGGTCGATATTGAGGTGCCGGAAGTTCTCCAGCGCCGCCTCCTGCTCCCGCACCAAGCGGCCTTGATCTTCAAGTCGTCGTAGATCCTCCTCGTAACGGGAGGCCTTCTGCCAGATCTGGCCCAGCCAGTCGTTCAGCTGGCTCAGCTCACCGAGCTCGACCACCCGGACCTCCTGGATCTCCGCGGTCCCCGGCACCTCGATCAGCTTGGCGATCTTGTCGAGCCGGGAGCGGGCCTGGGTGTAGGCGTCGCGATAGTCTCGCCCGGGCAGGCCCGTCAGCTGGGATTCGCCCGGCGGGCGGGTGTCGGGATGGAAGCTCTCGGTTTCGGCGAGGGCCAGGGACGCCTGCGGCAGATCCTCGGTGAGGACCAGTAGGCGCACGTGCTTCATGGGGCAGGGCCGCAACATCTTGAGCAGCTCGGTTGGCTCGATCGAAAGGTGACGGTTGGGTTTGAATCGGGGGTCAGGCGGCCTTGGCCCCGGCCCAGGGACAGGTCGGCTCGGTGATCTCCAGGGCGATGTCCACCACCTCGGAGGATAGGTTCATGAGCCGGCCCTGAACCAGGGCGAAGAGCAGAAAGAGGTCCATCTCGCGCAGCATGAGATAGGCCAGGGCCCGGGCCACGGCCGAAGGACTCTGGCGCAGGATGCGGCGTGCCTCCCGTGCGAAGTAGCGACCCATATACCGCTGCACGTCGATGACCGTGCGGCTGTCGGCCAGGAGGGCGGCCAGGGGTGGAGGCAGGGAGTCGATGACCCTCTGAAAGCTCTCCAGATTGACCAGCCGCAGCAAACGGTCCCGGTGCAACAGCCTCAGGGAGGGGACCAGCTGGAAGAAGGTCTCGGAGGGGGAGAGCTGATAGGAGAAGCGAAAGCGCAGGAGCCACAGGAGGTCGATACGGTCCAACTCGGCGCCGACGAGGTGCTGTAGCGGTTGCAGGTTGTCGTCGTGGAACTGCATGACCTGGCGCACCAGACCGGCGTAATAGCGCTGATCGATGGCCGCCTCCAGGGCGAAGGGCTCCCGGCGCTGCTCATAGATCTCCCGCGCCTGGCGGGCGATCAGGCTGTGGGGGCCGGCCTCGAGCTGGCGCAGCAGCTCGAGCACATTCTCGGCCCGGAAGAGCTCTTGCTCTGGCAGTCGAATGCTGGAGGGCAGGTCAAAGAGGTTGTCCCGAATCTCCTTCTGGTCCAAGTCATGGAGCTTGCCGCGGATCAGGCTCTTGAGGTTGAAGAGGGCGTACTTGCGGCCCCAGGCGAGCACGACCGCCCGCTCCGGTGCGCTCATGGGCCGGACCAGGATCTGGAGCTCGCCGAGCAGGACCTGGATCAGTCCCTGCTCTATGGCCCGGCTACGGCTGCGGGGACTGTGCTGCTCTTCCAGCAAAGGGGTTAGATGGAAGCGTTCGGCCAGCTCAGGCAGCTGCATCTGGGACAGGCTCCCGATCGTATCGGGGTCCAGCAGCTGGGTCGCCATCATGGCGACCCTGGTGTTGAGGTAGGCTCGATCGGCGGAGCTCATCGCATGACGTCCAGGCGTGACTCGGGTCTGTTGCTCTGCGTCGTCTATCGGCTGGGGTCGATCAGGACCTGAAAGGCGGCATCCAGGGCCTCTTCCTCCCGCCGCTCGGCCTGGTCTCGCAGCTGGACGTGACGTTCCTCATAGCGGCGGCGCAACTCCGCGATGTTCTGCTCCGCCCGCTCCTCGGCCTTGGCGATGAAGGAGCGGTGCAGATCCGGAATGTGTGCCGTGAAGCGGTCGTTCTCCGCCTTGGCCTCCGCCATGGTCTTGTGGATTAGCCGCTCCTGCTCCTCCTCGGCGTGATGGGCGATCGTCTCCGCCCGCATCTCGGCGTCGAGGAGTCGTTGCAGGGTGTCGTCCATCTGCGGATCTCTCCGGGTCGGGTGGCAAAGACGCTACCTTAGCGTAAGGCTCAAGAAAAATCCCAACTCATCGCAAGCCATGTTGCGCTATGTCAGATTTCTACCGGGTCAGATTTGTATCGGGTCAGATTTGTGTCGGGAGGTCGGTGCGAGACGCGGGCGCGGGTCTACGCGGACGATTGGCCCGGGAGAGCGACTGCAACCAACACCCGAGGGGTCCCATCCTGCCTAGGACAGGGAGAGGCAGCCGATCAGGTCCAGGGTGATGTGGGCAGAGATTCCCCAGAGACGCTCTCCGTCGAACTCGTCGAAGAAGATCAGATCCCGGGCCTCCGGGTGCCCGGGGGATGGATAGGTGAGGATCCGATGGTGCTCGGGGCCGACTAGCCAGGCCAGCGGGATGCTGAAGACGCGCGCGACCTCCCGCGGCTCGAGCTTGAAGGTTTGGGGCCAGGAGATGCAGCCCACCACGGGGGTGACCAGGAACTGGCTCAGGGTGCGCAGAGGGCGCAGCTCCCCCAGCAGGTCCACCCGCGACCTGGCCAGGCCGATCTCCTCCTCGGCCTCCCGTAGCGCGGTATCGATGCAGCTGGGGTCTCCTTGCTGCCAGCGCCCGCCCGGGAATCCGACCTCGCCGCTGTGCCTATCATGCTCGTGCTCGGCCCGTCGGATGAAGATCAGGTGCCAGGCTCCGGCGTGCCGGTAAAGGGTCAGGAGCACGGCTGCCCGCCGCAGGTGGCGCGAGACACCCGGTCTGTCCAGCTCGACGAACGGTGCTGCCCGGCAGGCGCTCGGCCGCAGGCGCGCGCGGATGGCCTCACAGCTCAGCTGGTCAACGTGCAAGCGGTCGACTTCGGATCGATCAGTGGGCGTATTGGGGTCCACGGGCCCATGCTCTAGGCGGGGCCCATCTCATTGGGATGGGCCCCAAGGGTGTCATCAGTGGATGGCCGAGGCCTGCTGGGTCGCGACCCCATATTGCCCAAGCTCGCGCTCCCCATTGGACTGGGCGTCGCTGGCCTGCCTGTAGAGGTCGACGAGCGGACGGCGCACCATGCCGTTCGGGGTGTGGTCGAAGACCCGCTCCGAGCGGGCGTAGTCGGTCAGCAGGTGTGTCAAATAGGCGAGGATGCCGAGGTCCGTGCTGATTCGCTGGGTCTGCGCTGCCTCCTGTAGGACCCGGTGAAAATAGGCGCGGAGGCTCGGCGCCCGGATCAGAGAGGGGGTGCGGCTGACCTGTCGCATGACGCTCGACTCCGGGTTACAGGATCGTGACCGTATGTTTGGTAACCCAGGGTCGAAACGCTGTCAAGTGTGACCGAAACCGTTGGCAAACGCCCCGAGGCAGGCGCTGGCAGTCCGGTTGGAGGGGTGATCAGACGCGCGGTGGGGGGATGGGTCGAGGGCTGGGTCTCTCGTCTCCCTGCGCGGGGAGGTCGTGGGGTCTGCGCCCCGCGTCAGGGAAGATCAGGCCTTGAGCTTGGCCTTCAGGAGCGCGTTCACCTGCTGGGGGTTTGCCTTGCCCTGGCTTTGCTTCATGACCTGGCCGACGAAGAACCCGAACACCTTGTCCTTGCCTGCTCGATACTGGGCGACCTGCTCGGGGTTGGCGGCGATAATGGCGTCGATAAGGGGATCGAGTGCGCTGGTGTCGGTGATCTGTCGCAGCCCCTTGGTTTCGATGATGGTATCCGCGTCCCCTTCGCCGGCCCAGAGTGACTCGAATACCTGCTTGGCGATCTTACCGGAGATGGTTCCGTCCTGGATGCGCCGGATCAGGCCGGCCAGCTGCGAGGCCACCACGGGGCTTGCGCCAATCTCAAGGCCGGCTCGGTTGAGGGCTGCCGCCAGCTCCCCCAGGATCCAGTTGGCCGCAAGCTTTGGCTCACCGCTGTCGTGCGCTACCGCCTCGAAGTAGTCGGCCAGCTCCCGGCTGCCGGTGAGCAGGCCGGCGTCGTACTCCGAGAGCCCGAAATCCACATGGAATCGCTCGCGCTTGGCGTCGGGCAGCTCCGGGAGGTCGGCCGTGGCGTCGGCGATGAAGGCGGCATCGATCTCCAGGGGCAGCAGGTCGGGGTCAGGGAAGTAGCGGTAGTCGTTGGCCTCCTCCTTGGTGCGCATCGGCCGGGTCTCGTCCCGGTCCGGGTCGTAGAGGCGGGTCTCTTGGATCACTTGGCCGCCCCCCTCCAATACCTCGATCTGGCGTTCCACCTCGAACTGGATGGCACGCTCGAGGAATCTGAAGGAGTTGATGTTCTTGATCTCAGTGCGGGTGCCGAGGTTCGCCTGGCCACGTGGGCGTACCGAGACGTTGGCGTCCATGCGGAAGGAGCCTTCCTGCATGTTGCCGTCGCTGATCCCGATCCAGCGAACCAGTTGGTGGACCTTGCGCGCATAGGCCACCGCCTCCTGGGGGGAGCGCAGGTCCGGCTCGGAGACGATCTCCAGGAGCGGGGTGCCGGCCCGGTTGAGGTCGATCCCGGTCAACCCGTGGAAGTCCTCGTGGAGCGACTTGCCGGCGTCCTCCTCCAGATGGGCGCGCGTGACCCCAATCTCCTTGACCGAGCCGTCCTCCAGCAAGATGTCGACGTGTCCCTCCCCGACGATGGGGTGCTCGTACTGGCTGATCTGATAGCCCTTTGGCAGGTCCGGGTAGAAGTAGTTCTTGCGGGCGAAGACCGAGCGTTCGGCCACCTCCGCATCGATGGCCCTGCCGAAGCGCACGGCGAGGCGCACCGCTTCCGCATTGAGGACCGGCAGGACACCGGGCAGACCCAGGTCGATGGCGCAGGCTTGGGTGTTGGGCTCGGCCCCGAAGCGGGTCGGGGCACCGGAGAAGATCTTGGACTGGGTCGCGAGCTGGGTGTGGATCTCCAGCCCGATGACGGTTTGCCACTGCATTATTCGAACCCAGGTGGTGTCGCGCGATGCCAATCGGTCGTCTGCTGCAGCCGGTGTGCGACGTTGAGTAGACGACCCTCGTCGAAATAGTTGCCGATGAGCTGCAGGCCCACCGGCATTCCCGCCGCAGGGGCGACAGGGATCGATAGGCCGGGAAGCCCAGCAAGGTTGGTGGCGATGGTGTAGATGTCGTTCAGGTACATGGCCACCGGGTCGTCCATTTTCGATCCGATCGGGAAGGCGGTCGTGGGGCTGGTGGGCCCGAGGATGACGTCCACCTGCTCGAAGGCGCGCCTGAAGTCGTCGGCGATCAGATGACGGATCTTCTGGGCCTTCAGGTAGTAGGCATCATAGTAGCCAGCCGACAGGGCATAGGTGCCGATCATGATGCGGCGCTGGACCTCTGCCCCGAAACCCTCGGCGCGGCTGCGTTTGTAGAGGTCTTCCAGGTCCTTCGGGTTCTCGCAGCGATGGCCGTAACGGACCCCATCGAAACGGGCCAGATTTGAGGAGCACTCGGCGGGCGCGACGACGTAGTAGACCGGAACCGAGAGGGGGCTGTTGGGCAGGCTCACCTTGCGGACCTCGGCGCCGAGCCCCTCGTAGGCGCGAATCGCCTCTTCGATCGAGGCGGCTACCCCACCGTCCAGTCCGTCGCCGAAATACTCCTTCGGCAGGCCGATCCGCAGTCCGTGCAGGTCGGCATCCAGGAGGGCGGCGTAGTCCGGCACGGGGGTGTCGACGCTGGTAGAGTCCCGGGGGTCGAAGCCCGCCATCGCCTGGAGCATCAGGGCCGCATCCGCGGCCGTGCGGGCCATGGGGCCCGCTTGGTCCAGACTGGAGGCGAAGGCGATCATACCCCAGCGAGAGCAACGTCCGTAGGTGGGCTTGACTCCGGTGACGCCACAGAGCGCCGCGGGCTGCCGGATGGATCCCCCCGTGTCGGTGCCGGTTGCTGCGGCACAAAGCCTTGCGGCGACCGCCGCCGCGGAGCCACCCGAGGATCCGCCTGGCACCCTGGCCGGATCCCAAGGGTTTCGCACGGGTCCGTAATAGCTCGTCTCATTGGACGAGCCCATGGCGAACTCATCCATGTTGGTCTTGCCGAGGACCACGGCGTCCAGTTGCCCCACCACCGTCGCGTCATAGGGGGCGATGAAGTTGTCCAGCATCCTGGAGCCGCAGCTGGTGCGCAGCCCCTGGGTGCAGAAGATGTCCTTATGGGCGATCGGGATGCCGGTGAGGGGTCCCCCCGCGCCGGCAGCGATGGCCCGGTCGGCCTGCTCGGCCTTGGCCAGGGCCTGCTCCTCGGCAACGGTGATGAAGCTGTTGAGCCGCGGGTCCAGGCGCGCGATCCGGTCCAGGTAGTGCCGCGTCAGCTCGACGCTCGAATAGACCCGGGCGTCCAGATCCCCGCGCAGCTCAGCAATCGACTTGTCATGCATCAAGGCCACCTGCAGCAAATCCCGAGCGCCTCTGCCCTTGGCCCATCGCGGCCCGCGCCTTCATCATTCGATGACCTTGGGGACCAGATAGAGCCCCGCTTCGGTCAGGGGTGCGATGGCCTGGAATCGGCCCCGCTGGTTCGGCTCACTGGGGAGGTCCGGCCGCAGCCGCTGGATCATGTGCAGCGGGTGGGCCATGGGGTCGACCCCCTGGGTGTCCACCGCGTCCATCTGGGCGACCAGATCGAGGATCTGTGAGAGCTCCTGAGCATATCGGGCCGTCTCCCCGGGGGCGATGGCGAGTCTTGCCAGATGGGCGATCTTTTCGACGTCGGAGCGCAACAGCCCCACGGGGGATTCTCCTTACACTTCCAGGATCTCGGGCAAGCGAGCAACATACCATAGGGGACCAACCGGGCGGAACGCCGTGCACCCTTGTTGGTCAGCGTCGACGGTGCCGCAGCAGGAGACCTCCCGCCTTGCCGAGTGCGGGATGCGTTGCTAGATTACCGGCCTCTTTTCTCCATGGTTCCCGCGGGATTTCCCCGAATCGTCACTCCCGGCCGTCAACGCAGGTCGGGCGTTGGTCCCCCTTCTAAGGTAAGTACCTGATGTTCTTCAGACGTTTTCGCGGGCTCTTCTCCACCGATCTGTCGATCGATCTGGGCACGGCCAACACCCTCATCTATGTACGCGGCCAGGGAATCGTGCTCAACGAGCCCTCGGTGGTGGCCATCCGCCAGGAACGAGCCGGTGGGCCCAAGTCCGTGGTGGCAGTCGGGGAGGAGGCAAAGCTGATGCTCGGGCGCACGCCCCAGAACATCACCGCGATCCGGCCGCTCAAGGACGGTGTCATCGCCGACTTCACCGTCACAGAGAAGATGCTGCAGTTCTTCATCCACAAGGTCCACGAGAGCCGCCTGGTGCGCCCGAGCCCGCGGGTCCTGATCTGCGTGCCCTGTGGCTCGACCCAGGTGGAGCGGCGTGCCATCAAGGAATCGGCAGCGGGGGCCGGGGCGCGCGAGGTCTACCTGATCGAGGAGCCTATGGCGGCTGCCATCGGGGCAGGGCTCCCGGTGGACGAGCCCCGGGGGTCCATGGTGATCGACGTGGGGGGCGGCACCTCCGAGGTGGCGGTGATCTCGCTGAACGGCATCGTCTACTCCAACTCGGTACGGATGGGTGGGGACACCTTCGATGACTCCATCATCAACTATGTGCGGCGCAATTACGGGACCCTGATCGGAGAGGCGACGGCGGAGCGGATCAAGCATGCCATCGGCTCGGCCTTTCCCGGAAACGAGGTCCTGGAGATCGAGGTCAAAGGGCGCAACTTGGCCGAGGGTATCCCCCGCAGCTTCACCCTAAACAGCAACGAGATCCTGGAGTCGCTCCAGGAGCCCCTCATGGGAATTGTCGGGGCGGTCAAGGCGGCCCTGGAGCTGACCCCGCCGGAGCTCGGCTCCGATGTGGCCGACCGGGGAATCGTGCTGACCGGGGGTGGGGCCCTCTTGCGGGACTTCGACCGCCTAGTGGAAGAGGAGACGGGGCTGCCGGTGGTCGTGGCGGAGGATCCTTTGACCTGTGTCGCCCGCGGTGGCGGAAAGGCCCTGGATATGCTCGACAGCCGCGCCCTCGACCTGTTTACGATGGAGTAGCTGCGGCCGGGGCCCGGGCGCTGAGCCGGGAGGTCGTGTCGGGGGTCGCCGGCATCGGGTCTGCGGGATGCTCCGCGAGGGTAGACGCCATCAAGCCCCTGTTCCTTCATGGTCCCTCTCCCACCTTCCGGGTCATATTGGCGTCGGTTGCAGCCCTGGGACTGATCGTAGCGGACCATCGCTATCATCACCTCGACGTCTTTAGGGCCACCCTTGCGGTGATGGTTTATCCCCTTCAGGTCCTCGCGGATCTGCCGGTGCGGCTGGCGCGCAACGCCAAGGATCGGATGGCGGATGAGCGTATGCTGCGTGATCAGAATGAGGCCCTGCGCCGCGACAATCTCGTGTTGAACGCCCGGCTGCAGCGGTTGCTCGCCCTTGAGTCGGAGAACATGCGGCTGCGGGACTTGCTGGGCTCCTCCTTTCGTATTGGTGAGCGGGTCTTGATCGCCGAGATCCTGGCGGTGGACCTGGACCCGGGACGCCAGCAGGTGATCGTCAACAAAGGGACCAGCTCCGGGGTCTTCGTGGGTCAGCCCGTGCTCGATGCAAATGCCGTGATGGGGCAGGTGGTGCGGACCAATCCGCTCTCGTCCACGGTGCTCCTGATCACCGATTCAGAGCACGCGCTGCCCGTCGAGGTGAACCGCAACGGGTTGCGTACCATTGCGCGTGGGACCGGGGTCGGACAGGACCTGGAGCTCCTGCATATCCCCAAGAACGCCGACATTCGGGTGGGCGATCTCCTGGTCACCTCCGGCATGGGGGGACGCTTTCCGCGAGGCTACCCAGTGGCACGAGTGACCGGTGTGCGGCATGCCCCGGACGACCCTTTCACCGTGGTAACAGCGCAGCCGACGGCGCGTCTCGACCGTAGTCGGGAGGTCCTCCTCGTCTGGACCCTGAGCCCCGAATCGCAGAACGAGTCCCTGGGTGACGCGGCCGCCGCGAATGGTATCCCCGGGCCGGAGGGACGCGTGGGGGCGGCACCGTGAGCGAGGTTCTGGCCCGCGGGACTTGGATGGTCTTGTTGACGTTGGTGGCCGCGATCTTTCTCACCATCCTGCCGCTCCCGGTCGCCGGTGAGGATCTTCGGCCCCAGTGGGTCGCCATGACCCTCATCTTCTGGGCCCTTGCCCTGCCGGATCGGGTAGGGGTGTTCTGGGCCTTCGGCAACGGCCTGTTGCTGGACGTCGCCACTGGGACCTTGCTTGGGCACCATGCCCTGGGCCTCTCGCTGGTGGTCTACGTGGCGGTTGAGCTGCATGCACGCGTGCGCATCTTTCCACTCTGGCAGCAGGCCCTCCTTGTCTGGCTCCTGCTGGTCCTGGAGCGGCTCCTGGCCCTTTGGGTTCTGGGGGCTACCGGTCAGCCTATGCCGAGTCTCACCTATTGGGGGTCGACCTTCATGGGGCTCCTCCTGTGGCCGTGGCTCTCTGTGGTCCTGCGGGATCTGGCCCACCGCGCCGGGGCGGTTTGACCGATGCTGCTCGATTCCAGCCTGGAGGATCGACGGCGGGAGCGTCATTTGGTGGCTGTGCGCGCCGCCACGGCCGGGGTCCTTGTACTTCTGGCCCTGTTGCTCGTGGTTGTGCGGTTGATGCGCCTCCAGGTCGACCAGCACGAGTACTTCTCCGTCTTGTCGCGGGACAACCGGGTCAAGGTCCAGGCGGTCCCCCCGACCCGGGGCCTGATCTATGACGCCCAAGGGGTCCTGCTCGCGGACAATCATCCTTCCTTCTCCCTGGAGATTACAGTCGAGAAGGTGGAGGACCTGGCCGGTACCATCGAGGCCCTGTCCGCCATCATCCCTGTGGACGCCAAGGACCTGGCCCGCTTCGAGAGGCTGAAGCGCCAGCGTGTGCGTTACCAGGGGGTCCCCTTGCGCCTCAACCTGACCCCGGAGGAGGTGGCACGCTTTTCCGTCGACAGCCACCGCTTTCCCGGCGTGGACGTGCGCGCCGAGCTGATCCGCACCTACCCGCAGGGGGCCCTGACGGCCCACGTGCTGGGTTACGTAGGGCGCATCAATGCGGAGGAGATGACGCGCATCGACGCGAGCGACTACGCCGGTACCCACTTCATCGGCAAGGGCGGGGTGGAGAAGGCCCATGAGGGCGCGCTGCACGGGCACGTTGGCTACCAGCAGGTCGAGGTGAATGCCCGTGGCCGCGTGCTGCGCACCCTGGAGGGCAAGGCGCCGGTCGCCGGCCGCGACCTGCACCTGTTTCTCGATTTGGACCTCCAGCAGGCCGCCTCCGACGCCTTGGGGGACAACCGGGGAGCCGTGGTAGCGATCGACCCGCGCACCGGGGGTGTCCTCGCCCTGGTCAGCAAGCCGAGCTTTGACCCCAATCCCTTCGTCGAGGGCATTACCCAGTCGGACTACCACGCCTTGCTGTATTCACCGGACAAGCCATTGTTCGACCGGGCGGTGCGGGGTCAGTATCCGCCGGGATCGACCGTGAAACCGTTCGTGGGGTTGGCTGGCCTGGCCTCCGGGGTGGTGGACGCGCGTAAGGCGAAATTCTGTCCGGGATACTACCAGCTGCCCGGTCAGTCCCATCGCTATCGTTGCTGGCGTCGCGGTGGACATGGGACCGTCGCCTTGGAGCAGGCGGTGGTCCAGTCGTGCTACGTCTATTTCTACGACCTGGCTCACTCCATGGGGATCGATCGCCTTCAGGGGTTCCTAAAGGAGCTTGGGTTCGGCGCCCGCACCGGGATCGACGTGGCGGGAGAGCTCGGGGGGCTGGTGCCGTCCCGTGAATGGAAGGAGCGGGCGCGCAAGCAGCCCTGGTACCCGGGGGAGACATTGATCGTCGGGATCGGGCAGGGCGCCTTTCTCGCGACCCCCCTGCAGCTCGCGGTCGCTACGGCCACCTTGGCGAACCGGGGCCACTTCATCCAGCCCCGGGTCGCGCGGTCGACCCAGGTTCCCGGCTCCCCGGATAGCACGGAGCTCCCGGCCGTAAGCCACCCCGTCGAGGTGGGGGACCCACACCATTGGGATCAGGTGATCCACGCCATGACGGAGGTGGTGGAGGGGGAGCGGGGAACGGCGAAGCGGATCCAGACCAAGGCCTACCGGATCGCCGGTAAGACCGGCACAGCCCAGGTCTTCACCGTCGGGCAGAAGGAGAGCTACAACGCCGCGCGTCTGGACAAGCGGATGCATGACCATGCCCTGTTCATCGCCTTCGCACCCGTGGAGGATCCGCGTATCGCTGTGGCCGTGGTCGTCGAGAACGGCGGGCATGGGGGGTCGGTGGCTGCCCCTGTTGCTCGCCAGCTGATGGACGCTCGCCTCGGGGGTTCCAGGCTGCTCGCCAAGGAGGGGTCGGGACGTGGGGATTAGGCCGCTCTCCCAAGGCCTCGATCCGACCGAGGATTCCGCGGAGTCAAGCCTTCTGGCGCGGCTGCACCTCGATGCGCCCCTCCTGATCGGGCTGCTGGTTCTCTGCGCTTTTGGTCTCTTGGTCCTGTATAGCGCCAGCAATCAGGACATGGGGAGCGTCAAGCGCCAACTGGTGCGTCTCGGGCTCGCATTCGGCCTCATGCTCGCCCTGGCTCAGGTCCACCCGGCGCGTCTGCGAAGCTGGTCCCCACTGGTCTATATGGTGGGTGTGGTGATGTTGGTGGCCGTACTGCTTTTCGGCGACGTGGGCAAGGGCGCCCAACGGTGGCTGGATCTTGGGTTCGCGCGGTTTCAACCCTCGGAGCTTCTGAAGCTCGCGGTACCGATGATGGTCGCCTGGTTGCTCGCAGCGAGGCCGCTCCCGCCGAGTCTGCCGCGCGTCCTGGGAGCGGCTGTCGTGACGCTGGTGCCGGTGCTTCTGATCGCCAAGCAGCCTGACCTCGGAACGGCCATTCTCGTCGCTGCTGCTGGGGCCGCGGCCCTCTTCATCGGTGGCCTGTCGTGGCGTCTCATTGCTGCCATCGGCATCGCTGCCGCCGGTATGGCCCCAATGCTCTGGTACGGCATGCGGGACTACCAGCGCCAAAGGGTCCTGACCTTTCTGGATCCAGCGTCCGATCCCTTGGGCGCTGGCTATCACATTATCCAGTCTCAGATCGCCATCGGCTCTGGTGGCGTATTCGGCAAGGGTTGGTTGAACGGCACCCAGTCCCACCTCGAGTTTCTGCCTGAGCGCCATACCGACTTTATCTTCGCCGTGATCGGGGAGGAACTGGGGCTTGCCGGTATCCTCGCCCTCCTGGCCGTGTATCTGTTCATTATCTATCGGGGTTTGGTCATTGCCGCGAACGCCTCGGACGCTTACGGCCGCGTCCTCGCCGGTGGACTGACCCTGGTCTTTTTTGTTTATGTCTTCGTCAACACCGGCATGGTGGTGGGCTTGCTGCCGGTGGTGGGTGTGCCCTTGCCGCTCGTGAGCTACGGTGGTACGTCCATGGTGACCCTCATGGCAGGGTTTGGTCTGCTCATGGCTGTGCGATCTCACAGAAAAGCACTTCAATTTTAATCAGTTTACGGGTATACTCATTCTAGTTTATTAGAAAGCGTAAGCTGATGTCCCCTGGCCAAAGCGAACGACCGCCGCGGAACCTAGATGCGCCTTCCGTTGGGGCGCTCCTATTGACTCTGGCCCTAATGGGGTGGTCTCACCTTGTCAGCGGGCAGCCCGCGAGCTACGAGCGCGAGCGCGAGCGGTTCGCCGGCGAGATGGCGGAAAGGCATGGCCTCGAGGTGGAGCGCGTCAGGGCGTTGTTGGGTCATGCGGCCTACCGCCAGAAGATCATCGACGCCATGGAGCGGCCCTATGAGTCGATGCCGTGGCATCGCTATCGCGGCCTTTTTCTAACCCCGGAGCGCATCGCTGGCGGGGTGGCATTCTGGCGGCGGAACGCGGAGATCCTGTCGCGGGCCGAGCGGACCTATGGGGTGCCACCCGAGGTCATTGTGGCCATCTTGGGGATCGAAACCAGCTATGGGGCCCGCCTCGGAAATCATCGTGCCATCGATGCACTCACGACGCTCGGGTTCTCGTACCCTAAGCGCGCGGACTTTTTTCGAGGGGAGCTAGAGCAGCTGCTGCTGCTCAATCTGGAGGACCAGGTGGACGCCCTGGGGGCCATGGGCTCCTATGCGGGCGCCCTGGGCAAGCCTCAGTTCATCCCTTCCAGCTACCGGACCTATGCGGTCGATTTCGACGGGGACGGTAAGCGGGACCTTTGGTCGTGCGACGCGGACGTCGTCGGCAGCGTTGCGAATTACCTCGCCCGTCACGGTTGGAGGCGTGATGAGCCGATAGCCTTCCGGGCCCGCGTCTCCAGGGCCCTTCCTTCGGACCTCGGGGTGGCAGAAAAGAAGCCCCTTGCGCCGAACACCACGGTCGGTGACCTGCGCGCTGCCGGAGTTGAATGGCAGGGCATCGTCGACGGCAAGGTAGCGGCAGCGCTGTTGCGGCTCGATGGTGTGGAGGACGAGCACTGGATCGCATTGGAGAACTTCTACGTCATTACTCGATACAACCACAGTAATCTTTACGCCATGGCAGCCTTTCAATTAAGCCAGGCGATCAAGGACCGCTTTCGGGGCGGGTCCTGACTGCGAGGGGACGGAGCCTGGCTTGCGCCGCACCAGGAGCCGGGGATGCGTCAGATTTTGTCTGGCGCCCGTCAGAGCGGCGGAGAGCGAGCCGGCCATGCCTGTGCTGTGGGGAGCGCGGGTCCTTTGGTATTTCCTTGACGAGCAGAGCCACCAAAACAACCGGGGGGTCGTCAGATGAACGAGGGCTCAAAGGGGCGCGAGAGCGCCCACGTGCGGCTGGGTCGCGCGGCGATCACGATCGCTCAAGCGAGACGGTGGATGGTTGTGATCGCTGCGGTCCAGTTGTTGGGGCTGCTAGGGGGTTGTGCCAGCCACGGTGATAGCCGAATGGAGGCGGCTTACGGCGGTGCCGACGGGTCTGAAATACCGGATGCAGTACCTCGGGTGGAGCCCCTGGCCAGGACCGGCAACCCCGATTCCTACAAGGTGCGGGGCAAGCGCTACTACACCAAGAAGTCGAGCTCGGGTCATGTTGAGCGGGGTCTGGCGTCCTGGTATGGCAAGCAGTTCCACGGTCGCAAGACGAGCTCCGGGGAGCCATACAACATGTACGCCATGACCGCAGCCCACAAGACATTGCCCCTCCCCAGCTATGTCCGTGTGACCAATATGGAGAACGGGCGGACCGCCGTTGTCAAGGTGAACGATCGGGGACCTTTCCATGGGCACAGGGTGATCGATCTCTCCTATTCAGCGGCCAAGAAGCTCGGAGTGATCCAAAAGGGGACGGCGATGGTCGAGGTACGGGCCATCGATCCACTTCGTCCGGCGGGGGACACGACGCCCTTCTTGGTCGCCGCCAAGGGCGTGCAAAAGGGGAGACGCAGCCAGCCGAGCGCGCGCGTGCACAGCTCTCACGAGCCGGCCGCTGTCTCGAGACCGTTACCTGCCGCTGTCGCCTCGAGGCCAGTGGACACGGGAGTCAAGGAGATCAGAGAGCGTGCAGTTGATTCCGCACTTGCGGCTGTCGAGGCCACGCCGGTTGCGGTAAAGCCTGTTGCCCAGGTGGCCGCAAAGGCCGCGCCATCCGAGGCCTCCGACTCGAGGCAGGGCCTGTATCTGCAGGTCGGTGCCTTTGGGGATCGCAACAACGCGGAGCGCCTGCGCAAGCGCCTGGTGGCCAACCTCTCCAAGCGGGTTCGGATCCAGAGTGCCGCGTCCGGTGAGCCAGCCCTTTACAAGGTGCGTATCGGTCCCCTGGACTCGGAGGGTGAGGCGAAGGCTATCTCGGCGAAGCTCGTTACCCTCGGTGTGGAGCAACCCCGGCGGATCTGGAACTGAATCCGGGTCCTGACTCGCGTATGGTCCTGGTAGAATGGTGGGCGTACGCCACCCGCCTCTCCTCCTACCGGTTCGCCTTCATGAAGTCATTTGCCCACTCCCTGCTCGTCGGTTTGCTGCTGGTCTGCTCATTCGCGGTTTGTGCTGAAGAGCCCGCGGCGGTACCGCCTGCCCCCCATGTGGCCGCCAAGGGCTATCTGCTGGTGGATTTCAGCACGGGCAACGAGCTGGCCGCCGCCAACGCGGACGAGCGGCTGGAGCCCGCTAGCCTGACCAAGATCATGACGGCCTATGTGGTCTACCGGGCGCTGAAGGAGGGGCGGGTCAATCTGACGGATCAGGTGCTGATCAGCGAGAACGCGTGGCGAACCGGCGGCTCCAAGATGTTTGTCGAGGTTGGTAAGCGGGTGTCGATGGAGGATCTACTGAAGGGGATGATCATCCAGTCCGGCAACGACGCCAGTGTCGCCCTCGCCGAGCACGTCGCCGGGAGCGAGAAGACCTTCGCTGAGCTCATGAACGCCGAGGCCAAGCGGCTGGGGATGAAGAACTCCCATTTCACCAATGCCACCGGTTTGCCGGACCCCGAGCACTACACAACCGCCCGGGACATTGGCCTGGTCACCGCGGCGCTGATTCGGGAGTTTCCGGACTACTACGTGTGGGATGGGACCAAGGAGTTCGAATACAACGGTATCAAGCAGCAGAATCGCAACCGATTGCTCTGGCGCGACCCCAGCGTCGATGGCGTCAAGACCGGCTACACGCAGAGTGCCGGCTATTGCCTGGTCGCCTCAGCTAAGCGGGACGATATGCGTCTGATCTCCGTGGTGCTGGGAACCGCCGGCCCCGAGGCGCGCGCGCAGGCGAGCCTGGAGCTGCTAAATTACGGCTTTCGTTTCTTTGAGAGTCATCGGCTCTATCCCGCCGAGACACCGGTGGAGCGCCTGCGCGTCTGGATGGGCGACGTCGAAGAGCTGCCGGTGGGCCCAGCGCAGGACGTGGTGGCGACGATTCCCCGCGGTCGCTACGACCAGCTGAGTGCCCGACTGGAGAAGAGTGCCGACCTGAAGGCCCCCGTCACCAAGGGCGCCCGGGTCGGTGATATCGTGGTCAATTTGCAGGAGCAGGAGCTCTTGCGTGTGCCCTTGGTGGCGCTGCAGGACGTTGGCGAAGGGAGCCTGTGGCAGCGGGCGCGGGACACGGTGCTTCTTTGGTTCTGATCGCGTGCGCCCGTGAGCGAGGTCTATCTCAACGGTGACTTTGTGCCGCTGGAACGAGCCGCCGTTTCGGTCCTGGATCGGGGGTTCCTGTTCGGCGACGGCGTCTATGAGGTGATCCCCAGCTATGGCGGGCACTTCCTTGGGCTAGATCCTCATTTGAACCGTCTGGACGCCAGCCTCGCCGCCATTCGGCTAGACAATCCCCTCACCCAGGTGCAATGGCGGCAGACTTTGGGGCGGCTGATCGGCCCACCGCCGGTGTCCGACCAGTATGTCTATCTACAGGTCACCCGAGGGGCGCCTACTGAGCGGGATCACCTGTGCCCACAGGGTGTCGAACCGACGGTGTTCGCGATGGCGCGGCCCATCAAGCCGAGAGCGCCCGAGATCGCGTCGCGTGGCGTTGCCGCCATCGTGCGCCCGGACCCGCGGTGGAGCCGTTGTGAAATCAAGTCCATCTCGCTGCTGGCCGCAGTGCTCATGCGGCGCGAGGCACAGGACGAGGGTGCCTTGGAGACCATCATGATCCGTGATGGATTGGTCACCGAGGGCTCCTCCACCAACGTCTTCGTCATCTCTGGCGACACCATCGCCACTCCCCCACAAGGCCACCTGATCCTCTCCGGGATCACCCGGGAGCTCGCCTTGTCCCTGGCCGCCGCGGCCGGGATGCGCGCCGTCGAGCAGGCGGTATCCGTCGAGACCCTGCGTACGGCCGACGAGATCTGGCTCTCGAGCTCCACGCGCGAGGTCCTGCCGGTCACTCGTCTGGACGGCATGCCCGTGGGTCAGGGCATTCCCGGAGCCCTGTGGCGGCGGATGGATGCCCTATATCAGGACTACAAGACGCGCATACGGGCGGGGCTCACCTGAGGGTCCCAGGATGCCATGTCTATGAGCTCGCCGGGGGATCTGCTTCGGTTCCCTTGCCGCTTCCCCATCAAGGCCATGGGGCGGGCGGACGCCGATGTAGAGGCGGTTGTGGTCGAGATCATCGGGCGTCACGCGCCGGGACTCGATGCGGCCGCGGTGCGGGTGCGTGCCAGCACCGGTGGAAAGTGGCTCTCCGTCACAGTCACCATTGAGGCCCAAAGCCGGTCCCAGCTCGACGCCATCTATCGGGAGCTAAGCGCCCACGAGTCGCTGGTATGCGTCCTGTGAGTCGCCAAACCAGGCTGCTGGTCCGCTGTCTGTCGGGTCTCCAGGACTATCGTCAAACCTGGGAGTCGATGCGGGCATTTACGGATGCTCGTGGCCCCGACACGGAGGATCAGCTCTGGCTTCTGGAGCATCCTCCGGTCTTCACGCTTGGCCAGGCGGGTCGCATTGAGCACCTGCTGGATACCGGGGAGATCCCGGTGGTCCATTGCGACCGTGGCGGCCAGGTGACCTATCACGGGCCCGGACAGATCATCGCCTATTTATTGCTGGATCTGCGCCGCAATGGACTCGGGGTCAAGCGTCTGGTGAGCCTTCTGGAGGAATCGATCGTCGACCTCCTGGCGCGATGTGGAATTGAGGCGACTGTCCGCGCGGATGCACCAGGCGTCTATGTAGCGGGAGCCAAGATCGCCTCCTTGGGGCTGCGCGTGCGGGGAGGCTGCTCGTACCACGGGCTGGCACTCAATGTTTCTATGGATCTTCAGCCCTTTCATCGCATCAACCCCTGCGGATACCCTGGTCTGGGAGTCACTCAGCTGAGCGACTTGATCCCGGATGTGAGCCTGGAAACGGTGAGGGGCTTGCTGATCGGCGAGTTGGCGCGAGCGCTCGTCATGAGGCCCTCTATCCTGGCATAACGTCGGGTTTGCGAGCATGGCGCATCACTCCGGATCCCCCGGCCCGACAGCGCTGGTGCGGTTTGCCAACGCCCACGGGAGGGCTTCGAGCGGTCGTCTCCGAGGCAATCTCCTGGCGACCTCGGGAAATGAATTGGGAAGCTAGTTGACTCCCAAGGCGGGGGCTCCTGCTGTCTCGACGTGGCTGGCCCGAGCTCGACGCTTTTGCGCTGCGGATCAGGATCAGTGACAAAAACTTAGGACGTTCAGCGTGGACGCTTCGATTGGGTGACACAATAGGCCCGCGCGGATATACTACGCCGCCTTGGCTGAGTGGCAGAGTGGTTATGCAGCGGCCTGCAAAGCCGTGTACCTCGGTTCGATTCCGGGCTCAGCCTCCAGACCCCCTTCAGTCCGCTGCTTGGGTGCGACCCTTCCGAACCCTCAAGTCAATCCTCAAGTTCCCCGGCCACTGACGCCCGGGTGGCGAAATCGGTAGACGCAAGGGACTTAAAATCCCTCGACCCTTGGTCATGCGGGTTCGAGTCCCGCCCCGGGCACCACTTGGGTCGGTGCAGTCTTGAGCCGTCTCCTCGTCCTTTTTCCCTCGCGTCAGGATGCGTTTGTCCGCCTGGGTCAGGCTTCACTTGGATGGCCTTGGCTCCGCTGTCGTCTGAATCGACCGCCGGGACCGCGGCCTCTGCTAGGACCTGCCTCGTTCTAAGCTCACGAAGAGGATCTGACAATGAATCCCATCGAGCTCTATGAAACCCAATGTCCCTGGTGCGGCCATCCGCTGGCTCTAGAGATCGACTGCTCTGCTGGCGACCAGCGGTACATAGAGGACTGTGACGTTTGCTGCCAGCCCATTGTGGTGAGTGTGGACCTTGGCGCGACGGAGGAGCCCTCGTTGTACGTGGACTGCAGACGTGACGACTGAAAGCGAATCCAGAGTCCTTTCGTCTGTTCCGATTCCAGGGGATCCGTCACGGTCTCCCGCTTGCCGGGCACTCAGTCGATTGATTCGGCCCGCACGTCATCGGTTCCTTGGGCCTCCAGCGGGCAGTGGATAGATGAATTAGGGACCTTTGGGTCCACGGAAAGGCGTACTTCGTTTGACTTGCTTGACATCCATTAAAAACCGCTTACATTATGAGCACGCGGCGCTCTCAAGCGGGCGCGAATTGCCAATAACGAAGCTCGGAGGTAATGAACGTGGAGTATGCAGAACTAAGCGTGGAAGAGATCCAGCAGCAGCTAGATGCGATCGAGCAGAGCAAGTCAGAGCTCCAGCGTGCCCTGGCGGTGAGGCGGCAAGAGGCCAAGCATGAGGTTGCGCAACAAGTGAGGGATCTGATCCTGAGCAACGGCTATGAGCTCAATGAGGTCATCCCCCTTGTCCAGGCGCGGCGGCGTCGCGGTGCTTCTGCGGCCAAGGCCACTTCCACCAGCGGGCGCGACTATACGCGCTATGTCGATCCGGAGAACCCGGACAACGTCTACGTGCGCGGGGTACTGCCTGGTTGGATGAAGCAGAAGATGCAGGAGCAGGGGTACGATCCAACTGTTAAGGCGGACCGAGAGGCATTCAAGGCGAACTATCTCCAGGCCGTGGCGGCCTAAGGCGGCGAAGGCGCCTGGTTGTTGTGCGCGAGGGTTCGTCAGACGTGTGGAGGATCCGGAGGAGGACGCTTCGGATCACCACGCTGGACTCGCGGTCCAGCGGCCTCGGCATTTGTGCTGTCCGAGGGGACTCGATTCTGGAAGCAATGAGCCGTAGCTCCAGTACTCACCGCAGGAGTGCCTGAGCAGGCGATAGGCCAACTTCAACTCCACGGTGAATAGCGACGTTCGAAGCCGGCGGCCGCGGGCAAGGTTTCAGCGTTGGGGCCCCTAGAGACCGGGGCTCGGCGACGCGCGGCAATCAAATGCCGCTGGCTTTTCTCGCTTGTCACGGCTAGACTCCTGCCTCGATCCTTGGTCCCGCCTCGCGGCTGACTCCTCGACCTTACAGGCGCAGATCGAACGACCCTGTAGTCTTTTGCCTCGGCCGAGACCCGATGCCTGCAACCCCGGGTTGGCCGCTTGGACGAGTCACCGCGGAGTCTTCATGCCGTTTGTGTCTTTGGAGCCCTGTTGGGAGCCCCGTCTGGCTACGCAAATTGCCGCCCAGGGGCTTGGATATCGGAAATCTTCCCCAATTCAAAAGCTTCCAGTTGCCGAACGTTGCGAAGGTGTTGGGATGGCTCGGGGCGTGCCGAACCTTGCAGTCCCCAACCAGACCGCGTCGGACCCGCTGTGCGTCGGGTGCCGAGGGGGCGCGAGGGGTGTGCGCCGCACGCATATCTGAGGGGGTCCGACTGCAGTGCTTCCGGATCCCCTCTTGACTTGGCCCCCAACGGTTGGGGGCGAAGACCGTCGAATCATTTGTGCATTGATTGTTCGACCGTTCTCACTCTCTCTACAATGCACTTTGATGGATACCGTTCAACGATGAATATCTATGTTGGCAACCTGGCCTACTCCGTGACCCAAGACGATCTGCGCGACGCCTTCGCCGCCTATGGTGAGATCTCCAGCGTGAACCTGATCACCGACAAGTTCACCGGCGACTCCAAGGGCTTTGGCTTCGTGGAGATGCCCAACAACTCGGAGGCCGATGCCGCCATCAAGGCCCTAAACGAGACCCCGCTGAAGGGCCGCAACATGAAGGTCAACCAGGCCAAGCCCCGCGGCGAGCGCCCGTCCCGGGGACCCCGCTGGTAGGCCTATTCGGTTAGTCACCGAGGCCGAGGCGGGCGCCCCGGGCTCGGGTAATTTCGATGCCGTCGACACCCTTCGGGGTGTCGCGCCGTTTTGGGAACCGTCCGCGGTCCCGATCCGTTGGCGGTGGACGCTCTATCCCAGCGATGGCCCATCTTACCGACCGACATTTCGACGTCTTTTACCGGGTCCAGCCGGCCAATCCCGAGGCCCATCTCTTCGAGGTGGAGCTGATTATCCAAGGCCCTTCGCCGACCCCGCTGAGCCTATCCCTGCCCGCGTGGATCCCGGGCAGCTACATGATCCGTGACTTCGCGCGCAATGTCGTGCGCATCGCTGCGGCCGACTCCGACGGTCGATCGCTGCCCCTCGCGAAGCTCGACAAACAGACTTGGCGGCTGAAGGACTCCGTTCCCCCGAGTGCGGGCCCCATCCACATTCGCTATCAGGTCTTCGCCTGGGATTTCTCAGTCCGTGCCGCCCACCTCGATGGCACCCATGCCTATTTCAATGGCCCAAGTCTCTTTCTTCGGGTCCGTGGATACGACGACCGACCTTGTGCGGTGGAGTTGGTGCCTGCCGTTGGCGAAAGCTTCGGCGATTGGTGCGTCGCGACCAGCCTGTTGCCGCTGGAGCCATCCTCACTTGGGTACGGGACCTATGGGGCCGAGGACTATCTGGACTTGATCGATCATCCCGTGGAAATGGGCCGATTCGACCGCGTCAGCTTCGAGGTGCGCGGCGTGCCCCATGCCATGGTCATCAGCGGCCGCCACCGGGCGCACACGCCTCGTCTGGCAAAGGACCTTGAACGGATCTGCGAACAACACGCGGTCCTTTTTGGGGAGCTACCCGTCGATCGCTACCTGTTCCTCAACACAGTGGTGGGTGAGGGCTATGGTGGCCTGGAGCATCGCTTCTCCAGCAGTCTGCTCTGTAGCCGAGATGATCTGCCCAAGGCGGGCGAGCGAACGCCATCGGAGGGTTATCGGCGCCTCCTCGGACTCTGTAGCCACGAGTACTTCCACCTCTGGCATGTCAAGCGAATACGCCCACAGGCGCTCCAGGAGGGAGGGCTCGACGCCGAGGTCCATACCCGTCTCCTGTGGGCCTTCGAGGGGATCACCTCTTATTACGACGAGCTGGCCCTGGTGCGCTGCGGAGTCATTGACGTAGCCGCCTATCTGCAGCTCCTGGCGGAGACCAT
>Ga0316576_10000297_pt1 | contig 21927 bp, 18 predicted proteins | sample S0NA_FD_203075 | JGI IMG/M metagenome (GOLD analysis project Ga0316576, IMG submission 203075) | Rhizosphere microbial communities from salt marsh grasses in Alabama, United States - S0-2_050615r3r5 | ecosystem: Host-associated > Plants > Roots > Rhizosphere | place: USA: Alabama | collected...
ATGGTACCACCCGTCCTTTCCCTTCGATGCGGGGCTGGCGATGTGGTAGAAGACACGCGCGATGAACTGGCTGACCCTCGCCAACCCGCAGGACGTGGACTCGCCCGGGCTGCTGATCGTTCCGGACCGCGTCCAGGCGAACATCGAGCGAATGATCGCCGCCGTGGGTGGCCCGGAGCACACCGGCCGCCTGCGCCCGCACCTCAAGACGCACAAGATGGCCCGGGTGGTCCGCATGCAGCTCGACGCGGGCATCACCCGGTTCAAGGCCGCCACGATGGCCGAGGCGGAGATGGCCGCCGGCGAGGGCGCCACCGACGTTCTGATCGCCCACCAGCCCGTGGGCCCGAAGATCTCCAGGCTCGCGGGCCTGATCGAACGGTTCCCGGAGACATCCTTCGCGTGCACGGTCGACGACGCAGGGGCCGCGCGCGCCATCGTCGCACGGGCGGGCGACAGCACCCGGCGGCTGCGCCTCTTCGTCGACGTCGACTGCGGCCAGGGGCGCACCGGCGTGCCCTTCGGCCCGCGTCTCGACGCCCTGCGCGACGCAATCAGCGAGATGGCCGGCGCCACCTACGCGGGCCTGCACGTGTACGACGGTCACCTGCACGATCCGTCCGAGGAGGTCCGGCGTGACGCGGCGATGGCCATCATCGAGCAGACACGCGCCGACTGCGCCCGGCGCACCGACCAGACCGTCGTCGCCTGTGGCTCCCCGACGTTCGCCGTCTGGGCCTCCGAGACACCCTGGCAGCTCAGCTGCGGCACCACGCTGCTGTGGGACGTGGGCTACGGCCGCAAGTTCACCGAGCTGCCGTTCGAGGTCGCCGCGGCGCTGATCACTCGCGTGATCAGCAAGCCCGGCGACAATCGGGTCTGTCTGGACCTGGGCCACAAGGCCGTCGCCGCGGAGAACCCCCTGGACAACCGGGTGTTCTTCCCCGACCTTCCCGCCGCCACCGCGGTGTCCCAGAGCGAAGAGCATCTGGTCCTCGACGACCCCGGCGCCAACCGAATGGCCGTGGGAGACGTGCTGATCGGCTACCCCACGCACATCTGCCCCACCGTGGCGTTGCACGCGCGGGCCACGGTCGTCCGCGGGGGCATCGCCACTGGCGAGACCTGGGCCGTGTCAGCGCGCGATCGCTGAGGCGGGTCAGCGGAAGTTCTCGACCAGCATCAGCTCGGAGGTCTGGGCCGGGCGCTCCCCGTACGGAACGTACTCCTCGTCCGGGGAGACGGTCAGCCACTGGTGGACGAGGGAGTGGTCGGTGGCGTGCAGCACCGTCTCCTGCTGCGACACCCGATCCCGGTATCGGATCTCGTAGCCTTCCGAGTTGCTGACGGCGTAGTAGAGCCCGTTCCGCCCCGGAGCCCAGTTGATCATGTTGGTGCCCTCCGCCGGGACGACCTGCGTCTTCTCCCCGCCGTCCACCGGCATGCGCCAGATGCCCCCGGGGGGGGTCTCCTGCCACCAGTACAGGTGGGCGCGGAGGCACCAATACGGTCCTGCCGCCAGGTCCGACCCTCCGGTCACGGCGTCACGGAGAGCACCGTGACCGACTTCGGCGTGAGCGTCAGGGACACCTTCCCGTCCACCACCTTGGCAGTGACGGGCTCCGGCGCCACGGCTGCGGGGGCCTCGAAGGTGTTGACGCTGTCGACCTTCGGTGCAGTGAGAGTCTCGCCGGCAGCCGCACTGGCCGTGCCCCCCGCCAGGCTCGCCTGGATCTCGACCGAACGGGCCGGGTCGACGTTGACCAGCGCCAGCCACAGCGTGCCCTCCGCGTCCCGGGCCGCGATCGCATCCACGCGGGGGAGCGTGATGTCGCCGTGCGCGTAGGTGCCGGCGTCGAAGGCGACCGGCACGAGCGTGGCGTCCTGGAACGGCACGTACATCCTGAACACGTGGTAGGTCGGTGTGAGGACCATCATCTCCTGGTCCGTGATGATCATCGCCTGCAGCACGTTGACCATCTGGGCGATGTTGGCGCCGCGCACGCGCTCGGCGTGACGCGCGAAGATGTTCAGGTTGAGGGCCGCCAGGACCGCGTCGCGCAGGCTGTTCTGCTGAACGAGGAAGCCCTCGTGGCTGCCGGGTAGCGGGGCGTACCAGCCGCCCCACTCGTCCACGAACAGGGCGATCTTCTTCTCCGGGTCGTACCTGTCCATGATCGCCGAGTGGGTTGCGAGGAGGCGGTCCATCTCGAGCGTGGCGTTCAGGATCTCGGCGTACTCGGTCTCGCCGAAGCCGACCGACTTGTAGGCCGGCGGCCACCTCACCACCGTGTAGTTGTGCAGCGACAGGCCGTCGATGTCCCAGCTCCAGGTGTGACCCTGCCAGGCCTTCATGACGACCTCGGTCCATTCCGTCCAGCGCGGTCCGTCGCCGCCGGGCCCCACCGCGATCTTCAGCATCCGGTTCGAGCCCTCCTGCTGCTCCGGGTGGAAGCTCCGGACGAAGCGGCTGTAGATCTTGAGCTGGCTCAGGTAGTACTCCGGAGTCATGTTGCCGCCGCAGTCCCAGCTCTCGTTGCCGATGCCCAGCAAGGGAATCCGGTAGGGCTCCGGGTGGCCGTTGGCCGTCCGCTCGGCCGCGAGGGCCGTCGGCTGCGCGGTGGTCAGGTACTCCAGCCACTCGGCCGCCTCCTGCGGCGTGCCCGATCCCACGTTGACCGAGATGTACGCCTCGGAGCCGATCTGGTCCATGAGGTCCATGAACTCGTGGGTTCCGAAGGAGTTCGGCTCGGTCACGCCTCCCCAGTTCGGGTTGAGGGTGACCGGACGCTGGGGACCGACACCGTAGCGCCAGTGGTACTCGTCGGCGAAGCAGCCTCCCGGCCACCGCACGTTGGGCACCTTCAGCTCCTTCAGCGCCTCGACGACGTCGTTGCGGATACCGCGCGTGTTCGGGATGGGGGAATCCGGGCCCACCCAGACACCTTCGTATATGCCGTGGCCGAGATGCTCGGCGAACTGCCCGAAGATGTTGCGGTCGATCGTCGCGCCCGGCTGCGAGAGGTCGATGGAGAGCGCCACTTCGTCGGCGGCGATGACGGGCGCAACCAGGGCGACGGCCGCCACGAGAGCTGCGGCGAGCCGGGTGGCGATTCGGCCTGCATCCCGGCGCCCGCCGGGGAGGCCCGTTTCCGCGTGGTCGGATCGTGAACTCATAGTGCCTCGTCTCCTTTCGTGCGTGCCTCCGGCGGAGTCGCCTCGTTTCCGCGCCTCAAGGGTAATGCGCACGAGTCAGAGGAGCAAAGACGGGCGGCCGCCCCCGCATCCATGTCGGTGCTATGCTCCCGCACGCCGATCCCGGGCGGCGTGGGTGCCCGCGAACGGCCGCATGAGGGCGTTCCACTGCCTCGACACCTGCTTCTGGAGGAGGGAGCCGTGAAACAGCACCAAGACGGGACGGAGGGCTCTCAGGCCGGCAACCGCCGCAACGGTCGGCGCCAGTTCCTGCTGAAGGCCGGAGGAGCGGCGGTCGCCCCGACGCTCGTGGGATCGTCCGCCCGAACGGCGCGCGCCCAGGCATCCGCCACGACGGTGGCCAACGGGCAGAGCGTCGTGGTGAGAACGACCCACGGCCAGCTGCGGGGCGTGCGAAACGGCGGGCTGACCATCTTCAAGGGCGTGCCGTATGCCGGCTCGCCGGCGGGCGAGGGCCGCTTCAAGGCGCCGCCGAGCCTCGATCCCTGGACCGGCGTGCGCGACGCGCTCGTCTACGGCCCCCAGGCAGTCCAGCCGCCGGACCCGGGCTGGCCGAAGGAGTGGGCTCCGGCCGCTTCCAGCGAAGACTGCCTCGTCCTCAACGTCTGGACGCCCGGGACCGGCGACGGGAAGAAGCGACCCGTCATGTTCTACTCCCACGGCGGTGGCTTCGCCACCGGCAACGGCGGGGCCGAGGTCTGGCCGCAGAGCCTGCCCCACGACGGGGCGGCGCTCGCCCGCAGCTACGACGTGGTCGTGGTCACTCACAACCACCGCCTCGGCCTCCTGGGGTACCTGTACCTGGGCGACCTCCTGGGCGAGGAGTACGCCGCCTCTGGCGCCGCGGGCATCCTCGACATCGCCACGGCCCTGCGGTGGATTGTGGACAACGCCGAGGTCTTCGGCGGCGACCCGGACCGCGTCATGATCTGGGGCGAGTCGGGCGGCGGGGCGAAGACGGCCACCCTCACCGCCATGCCCGGGGCAAAGGGCCTCTTCCGGCGCGCGAGCATCGAGAGCGGGCCGACGCTGCGGCTCACACCCAGGGACGCCGCCACGGAGACCACGCGCCGGGTTCTCGCTGCCCTCGATCTGGACGAGAAGCAGGCGCGCGAGCTGGTGAAGATCCCCGCCGAGAGGCTGCGCGACGTTCAACAGGAGATGTCGGGGACGAACCCCATGAGGGTCGGTCCGGTCGTGGACGGCCACTTCATCCCCACGCACCCCTACGACCCCGTCGCGCCAGCCATCTCGGCGGACGTGCCGCTGATCGTCGGAACGAACAAGGACGAGTCCATCATGTTCCTCCAGCGCGGCGACCTCCCGGCGTTCTCGCTCGACGACGCCTCGCTCCGGGAGCGGCTCGAGACCCGGTTTGGAGACGACGCCGATCGCGTCCTCGAAGTCCACCGACGCGAGCGAGCGGGGGCGTCCCCCACGGACCTCTTCGTCGCGATCACGACCGGCCAGTGGATGTGGCACAACGCGATCGTGCTCGCCGAGCGCAAGGCGGCGCTCCACGCCGCGCCGGTGTTCATGTACCAGTTCGCGTACGAGTCGGAGGTCCCGGTGGCGCCCGGCGTGCCCTACCCCACGAAGGCCGCACACGCCATGGAGATGGCCTTCAAGTTCAACCACCCCGAGACGAGCCCCGAAGCGGGCCGTCGCCCCGAGCGCTTCGAGGCGGCGCGGAAAATGAGCGCGGCCTGGGCCGCGTTCGCCCGGACCGGCGATCCGAGCCACCCCGGGATCCCGAAGTGGCCCTCCTACGATGGCGAGCGTCGCGCGACGATGATCCTCGACGCGGAGTGCCGGGTCGTCGAGGATCCCCACCGCGAGGAGCGCCTGCTGTGGGAGCACCTCGCTCGGAGTTGACGGGGCACGTCCAGGACCGCCAAGGGCCCTGAGTCTCGCGCGTCAGGGTAGGGTGTTGCCCACCAACGTGAAGACGGCGCTGCCGGGGAGGTCCAGCTCCGCGACCCCGCCCTCGACCGGCACGGACCCGAGGTCGGCGCAGTCGAGGGTGGCCGTGGTCGCGTGAAGCACCCACGTCTCGGGGGCTCGCGCCTCCGGCACCACCACCCGGATCCGATCGGGGCCCGCCGCCTTCACTCCGACGACGACGATCGAGCCCGCGGCGTCGCGGAATGCGGACACGGTGAGCTCGTCCGTATCGGCACTCGCGGCGATGCGCCGGGCTCCCGGGGGCACGAAGCGAAAGAGCTGCCTCGCGGCGAAGTATCTCTTCTTCGGGGCGTACCGGTGGTGGTCGTTCCTCAGGAGGCCGTAGTAGGTCAACGTCTGGTCGTGCTCGTGGTAGTTGTCGAAGGCGTCCCAGTGGAGAGCCGCCTGGGCTCCGTGGTTGAGCGCGACGAGGGCGCGACGGGTCGCGACCATCGAGTTCACGTTCCACTCGTCGCGCGGCGACGAGCCGTCGAAGCCGCCTTCGAGTGCCCCATACTCGGTGAGCCAGATGCGGGTGTCTGGGTGGTGGCTCTCCCGCACGTGCTCCACCCGCGGCGCGACGACCGTCTCGCTGGGACCGTAGGAGTGAACGGAGATCACGGCCAGCTGGCTCATCACCGTGTCGTTCGCGAGCAGAGGAGTCTCGTAGTCGCCGGACCCGGAGGGGTCGACGGCCACCAGCTTGAGGCTGCCCAGCCCCTCCCGCTGCAGTCGGCGGACGACGGTGGCCAGCACGACCGGCGCCTCCTCGGGATCGACCCGTGGCCCCTCTCCGTGGGAGTAGCAGTCGACCTCGTTGAGGGGGCTGAAGTACTCGAAGTCGACGCCCGCCCGGTGCCTCGCGTAGAAGGCCATGGACACCACCATCTCCGCGAACTCCTCGTACATGGCGGGATTGAGGTGATGGGGAGGGGGGAAGCGAAGGTCCTCGGTTCGCTCGTACGCGTCGCACACGGAATGCGTGGGGGGAGGCGCGGAATCGTCGTTCATCCACGTCGGGGTCATTCCGCTGACGGTGAGGAACGGACGGATTCCCTTCGCGTTGAGGTAGCGAGCCGCCGCCCAGGAGGCCTCGAAGAACGGGCTCGAGTAGCGATCGTCGTAGTAGACCCAGTTAATGTGCGCCGGGTCATCGTCGTCGTTGCGGGCCTCCCAGTTCGACAGGCCATAGGGGTCCAGGCGGAACAGCGTCGCCCCCAGGTCATCGATGAGGAGGTCGATGGCGGCCTTCTGGGATTCGCGGAAGTAGGTGCCGTTGAAGTTGACGCCGAAGCCGTCGATCGACTGGAAGGCGCGATCCGGGTCCACGTCGACGCGGGTGGCCTGGGCCCAGGCGAGGGCTGACCCGGCAAGCCACAGCGACACCATGAGGGCAGCGCGCCGAGTGTGGCAGCAGCGGTGCATGGGCCTTCTTCTCCTCGGCAGAGATGTCGAGAGTCGCTCGATGATACCGGGCCGGGCGTGAGTACGGAAGCCTGCTTCGCCTCGGGCCGTGGTGTACGAACCCCGCGACACTCCTCGGCGCCGCTCGCTATCTGTCGAACGTGAGGTCGGCGTCGGCGTCGAAGCCGAGCCGGCGGAGCTTCGTGGAGCCTTCCTCGGTCACGTAGAAGTGGCCTTTGACCCGCGCCCTGCCGTCGCGCCGATCCACGACCCTCTTCACCGCGCCCGGAAGGTTCAGGAGGCTCACGTCGAACCTCGAGGTGACCTTCTCTTCCCCGAAGCCCGCCAGCTCGAAGCCGGTGGGCTCGTATCCCCGTCCGAGCTTGTCTCCGTTCAGGGAGAGCTCGTACTCGAACCTCTCCACGGTGATCGGCTCGGGGTTGGGGTTGCGCACGCGGAAGGTGACATCGAGCGAGACACCCGTGATGCCCATGTCCCGCACCTTCAGGCTGTCGACGGCGAGGGTGGGGGCCTTGAGCGCGGCGCACGCCGCCCCGAGGGCGACCACGGCGACTCCGAACGGGACGAGGGCTGGCTTGAGCTTCCGCATGGACAGGTTGTGTATCGAGTTCCCGTGGCCTGTCAAGGAGGGCGCGGGAGCATTCCAGCTCCCTCCGGCCCCGGGCGGTGCTGGCCCCCGGCTCAGAACAGCCAGTCCAGACCGATGCAGAGCTTCACCCCGGGGCCGTCCATGTCGGGGTCCACGGGCACCGCGGCGTCGCAGCCCCCGCCGCTGGTCAGGGCACGCAGAGCCCCGTGCCGTTGGGCTGGGGCACGCACCGCCCTCCCTCGGGACAGCTGACGCGCTTCCAGGGCGGGCCTTCGCTGCTCGTGAAGGTCTCCCGCCCGGCCTCCGGCGCACACACGAGGACCGACCGGGTGCTCCGGGCGCAGACCTGGGCGTCGGGGTGGATGACCGCGTTGCCGTCGTCGCAGTCGGTGCCGCACGTGGAGCGTCCCTCGCGGCTGCGATTGCAGCAGCGGGCGTCCGGGTAACCGTCCCCGTCGGCGTCCCGCATCCCGAACGTCGCGGGGTCACAGTCTTCGTCGTGGTGCTCCGCGTCGCAGATCTCGGTGTTGCCGGGGAAGCGATTCACGTCGTCGTCGTCGCAGTCGTCTCCCCCGAAGGCCAGGGAGTCGTGACCATCCCCGTCCTGGTCCGGCCCCGGCCGCGGCGTCGTCGGCCGCGGCGGCCGACGTGCCGGCGTCCTCTTCTTCTTGTCCACCCCCGACGCCTGGGCCCGACCTGTGCCGTGACCCTCGGCCCGCGCTGCCGCCGGCGAGCCGTGCGCCACGAGGCCCCCGAGCCCAGCCACCAGGACGATCACCACCATCGTGCGCATCCGCCCGAGGTCCCGATGTCTCCCCTGCGCCATGGCCCCTCCTCTCAATCCTGCCGACTGCGCCGACGGATTGTCTCACGAGGGGTCGTGACCCGGCCCCGTCCGGCACTCCGGCCCCCCGCCGGAAGTCGACCTAGACTTCAGCCAGCTCCTGCACCGAGACGGGTCCGCTGCTCCGAGCATCTCCCGTGACGACCCTCCGCAGGTAGCCCGCCTGGCCCAGGTGGAAGGCGAGATGGGCGCACAGGTGGAGCAGGAACCGCTGGCAGGAGACCGGGATCCCCCCAGGGGGATCCGGATAGCCCGCCGCCAGGACCTCCGGGGAGAGCGTGGGCAGCACCTGTGACACCATCTCCTTCGTCTCTCGCAGCTCGGCGGCGTGCTCCGCACGCGTCCCGCTCTTCACGCCGAACTCAGCGTCCCTCTGGCGGACGTAGCCGCTCCCTCCGAGGACCGCCCCCACGAAGTGCTTCAGGTTGCCGCTGGCGTGCCGCGCCAGGCTGCCGGCAGGGTTGGTGATGCCGGGAGCCACCCTCCAGAGGCTTTCGTCGTCCGGAAACATCTCGATCTCGCGGGCCAGACCCTCGAGGTCGCGTTCGAGAATGCGCTGAACGTCCTGCACCATGGCGTCCTCCCCCCTGGCGTCTCGGAGACGCGGGACGACGGTCGTCGCCCCAGGTTAGGATGCACTCCATGCAAAGCCAAGGTCTAATCTCCGAAACCGCTCGGGCCATCGTGCTGGCGCTGGTCGGCGGTGGCGTCGGCACGGGCCTCGTCGGGGCCGACGACGGAGCCCTGAGATTCCGCGTTCAGCCGCTCTTCATGGACGCGAACGAGGGATGTGCACTCGCCGACGTGGACCAGGACGGCCGAATGGACGTAATCGCGGGTCGCAACTGGTACGCTGCCCCCGGATTCACGCCACGGCCGCTGCGGATGATCGACGACTGGGACGGCTACGTGCTCTCCAACGGTGACCACGTCTACGACGTCAACGGCGACGGCTACCCGGACGTGGTCTCGGGCGGCTTCATGCTCGAGGAGGTCCACTGGTATGAGAACCCGGGCCCGGAGGGTCTGGCCCGGGGCCACCTCTGGAGGCAGCACCTCCTGATCCAGACCGGCGCCACCGAGAACGAGGGCCAGTTGCTCACCGACCTCGACGGTGACGGCGTCCCCGAGTGGCTGGTCAGCAGCTGGAACAAGAAGAGCCCGCTGGTGGCGTGGAGGCTGGAGAACCTCGGGAGGGTCGAGACCGAGGCGGTGACCCGGCGGATCGTCATAGGAGCGTCCGGCAACGGTCACGGGCTGGGCCTCGGCGACCTCAGCGGCGACGGGCTGGCCGACCTCCTCTTCGAGGACGGCTGGTACGAGCGACCCGCCGACCACGCCCTCGACGAGCCCTGGAGCCTTCACGAGGACTGGTCGATCCACGCGAGCATCCCCATGCTCGTGGTCGATGTCGACGGCGACGGGCGCAACGACGTGATCGTCGGTGAGGCCCACGACTACGGGCTGTACTGGCTGAGACAGGTCGCCGACGGCGACGGTGTCCGCTTCGAGCGCCACGTCATCGACGACACCTTCAGCCAGGTTCACGCCCTTCATCTGGCCGACCTCGACGGCGACGGAGACGAGGAGCTGATCGCCGGCAAGCGCGTTCTGGCCCACAACGGCAACGACCCCGGCGCCCACGATCCTCCCTGCCTCTTCTACTACCAGTGGGACCCGAAGGGGGCGACCTTTGAGCGCTTCACCCTCGACGAAGGCCGAGTTGGCGTGGGCCTCCAGATCCACACCGCCGACCTGGACGGAAACGGCCGCACCGACATCCTGGTCGCCGGCAAGAGCGGCACCTACCTGCTCTTCAACGAGTAGCCGCCCCCCCCTCCGACGGCGTTGGGCCGGCGGCTTTGACGCCTCGGGGCGCCACGCATAGAGTCTCCCAGAGGCACGCCAAGGAGCAGCCATGACCACTCAGGAACTCCCCCGGGAAGCTCGCGTCGTCATCATCGGTGGTGGTGTCATAGGGTGTTCGGTGGCCTACCACCTGGCTCATCTGGGCTGGAGCGACGTGGTCCTCCTGGAGCGTGACCGGTTGACGAGCGGCACCACCTGGCACGCGGCCGGCCTGATCACCACCTTTGGCTCGACCTCGGCGACCTCGGTCGAGATGCGCATGTACACGCGCGACCTCTATGGACGCCTGGAGGCGGAAACCGGGCTGAGTACCGGCTTCGAGCCCCTGGGCTTCATCGAGCTGGCCGCGGACGAGGACCGGTTGGAGGAGTATCGCCGGGTCGCCGCGTTCAACCGGATGTGCGGAAATGACGTCGAGGAGATCGGACCCGACGAGATCAAGAGGCTCTTCCCCTTGGCCCGGGTGGACGACGTCCAGGCGGGCTTCTACTTGAGGCAGGACGGTCGCGTCAACCCCGTGGACGCGACCATGGCCCTGGCCAGGGGCGCTCAACAGAAGGGCGTGAAGATCCTCGAGGGTGTGTCGGTCACGGACGTTGCCACGCACAACGGCCGCGCCGCGGGTGTCGCCACGACTCGGGGCACGATCAAGGCGGAGTTCGTCGTCAATTGCGCCGGCATGTGGGCCCGGCAGTTGGGCGCCCTCAGCGGCGTGACCATCCCCAACCAGTCGACCGAGCACTACTACCTCATCACCGAGCCCATCGAGGGGATGACACGACAGCTTCCGATCATCGAGGACCCTTCCAGCCACGGCTACTACCGAGAGGAAGGCGGTGGCTTGATGATCGGCCTGTTCGAACCGGTCTGCGCTCCATGGAAGGTGGACGGCGTCCCCGACGACTTCTCCTTCGGCGAGATACCGCCCGACTGGGATCGCATGACGCCCTTCCTCGAAAAGGCCATGAGCCGCATCCCCGTCTCGCAGGAGGTCGGTCTCAGGAAGTTCTTCTGTGGTCCCGAGAGCTTCACCCCGGACATGGGCGTGGCCTTCGGAGAGGCACCGGAGGTTCAGAACTACTTCGTCGCCGCCGGCCTCAACTCCATCGGCATCATCACCGGACCCGGGCTCGGCCGGATCATGGCCCAGTGGATCACCACCGGCGATCCGGGCGCAGACATCACCGGCATCAACGTGGATCGCTTTCACCCCTACCAGTGCAATCCCGAGTACCGCAAGACCCGCGTGGTCGAGACCCTGGGGCTGGTCTACCGGCGCCACTACCCCACCCGCGTGCCCCAGACCGCGCGCGACTGCAAGCGCTCGCCCTTTCACGATCGACTGAGGGACGAGCGCGCCTACTTCACCGACGTGAGTGGCTGGGAGAGCCCGGCATGGTATGCGCCGGAGGGTCAGGAGCCCAGGGTCGACAAGCTCTCCTGGGGACGTCAGAACTGGTTCCCCTACTGGGAAGCAGAGCACAGGGCCTGCCGCGAGGGCGTCATCGCCATGGACATGACCTTCATGGGGAAGTTCCTGGTCCAGGGACGTGACGCCGGCAAGGTGCTCGACTACATCTCGGCCAACAGCGTCGACGGCCCGATCGAGACCATCACCTACACCCAGTTCCTCAACGAGCGCGGCACGCTGGAGGCGGACGTCACCGTGACCAAGCAGACGGAGGAGCGCTTCGTCGTCGTGGTCACCGACACCATGCACCGTCACGTGGAGGCCTGGATCAGGCGCCACATTCCCGACGACGCCCATTGCTTCGTCACCGACATCACCGGCGGCATCGGCCAGCTCAACGTGCAGGGCCCCCGATCCCGAGAGCTCCTGCAGTCCATCACCTCGGCGGATCTGTCCGACGACGCTTTCCCCTTCCGCACCGCGCGGGAGATCGACATCGGGTTCGCGCGTGCGTTCTGCAACCGAATCACCTACGTGGGCGAGCTCGGGTACGAGCTGAACATCCCCGCCGAGCAGGCCGTGCACGTCTACGACCGTGTGATCGAGGCGGGGAAACAGTTCGGCCTGCGCCACGCCGGCCTGAGGGCCCTGGGCAGCCTCCGCATGGAGAAGGGCTACCGCGACTACGGCCACGACATCGACAACACCGACGACGCCTACGAGACGGGGCTCGGGTTCGCCGTGGATCTCGCCAAGCCGGACTTCATCGGCAGGGCGTACTGCGTCGAGAAGAAGGCCCAGGGACCCGCCTACGACCGACGCCTGCTACAGGTGCTGGTCAAGGACCCCGAGCCGCTGCTCTATCACGCCGAGGTGGTCTATCGAAACGACGAGGCCGTCGGCTATGTCCGGGCGGCGAGCTACGGCTTCACCCTCGGGGGCGCCGTGGGTCTGGCCATGATCGAGGCTGGCACGCCCATCGACAAGGCGTACCTGGCGGAGGGTCAGTGGGAGGTCGACATCGCCGGAAGGAGGTACCCGGCCGAGGTGTCGCTGAGACCCATGTACGATCCGAAGATGGAGCGCATCAAGCGCTAGTTCGGCCCGCGTCTTGCTGACGGGCGGGCGCGCGCCAGGGTCAGGCCCTCTCTTCGTAGGGGCTCGCCAGCCCTCGGGGACGCGGCAAGGCGACGACGAACGTCGTCCCCAGGCCGCGTCCCTCGGACTCCGCCCACACCCGTCCGCCGTGGGCCTCGACGATGCGCAGCACCAGGGCCAGCCCCACGCCAGTGCCCTCCACCGACGGATCCAGCTTCACGAAGATGTCGAACACCCGCTCGAGAAAACGGGCCTCGAGGCCTCGCCCGTTGTCGCGGACGAAGAAGAGGTGCTCGTCGTCTCCACCGCTCCGGGTTCCGATCTCGATTCGAGGGTCGTCGCCATCGCTGAACTTGGCGGCGTTCTCGACCAGGTTCTGCAGGACCTCGCCCAGACGCTGACGGTCGGCGTGAACCACCGGGAGGTCGGGGGCGATCTCGACCGTTATCCCCTTCCTCTCGAGCTCGCCCCGGATCGACTCGACCGCCTCCCGGGCGAGCTGACCCACGTCGACCTCTTCCGGTGAGTTCACGACCCGCCCTATCCGCGACAGGTCGAGGAGGTCGTCGAGGAGCCCGTGCATCCGCTCCGCCGCGGCCACCACCCTCCCGATGTGCTGCCGCGCCTCGTCGTGCTTCCCCGCTGCGAGATCTGTGTCGGCCAGCCCGCCAAATCCGGCGATGGTGACCAGTGGGGTCTTGAGGTCGTGGGAGACGGTGTAGGTGAAGCGTTCGAGCTCGGTGTTCTTCGCAGCGAGGTCGCTCCGCTCTGCGCGCAGGGCTTCCTCGTGGGTCCGGATGTCTCCCGCCATGCGGTTCAGCGCCCGGGCGAGATCCCCGAGCTCGTCCGGCGAGTCGAGGGTCAAGGGAGGATGGTCCAGGTTGCCGGCGGCGATCTCTCCGGCGGCCCGGCTCATCTCGGCGAGGGGGCGGGCGAGCGTGCGGGAGAGGAGGACCGCGGTGAGGGTGCCCATGCCCAGAACCACCACCAGCGCGCCGGCACCCAGCGTGAGCAACGAGCTCCGGTAGCTCGCCCACATCCGAGCCGTGCGCTGCTCCAGTCCCCGGAACGAGGCCTGCCACGGTCTCTGGCGCACGCGGACCACCCCCCAGCCCGCGGTCACCCCGCCGGAAGAGATCCTGAAGTAGATCTCGGTTCCATTCGGGACCGGCACCAGCTCGATGCCGGTCCCCCCTTCCCGGGGGAGGACCTCCGGGAAGACGTCGCCGTACTGCGCGTTCGACGGAGTGCCGTCGGTCAGGACGCGGCCCTCGGCATCGAGCACCAGGAACCGGTCGATCGGGAGCCAGGCCCGAATCTCCTCGATGTGCTCGTTGATGTGCTCGACGTCGAGCTGGTAGAGGGAGCTGAAGAGGCGGGCTCCGAGGTAGGCGGCCATTCCTCGCAGGGCCTCCTCCTCGTCGGCGAGGCTCGCGGCGCTCGCCGCATCCTGAATCTCCCCCTGCAGCAGCCGGGACTGGTGAAACGCCACGGCGCCGGCGGCAACGAGCGCGCTGGTGACGACCACGAGGACGAGTCCGACGAGCCAGAGCGCATAGCGCGTTCCGATGCCGCGGAGACGCATCACGGTGCGCGGGTCGGCCGGAGAACTGGCGCCCACGCCTCGAGGCCGCGACGGTCCCCGGCCGTCAGCCGCTCCAGGCGGGTCACTCCAGCGGCCCGGTCGAGCGCGGCCCGACCGTCCTCGTCCTCCTCGAGCCCGAGCAGCGTTGTCTCGACCGTGGCCCGGATCCCGGGGGAAAGCGTCGTGCGGAAAGACAGCAGCCCTCGGAGCAGGGGGGCGGACTCGTGGAAGATCCGGAGCTCAGAGCGGACCCTTTCCGGCAGCCTCGCCCAGTCACCCTCGTTGAAGGCCCCGGCCGCGCCCTTTCCGTGGAGCACCCACACCGCCTGGTTGACCTCGGCCCCGGCGAGGACGAAGCGCACGTCGTCGGGTCGGGCGTTGAGCGCGTCGGCGGAGACGAGAGAGAGTCCGGCGCGCTCCAGCTCGGACTTCGGTATGGCAAAGGCAGACGTGGAGCGCAGGGCCTCGAGGACCAGGACCTGGCCCGCCAGGTCGCCGAGCGTGCGGATGGGGGAGTCCGCTCGCGTGAAGAAGACGCTCCGGTACTCGCGCTGGCCCCGGCGAAAGACCACCAGCGCGGGCTCCAGGCAGCGGGACCGCTCCTCGAGCACGAGCGTGGGAAACACGGTCTCGATCACGAGGTCCACCTCGCCGTGGATGAGCCGCTGCGAGAGGTCCTCGAGGTCGCGGGCAATGACGAGGTCACCGACCTCGATCCCCGACGACCGGAGTCGATCCCGGAGCTCACCGACCAGCTCGCCGTAGACCTCGAGCATCAGGCGGGGCTCGTACGGCTCTTCGGCGATGACGCCGAGGTGCAGCGGGACCGTGCCGTCGGGCGAGGCCGAGGCCGCCGTCGCCGCCAGCGCCGCCAGGGCCACGAGGGGGGCGAGGGCCCGGAGGGAGTGTCCCAGTAACCTGATCATCGGGGCGACATTGTGTCCCCTGGCCTCGGCGACCGCAACCCATCGCGGTTCGCTCCCGCACGGAGGCGAGCCGGGAGCGGGGGGCGGCGGGTGATTCAGGTGGAGAGGAATGGGCTCCGGATGTATAATTGATCCGTTCAACCGGATAAAGGGATGGTATTGACCGGCGACCCGGAGCAGCTGATGCTCCGCATGGACAACCTCGCGGACCCCACGCGGCTGCGCCTGCTGCGGCTTCTCGAGCGGCGCGAGCTGGGCGTGGCCGAGCTGGTGGAGATCCTCCAGCTGCCGCAGTCCACGGTGAGCCGGCACCTGAAGATCCTGGCCGACCAGGGCTGGGTCGCCAGCCGGTCGCAGGGCACGATGAATCTCTACCGAATGACCCCGAGCGACCTCGAGCCCTCGGCGCGGGCGCTCTGGAAGGTCGCCCGGCGGGAAACCGGTGAGTGGGCCACCGCGCGGCAGGACGACCTGCGACTCGACCACCATCTCAGCAACGGGGGCCGCCGCGCCGAGGAGTTCTTTGCCGGCGCCGCGGCGCACTGGGACAAGCTCCGCCGCGAGCAGTACGGGGACAGGTACGGCGTCATTGGCTTGCTGGCACTCCTGCCGGCGAGTGACGTGGTGGCCGACCTCGGCTGCGGGACGGGCTCCGCCCTGGCGGACCTCGCCGGCCACGTCAAGCGCGTGATCGGCGTGGACAGCTCGACCGAGATGCTGAAGGCGGCGCGCCAGCGCACGCGCGAGATGAGCAACGTGGAGCTGTACCGGGCTCCCCTCGAGTCGCTGCCCATCCGGGACGGAGAGTGCGACGCGGCCACCATGTTCCTGGCCCTGAGCTACGTCGCCGATCCGACCCGCGCTCTCGCCGAGATGGCCAGGATTCTGCGTCCCGGCGGCAGGGCCGTGGTGGTGGACCTGATGAGCCACGACCGCGAGGCCTTCCGCATCGAGATGGGCCAGAGACACCTCGGTTTCGAGCCCGCCGCTCTCGAGTCTCTCGCCGAGGAGGCCGGTCTCGAGGGCGTGACCACTCGCCCACTCGTGCCCGAACCCGGTGCCCAGGGTCCGGCCCTGGTGATGCTCACCGGCCGCCAGGCGGCCCCGGTCCGAACGATTCACGCCGAAGCCATTGAGGAGAGGACATGACAACGACAGCACACGCCGTGGCCACCAGGGGTGGTCTCGACTACAAGGTGGCCGATCTCGCGCTGGCCGAATGGGGCCGCAAGGAGATCCGTCTCGCCGAGCAGGAGATGCCCGGTCTGATGGCGATCCGCGAGGAGTACGCCGGTAGGAAGCCGCTCCGCGGTCAGCGCGTGACGGGCAGCCTGCACATGACCATCCAGACCGCGGTGCTGATCGAGACCCTCAGGGACCTCGGCGCGGACGTGCGCTGGTGCTCCTGCAACATCTTCTCGACCCAGGACCACGCCGCCGCGGCCGTGGTCGTGGGCCCGGAGGGAACGCCCGACGCACCGAGGGGGGTGCCGGTGTTCGCCTGGAAGGGTGAGACGCTCGAGGAGTACTGGGACATGACCCAGCGCGCCCTCGACTTCGGCGACGGCGAGGGCCCCCACCAGATCGTCGACGACGGCGGTGACGCGACGCTGCTCATCCACAAGGGCGTGGAGTTCGAGAAGAGCGGCTCGGTTCCCGACGCCTCGACCGCCGACAGCGAGGAGTACGCGGTCGTCCTCCAGACCCTTGCCCGGATCCAGAATGAACGGCCCCGTCGATGGGGCAAGGTCGCCGAGACCTGCCGGGGTGTCAGCGAGGAGACGACCACCGGCGTGCACCGCCTCTACGAGATGGAGAAGGCCGGGACCCTGCTCTTCCCGGCGATCAACGTCAACGACAGCGTCACCAAGAGCAAGTTCGACAACCTCTACGGCTGCCGGCACTCGCTGGTCGACGGCCTGATGCGGGCCACCGACGTCATGCTCGCCGGCAAGGTGGCGGTGGTCTGCGGCTACGGGGACGTGGGCAAGGGGTGTGCCCAGTCGCTCAAGGGCCAGGGCTGCCGGGTCGTGGTCACCGAGGTCGATCCGATCTGCGCTCTGCAGGCGGCGATGGAGGGCTACGACGTGAAGACGATCGAGGACGTCCTGGAGACGGCCGACGTCTTCATCACGAGCACCGGCAACCTCAACGTCATCACCGCCGGCCACATGGCGCAGATGAAGGACAAGGCCATCGTCGGCAACATCGGCCACTTCGACAACGAGATCGACATGGCCGGCCTGAAGAAGGTCGAGGGCATCAAGCACACCAACATCAAGCCCCAGTACGACCAGTGGGAGTTCCCCGACGGTCACAGCGTGCTGATCCTCGCCGAGGGGCGGCTGCTGAACCTGGGCTGCGCCACCGGGCACCCGAGCTTCGTGATGTCCAACAGCTTCTCGAACCAGGTGCTGGCCCAGATCGAGCTGGCGGAGAACCGCGACAAGTACGAGAAGAAGGTCTACGTGCTCCCCAAGCACCTCGACGAGAAGGTGGCGCGACTCCATCTCGACAAGATCGGCGCGAAGCTGACCCGGCTCACGCCGGAGCAGGCCGACTACATCGGCGTCCCGGTCGACGGACCCTTCAAGCCAGAGACGTACCGCTACTAGAGCTCGCTCGGCTCGCAGGCCTGCACTCACTCACCCGGATCAGCCCCGGGGCGGATGGCGAGGTCCCGGCGGGCGCACGGGTAGAATGACGCCCAGCGGCGGACCGGCGCACGCCCGGAGAGGAGGGCCAGGTGCGAGAGAACATGGTGAGGTCGATCTGGGCCCGGGGCGACGCGGTGGTCAACGGCTGGCTGAGCATCCCGAGCTCGTTCTCGGCGGAGGTGATGGCCCACCAGGGCTTCGACTCCCTGGTCATCGACATGCAGCACGGCCTGGTCGACTACCAGGCCGCGGTGACCATGCTGCAGGCCATCTCGACGACTCCGGTGGTTCCCCTGGTCCGGGTGCCGTGGAACGACCCCGCCCACCTGATGAAGGTCCTCGACGCCGGGGCCTACGGGGTGATCTGCCCCATGATCAACACCCGCGACCAGGCCGAGGCCCTGGTCCGGGCCTGCAGATACGCGCCGCGTGGCGTCCGCAGCTTCGGCCCGACCCGGGCCCATCTGTATGGCGGCGACGACTACGCGGAGCGCGCCAACGACGAGATCCTCGTCATGCCCATGATCGAGACGGTCGAGGCCCTCGAGAACCTGGACGAGATCCTGGCGACACCGGGCGTGGACGCGGCGTACGTGGGACCGGCTGATCTGAGCCTCTCCATGGGAAAGGAGCCCCGTGTCGATCACACCGATCCTCAGTTGGTCGAGGTCCAGAGGACGATCGTCGCCGCGTGCCAACGTCACGGAGTGGTCGCCGCCATCCACGCCGGGACGGCGGAGTACGCCCTGAAGATGATCGAGGACGGGTACCGCCTGGTGACCGTCGGCAGCGACAGCCACCTCCTCGCCCTCGGGGCGGCGGCGCGAGTGGCCGCCGTCCGCACGGGCTTGCCCGGGGTCAGATCTCAGGTTGGTGATTGAGGGCAACACCCCACGCGGGCGCGCGTCTCCCTTCGGGCTGCGGCCTGGCTACTCGGCGGCCAGCCGCCGCGCGAAGTCCTTCCAGGCGCCGAGCGATCGCGCCAGGACCGCCCGGTGGTCACCACCGATGCCGTAGCCCTGCAGCCCGATGGGGCCCCGGTAGCCCAGCTTCCGCAGCCTGCTCACGAAGCCGAAGACGTCGTAGCTGCCGGCATCGAGCGGCTGGATGAGCCGGTCCCAGCCCAGGTCGCCCTCGGGCGTGTCCGCGCCACTGACGGTGACCCGCATCAGGTGCGGCAGGGCGAGGGCCGCGGTCCTCTCGAAGTCACGGCCGCCCTCGACCTTGAGCCAGTGGCACAGGTTCCACGTCACCCCGACGTTCTCCCGGCCCCCCGCCTTCGCGATGCGCACGTTGTCGGCGACGCGCTCGGCGTAGAAGCCCGTGTGCGGATACAGGGCGACCTGCAGACCCGCCGCTGCCGCGAGATCGGCCACCGCTCGCACGGTGGCGACCGCGGCGCGGTCACCGGCGGACGACCCGGGTTCGTGGCGAGCGCTCCGTAGCGCCGCCCACACCACCGTCTCCTGCCGGCCCCGGAGCATCTCGATCGTCCGGGCCACGTCCGGCGGACAGGTTCCGTCGTCGACGAACACGTCGAGGTAGACCGCGTACAGCGTCAGCCCGTGCTCGTCGACGGCGGCGAGGACCTCGGGGAGCTGGTCGACGGACCGGTCGAAGAAGCTCAGCGCGCTGAAGTCGACGCCGGTGTAGCCGACGTCCGCGAGCATGGAGATCTTGGCCGCCGAGAAGCCGCTGGGCGTCCCGGTGTCCATGGCGAAGAAGGGGTTGTCGAGCTCCTCGGCGTGACCGGCGCCGAGGCAGAGGACCAACCCCAGTCCGGCTCCCAGAGCGTGGCGTCGCATGGTCGTCTCCTCAGCTCACTCGGCGCCGGTCGCAATGAAGAGGTCCGACTGCCGGCGAATGACGTTGAAGGCCCACGCGCTGGCGTCGGGCGTCACGAAGGCCCGATACAACGAGAATATGCCGGTGGGATCCGGAGGAGTCAGCGGGGTGATCACCTCGCCGCTCCCGGTCCCCGGATCCAGCCGATGGAGGTTGACGGTCCTCCCCAATCCGGGACGGTCGCGGAAGAAGACCCGGCCCTGCCGGTCCCAGCCGATCGCCGTCCAGCTCGCCCCCGCACCCGGAATGCGTCGCGGGCTGCCCCCGGCCACCTGGTAGAGGCAGGGATTCCGGTCGGGAGGGGGGCAGCCCGCGACGAAGACAGTGCCGTCGGGTGAGAAGGTATTGCGGGTGAGGTATCGGCCCTCGGGGAGCGGAAGCCGGCGAGGCTGTCTGCCCTGCATGTCGACGAGCCACGTGCTCCGTCGGTCGTTGCCGTCGCGGCCCGTCACGAACAACGTCTCCCCGTCGGAAAGCCAGCCCGCGGCATCGTGGGTGACCATGCCACCCGGCCCTCGAATCTGTCGGGGCTCGCCCGCGCCGGTGGGCAACAGGAGGACTCGATCCGGTGAAGTCACGGGGATGACGGCGGCCCACCGCCCGTCGGGAGACAGATCGAAGGCCCGTCCGTCACCGAGACGCACCGGACGAGAGCCGTCGGTGCGCCTCGTGAAGGTCGTGTAGTCGGGGCCGCCCCCCTCTCCTCCCTCGTAGAAGAGGACGGTGTCGCCATCGGGAGACAGCGCCGCCACCGCCGACACGTCGAGCCAGGAAAGATCGACGACGTCGGGTTCCCCCGCACGCTGGAAGGAGATCTCCGCCCGCAGGGTGGAGCGCGAGATCAGCAGCCGTCCGTCCGGTGCCACATCGTGCAGCACCAGCCGGCCGATCGACTCGAGCAGCATCCGCTCGCGACCGTCGAGACCCAGGGCGCGCAGGGAGTTCTTCACCCCCAAACCGGCCGCCGTGAACCACACCTCGTCGCCCCGCGGCGACCAGGCGAGGCCCTCGAGGCTCCCGAAGGTCGCCGACCTCGCGAGGACGCTGCCCTCTCTGTCCACGATCATCGCGAAGCCGCGGTCGTCGGCCAGGGTGGGATGCTGGGAGAACGCCAGGTGCTCTCCATCGGGAGAGAGCCTGAGGGCGCCCACGCTCGGGACCCGGAGGAGCGAGTGCCCGATCGGGTACTCCAGCTGGTAGCCTTCCTTCAGCTCCCGGGCCAGAGCGAACGCGGACCCCCTGGCTGTCCAGTCGGCGGCCCGAACGCCCCTGGCGACCATCCTGGGCGGGCCTCCGGCGAGCGGCGCCCGGGACAGCATGCCGTCGCGAACGAAGGCCACCTCTCCGGAGGTCGAAACGCCCGCCATCCCGAAGGCCTCCATCCCCAGGGAGCGAGCGTCCCCGGAGTCCGCTCGAGTTTCGTAGAGGGAGAGGGGCCCTCCGTCCCAGGACGCGATGTAGACGATCCGCCCGCCGGGGCCGAAGCGAGCCCCGGTCAGGAAGCCCCGCCGGAAGGTCACCCGCTGGAACTGCGTCGCGACCGAGGAGCCGGGCTGGCGAAGGACCGAGAGGCCGACGATGGCGAGGCCAACGAGGCCCAGCAGCGGCACCACCCAGCGCCACCGCGGGCCGGACGCCGGTGTCGTTCGTGTCTCTGGTCCGGGCTGCTCCCGGGCTTCCCCCCCGGCCGGGCTCGACGGGAGCTTCCGCCCGGGACCACCGTCGCTCGTCTCGGACGGCCCGACCCACCGATACCCTCGCCGGGGGAGCGTCTCGACGAAGCGGGGCGCCTGGGCCGAGTCGTCCAGGGCCAGCCGGATCTGCCGAATGCAGAAGCTCAGCGACTGCTCGAAGTCCACGGGGGTTCCCGTGGGCCAGAGCACGTCGCGCATCTCCTGGCGCGTCACGACCTCGCCGGGACGAGCCGTCAGCAGGGCCAGGAGGCTGAAGGGCTGCGGCTGAAGGTGGACGACCACGCCGCCCTTCCGCAGCTCTCCGGCGCCGAGGTCCATCTCGAAGACACCGAACCGCCGGACCGGCCCGGCGCCGGTCCCGCTCTCGGCGCCCCGGCGCTCCCCGTTCTGTGCCGGCCTCGGCTCGGTCATCCCAATCCGGTGCGAACACCCTCGGCGGCCAGACCCACCACCGACGGGCCTATTCACGCAGCATACCCCCGGCCCGCTCTCGTTCGCACGCCGGGCGACGTGTCGGAGACGAGCTTCAGCGGCGGCGTCCGGCTCCCGACCGACCGCCTACGCCAGGTTCTCTCCGTACTGCCAGCCGTCTCGGGCAGGCTCCTTGATGATGGGGTCCAGCTCCGGCTGCCCCTTGACCGTCATGGCCTCCGCATCCCATTCGATGGCGCGGCCGGTGCGTTGGGCCAGAGCGCCCAGGAGCACCATCTCGGTGAGGGGCACGGCGTAGTCGAAGTTGGAGCCCGGAGCGGGGCCGTCTCCCTTGATGGCGCTGATCCACTCCTCGATGGGACCATCCCCAACCGGGGGCAGGCGGTCGATCT
>Ga0316576_10000298_pt1 | contig 21925 bp, 23 predicted proteins | sample S0NA_FD_203075 | JGI IMG/M metagenome (GOLD analysis project Ga0316576, IMG submission 203075) | Rhizosphere microbial communities from salt marsh grasses in Alabama, United States - S0-2_050615r3r5 | ecosystem: Host-associated > Plants > Roots > Rhizosphere | place: USA: Alabama | collected...
TGTTTCATGGATTTGGAAAACTACGAACAGAGCTTCCTGACGGAAGAACAGGTGGGCGATGCCAGTCACTACCTTATTGACAATCTGGAGGTGGAGATCCTTTTTTTTGGCGAGCGGGCCATCGGCATAACCCTTCCCAATTTTGTTGATCTGACCGTCACTCAGGCGGATCCGTGGGCAAAAGGTGACTCGGTTGCAGGGGATACCAAGCCTATTACGTTAGAGACCGGCTACACCCTCCGTGTGCCGCCTTTTGTGAATGAAGGGGAGAAGATTACGGTGGATACCCGAACGGGGGAATATGTCACACGGGTTAAAGAGTAGAGCGGTACTGCAAGAACAGGAGCGGATATCATGCCGTGAGCCGAGGCTTCGATTACGCGCCCTGATGGTCCAGGCCATCAGGGCCTTTTTTATCGGTGAAGGGTACCTGGAGGTTGAAACTCCTGTCTTGATGGCAGCACCGGCGCCGGAGCTTCACATAAGTGCTGTTCCGGCCGGCGGCGGCTTTCTGCAGACTTCTCCCGAACTGTTCATGAAACGCCTTCTGGCAGCGGGATACGGAAAGATTTTTCAGCTGTGCAGGTGCTTTCGGGAGGGTGAGCGGGGCAAACTTCATGTTCCGGAATTCACGATGCTTGAATGGTACCGTTGTCACGCAGGTTACCAGGACATCATGTCAGAGTGCGAGGCCATGCTCCGGGCAACAGCACGGGCAATCGGTCTGGGAGAAGAGATATGCTACCAGGGGAAGCGCATTGATCTTTCGTGCCCTTGGGAGAGGATAACGGTGCAGGAAGCGTTCGAACGATATGGTTCTCTGGAAATCGATCGGGCCATGGAGGAGGACCGTTTTGACGCGTGTATGGTTGAGGAAATTGAACCTCGTTTGGGAAGCCCAAAGCCGACCTTTCTGTATGATTACCCCTCCTCAATGGCTGCACTGGCGCGCGTGAAGGAGCGTGATCCACGATTTGCCGAACGTTTCGAACTCTACCTGGGGGGTATCGAACTGGCCAATGCTTTTTCGGAATTGAGCGATCCTGACGAACAGCGTTCACGGTTTCAACAGGAGATGATAAAAAGAGAGAAACTGGGAAGAGATGTGTATCCTCTCCCTGAGAAGTTTCTGGCGGCACTGACCTTGATGCCTGAAGCAGCGGGGATCGCTCTGGGAATCGATCGTCTGGCCATGATTTTGTCGGACAGTCCCGATATCGATGACGTAATTGCCTTCACTCCGGAGGAACGCTGAAAGCCTCTGCGGTTGCGCTTGGGGTCCATAATGCACGTTGGGCTGTTACCCGAGCCGGATTTCTCAATGCTCAGTTGCTGATGCAGACACTTCTATATTTTTTCGAGATGGTAGACGAGATTTTCGAGCTTTACCGTAAAATCAACATTTTCCACTATACAGCACTTCGGCGTCCGCAAATGGGTAGGGGCAAAGTTCAAGACGGCCTTCACGCCGGCATCCATAAGGAGATCGGCGGCCTGCTGTGCTTCAAAGGGCTGGGTTGCGACAATGCCTATTTCAATACCGAGGGTCTGAATCGTTTCCTGGATGTCGTTGATGGACTTAATCGTAAGACCGCTGGGAAGGAGCTCTCCGATTACCTCCGGATGGGAATCAAAGGCTGCAACGAATTTGTAGTTCCTTTTCTTAAAATTATCGTTCTCCACAAGGGCCCGTCCAAGATTACCCATCCCCACGATGCAAATGGTCCACGTCCGGTCAGTGCAGAGGATTTCCTGGATCGCTTTCAGGAGATCACGGACATTGTACCCGACTCCTCTGACACCGAATTCCCCAAAAAAAGCAAGGTCTTTCCGTACCTGGGCGGGGTTCACGTCGCACATCTGGGCAAGTTTTTCAGACGAGATAACCTCAACGTTCTTCCTGCGTAATGCTTCAAGAGGTCTCGCGTAGATGGCAAGACGCTCAATGGTGGGTTCAGGTATTTTGGTGGCCTTGGTCATGAGAATAAACAGTTACCGCAACGGGCTTGGGAAAATTTTGCCAAGCCGCCGGTCGCTTTGCGAAACAGTATTTCCTAAGATTGCTCCAAAAAAAGGTTGTGAAATATTGCACATAGCCATTGAAAAAAGAGGACCCGTTTCCGGGTCCTCAACGGATCTTGATCTCTAGAAGAGCTTATCAATAATGCTCGCGAAATCCGGAATCTTGAAGACCATGATGAAGCAGATCACCAAGGCATAGATACAGAGGGACTCGATCAGGGCCAGACCAATAATCATGGTGGTCATGATCTTGCCGCCTGCTTCCGGGTTCCGGGCGGTACCCTGAAGAGCTCCGTTAATGGCATTGCCCATACCGATGCCGGTTCCCATGGCAGCGACACCGATTCCGAACCCGCAGGCAATTGCGATTCCGAAAAAGATCCATACGCCTGCTGCCTGTGCCTCGGGGGACCCCTGAGCCGCCAGTGCCATTGAGGCAATACCCAGAACAAGAATTGCGGTTAAACTTCCAATCAAACGTGTTTTCTTCATGTGAACCTCCTTTACTGTTATTTGACCTTCTTCCAATGTTGTAACGCTCCTTAATGGGCCTCTTCCATGGCCCCGACAAAATACATTGTGGCAAGCAACATGAACACGAGCGCCTGAATAAGGCTTACCAGCAGCCCCAGAAACAGCAGTGGCAGGGGAGCAAGGTAGAGGCCCGCCAGGGTGACGACAATCCCGAAAACCATTTCCTCACCGAAGATGTTTCCGAAGAGCCGGATGCTCAGGGAAAGAACCCTCGCCAGGTGCCCGATAAGTTCTATGGGAAACATGAGAGGGGCCAACCACCACACCGGCCCCAGGAAATGCTTGATATATTTGACGCCGTGGCACTTGATCCCGATATAATGCGTATAAAGAAACGTCAGGATGGCCATGGAGAGGGTGGTATTATAATTGGCCGTCGGCGATGTAAAGCCAGGTATTTTACCGATCAGATTGCAGATGAGGATGAAAAGAAAGATGGTGGCGATGAACGGAAAAAAGAACCTGCCTTCCGGACCGGTAATCTCCACCATGAAATTCTCAAGGCCTTCAACGATTACCTCGAAAACATTCTGCCCTTTCCGGGGAACCAATTGCACACCTTTTACGAAAATAATGGATGCAACGATCATGATAAGCATCACCAGCCAGGAATGGGTTACATGGCTGTAAGCGTGGCCGAAATGGCCGAGGCCGATGGCCTCGAATAGTCTGTCCAAGAACAGAAAGCTATGTTCCTCCATGAATTACGCTACCTCCCGTGATGATTTCGAAAAAACCAGATGCACTCCAAAGGTGACAATGCTGAAGACCACGACGGACAGTCCTACAGCCAGCCCCACCGGATGAACCCATCCCTGCCGAATCAGCAGGTAAATGAGAAGGCCGAGGGCGGCCAGCCTGAGGTAGTATTTTCCAACAATCGCGCCTTTGTTTGCCCCGAAAAAACCATCAGCCATAAATGCTTTGGTGATGGTGCGCTGCAGAATATTGAAATTGGCGATAATCAAGAAGCCGCCGAGAATAACTCCCGTGGTAAAGGCATTGCCCATGAAAATGAAACTTGCTGATCCCAGAATAAAAAGTATCATCCAGTTCAGCATCTTAAGGATTCGAAATGCTCTGGTCCAATCCATGATATCCGTTTAAAGCCTTTTGGCCTTCTTATACAGGACGTAGAGATTCCTGAATGCCGCTGCTATGCCAACCCCCAACCCGACCAGGGCGAACCACGGTTGTGTTCCGAGCCAACGGTCCAGGTAATAGCCACCAACGGCTCCTATGGCAATGGATAAGGCCATTGCCATGCCCACGGTGCTCAGATACCCGAGGTCCTTGATCGTTTTTTTGAGGTCTTCATCCATTCGGTATGAGAACACCCTGCAAGACACGTTGTGTCTAGCACAGCTTTCCGTTCAAAGTCAATAGAAATTTCATGAGAGTGAACGAAAAGCCTTTGCAGCAAAATCAATGGTTTTCCCTATGATTTCTTCTGTGTGACCGAGGGAAAGAAAGGTGGCTTCAAAGGGGGAAGGAGCCAGATATACCCCCTGTTGCAGCATGCTGGTGTAGTATTTTTTGAACAGATCGCTGTTGCTCTTCCTGGCGCCGGCAAAATCGATGACCGGCGTGTTGCAGAAGAAGAGCGACCCCATTGAAGCTACCCGGTTTATGGTGACGGGCATGCCGCTTTTCTCCGCCGCGGATTGCAATCCGGTGAAGAGCATCTCGGCGCGGTGTTCCAGGATGGGGTACACTTCACCGCTCTTGAGGATGCGGAGCGTGGCAAGACCTGCAGCCATGGCAAGAGGATTTCCCGACAAGGTTCCCGCCTGGTAGATATCGCCGTCCGGGGAGAGCCTTTCCATGAACGCACGTTTGCCGCCGAATGCCCCTACCGGAAGGCCGCCTCCGATGATTTTGCCGAGGCAGGTCAGATCGGGGTCGATCCGGTAATATTCCTGTGCCCCTCCCGGACCAAGGCGGAACCCGGTGATCACTTCGTCAAAAATGAGAAGGCTTCCCGCTTGTTTCGTGATTTCCCTCAGTCCCCGGAGAAACGCCATCTCCGGTGGCACAACACCCATGTTACCCGCTACCGGTTCTACGATAAGAGCCGCAACCTCCTCGCCGCAGCGGTCAAAGGTCTTCTTCACTGCCCCAAGGTTATTGAACGGCAGGGAAATGGTTTGCCTTGCCAGATCTTTGGGAACCCCGGGGCTTCCGGGAATCCCGAAGGTGGCAACGCCCGAACCCGCTTCTACCAGGAGAGTGTCCGCATGGCCGTGGTAGCAACCGTCAAATTTGATGATTTTATCCCGTCCGGTGATTCCTCGAGCCAACCGAATGGCGCTCATGGTTGCTTCTGTTCCGGAATTCACCATGCGCACCCGGTCTATGGAGGGAACCATGGAAACAATAAGCTCTGCCATCTCCACTTCGAGTTCCGTGGGGGCGCCGTAGCTGGTGCCCTTTTGAATGGCATCAGCAAGGGAAGCGACGACATCCGGATGCGCGTGCCCGAGGATCATGGGTCCCCAGGAACCGACATAATCGATATAGGTATTCCCGTCCGCATCCCAGAGGGTGCATCCCTTTGCACGGACGATAAAGGGAGGATCAATACCCACAGCCTTTCCGGCTCTCACCGGACTGTTGACACCTCCGGGGATATATTTCTTGGCCCTTTGAAAAAGTTCCTGTGATGTCGTGTTCATGATGCTATCCTTTCGAAGATGGGTTTGTATTCATGGAGTCAAAAAATCAGGAAAAATCTCTTCTCTCTTCGACAAGGCCAGAAGTTTCCTCAGAAAAAAGGAAAAAGGAAAAACCTCCAGATTGGCCCAGGTTGACGGTTGATCGGACCAGCGGAAGGGCCTGCATCACCAGTGAGGAGCCCTGGACGGTCAAGCACGGGGAGGAGAAAATACCGCCTCTGGTGAGAAGGCATTCATCAGCTTGGTGCGGTGCTGATTTGAAGCATTCGGCCGTCTTCCTAAAAATATTCCATACTGGTCTTTTTGAATTCCTTCTCACTGAAGAGGAGAGTATAGTCGCTGACGTTCACTTTGAGAGAGATCCGCTGCGCGATCTCGTGACAGTCTTTGTGGTCCGCACCGTGCACCATGGAGTAGAGATTGTAGGGCCAGTCTTTTTGCGGATTTCGCTGGTAGCAATGGGTAACTTCCTTAAATTCCGCGATGGTATTTCCCACTTCCTCGATGCGCTCTTCCGGGATGTTCCACACTACCATGGCGTTTGAACTAAAACCCGCCTCTTGATGCCGAAGGGTAGCGCCGAACCTTCTTATAACACCTTCTTTTTTCAGTTTCGTAATTTCTTCCAGGAGTCTTGATTCCGCTATGCCCAGTCGTTCTGCCAGCACGGCAAAAGGCCGGGGAGAAAGGGGAAGGTCTCCCTGGATAAGATTTATGATTCTTTTTCCGAGTTCACTGATCATGAGCATTCCTGAGAGTGATCCTTGTGTTTGCGCTGTCTTCTCCCATCACGGTTCACATAAACGATATATCGGGCTGTTGTCAAGGGCCTAGGCAGGTTGAAGGGCGACTATGAGCTTGATCAGGGATGGAAAAAAAGGTATGAAGAGGAGGTGTCGAACATCTCATGAATGATGTTTATGCTCTGAAAAGCTGGGGGCGAAAAAACATATGACGGCATTTGAAAAAATCGTCGAGCGCAAGATAAAGGAAGCCCAGGAGAAAGGTGTGTTTGATAACCTGCCGGGAAGCGGACATCCCGTAGATCTGGAGGACGATTCCCATGTGCCCGACGATCTGAGGATTGCCTACAAGGTATTGAAGAATGCAGATTGCCTGCCCCCGGAGATCCAGCTCAGAAAGGAGATCCGGCAGATGGAGGATCTGCTGGAGAGCATCCCCGACGAAAAGGAAAAATATCGTCAGATCAAGCGGATCAATTTTAAGATTATGCAGTTGAACATGATGGGGAAAAGATCCCCCTTGCTGGAGGATGATCAACTCTATTACGGCAAGGTGCTCGAGAAACTGGACAGGAAGAAACGAACGTAACTTCAGTGCTCATTGAGAAAGCAAAGGGCGGCTGAAAGCTATTGGGATGAAGAATCTGAAAGTCGAGGGAAATATGGCATCTCCAAGCGGCTTCACAATGCATGAACAATCGACGTATGATTTTGTTGTTATTGGTTCTGGTTTCGGTGGTAGCGTTTCAGCGATGCGGTTGACCGAAAAGGGCTACCGAGTACTGGTATTGGAGCGCGGGAAACGCTTTGAAGACGAAGACTTTGCCGAGAGGGATTCTAATATCTGGAAACACCAATGGATGCCACTGTTCCGTTGCTTTGGTATTTGGCAGAATACGCTGCTCAATGGCGTGATGATTTTGCATGGGAGCGGGGTCGGTGGAGGAAGCCTGGTATATGCCAATGTGCTCATGGAGCCCGAAGAGAAGCTCTTCACCGCATCCACATGGAGTCACTTGGCTGATTGGAAGACCGTGCTTCGCCCGCATTATGATACGGCAAAGCGCATGCTTGGCGTAACATCCAACCCGCGGTTTTGGCCTGCTGATAACGCTCTTAAGTCTGTGGCAGATGATCTTCAGAAAGGCGACACGTTCCGACCAACTGAAGTTGCAGTCTTCTTTCATGAGGAAAATCCTGGTGAATTGGTTCCGGATCCTTATTTCGATGGCGAGGGCCCTGCACGACGTGGCTGCACCCACTGTGGGGCCTGTATGGTCGGTTGCCGCGAAAATGGCAAGAACACGCTCGTCAAGAATTATCTGTATTTTGCCGAAAAATGGGGGGCCACGGTGGAACCGGAATCGACAGTGAGAGACATTCGGCCACTGCCTGACAAGCAGACTGACGGCGCCCGCTATGAAGTGTGCGTTACCCGGACGACTGCTTGGCCCGTAAAGCCGCTCAAGCGCGTGAGGGCACGAAATGTGATTGTATCCGCTGGGGCGGTGAACACGAATCGGCTTTTATTGCGCTGTAGAGACATAACCTCGTCGTTGCCAGAATTGTCACAGAAATTAGGGCATAACATACGTACGAACAGTGAATCCTTAACGGGCTCTGTAGCGCGGGATTCGAAAACAGATTACTCAAAAGGAATAGCAATCGGCTCAGTCTTTCAGGCAGACGATGTTACGCATATAGAGGCTGTACGTTTTCCTGAAGGCTCAAATACATTCTTGAGGATCATTTCAGCACCACTGATCGATGCTGGTAGCAGCATCCCGGTGCGGATTCTCAAAACCGTCTGGCAGCTTTTGATTCACCCGATTGATTTGGTAGGTGCCAGGCTTTCCTCCACTTTGGCGAAACGCACAACGATTCTGCTTACCATGCAGACCGAGGATAATTTGATGCGGGTGAAATTGGGGCGCAATTTTTTTACATTATTTCGCAAAGATCTCGTTTGTGAGCGGGACGAAAAGCGCCCGGTCCATGCGGTCGTTGAAGTTGCCCACCGGGCAACTCGAATGCTTGCAAAAAAAATGGGCGGCATTCCACAAGGGATGGCGAATGAGAGTTTGCTGAACATCCCGGAGACTGCTCATTTTATGGGTGGGGTCCCGTTCGGCGAAGGTGAGGAGGATGGCGTTATCGGCCTCAATTGTGAGGTTCATAACTATCCGGGGCTCTATGTGGTTGATGGTTCGATTATGCCTGGGAATCCGGGGATCAATCCGAGCCTGACTATCACAGCACTGGCAGAATATGCGATGGATCAGGTTCCTGCAAAAGAAGGCGCCCAAATCCGCGAGCCTTTGATGAAAGGTACATAATACGACAGCTCGCTTCACCAACTGAAATTTTCCAAAAAGTGGGTCGCCTCACAGCCAATCAATAATCGGTCCCTACTGCCGTTCGAAAAAAGCTTTGAAAAAAGATAATTTTTTCTGCTATACTCGCCCCGTTTTCAAAACCTTCACCTGACAAGGTTTTTGCCGCCCGTAGACGAGGCCATCCAGATAACGTTACAAAAAGTTTTTAGCACAACAATGCGGCCGGCGGGAAAACCGGCCGGGCAGGAAGAACCTTTGCACAGGAGGCCGGAGAGGGCTAACCACCATCCATAAGGGTGAACATGTGCGCCGTGGATGGAATATACTGTTCGGGAGTCGATATGGAAAAAGAAAAGACGATTGTTATTGATGGGAATGAGTTTGTTTTCAGCGATGGTGAAACCATACTGGACATTGCAAGGCGCAACGGCATCGGTATCCCTACCCTCTGCTATTTAAAGGGGGCATCACCCACCGGGTCCTGCCGAATCTGTCTGGTGGAAGTGGAAGGTGCGCGAAACCTGGTTGCGTCGTGTGCGGCACCCGCAACTCCCAACATGGTTGTCAGGACCGAGTCCCCCCGCGTGATAGATGCACGTCGAATGAATCTTGAACTCCTGCTTTCCTCCGGACATCACAACTGCCTGGCACAGGATCTCGATGTGGAGTCATGGAGCGATTTCCAACTGTTGGCCATGGATCCGGAGGAACACCGGGAGTTATGCCCGGCATACGGCGACTGCAGGCTCCAGGATCTTGCCATCAAGTACCAGGTCGGGGGAAACCGTTTCTCACAGGGAGAAACACCCTATCCGATCGAAAACGTCAATCCTTTTTTTGTCCGGGATTTTTCACGGTGCATCCTCTGCGGCAGATGTGTCCAGGCGTGCAACGAAATCCAGGTAAACAACGCGATAAGCCACGGATATCGTGGGTCCGAGTCGAAAATTGTAGCAAGAGGGGATCTCGCTCTCAAGGACTCAGATTGCGTGTTCTGCGGTGAATGCGTTCAGGCATGTCCTGTGGGTGCCCTTTACCCTCGGGACCGTGTGCCCACTTTTCTTTCTCCCGTCGAAGTGAAGAAGGTACGCACCACCTGCTCCTATTGCGGCGTCGGCTGCCAGTTGTATCTCCATGTGGCCGACAACACGGTGGTACGGGTAACCGGAGTGGAGGAGGTGGGGCCAAATCATGGAATGCTCTGCGTGAAGGGGCGGTTTGGGTACGATTTTCTGGGTCATCCGGAACGTCTGAAAACACCGCTTATCAGGGAAAACGACACCTTCAGGGAAGCCACCTGGGATGAGGCCCTTGGTCTGGTTGCAGGGAAACTGAATGAGATCAAGGAAAAAACAGGACCTGATGCCGTCGGCGTATTCACCAGTGCACGTCTCACCAATGAAGAAAACTATCTTGCACAGAAAATGACCCGTGCGGCGATAGGGACGAACAATATCGATCACTGCGCTCGTCTCTGACACTCTTCCACCGTGGCCGGTCTGGCCGCTGCCTTCGGAAGCGGGGCAATGACGAACCCCATTGAAGACATAGAAAAATCGGAAGTTATTCTCATCACCGGCTCCAACACGACAGAAAACCATCCGGTGTTGTCCACGTATGTGAAACGGGCGGTGACCCAGAAGGGTGCCAAGCTTATCGTTATCGATCCTAGGGAAATCACGATTACCAAGTTTGCCGATCTGTGGCTGCGGCAGCGGTTGGGGACCGATGTGGCATGGATTAACGGCATGATGCACATCATTCTGAAAGAAGGGCTCTATGATGAGAGTTATGTCAAATCCAGGACGGTGGGGCTGGACGAGCTGAAAAAGACGGTTGAGAAGTACACTCCCGCCCATGTGGAAGAAATAACCGGTATTCCGGCGGATCAATTAGTTGCTGCCGCACGTCTCTACGCGAGTGCTAGCGCGGCCTCGATCCTCTACGCCATGGGAATCACTCAACACATTTCCGGAACCGACAACGTGAAGTCCCTGGCGAATCTGGCCATGCTTTGCGGAAATGTAGGCATTCCCGGCGGTGGCGTGAACCCGCTTCGAGGCCAGAACAACGTCCAGGGTGCCTGCGATATGGGGGGCTTGCCCAATGTGTACACCGGTTACCAGAAGGTGGCGGATCTTGCACATCAAAAGCGTATGCAGGAGGCGTGGGGCGTAAAAAGCGTTCCGCAAACTCCGGGCCTGGCGGTGACCGAGATGATGAACGCTGCCCATGAGGGAAAGATAAAGGCACTCTATATCATCGGCGAGAATCCGCTGGTATCGGACCCGGACTTGAATCACGTGAAAAAATGTGTGGAGAATCTCGATTTCCTTGTAGTCCAGGATATTTTTCTGACCGAAACGGGACGCATGGCGGATGTGGTTCTGCCCGCGGCGGCCTTTGCGGAAAAGGACGGAACTTTTACCAACACGGAGCGAAAGGTACAGCGTGTGCGAAAGGCCCTGAATCCTCCCGGGGAGGCCAGGGAGGATTGGAAGATTCTCTGTGATGTATCGACCAGGCTCGGCTGTCCCATGAGCTATGAAAGCCCGGAAAAGATTATGGATGAGATCGCCGAGGTTACCCCTTCCTATTGCGGGATCAAGTATGACCGTCTCGAGATTGACGGGATACACTGGCCGTGTACCGGATCGGATCATCCCGGAACGCCGTGTCTTCACGTGGATCAATTCTCCTGCGGCCTCGGTGTGTTTCACGCACTGGAATATATTCCGCCTGCGGAGATACCGGATGATGAATACCCCTACTATCTTACCACCGGAAGGGTGCTGTATCAGTATCATACCGGCACCATGACTATGAAATCAGAAGGGTTGAATTCCCTTGCTCCCGAGTGTTTTGTGGAGATTTCATCGGGAGACGCTGATTCCCGGGAAATCGGAGAAGGGGACCGGATAAAAGTCGCTTCCAGGCGCGGAGAAATAGAAGCCGTCGCAAAGGTATCCGAGCGGGTGGAAAAAGGAACGGTGTTTATCCCATTCCATTATGCCAACGCAGCGGCTAATAAATTAACGCATGCGGCACTGGACCCCGTCGCGAAGATTCCGGAATATAAGGTATGCGCAGTACGGATCGCCAAGAGTTAATCCCAGCTCGTGAGTATCATCGGAAGGAGAGAAAAAGATGCTTCAATGGAAAAACCTGGAAGACATAAACCCTGATCTGACCCCGGATGTGATGTCCCAGGTCGATGAAATCATAAAACAATTCAAGGGGAAACCAGGTTGCCTGATTCCGGTCCTGGAAGAATGCCAGCGAGTGGTAGGGTATCTCCCGCTTGAGCTCCAGGAATACATTGGAAAAGAACTGAATATCCCCGGGAGTACCATCTTCGGGGTGGTGACGTTTTATTCTTTTTTTTCAATGGTACCCAAGGGAAGGCATCTTATCAAGGTCTGCCTTGGTACCGCATGCTATGTGCGTGGAAGCAAGAACATTCTGAAACGGTTAACGGATGATTTCGATCTCAAGCCGGGAGAGACCACCGAAGACAGACGTTTTTCCCTCGAGACGGTGCGCTGTCTCGGGGCATGCGGGTTGGCTCCTGCGGTTGTGGTAGATGCCGATACCCATGGAGGCGTTCGCGTAAACAAGCTCGGTGACATCCTCGCGAAGTACGAATAGCAAACCGATGAAGCTTTTGCACATAAAAGAAATACTGAAGGCCGATGTGGTGGTTGGAGCGGAAAAACTCGAATCCGATATCGAAGCCGGGACCGCCAGCGATCTCATGAGTGACATGCTTCGGGGGCCGACGAACGGTACGGTCCTGCTGACGGGCCTTAATAATATTCAGGTGATCCGTTCCTCGGTCATATCGGGCGTGGCGGCAGTGGTACTGGTACGGGATAAGAAACCGACTGCTGATATGATATCCCACGCCACCGAGCATAATCTGCCGGTGTTGACAACACCGTATACCATGTATTCCGCCTGTGGGAGACTCTTTCGGGAAGGATTGCGTGGCGTGGAAAAGCGGGGTTCCGACAGGGCAAGCGCAGGAGACGATTAACTGCTGCGTCTGTTCATTCCAGGAGCGTCCATTGCATGCCTCATTTGCAGAAACGCTTTGAAATAGAACCGAGGAATTTTCTGCGGGCCGGTGAAGCCTCTTTGCAGATCCAACGGACATTGCGAACTATCGGTTTTGAGAAACAGGTCATTCGCAGAGTTTCCATATGTGCCTACGAAGCCGAGATGAATATTGTCATGTACGGGGGAAAAGGAGAGATTGTACTGACGGTCAACCCGGACGAGATCTCCCTGCAGGTCATTGATGATGGCCCCGGCATAGAGGACATTGATGCCGCTTTGCAGGAAGGATTTTCAACGGCTCCTCCGGAATATCGGGAAATGGGATTCGGTGCGGGCATGGGGCTCCCGAACATGAGGAGGAACGCCGACAGTCTGGATATACAATCGGAGCGCAACCAGGGAACCCTTTTGAATATCGTTTTTCATGTTTCTCGAGAGCGGACATGAAAGAGCAGGCTCCATTCAAGATCTCCGGCACGCGGTATGTAAAGATCGATGAAACGCGCTGTAACGGATGCGTGTTGTGCATGAGAGCGTGTCCCACCAAAGCGATTCGAGTGGTCGAAGGGCGCTTGGCGAAGCTTGTGGGCGTTTGTGTGGACTGTGGAGAATGTATTCGGGTCTGCCCGCGCGGGGCAATTCGTGCCATCAGCAGTGGGAAGCGAGATATTGCCGATGCAAAATATTCCGTGGTGAGCGCTTCTACCGTACTTTATACCCAGTTTGGTGAAGAGGTGACACCCAATGATATTCTCCTCGGCCTGAAGAGAATGGGATTTTCCTACGTCCACGATCAATCCTATACCAACGAGATGTTCAATGTTGCTATTGAGCTTTACATTCAGGAGAACAAACAAAAGGAAGATGCACCTTGGCCTCTGATTTCACCCGTTTGTCCCGTGGTTGTGCGGCTCATTGCGCATCGTTTTCCGGAGCTTCTCCACCACATTCCACCTTTGGCGATCCCTCGGGATATCGTGGCGAGGGAGGCCAAAATGCGGCTTTCTTCACGGCATGGATGTGCCGTATCGGATATCAAGGCATTGCATGTTTCTCCGTGTCCGGCAAGGATGATCGGTGTGAGGGAGCCCTGCTTTCAGAGCCATTCCTGCCTCGACGGAGCGGTGGCCATTTCTGACATTTACCGGCTCCTGAAAAAGCGCATTGCGGAGATCGAGGAAGATAAGGTGCTCCATCATTCCGGCGGAATCGGCCTTGGATGGGGCATGTCCGGAGGGGAAATTTCCGGGGTACAGATGAATTGCCTGGCAGTCTCCGGACTCCAAGAAACCATCAGCTATCTGGAGAAGATAGAAATGGGAATGCTCTCCCATATTGATTATATAGAGTTCAGGACGTGCTCGGAAGGGTGCCTGGGAGGACTTTTTACCGTGGCTGATAAATACCAGGCCAAAAGGTACCTGCAGAAACTGGTGCGCATGTATGGAATAGAGAAACGCGTGAAGTACGAATATGTGAAGAAGCTCTACGAAAACGGCTGGTTTCTTGCGGAGAAAAACCGCTATCCTCAGCAGGCCCGTCTCACGAAAAAGAAGCTCTCGGAACGAATCGGGCGGCAGAAGCGGGTGGAAGAAATTCTCGCTCAGTTGCCGAGGAAGGAATGCGGCAACTGCGGATCGCCTGACTGTACAACGTTTGCGGAAGACGTGGTGGACGGAAGGGCCTCCTTGGATGTCTGCTCTTATTTTCACGGCAGAGGCCCCCGAATCAGCAGTCCGGAGCAGCAATAATGAAAGTAGCGGATATCATCGGCAGATTTTCGCTTGAGGTTTCGGCCGGAGAATCGGGGCTCGAACGGGAAGTGACGGGCGGCTATTGCGGCGATCTCCTCAGTGATGTCATGGCAAATGCGGAAAAAGGAACCATCTGGATAACGATTCAGAGACATCAGAACATCGTTGCCGTTGCGCTGCTCAAAGAACTGGCTGCAATCGTTCTGGCCAACGGCTGCCGGCCTGATCCGGAAACCGTGGAAAAAGCCAAAGAGGAAGGTATTCCGCTGCTTTTTTCAGCCCTTCCTGCATACAAACTGGCCGGTATGCTGTATGAACTGGGAATTGAATAGTACCATGAGGGCGTCTGCTCCGGCCCATGAAAAGATATAAGACGGATCTTCATATTCACTCCTGCCTTTCACCCTGTGGCGATCTGGATATGAGTCCCAGGAGGATCGTAAAAAGATGCAGGGAGATCGGTCTTGATATCATCGCTCTCTGTGACCATAACTCGGCGGAAAATGCCGCACCGGCCGTGCGTTTGGGGAAAGATCTGGGAGTCCAGGTGCTGCCCGGCATGGAAATCAATTCACGGGAAGAAGTTCATACCCTTGCGATTTTTGACACTGTCGACCAGGCCCTCGCCATGCAGGAACGGATCTATGGAGCGCTTAACGGAACAAATAGGCCGGAAGTTTTCGGAGATCAGGTTCGGGCCAATGAATTTGACGAGGTGGAGGGATTTAATGATCGGTTGCTGATCGGAGCGGTAGATCTGGGTCTCAAGGAGATCATTTCGAATATCCACAAGCTGGGCGGTTTGAGCATCGCGTCCCACATAGATCGTCCCAGCTACAGCCTTTTGAGCCAGTTGGGTTTTGTACCTCCCGGCGTGGACCTGGATGCTGTCGAAGTGTCAAGGCCTCAATGGATGAAAGAGGAGGGAAAGGATATCTTGAAGGATCTGGGATTACCTGCGGTAACTTTTTCAGATGCCCATTTTCTTGCGGAGATTGGGCGGCGTCTCTCTGTTTTCTGCATGGAAGCGGCAACGGTGGAAGAACTTCGACTGGCCCTCTGGGGAAAATGGGGCAGGACGGTGGAGATGTGATTGCGGGAATTGTCCCTCCATATCCTTGATATCGCGGAAAATGGCATCGATGCCGGGGCGCATCTCATAACCATTTCCGTCCGGGAGGAAAGAGAGAAGAACCTGCTCACCATCACGCTTGAAGACGACGGTAGCGGGATTGCGAAAGAGGTCCTCGAAAAAGTGACGGACCCCTTTTATACCACGAGGCGCACGCGTCGGGTGGGGTTAGGACTATCCCTCTTTCGGGAAACCAGCAGGCGCTGTGATGGCCGGTTTTCCGTCACTTCCCGTGAAGGAGAAGGAACCCTTGTGAAGGCGACGTTCCGCCGTGATCACCTGGATCTTCCTCCCATGGGAGATATGGGAGGATGCATTACCGCCCTGATTGCCGGGCATCCCGAGGTCGACCTGCGTTACTCCCATCGAGTGAACGGAGAAGAATTTTATCTTGATACACGGGACATAAAGAAAGATCTGGAGGATGTAGCCATACATGAACCAAAGATCCTGAAATACCTCGGTGGAATGATTCGGAAAGCGGAGGCACGTCTCAGAGCGATGACGTAGCTTTTCGAACTGAATCTGTTTGAGAATCGAAAGGATCACGGGTTGCGCGTAAGTTCTGGAGGAAAAGGAATGGGAAAATTAACGATTGATGATCTCAAGAAGATCAAGGAACGGGTGAAAAAAGAGACTGCCCTCAGGGAAGGGGGGGCCACCGTGAAGATTACGGTCCATATGGGAACCTGCGGGATTGCCGCAGGGGCGAGGGAGGTTATGGACGCTCTTCTTGAAGAGATGAGCGAAACGGACCGGCAGGATATCCGCGTGGTCACCTCCGGCTGTATGGGAATGTGCAGCAGCGAGCCCAATGTGACGGTAGAGATTCAGGACAATGATCCCGTTATCTATCAGCACATGGATGCAAACAGGATGCGGCAGGTCTTTAAGCGGCATGTTTTACTGGGAGAGGTGCAGACTGATTTTGCACTGGCCAGAATGAAAGAAGAATAGTTCAAAAGGAAAACAGATCGGACCGAAGGAGGCCGTTAAATGAAGACGTATCGAACTCATCTGCTCCTCTGCGGCGGCACGGCGTGTCACGCCTCAGGAAGCGTGGAGGTCAAAAAGGCACTTGAAAGAGAAATCACCGAACAAGGGTTGGCTGATGAAGTGCGGGTGATTGAGACCGGCTGTAACGGGTTTTGTGCCCAGGGTCCGGTCCTGGTGGTCCAGCCCGATTCTATTTTCTACCAGAAGGTTCAGGTGGAGGATGTGCCGGAACTTGTAGCGGAGCATCTGTTGAAAGGAAGGCCGGTGAAGCGGTTGTTCTATGTGGAACCTGCCTCTTTCGAGACGATCCCGGGGTTGGGAGATATTCCCTTTTTTTCCAAACAGCTTCTGAGAGTGTTGAGAAACCGAGGGGTGCTTGACCCGGAGGTGATTGATGAATATATCGCGCGGGACGGGTATCAGGGGGCCGGCAAGGCCCTTCTGGAGATGACCCCCGAAGAGATTGTCGGGGAAATGAAAAAATCCGGATTGCGAGGGCGAGGCGGTGCCGGCTTTCCGACGGGGTTGAAATGGGAATTTGCGAACCGCTCCGAAGGTGCGGTGAAGTATGTGCTCTGCAACGCAGACGAGGGAGATCCCGGGGCGTTCATGGATCGGAGCGTCCTTGAGGCTGACCCTCACGCGGTTTTGGAGGGGATGATCATCGCGGCCAAGGCGATCGGCGCACATTACGGCTACATTTATTGTCGGGCGGAGTATCCTCTGGCCCTCCGGCGTTTGGACATTGCCATCAATCAAGCGCGGGAGTACGGGCTTCTGGGAAAGGATATCCTGGGCAGCGGATTTGATTTCGATCTGGAGGTGTACCAGGGTGCCGGTGCATTCGTGTGTGGCGAGGAAACGGCCCTGATGCATTCCATTGAGGGAAAACGGGGAATGCCGCGGCCACGGCCGCCGTTTCCGGCCCACCAGGGACTGTGGAAAAAACCGAGTGTTCTCAATAATGTTGAAACCCTTGCAAATGTAGCCCAGATCATTTTGAACGGGGGCGAATGGTATGCCAGCGTCGGTACGGAAGGGAGCAAGGGAACAAAAGTATTCGCCTTGAGTGGAGCGGTCAACAATATCGGGCTGGTGGAGGTTCCCATGGGCACCACGCTCAAAGAGATCATCTACGAAATAGGCGGCGGCATCCCGGGGAACAAGAAATTCAAGGCGGTGCAGTTGGGCGGACCGTCGGGAGGCTGCATTCCCGGCTATCTCCTGGATACCCCCACGGATTACGAAGCCATCGCCAAGGTGGGGGCCATTATGGGATCGGGCGGGATGATCGTCATGGATGAGGATACCTGCATGGTCGACATGGCCAGGTTTTTTCTGGACTTCTGCCAGGAAGAATCATGCGGAAAGTGTACTCCCTGCCGTGAAGGAACACGGCGAATGCTGGAGATCCTCAACAGGATTACCGAGGGGAAGGGAGCCATGAGCGATCTGGATGAGCTTGAAGAACTGGCAACATTCGTCAGAGACTCGGCGCTCTGCGGTCTGGGACAGACTGCTCCCAATCCCGTACTTGCAACCCTCAAGTATTTTCGGGAGGAATATGAAGAACACATTCTCGAAAAACACTGCGCCGCGGGCATCTGTGCGGATCTTTATCAGGCAAAGTGTATCAATGCCTGCCCCGTTGGACAACAGGTGCCGGGATACCTTTCCTTGGTGGGAGAGGGGAGGTACGATGATGCCATTTCTCTCATCTATCAGGACAACCCCCTTCCCGGAATCTGCGGGAGGGTGTGCACCCATCCCTGCACCGAAGTCTGCCTGCGGGGCCAGACGGATGAACCCATGGCCATACCGCAGATAAAGCGCTTCGCAGCGGATATGGCGAGGAAGAAGGGCGTCAAAGTAACCATAAGCAAGGCGCCTTCAAAAGATCAGAAGGTGGCGATAATCGGCGGGGGGCCCGGGGGCCTGGCAGCCGGTTATCATCTGGCATTACTGGGCTATGCACCTACTATTTTCGAGGAATTGCCCAAGCTCGGAGGAATGCTCAGGTACGGCATCCCTGCCTATCGCCTGCCGAGAGATATTCTGGACGAAGAGATCCAGTTTATTCTCGACGCGGGGGTACGGGCGGAAACCGGCAAGAGAGTAGGCAAGGATATTTCCCTGGAACAGTTAATGGAAGAGTTTGAAGCCGTTTTTGTTGCCATAGGGGCACACAAGAGCCTTTCAACCCGAATTCCCGGTGAAGAACTCCCGGGCGTTCTGGGGGGGGCCGAATTCCTGCGAGCGGTTGAGCTTGGAACGGCACCGGAGATCGGAGAAAAAGTGGCGGTTGTGGGTGGCGGAAATGTTGCTATTGATGTGGCCAGAACGTGTCGAAGGATGGGAGCTGATGTTACGATCCTCTATCGCCGGGAGCGCAAGGATATGCCCGCCTACGAGGATGAGATCGAAGATGCCCTTGAAGAGGGGATCGAACTGCGGGTTCTGGTCGCCCCCAAATCCATCGGCAAGCAGAATGGCCGACTGGTTTTCGAACTGGACGAGTGTGAACTGAGGGAATTCGATGCCAGCGGCAGAAGAAGACCGGTACCGATTGACGGATGCGTTCTGGCGGAGGAATACGATACCATCTTTGCCGCCATCGGACAGTCCCCTGACCTGAGCTTTTCCCAGTCAATAGAGAGCGGGCGAAATACCTTAAAGATTGACAGCAGGACTTTGGCAACCAACCTGCCGGGTGTTTTTGCCGGCGGCGATGCGGTTACCGGTCCGGCCCGGGTGGTAGACGCCCTGGCTGCCGGGAGGAGTGCGGCCGAAGAGATCGATAAATATCTCGCAGGGATGCGGGATGAGCCGCCGCAAGAGGGATCCAGGGAACAGATAACCATTACCATGAAGGTGCCGGAAGAAGTCGTCAAACAGCCTATGGTGGAGATGCCTAAATTGCCGGCTGAAGAACGGATAAAGGACTTTGCTGAAGTAGAATTGGGCCTTGATGAGGAGGCGGCGAAGAAGGAATGCGCGCGGTGTCTGCGGTGCGATGTGAAAATGGACTAATCGTTTCCGGTGCCGGTGAGGGTGGAGCGGATCTTGCAGGACAGTATGACCATGAGTGAAAAAGGTTCCGGCAAGAAAACCAGCCTTGAGATTCAGGCGAAAGAAGCCTTTGGCGCGTTCAAAGACTGGCTCATACTCCTGGATATGGCAGGCGAATATCTGTGCGGCGCAACTTTTCTAGAGAAAATGAGTACTGCGATCAAGGAAGCTGCCGATGTCCTGAAAAACCGGGCCCAGGAACTCAAGGGACGGTTCGTGGGAAAGCCCATGCACGAAATCGATATGACTTCTTCTTTTCAGGAACTGGAGCTTTTCTGTGACCGCCTGAGAGAAACTGAGGGGAAACTGGAAGATCGATGCAGACAGGGAAAGATTGCACGTGAACTGGAGGAGCGTGTTCGGGCCCTGAAGGAGGGATTAGGAATTTTGCAGGATCGTGTGGAGGGAGAAACAGACCCTTACACTGCAAAGGATAGCTTGAAAGGCTTTCTGGAAAAACTGAAGGTGCCCCTTCGGGGTTTTGTGAGAACCTACAAGGTGGCAACCCGGCTGATAGGTATGCTTTTTCTCGCCGGTCTGATTTCCTTTTTTGCCTTGTATTTCACCATGGAGAAGGCAGGGGATGTGGAGAGAGATATTCGCCGAATAGAGCATACCATTCTGGTAAAGGAAGCCAAACTCGCAGATATAAGAAACAGGATAGCGGAGATTCAATCCAAAGCGATGAAGACGCGATCAAGTTTCGTCTCGCGCGATGAAAAGATTTCTCTGCTGGAACAGAATCTCAAAGTCCACAAGCTCAATGACGAAAAGGAAAAATTGCAGTCGGAAGTCGATCAACAAAAGGAAGTGCTGAATCAGGGCAGGGAAAAACTGCAGCGACTGCGAAGCAAGTCATTTCTTGCCAGCCTTTTGAGAATGTGAAAAATCCGCGATTCAAATCATGAATTCCCTGAAAGCGGTTTTCTCTTTCCCCGTTTCAACGACCACCCTTTCCTCCTGTTCCCCGCATATCTCCATTTCCACGGTTTTTTCCCCTTGGCTGTCGCTGTAGGCAATCGTTATTTCCAAACCGAGGTGAAGCAGAGAAGCGGTTCCGGGGCCGGTGAGTATCGCTGTTGGGCCAGGCACCGACAGGGGTTTGAGGGTGAGGACATTTCCCTTTGCCAGCTGAAAGAGGCGCTGATTTTCTTCTTTATTCCTTCCCACAATCAATTTCGTTCCGGTACCGAGGTCAAAATGCCTGCCGTATTTCAGAAGCTCAATTTCAAAGATTTCGGGATGACGGGAAAGGGCGAAAAGATGTCTCAAACGGCGGGAAAAGACGGTTTCCGTCAGAAGACATCCCCCCGCCGGAGAAGGGTATCTGGTAATACTCATTTTTTGTGCAAGTGCCATCTGCGGTTTTCGGGAGCGGCCTTTGAAGTCCAGAAGGAGATCCCTTTGGATCCACCCTCGCATTTCCGGCGCTGTGGGCGAAAGGTGCTTGGCGGAAAGGGGCCTGAGCAGCAGAGGTCCCAGTCCGCTTTCTCTGGCTATCAGCTCAAGAGCGTCTCTATTTTGTGACATGGGCCGCTGCCCCAGCACTTCACCGCTGATGACGAAGTCGGCATTTTTTCTTTCGAGCAGTTCTCCTGCCACCCGAAACATGAGGGTGTGACAGTCAATACAGGGATTCATGTTGGCACCGTAGCCATGCGAAGGGGCGCGGACGATTTCCAGATGGCGATCGGTAATGTCAAGCACTTCGAGGGGTGTCCTCAGATGGTTGGCTGATTGTTTTGCCTTTTCAGATGAGAAAAAAGGAGTTTCAAAAAAAAAGGGCAGTACCTCAATCCCCTGGGTCCTTATCAGTTCCACGGCAAGCATACTGTCCAGCCCACCGGAAAAAACGCACACCGCCTTCATGTTTCTCACAAACCCAGTTCAGCCAAGGAAGTTATGAGTTTTTTCTGCTCACGACTCAGCTGCTTGGGGATGGCCACCTGTATTTCAACGATCTGATCACCCCTGCTTTTTTCACCCATGTGGGGAAGCCCGTAGCCCCGCATGCGGAACTTGGCGCCGTTCTGTGTCCCGGGAGGAACCTTGAGCTTCAACCGTTTCTGATCGATGGTGGGAACCTCCAACTCCGTTCCCAATACCGCCCCTGAGAAAGATATTTCCTGTCGGTATAGGAGATTGTTCCCGTCCCGCTTGAAATGCGGGTGGTCCAGAACATGAACCTGTATGTACAGGTCTCCTGAGGGACCGCCCTGAATGCCGGGACGGCCTTTCCCTGGAAGTCGCAGCTTTTTTCCTGATTGAATTCCGGAGGGAATCTTGACGGAGACCCGTTCCTGGGATCCCCCCAGATCATAAGCGACAAGCTTCTCGGCTCCATTCGCAACATCCTCGAGGGTGAGAGACAATTCATAGACGAGATCCTGCCCCTTCATGGCTCTCGGCTGTCCCTGGAAACCCTGATAGGAAGATTGAAAAGGAGCTCCGCCGCTGTGATGAAAGTGGGCGCGCCCCTGGCTTCCTCCCATTCCGCCGCCAAAAATATGGCTGAAAATGTTGTCGGATTTTCCCGCACCGCCGAAGCCGAATTCCCGGAAGATGCTGCTGAAGTCGAAACCGCGGAAGATGTCATCCTGACTGA
>Ga0316576_10000299_pt1 | contig 21886 bp, 25 predicted proteins | sample S0NA_FD_203075 | JGI IMG/M metagenome (GOLD analysis project Ga0316576, IMG submission 203075) | Rhizosphere microbial communities from salt marsh grasses in Alabama, United States - S0-2_050615r3r5 | ecosystem: Host-associated > Plants > Roots > Rhizosphere | place: USA: Alabama | collected...
CCGGATGGATCCGCCGGCCTGCGGGCCGTCGGACTGCAGAGACGCCTCCATTTCCGCCAGCGCGGCGAGGGGATCCTCCTCGTCGCCCGCGGACTGGGCCAGGGCGGTGCCAGCAAGGGTCAGGCTCGCGGCGCAGAGCAGCAGGGTCTTCTCGAGCATCGTGAACACACCAAATGCCCTGGAAGTTTCTGACGTCGGTGTCGTACGGTGAAGGTATGACGAGCGTCAGACTGGGTGTTGTTTTTCCGTTCATTCTCGGTGCCTTGCTGGCCGGCTGCAGCGGCAGCAACAAGTGCAGCAAGGCCTGCAAGGCCCTGGAGCAGTGCGCGGGCGCCCCGGCCTGCACCCTCGGCGCGGCCTGTGGGCCGGCGGACGAGTGCAGGGCCAGGTGCATCCTCGACGCGACCTGCGACGCGTACACGGGCGCGGACCCGGCCCAGGCCCAGCTCTACCAGGCCTGCCTGTCCGCCTGCGGCAGCGCCCCTCCCGGCGACGGCGGCGCGGCCGACACGGGGCCCGGGACCGACGGGCCCAAGCCCGACGCCTGCCAGCCCGACTGCGCGGGCAGGGAGTGCGGCGACGACGGCTGCGGCGGCACCTGCGGCACCTGCTCGGGCAGCCTGATCTGCAACACCAACCTGGGCAAGTGCGTGACCACCTGCACCGCGAGCTGCGCGGGCAAGGTCTGCGGCGACGACGGCTGCGGCGGCAGCTGCGGCACCTGCCCCTCCCCGCAGACCTGCAACAGCGCCGGCCAGTGCGAATGTCAGCCCGACTGCGCCGGCAAGACGTGCGGCGACGACGGCTGCGGCGGCAGCTGCGGCACCTGCCTCTCCTTTCAGACGTGCAGCTCCGGCCAGTGCGTCAACGGCGGCGGCTGCGGCTCGCTCACCAACGAGGGCTGCTGCGACGGCGAGACGCTGTACTACTGCAACGGCACCACCCCGGCGACCATCAACTGCCTGAACAACCCGAGCTGCGGCTGGCTCAGCAGCGACAACATCTACGACTGCGGCACGAGCGGCGGCGCCGACCCGGGCGGGGTGCACCCCAAGGCCTGCCAGTAGTCACCATGCCTTGTAGATCCGGGCCAGGGGGTGCCCCGGCGCCCGCAGGTCGAGATCGAGGAAGTAGCCGTAGGGCGTCTGCGAGGCGACGTAGCCCGCGGCGGCGAGCCGCTCCTCGGCCCGCGAGAGCAGGGCCCGCGCGGCCTCGGGCTCGGCCTTCTCCTCGCCCAGGTGGGTGAAGGAGTGGAGCAGGATCTCCTGCGTCTCCCACTTGCGCGCGAGCCACTTGGCGTTCTTGACCAGCTTGGTCTCGGCCGAGGACTCCGGCGCCACGTCCCCGGGCTCCACGTGGACGAAGGCGGCGACCACCCTGTCCCGGCCGCCGGCCTCGGCATCCGGCGCGTCCTCGAGGGTCTTCATCGCGGGGGTCCAGCCGATGTGGTCGCAGTACCAGAACAGCGCTCTCATGCGGGGGAGTTTCGCGTGGTCCCGGGCGCGGAGCAACCCGAATGGACCTGCGCTATGATGGCGCGTCAACGCGTGGAGGAGAGATGCCTGGGCGTCTGATGGTCATGGCGATGGTGATCGCGGCTCCGGGCTGGGTGATGGCCAGGCCCGCCCGGATCCGGGAGCCGGTGGACAGGGTGGGCTACACCCACTCGGCCGCGGGCATCGAGAAGGTGGTGGCCCACGCTCGCGGCCTGGAGGCGGAGAAGCTGAAGCGGACCCCGCGTGCCACCTTTCTTGGCGGCATCTCCCCGCACGACGACTACCGCTACGCCCAGCGGGTCTACGTCCACCTCTTCCCCCGGATCAAGGCCCGGGACGTGGTGCTGATCGGCGTGGCGCACAAGGCGAGGCGCTTCCCCGAGACCGAGGGCAAGCTGGTCTTTGACGCCTTCGATGCCTGGCGCGGCCCCCACGGCCCGGTCTCGATCTCGCCGCTGCGCAAGGAGCTGCTCTCGGGGCTGCGAAAGCGCGCGGGCGGCGACGCCGTGATCGTGCACGACGAGCTCCAGGCCATCGAGCACTCGGTGGAGGCGATGGTGCCGTTCCTGCAGCACGAGCGCCGGGACGTGCGCATCGTCTCGATCCTCGTGCCCTACATCTCCTTCGCCCGCCTCGCCCGCCTGGCCCGGGCCACGGCCTCTGTCCTGGCCCACACGATGAAGGCGCGAAAGCTCGCCCTGGGCCGGGACGTGGCGATCCTCGTCTCCGCGGACCTCGTCCACTACGGCGACCAGGGCTGGGACGGAAAGGCGTACGCGGACTTCGGCGTGGACAAGAAGGGCTACGCGCAGGGGGTGCGGCGCGACCGCGAGCTGCTCGAGCGCCACCTGCTCGGCCCGGTCTCCCTCGGACGGCTCGAGGGCCTGTACCACGCGCTGGTGCAGAAGGACTTCCACGAGTATCGGATCACCTGGTGCGGTCGGTTCTCGATCCCCTTCGGCGTGGCCCTGCTCGGGCAGACCGCCGCGCAGCTGGGCCAGCCCCGGCCCAGAGGCGTGCTCCTGCGCTACGGCACCACCCTCGATCCCGGCCAGAGCGACCCCGGCGTCGAGGGCCTCCGCGTCACCGCGCCCGCCCACCTGCGCCACTGGGTCGGCTTCGCGTCCGTGGGGTACCGCTGAGACCGAGCGCGGCAAAGACAGCCAGCGTGATATCGGGTAGGATCAAGGCTCCGACGGAGCGCACGGAGAGAAGGGATGGCGCGGGTCGCGTGCTTGCTGTTGTTGACCACCGTCTGGGGTGGCTGTCACTTCGAGCTGTACCGCCAGCCCCCTGACAGCACGGGCGGCGACAGCGTGACGTCCGACGCCGCGAAGGACATCCCCTTGTCGGACATCTCGGCGCCACATGACGGTGCGCTGCACGACCTGCTCCGGCTGGACAACGCACCGAAGCCCGCGGATGCCGCCAAGCCAGTGCCCGACTCGAAGCCAGTGCCCGACTCGAAGCCAGTGCCCGACTCGAAGCCAGTGTCCGACACCAAGCCGCCCCCTGACACCTTGCCGGGACCCTGCGCCGGAGCTGTCGCCCAAGTGATCGCCCCCAACATGGTCGTCTGCCAGACCTCCGGCCCCAAGACCACCCAGTGCACCGCCGAGAGCCACTGCAACCTGGCCGCCGGCTGGACCATGTGTACCGCCTCCCAGTACCTGGCACGAGGTGGAGCCACCACCCCGGCGACGAAGTCAGGCTGGCTCAAGAGCTGCGCCAGGGAGAATGGCGGCGCGCCCACTGTCCCGACCGACAGCAGGTGCTCCTCGTGCGCCAACCAGACCGCCTCGATGGTGTCCATCCACTGGCCTTGCAACGGGGGCACGGCATCCGGCACGTTTGCCTCGTTCGCGGGGGTCGTCTCCAACAGCGCTTGCCGGACGATTGGACCGAGCTCTTCGCCGGGTACGTCCGGCTACTGGTCGGTGTCGGCGACGTACGGCCAGTTTGACTCTGCGGTCTGCTGCAAGTAGGACCATCCCCCAAGGGCGTCGGCCGCCGACCAGGGGTAGGCCATGCTTGCCCGCCAGCGCCCGGCGCAGCGCGGGCCCAGGGGCGTGCTCCTGCCCGAAATGTGAGACTGGGCGCGGCCAGATGATTCATGTTGGCCCGCTGAGTCCCACTGCTGTCGCGACCCGGCGAACCCGGCCCGCCGCGCGTTGTCCAATGGATCGTGACCCGCCGGACCCAGCTCCCCCTGCCTTTCGACGGCCTGCTCGCGCCGCTGGGCTCGCTGTGTCTGCTGCTCACCCTGGTGGGCTGGACCCTGGGCGCACGCGGTAAAGACTCGCACCGCTACTGCACCTGCGGCGCCGACCTGGGCCCGGAGGTCGTCCCCCGGCTCAACGGCCCGGACCCGCTCTCGCGAGCCCCGGTGCTCGAGCTGAAACCCGGGGGCGCGCGCCTCGACGCCGCGGAGGTCGACGGGGGACCCCGGTCGCACGGCGATAGCCCCGACTGGAGGCTGCCCCGGCTCGCCGAGCTGCTGGAGCTGCGCGAGCCCCGCGGCGCGATCAACCTCTTCGCGCCGCGGGATCTGCCGGCGCTGGGGCTCCGGCGCTACCTTTACACGCTCTGGCTCGCCGGGCAGCGCGAGGTCCTGCTCGTGGTGCGCGCCCGGGGCAGCGAGCGCTACTCCGGCGCCCGGATGGCGTTGCTCGTGGAGCTGCCCACCAGCCGGCTTGAGCTGAAGCGCCCCAGCCGGCTTGAGCTGAAGCGCCACGAGCAGGCCGTTTGGCTGCGCGAGCAGAACGGCAGCCCGATCCTCCGGCTGTCACGCTTCGCGACGGTCGAGGCGCTGGCCCGGGAGGTCGTCGGCCGGCGCGGCGCCGGGGAAACGGTGTACCTGTCGCTGGCCCAATGATCTGGTAGCATCCGATCTTCCGGAAGACGCGATGAGCTCGACCCAACGAAGCTTTGCCGACGAGGCGCGCGAGCTGGAGGCCTCGCTCCCGCGGGACCGACAGGTCGCCGTGGTGCGCCTGCGCGCGCTCCACGAGGCGTGGGCGCGCGCCATCCTCGGCCTCGGCCCCAAAGAGAAGCTGGTCCCGGGCGTCCGCGTCCGCGTCGAGTCCGGGATCGCTCCCGACAAGGCCGCCGAGGCGTCGGCGCAGCTGGCCCGCGCCGAGAAGTGGCAGTGGGAGATCGGAACGTGGTCCTCGGGCGCCGGCGAGGGCCTGTCGTCGATGTTCGAAGTACGCACGCTCCAGCTGGCCCGGGCGTGGCTCAGCCTGGGGGATCCAGCCGCGGCCCGCGCGCTGGCGCTGGAGGTGCAAAACGACCCCAACCGCATCGCGGCTCGGCTCGAGAAGCACGTCCACGCCCTGCACGCGCGACTGGATGGGTGAACCCTAAGCCTCCCCTGATCCGAATACCGCCCGGCCCCGGACCGGCCCGCCGGACGCGGGGTGGTTTCTCGTCGGCAACGCACCGAGATGACACGAACGATCTCTGGCCCGCCGCTTGCTTCCGCTGGCCGTATGCCGTCGCTGCTCCACGAAGCCCTCGTCATGTTGTTTCGCAACCGGCCCTCGCTGGCGCCCGAGCTCGTGTGCGAGGCGCTGCTGCATCCGCTCCCGGACTACGACGAGGTCGAGCTCGAGGATGCAGACCTGAGCCAGATCACGCCGACCGAGTACCGGGCGGACCTCGTGGTACTCCTGCACTCGTGTGTTCCGGTGTTCGGGATCGTGGTGGAGGTGCAGCTCGGCCGGGACGAGGACAAGCTCTACTCCTGGCCGCTCTACGCCGCAGCGCTGCGGGCCCGGCTTCGCTGCCCCACCTGCGTGCTTGTGGTGGCGCCCGGCGCTCCGGTCGCCCGGTGGGCCAGCTGCCCGATCGAGACCGGGCAGCCCGGCTCTCCCTTCGTTCCCCTGGTGCTTGGCCCGGAACGCGTGCCGCGGGTGACGGACCTCGAGGTTGCGCGAAGCGCCCCCGAGCTCGCGGTGCTCTCTGCCCAGGCGCACGGCCGCGACGCGGGGGCATCTGACGTTGTGGCTGCTGCGCTCGAGGCAGCTCGCGAGCTTCCCGAGGAGCGCGGCATGCTATACTGTGACTTGATCTGGCTGTCGATCGGCGAGGCTGTTCGGCGGAAGCTGGAGGAGCTAATGGAACGCGGGACCTACACCTATCAGAGCGATTTCGCCAGGAAATACATCGCCGAGGGGCGGGTCGAGGGCAAACAGGAGGACATCCTCGCCGCGCTGGAGGAACGCTTCGGAGGGGTGCCCGGGCGGGTCGAGACGGCGGTGCGAGAGGTGCACGAGCCGGACCAGCTCTCCGAGCTCCTGCGCCAGGCGATCCGCGTGGCCAGCATCGAGGCGTTCGAGGCCGAGCTGCGCGCGCGGTCAGGCGGCTGACTCTATATCGACGCTCAGTCTGCCTGGCTTCTTCCTCACTCGCGGTTGTCGATTGCCGTCTTGAGGTTCACGGTGACCGAGCCGCCGCTCACCTCCAGAGACTGGACGACGACGACGATCGCGGCGTCTGTGTAGCCCGAGACGTCCACGATCGAGCCGGTGGGCTGCTCCCACTCCTCGCCCGCGCCGCCCGAAATCCTGGTCATCGGAATTAGCTCTACCACAGCTGCCATGATGTCCTCTCCTGTTGCCTCGATCCGGATACCGTCCGGGCCCGGACCGGCCAGCCGGACGCGGCCCGATCTCGCCCGCGAAACCCGCCGCAATCACACGACCGAAAACTGGCGCGGGAGTTGCCTCTCTCGCGCGCATGCTCGTCAAGCTCAACACGGCAACGGTGGTCGGGATCGAGGCGATCCCGGTGGAGGTGGAGGTCGACAGCGGGCTCGGCATCCCCGGCTTCTTCCTCGTCGGCCTGCCGATGGTCGCGGTGCGCGAGGGGCAGGTGCGGATCCGCGCGGCGATCGAGAACAGCAACTTCGATGTGGGCTCGGTGCGCGTGACCGTGAACCTCGCGCCGGCGGACGTGCGCAAGCACGGCGCGGCCTTCGATCTGCCCATCGCCCTCGGCATCCTCGCCTCGCGCAAGCTGGTCGCGCTCAACCGGCCGGACCTGCTCGTCGCTGGCGAGCTCTCGCTGGACGGGCGGGTCAAGCCGATCCGCGGCGCGCTGTCGCTGGCGCGGACCGCGCGCAAACAGAAGCGGGAGGGGATCGTGGTGCCGGTGCAGAACGCGCGGGAGGCGGCGCTGGTGGAGGGCGTGCGGGTCTACGGCGTGCAGAGCCTCGGCGAGGCGGTGGAGCTCGTCGCCGGGGTGAGCGACCCCGAGCCGGTGCGGCCCGAGTCGCTGGAGCACGAAGCGCCGGCGTCCAGCGTGGACTTCTCGGACGTCAGCGGGCAGCCCGAAGCGCGCCGCGCTGCCGAGGTCGCGGCGGCGGGCGGGCACAACCTGATGCTGCTCGGCCCGCCGGGCTCGGGGAAGACCATGATCGCCCGGCGCATGGCGACGATTTTGCCCGCGCCGACCAAGGCCGAGGCCATCGAGACCACCATGGTGCACAGCGTGGCCGGGCTGCTCAACGGCCGGCCGCTGGTGCGCGCGCGCCCGTTCCGCGCGCCGCACCACACCTGCTCCTGGGCCGGCCTGGTCGGCGGTGGCGCGCCGCCCCGGCCCGGCGAGGTCAGCCTGGCCCACAACGGGGTGCTGTTCCTGGACGAGCTGCCCGAGTTTCAGCGCGCGGCGCTGGAGGCCCTGCGCCAGCCCCTGGAGGACGGCGCGGTCACCGTGGTGCGCGCGCGGCACGCGGTGACCTACCCCGCGCGCTTCATGCTGGTCGCGGCGATGAACCCCTGCCCCTGCGGCTACCGCGGCTCGGGGGTGCGCGAGTGCACCTGCGGCGAGCGCGAGGCGCTGCGCTACATCGGGCGTATCAGCGGGCCGCTGCTCGATCGCTTCGATCTCTTCGTCCACGTCGCGCCGACCAGCACGAAGGAGCTGATGGACGCGCGGCCCGGCGAGAGCTCGGCCGAGATCGGCGCCCGGGTCGCCGAGGCGCGCGAGCGGCAGGAGCGGCGCTTTTCCCGCAGCCGGATCCACTGCAACGCCCAGATGGACGCGCGGCAGCTCCGGCGCCACGTCCCCCTCGACGGACCGGTCCGGCGGCTGCTCGAGGGCTACGCCGCGCTCCACGACCTGAGCGCGCGGGCCCTGCACCGCACCTGCAAGGTGGCCCGGACCGTGGCCGACCTGGAGGGCGACGAGGCGGTGACCGAGGAGCACCTGACCCTCGCCCTGACCCTGCAGCAGGCGCGCTGGGAGCGCTGAAAGGCGGTAAGCCATTGACGTACTAAGTCAATGGCGTACAGTCGGAAGACGACACGGGAGGGCAGATGAGCGACATCGCCGAGCTGAGCGAGCGAGAGTTCAAACGCGCGATCAAGCGCAGCCAGCGCGAGAGGTTGCTCGCCGGGTGCGCGGAGCCAAGCGACATCGTGGCGCTGCGGGCGTTCATTGGTCTGACCCAGGCCGAGTTTGCCAGGGCGCTGGGCATCAACGTTCACACGCTGCGCAACTGGGAGCAGGGACGTCGGAGGCCCGAGGGCCCGGCGATGGCGCTGCTCCGCATCGCGGCGAGGCATCCGAAGATCATCCGGGAGAACCTGGCGACGGCGGCATGACCTGCTTGCATGAGGCATGAGATGAGGCATAATGACTCAAATGCGAGGCAACCCAGCAGGAGGCATGGCGTGCAGCTGACGCTCAGGTGCAGGGAGCGCGCGCTCGAGCAGCGCATCCGACAGCTCGCCCGGGAGGAGGGCATCAGCCTGAACCAGGCGGCGATCCGGCTCCTGCGTCGCGGCGCGGGCCTCGAGGAGGCGCCGTCCACGCCACGGCCGGATCGCGTCGGCTCCAGGCTCGACCACCTCGGTGGCACCTGGACCGCCAAGCAGGCTCGGGAGGTCGAGGATGCCCTGCGCCTCTTCGGCGCTGTCGACGAGGAGCTCTGGCGGTGAGGATCCTCTTCGACACCAACGCCTATGTCGCCTGGAAGACGGGCCACGAGGGCGTGGCCCGGCTGCTCCGGGAGAGCGAGCGGGTCTACGCGAGCAGCGTCGTCGTCGGCGAGCTCCTCGCCGGGTTCCGGCTCGGCACACGCTACAAGCAGAACACGCGGGAGCTGGGCGAGCTCCTCGCCGACCCCGCGGTCGTGCCCGTCGGGATCGACAACACCACCGCCGACCGCTACGCCCGGCTCGTGGTCCAGCTGCGGCGCAAGGGCCGGCCGATCCCGACCAACGACATCTGGATCGCCGCCCAGGCGCTGCAGACCGGCGCCGACCTGGTCTCCTTCGACGCGCACTTCGGCGAGGTCGACGGCGTCGCCTGGGTTGACCCGAGCTGACCGGGAGCGCTGGCGTGGTAGGACCTGTTGCACGGGGAGAATACTCTGGTATGATTTCTGGTATGACCAAGGTGGCGAAGATCGCGATCAGCCTGCCCGTGGAGACCCTGCGCGCCGTCGAGGACATCCGCAAGAGCAGCGGTGTCAGCCGCAGCGCGCTGATCCGCGAGGCGGTCGAGCACTGGCTGCGCGCGAGGGAGACCAGCCCACAGGACCAGCGCTACATCCAGGGCTACCTCAAGACTCCCGAGCCCAACGACCAGACGGGCGCGGTGGCCGCCGCGGCCACGGCCCGGTGGAGGGAGTGGGAATGAGGCGCGGGGAGATCTGGTGGGCCTCGATACCCGCCCCCGCCGGGCGCCGGCCCGTGATCCTCGTCTCGCGTGACGCGGCCTATGCCGTACGCTCCTCGGTCACGGTGGTCGAGGTCTCTACCATTGTCCGGGGGATTCCGTCCGAGGTCGCGCTGTCTCGCCGCGACGGGCTGCCCAAGCGGTGCGTGGCCAACGCCGACAACATCGTGACCATCCCCAAGCAGTGGCTCACCTCACAGATCGCGTCACTGCGCCGCGCCAAGCTGGAAGCGCTCGACGCCGCGCTCGCGTTCTCCCTCGACCTGCCGCTCGCGGTCCCGCCGTAGCGGCACGCCGATTGCCCGGTCGCCTACCCCGACGCGCCGCGGAGCCGGCGCGCCCGCTCCCGCTCCCAGGCCTGCCGGGCGGCCTGGGCCTCCTCCAGCGTGCGGAACCTCGACACCCCGCGGGGGACGTCCGGGCGCAGGCGCAGGTGGGCCCGCTCCCAGACCGCGGCGATGGCGGCGAGCAGCTGCTCCGGCGCCGGACGCGGCGGACGCGGCATCTCGCTCACGTCGCGGTAGCGCTCAACGGCCATCGGGCTCCTCGTCGACGTCCTCGACGTCGAAGGTCTCCCGCAGGGCCAGGGCGTCGGCGCGGTCGATGGGCCGCACAGTGTCACGCTTGAGCCGGTAGAGCGTCCGCGGCGTGGCCACGCGCACGGGGGTGTCCTCGAGCACGACCTCCTCGGCCTCCAGGTCCTCGTAGCGCACCGCCTCTCCCAGGCGGGTCAGGATGTCGAGGAACACGTTGCCCACGGGCGGGCCGTAGCGCACGGCGGGGTAGTCGCCGAGCAGGTCGTCGGCGGATATCTCGTCGATGTGCGGGTCGTCCCAGAGCGAGCGCAGCGCCTGCTTGAGTCGCTCGACGTTCTCGCGCTCCGGGGGGATGAAGAGGTCCACGTCCTGGGTCGCGCGGACCAGCCCGTGGACGTTCAGCGCCGCCCCGCCGATCAGGACGTACTCCACTCCGCCTTCGTGCAGCGCGGCCAGGATGCGCAACAGCTCGCGGACGTACTCCACATCAAGAGTCTACCACACGGGGAGGGCGTCAGCCCCCGGCCTGGAGCGCGGCGAGCACCTGGGCCGGGTGGTCGGCGGCCTTGCTCACCTTCTTCCAGTGCTTGCGCACCTTGCCGTCCGGGCCGATCCAGACCGTGGAGCGGATCACACCCGTCGTCTTCTTGCCGTACAGCGTCTTCTCCCCGAAGGCGTCGTACCTGGTCATCACCTTCTTTTCGGGGTCGCTGAGCAGGATGAAGGGCAGGTCGTGGTTGTCGCGGAACCTGGCGTGGGAGGCCTGGCCGTCCGGCGAGACGCCGAGGATCACCGCGTCGAGGTCGACGATCTGCTGGAACAGGTCGCGGAAGGCGCAGGCCTCCTTGGTGCAGCCCGGCGTCTCGTCCTTCGGGTAGAAGTAGAGGATGACGTTGTGGCCGGCGAAGTCGCCGAGGCGGACCTTCTTGCCGCCGGCGTCCTCCAGCGTGAACGGCGGCGCTTTCTTTCCTTCGGCGATGGGCATGGTCCCTCCTCTGTCCTGGGGTGAATATGGAGCAGTCTCGAGCGAGCGCCAGCGGAAACAAACCGCTGGAGCCGGCGCCGGGGTTCGGCATAGGCTTGCGGGTCACGAAGGAGCGATCGCCATGGCGAGCACCACCGAGCTGAAGCGGGGCATGCGCATCGAGCTGGACGGCGAGCCCTACGTCGTCATCGATCTGCACACCCAGTCGCCCTCGGCCCGCGGCGCGGCGACCCTGGTCAAGACCAAGCTGCGCAACCTGCGCACGAAGCAGCAGGTGGCCAAGACCTTCAAGGCCGGCGAGCGCTTCAAGCTCCCGGACTTCGAGATCCGCGCCTGCCAGTACCTCTACGACGAGAACGGCGAGACCTACTACTTCATGGACGAGCAGAGCTACGAGCAGCACCCGGTGCCCCGGGACATGATCGAGTACGAGCTCGGATTCCTGCTGCCCAACGCCCCGGTCCGCGCCATGTTCTTCGATGGCCAGTGCATCGGCATCGAGGTCCCGGCCACGGTGGAGCTCGATGTCGTGGAGTGCGAGCCGGGCCACCGGGGCGACACGGCGACCCACACGACCAAGGCCGCGCGGCTGGAGACCGGGCTCGAGGTTCAGGTGCCCCTTTTCATCAACCCGGGCGAGAAGCTGGTCATCGACACGCGGGAGGCGCGCTACGTGCGGCGGGCCTGATCTCTGCTATTCAACGATCATGTCAGGCCATCCCTTCCCCTTCGAGAAAGCAGCCAGGCTGGACAGCGAGGAGCGCAGGGCGAGCCAGCCGGCCGGACCCCTGGTCGATCTGATCGCCTCCTTCGGGCCCCGGCGGGTGCTGGAGGTTGGCGTGGGCACGGGCTACTTCGCCCTGCCCCTGGCCCGGGCGCTCCCCGGGGCCGAGGTGGTCGGCGCGGACATCGAGCCGCGGATCATGGAGATCGCGAGGGAGCGGGCCGACAAGGCCGGGCTCTCGCTGCGCCTGCTGGAGACCACGGCGGAGCGGCTGGAGGTCGAGGACCAGGGCTTCGACGCCGTGCTCCTGGCCAACCTGTACCACGAGCTGCCCGGCCGCCCGGCGTACCTGGGCGAGATCCACCGCGCGCTGCGCCCGGGCGGGCACCTGGTGATCTGCGACTGGGCGCCCCAGGAGGGCGATCCCGACGCGGGGCCGCCCAACGACCACCGCGTGGCCCGCGAGACCGCCGAGGCCGAGCTGCGCGCCGCGGGCTTCGACGGCGTCGCCAACCACGAGCTCTACCCGGGCTTCTATACGCTGGTCGCCGCCCGGCCCTAGGCAGTAGGGAAACGCCGGCGGAAGCCTCGACCCCGAGGAGGCAGGGTTCGGCCGCAGCGGCGTACCGAGTGCCAACCGGCGATGGGGAGACGGATCCGGTTGGCACGAGGTCCGAGCGAGACTTGCGGCCGTCCCCAGTCGGCCTCCAGAGGACGGCCACAACTGCAAGTCGAGCGTCCGCAAGGCCGAAGCCCTGCCGACCTGACGGCCGAGGCTTCCGCCGAGCAGCGCGACGGGGCCGTTGACAGGGGCGGGCGAGCGTCGCCAGACTCCATGTATGGCCCGCGCGATCGTGTCCCTGGTGGTGGTTGGTCTGCTGGTTGGCTGCAATGGAAGCTCCTCGGGCGGCGACGGCGCCCCGGGCCGCGACGGGCCCGTGGGCATTGAAGGCCTGACCCCCGGCGACAAGCCCTGCCCGCCCAAGGGGCTCGGGGTGGAGACCGCCGGGGGCCGGCCCTGCAGCAGCATCACCGACGTCAACGACCCGGACCTCGACGACTGCCTGGGGCAGATGAGCAACTACCGGGACTACGACTGCAGCGAGCCCCAGATCTGCCCGGACACGGGCTACGTCGCGATCCCCGAGCAGGTGATCGGCGCGGCGGGCCGCGAGGTGACGATCACCCTGACCAACTGCTCCACCGGCGGCAAGACGCTGACCATCGCCCGCACCGAGATGGAGGGGGACCCGCGCTGCTCCTTCGCCTACGATCCGCAGAAGGACCTCTCGGTGACGGCCGTGGGGCCGGGCCAGAGCGCGACCCTGAGGGCGGTCTATGCGCCCCTGGCCGAGGGCGAGGACCACGCGGGCCTGGGGATCTACTCCAACGCCCAGAACTTCCCGGGCCTTTTGGTCTACGTCTGCGGGCGGGCGGTGAAGGCGGCGACGGGGAGCGCGCCGGCCCTGACCTGCAGCGACCCTGGCGGTCAGGTCGCGGCCTGCCACAAGTAGGGCCCGGCCCTATCTGCGCCATCCTGGAGCACCTCGCCCCGCTCTCGATCATATATGGACCCGCGCTGCGGCCGAAACCGCCGGGATCCTGGCACCGCCCTCCTGGCCCGCCACTTGCTCTGTATCGGAGCAAAACCAGGAGGATCGCCCATGTCGACGGAGAGCCGCCAGCGCGAGCGCGAGCTCGTGCTCGCCCCGAACGAGTACGCCTACGTGCTCGACACCACCAAGGGACACATCAACTGCTACGTCGGGCCGTTCAAGACGAGCCTGGCCCAGACCGACCAGCCGGTCGCGTTCAACGACCGGACCAAGCACTTCGAGCCGGTGGAGATGCACCAGGCCGTGCGCCTGTTCGCCACCGCCCCGGCCAACTGGTACGTGGTGCTCAAGAACCCGGCCCGCGACGGCGGGCACCCCAAGCCGGGGACGGCCAACGCCGGGAGCGACCTCGAGGTGGGGGCGAAGATCAACCTCAAGGGGCCGGTCTCCTTCCCGCTCTGGCCCGGGCAGATGGCCCAGGTGATCCGCGGCCACCGGCTCAAGTTCAACCAGTACCTCTACGTGCGCATCCACGACCCGGAGCAGGCGCGCGAGAGCTGGAGCGGCTCGCTCTCCGAGACCCGCGACGGCAGCGACCCGGCCGAGCTGCCCCAGCCGCGCTTCGTCACCGGCGAGAACCGGATCATCCGCGGCACCGACGTCGCCTTCTACATCCCGCCCACCGGCGTGGAGGTGATCCCCGACGAGGAGGGGCGCTACGTCCGCGACGCGGTCACCCTGCAGCGGCTGGAGTACTGCGTGCTCGTGCGCGACGACGGCACCAAGCGCTACGTGCGCGGCGAGGCGGTGGTCTTCCCCGAGCCGGACGAGCAGTTCGTCGAGAGCGGCGGGCGGCGCAAGTTCAAGGCCATCGAGCTCAACGAGATCACCGGGCTCTACGTCAAGGTCATCGCGCCCTACACCGACGAGGAGGGCCTCGAGCACCGCGAGGGCGAGGAGCTGTTCCTCACCGGCAAGGACAAGATCTACTTCCCGCGGCAGGAGCACGCGATCATCCGCTACGGCGACCACGAGCTGCACCACGCCATCGCCGTCCCCCGGGGCGAGGGGCGCTACGTCCTCGACCGTTTGAGCGGCGAGGTGGAGCTGGTCCGCGGCCCGCTGATGTTTCTGCCCGACCCGCGGCAGCAGGTGGTCACCCGGCGCGTGCTCTCCGAGCGCGAGGTGCGCCTGCTCTACCCGGGCAACGAGGAGGCGCTGGCTTACAACCGCGGGCTGCGCCGCAGCATCGCCGGCAGCACGGCCGCGGAGGTGGCCGAGGCGCTCGCCGGGCCGACCCCGGCCAGGCGAGCGCGCAAGGACGCCGACGAGGCCGAGGAGGGGGACGAGCGCTTCGGCGGCTCGGGCTTCACGCGCACCACCGAGTTCTCCGGCCCGCGGACCATCACCCTGGACAACAAGTACGAGGGCGCGGTGACGGTGGACGTCTGGTCGGGCTACGCCGTGCAGGTCGTCAACCGCGCCGGCGGCCGCCGGGTGGTGGTCGGGCCCGATCGCGTGCTGCTCGGCTACGACGAGACCCTCGAGGCGCTCTCGCTCTCCCGCGGCCGGCCCAAGGGCAGCGAGCCGCCGCTGCCCACGGTCTACCTCCGCGTCACCGGGAACAAGGTCGCGAACGTCATCGAGCTCACCACGCGCGACATGGTCCGGGCGAGCCTGACCGTGAGCTACCGCGTGAGCTTCGAAGGCGACCCCGAGCGCTGGTTCGCCGTGGACGACTACGTCAAGCTGCTCTGCGACCACGCGAGCTCGATGCTCAAGGCCACGGTTCGCCGGGCCTCGATCCGCGAGCTGCGCGAGGGGGTGACCGAGCTGGTGCGCGAGGCGCTGCTCGGGGGCCGCTCCGGGGAGGGCGGGCCGCGGCCGGGCCTGTCCTTCTCCGAGAACGGCATGCGGGTCTTCGACGTCGAGGTGCTCGAGCTCGAGGTGGTCGACGTCGAGGTGGAGGAGCTGCTCTCCGAGGCCCAGACCCGCGCGGTCCAGGCCGCGGTGCAGGTCGCCGAGAAGGAGGCGCTGCTCGACAACCAGCGCCGGGTCGAGGCGGTGGAGCGCACGCTGGCCCAGGAGGCCCACGCGACGCAGCAGCTCAAGCTCGAGCTCGAGCGGCAGGCGCTGGACGCGCGCCACGCCCAGGCCGCGCGCCAGGCCGCGCAGGAGACCGAGCTGATGCAGCTCCAGCGGCGCCAGGAGCTGGAGGAGGCGGCGCTGCAGTCCGAGATCGCCGAGCGCCGCCGGGGCACGCGCCAGGCCGAGCACGGCCTCGAGTACCAGATGAAGCAGAACCAGCAGCGCCTGGTGCTCGAGGAGCTGCAGGCCCGGGTCCAGGCCGCGGTGGAGCAGGCCCAGGCCTACAGCCCGCAGCTCGTGCTGGCCCTCAATCGCCTGGGCGACGAGCAACTGCTCTCGGCGCTGGCCCAGAACTTCGGCGAGCTCGCCGCCGTCGAGGGGCGAGGCCTGCTGGAGACCGCGAAGAAGTTCCTCGACTTCGCGCCGGCGACCCTGCTGCCGATGCTCAAGGATGAGCCGGGCAACGGCAAGAAGCCGAGCTAGGCCCCTCGCCACCTCTCTCTCGCAATCGACGATCGTCGTCCGTTGCATCTGCTAACGAAACCAACAGCTTGCCGCATGGCACCGGTCTTGCTTGGCACCCCGGCAGGAGGTCCGCCAATGCTCCGTGCACGCCTTGCCCACCTGCTCGTTGCCCTCGCTGCCACTCTCGTTTTGCCCGCTGCGGCCACCGCCGATCCGGTGGTCCGTTTTGGCAAGGTCGACCGCTCGGGCAACGTAACCCTCAGCGTCCGCGGGGCCGGGCCGACCCAGCGGGTCACCGTGCCCAGGACGATGGCCCGGGAGCTGGCCGCGCAGGCCAGGCGCGGAGGGCTCAGGGTCAGCACCGCGCGTGACGGCTTCACCGGCAACATGCTGCGGCTGGTCGCCGGCAGCGGCAGGCAGGCGATGATCGTGGACCGCATGCGGCGCGGCGGCCCCAACGGCCAGAGCGGCGCCTCGGCGCTGCGCCTGCAAGTCGGCGGCCTGGCGTTCCACGTCGGCCGCACAACGGTGGTGCGACCGGGCAAGGGCGGCAAGGTGATCGGCCGCTCCGGCCCCTCCCGCAACGGAGCCTACCTGATGGGGTCGGGGGAGGCCGCGGGCAAGGGCGGGCTGCAGTGGTACTTCGTCCGCACCGGCAAGAAGACCACCAACGTGGCCGCGCCGCTCGTCCCCTTCAACCCTTACGGCACCGGCTCGGCCGGCGTCACCGCGCAGCCGGCGCGGATCGTCGGCGCCGGGGCGCTCCTCGGCGAGTAGCTTCCTCGAAACGAAGAGCCGGTGGAAGTCCCGTCAGCGGGCGAGTTGACCAGGCGTGAGGTAGTCCGGCGGGGTGGGTGGGCGGATCACAGATAGTGGAGGCGGGCGCGCTCGTGGATGCTCGCGCCGTCCAGGCTGCCCTCGACGAGCTCGTAGCCCAGCAGGGCGAAGACACGGCCGCGGTAGAAGATCGGCCGGGCGTTTCCGTACCAGTCGACGCAGGAGACCACACACTGGTCGTTGGCCGAGGTCTCCCTCGCGGAGAGGCCGCCCAGCGGCGTGAAGCGCAGCGCGTCGCTCACCCGGAGGAAGAGCACCTCGGCCGAGCCGTGGACCAGGTGCTGGCCCGGCCGGCCCTGCGTGCGCACCGGCAGCCCGAGCATGCCGGAGCCGTCCCGGCCCGTGGGCAGGAAGAAGAAGCCGTGGCTGCGCGTCTCGCCCTGGGCCGCGTTCTTGCGCACCCAGGTGTTCTTCACCTGGGGCTCGGCGCCGAGCTCCACCGAGGTGAAGAACAGGTCCTGCTTGCCGCTGCCCACGACCACCGCGTTTCGGCCCATCGCCTCGATGCGGTCCACGCCGTGGTCGAGCGAGATCTCGCGCACCATGCGCAGGGGCTGGCGCACGTTGGTGGCGTAGAGCGTGCCGCCGTTGTCCGCGCGGTTCCACCAGCCGGCGCCCGCGCCCCAGAGCACCCAGTCGCCGACGAAGCGGTTCTGCAGGGCGTAGCCCTTGTCCGGCTTGGGCAGCGGCGTGTAGTACGAGACGTGGGCCGGCTCCGGCGCGCTGGAGAAGATCGAGAGCGGCACGCGGAGCAGGGCCATCTTGCCGCCGGCGCGCTCGGGGCTCCACATCCAGTCGCCGCCGCCCTGGGCGGCGAGGAGCACGTTGAGGTGGCCGTCGGCGCTCTCCTTGAACGAGAACTGATCGATGGGGTTGCCGCTGGCGCGGATGGCGGTGACCTCGCCCTGGCCGAGGATCGGCATGCGGTAGACGTAGGAGCGGCTCCGCTCCTGGCTCTGCGGCTGCTGGCCCCGGTAGCCCCAGCCCGGCCCGACCCAGACGTAGACCGAGTCGCGCGAGACGTAGAAGGTGCGGGAGTAGTTGCCGATCACCGCGCGGGCGGTGCAGTCCAACGTGCCTGTCCCCGCACCGGACTGCCCGGGCTTGCCCAGGTCGCACTGGACCACGGTGTGCAGGGTCGGGTTGAGGCTGCGCTGCACCGGGCGGTAGACGTCGACCTTGGCCAGGATCTCCTTCCAGGCCCTGGGCTTGCGCGTCTGCGGCTCCCAGCTGGTGACCGCGGGGAGCGCGGGGTCCTGCTGCTGCACGTACAGGTAGTAGGGCATGTAGAAGATCAGCGTGCTGCCGACGAGGCGGCTGGCGTAGTTGCGGGAGGAGTAGTAGTCGTTGGAGCGCAGGAAGTGGGTCGCCTCGTGGGTGATGCTCCCGTCCTGCCCCAGGCGGAACAGGCCGATCTCGGTGCCGCCCACGCGGTAGCTGTAGCCGATGACGATGATCTGCCGGCCGTGGATCAGCATCTCGTCGTACCAGGTGCCCCGGGAGCCGCCCCTGGGGTAGGCGTTGCAGCGGCCCGCGGCGCGCAGGGTGGGTCGGCCCTCCTCGCCCTGGCGCACCGAGAACAGCCGCCCGCGCCGGAGGATCACGAAGTACTCACCGGCGGCCTTGACGATGTCCCCCTCGTCGACGCCGGCCTCCTGGTTGTTGGTGATCGAGTCGACCGAGCTGTCACCGTCGGCGGGCTGCGCGGCGGGCGCGGCCTCGCTGGCGGCCTTCGCCCCGCCGAGGAGGCCGAGGGCGCCGGAGCGGCGCGCGCGGGCCTGGGCCGTCCGCTGCAGCTCCTCGCGCACCTGCTTCAGGTAGCGATCGAACTCGTCGGCCGAGCGGAAGCGCGCCAGGCTGGCGTAGCGCAGCGGGTCCTTCGTGGTCACGGTCGTCGGCCCGGGGGTTGGCCTGGCCGGCTTGCTCGTCACCGGCTTGGGCGTGGGTCGCGGCGCGGGCTGGGTCCGCGTGCAGGCCTGGTCCACGAGCAGGCCGGCGACGAGGATCGCGGCGAGGAGGAAGGGCCAGGTCGGGCTGCCGTTGCGCTTGGGAGGTCTCATGGTCTCGCTCCTTGACGTGACCTCAGTGTCAACGAATGAGACCGCGCCAGGGTCTCGCGGTTCCCTGGCGGGAGGCTGTCTTCTGATTACGGAGAGTTAGCTATGAGCCCGGGCCCGGGCGACATCCTCGAGGAAGGCCCGGGTGGTCTCGGGCGGGTCGCCGATCACCTGGGCGATGAGCTCCTGGGCCTCACGCTCGCGGCCCAGGCGGAGCAGGCAGAGCGCCTGGACCTCGAGGAGCGGGCGGGTCAGCCCGCAGGCCTGCTCGCCGGCGAGGGCCAGGGCCAGGGCCTCTTCGAGATCCCGGGCGCTCGCCGCGTCGTCGTAGCGCCGGCGGGCGATGGCGGCGTGGGCCTCGGCGAGGGCGGCGCGCTGGATCTGGCGGATCGTCTCGTCCTCGGTGAAGCGCTCGGGGCGCAGGTGCTCGAGGATGACGCTCGCATGGGCCAGGCGCTCCTGCTCGATCGCCTGGCGCCGGTCCGGGGGGAGCTCGCCCAGGAGCAGGTTGCCCAGGGCGTAGGAGCGCAGCGCGAGCACCACCGGGTCGTCGGGTTGCTCGTGGAGGTGGTCCCGCGCCAGCCGGGCCGCGGCCTCGTGGTCGTGCTCGATGATCGCGCGCAGGATCTGCTCCACCAGGTGCATGGCTCCGCTCTCCCCCGGGCGGCCCGGAGACCTCAAGTTTGCCCCCTGGCCGGGCCCGCGTCGAGAGGGGAGTGTGTTTCTCCCGCTGCTGGTATGATCGGCGGCGAGGCCAGGGAAGGAGGGACCGATGGTTCGAAGCGTGTGTGTCACGGCTGCAGCAGTCTCCATGCTCCTCGCCACAACCGCCGCGGCCCAGCCAGACCTGGAGATGAGCTGGTGGAACATCACCCCCACCTCGGTCCAGGGCGCCGGCTCCCAGGTCACGGTCAACTACTTTCTGAGCAACAGCGGCGACACGGACAGCGGTCCGTTCTACATCGGCTTCTACTACGGCGACAGCACCTCCACCGCGGGCCTGACCTACCTCGGCCACGTCGCCATCGGCTCGCTCTCGGGCTATGGCGGCGGCGCCGGTTACACGACCACGGTCACCATGCCCGCGATGTCCCTCACCGGCGCGCGCTACCTGCACTACTTCATAGACCACAGCGCCCAGGTCACCGAGTCCGACGAGACCAACAACCGGGACTACACGTCGATCACCGTCACCGGCAAGCCGGACCTGCAGGTCTCGGTGCTCTCGGCCGCGCCCACCACGGTGGCCCCCGGCGGCACGCTGACCGCGACCTACCGGGTCTACAACGCGGGCTACTCCCGGGCGGCGGGTCCGCTCGCCCTGCGCTTCTACCACTCGACCAACGTGGGCATCACCACCTCGGACACCTACCTGAACCGCGAGATCGTGATCGCCACGGTGCTGGCCCAGTCCAGCCACCCGACGAGCGCCAGCGGGAGCACCACCGTGACCCTGCCCGGGACGGTGGGGACCGGCGCGAGCTACGTCGGCGCCATCGTCGACCACAACGACGTCGTCGACGAGAGCGCCGAGAACAACAACACCAAGGCGACCCCGATCACCGTGGTGGCCGGCCAGCCCGATCTGGTGATGAAGGCCTGGAGCAGCACCCCGGCCGCGGTCCCGGGCTCGGGCTCCGCGGTCCAGATCAGCTTCGAGATCGAGAACAGCGGCGCCGGCGCGGCGGGGGCCTCCACGGTGCGCTTCGCCTACGGCGACAGCGCGACGCCGGCGGGGCTGAGCACCCTGGCGACACGCAGCGTCGCCGCCCTCGCGTCCGGCGCGAGCACCGGGATGTTGACCGAGAGCGTGTCCATGCCCCCCGAGGTGCTCCACGGCACCCGCTACCTGCACTACTTCATAGACGACTCTTCCCAGGTGAGCGAGTCCAACGAGACCAACAACCAGGGCACGCGGACCGTCGGCATCACGGGTCAGCCTGACCTGCAGCTCTCCAGCCTGGCCGCGGCGCCCACCAGCGCGAGCCCGGGTGGCTCGCTCACCGTGAGCTACCGCGTCCACAACGCGGGCCTCTCCCGGGCACCGGCGACCTTCTACACCCGGATCTACTACTCTCCCGACGCCGCGATCTCCACGGCGGACACCTACCTCAACCAGCAGGTCTCGGTGGCCAGCCTGCTCGCCGGCGCGTACTACCCGGCGAGCGCCAACGGGACGCTGCCGGTGACCGTGCCCGCCGGGGCCCAGCCGGGCACGCGCTACATCGGCGGGATCGCCGACTACAGCGCCGTGGTGACCGAGTCCAACGAGGCCAACAACACCGCGGTCGCGCCCTTCGTGGTGATCAGCGGGGCGGGCACCCCCTGCACCTCGCCGTCCCAGTGCGCCACCGGCTTCTGCGTGGACGGGGTGTGCTGCAACAGCGCCTGCGGCGGCGGGGCGGCCGACTGCCAGGCCTGCAGCACCGCGGCGGGCGGCCCGGTGGACGGGACCTGCAATCCGCTGCCGAGCACCGCCGTCTGCCGCGCGGCCGCGGGGATCTGCGACGTCGCCGAGACCTGCACCGGCTCGTCGCCGACGTGCCCCGCCAACGTGCTCAAGCCGACAAGCACCGTCTGCCGGGCGGCGGCGGGCCTGTGCGACGTGGCCGAGACCTGCACCGGCATCTCCGCGGCCTGCCCCGCGGACCTGGTCGAGCCCGCGGGCACGGTCTGCAGGGCGGCGAGCGGGGAGTGCGATCTGGCCGAGCTGTGCGCCGGCGCGGCCACCTGTCCCGCGGACCTGCACAAGCCCAACGGCGCGCCCTGCAGCGCGGGCCTGTGCAGCGCGGGGAGCTGCGTGCCCGCGCCGGACGGCGGGGCGCCCGACCTGGGCCCGGACGGCGGGGTGGATCTGGGGCCCGAGGCGGGGCTCGAGGCGGGGAGCGACGGCCCGGCGGGAGACGCAACCGGCGCGGACGGCCCGGCGGGGGACGGACCGGGGATGGACGGCCTGCCCGGGGACGGCCCGGGCCCGGACGCGCCGCTGCTCGACGACGCGCCGCTGCTCGACGACGACCTCGGCCTCGCCGAGGCCGGCTTCGACGGACCGACCTACAATCCGCCCCACAGCGAGGAGGGCTGCTCCTGCGCGGTGGGAGCGACGCCTCGCCCGGAACCGACCTCTGTCGGGCTGTTGGTGTTGCTGCTCGGGCTGCTGCTTCGACGACGGGGCTGACATGCGCTGCCTGCTGGCGCTTCTGCTCATGAGTGGCTGCCGCTTCGATCCCTCGGGCGTGCCGCCGCTGGCCCACGGCGACCGGTCTCCCGGCGAGAACGCGCTGGACCTCGCGGCGCCGGACGGCCCGCGCGACGTGTCCACCGAGCGCCCGTCGGACGTCGGCGCGGACTCCCCGGACCTCGCGCAGCCCGACCTCCGGCCGCCGGACATCTGGCCCGCGGGCGACCTGTTCCCGGTCTGCACGCCGCCCTGCGGCGGCGGCGCCCCGATCTGCT
>Ga0316576_10000300_pt1 | contig 21846 bp, 15 predicted proteins | sample S0NA_FD_203075 | JGI IMG/M metagenome (GOLD analysis project Ga0316576, IMG submission 203075) | Rhizosphere microbial communities from salt marsh grasses in Alabama, United States - S0-2_050615r3r5 | ecosystem: Host-associated > Plants > Roots > Rhizosphere | place: USA: Alabama | collected...
GTGGTCGATGGGGATCTGGCTGACCATCGGGCTCGCCCTGGCTTGCGCCGAGATCATGACCATCTTGATGCTGAGGACGTTGAGGCGTTCCGTTCATGACGCCATGGCGGTGAGCCGAATGGTCTTTGAGCGGGCGAGCGCCGTGGTCTTCGGTTTGGTTCTGTTGCTGTTGCCGTTACTTGCCGGACTTGGACCGATCTGGCTTCTCGCCTATCTGTTCGTGGCCGGCTGGATCTACCTCGATCGGCCGCAGCGCGTGGTCGCGATGGCGTGCTGCGCGATTCTGGCTCTCGTGCCGAGTGTGCTCGACGGGTTGCAGCGCGCACTCCTGAGTGTGCCGGCCGTGACCGAGCGCGTGGCGGTGGCCCTCGACGAACGGCAGCTGGATTCGTCGTCGTTACGGGAGTTCCTCAACCTCAAGGAGGTGCTCGAGGGGGATTCGCGCTACCACTTGATTCTGGGTGAGCTCTTGCGGATGAACTCGGCGTTGGAACCGGCGAAGGTCGAGTTCCAAACCGCCGCCCTCGAACCTCTTGGCGACGCGCGACCCTTCGTGATCCTCGGGAACATGGCGCTCGAAGATGGAGACGCTCAGCTTGCCATCCAGCATTACGACGAGGCGATCGCCATCGACAGCCAGGCCGCCCTTGCCTACCACAACCTGTCGTCTGCCTACGACCTGATTCGGCGATTCCAGCAGGGGGACATGGCGCGGGCAAGGGCGCGGGAGCTGGCTGGCGGCCGTTCCGCATCCCTCGGCGTGCGAGGACGCGACCCTCGAGTTCGCTACCCGGCCATTACCTCCGACGACGTTGCCGAGCTGGTCCGTAGCTTGACTCCCGAAGAGCGCCTCGAGGCTGGTCTCGGCTCGACGTCGTTGCGTTTTCTTCGACAACTGCTCGGCCCGCTCTCGATGGTCTTCTGGATGACGGGATTGTTCGGAGTCGCGCTGCTCGTGATCCGCGGTAAGTGGTTTCCCGGTGCTCGGGAGTGCGGCAAGTGTGGCAAAGTCTACCGCCTCGACGATGAACCGGGCGAAAGCGCGGTGTACTGTAAGCAGTGCGTGTCGGTCTTCCTCCAACGGGATCTCGTCCCGATTGACCAGCAGGCTGCGAAGCTCGCGCAGGTTCGACGGTGGGATCGCTTGACAGCAGTCGCCCGTCGCCTCAGTGCGGTCGTCGCGCCGGGGGGTCACAATCTGGTTTCAGGACATATCGTGTCGGGCGTTCTGCTCGGCGTTGCGGCATGGTTCGGGCTCGCCGGGGTGGTCATCTGGGTGCCGAGGTTTCTTTCTGTCATCGAGCCGAAGCTACCTGTGTTGCCGGTGACCGTGGCGCTCGTCCTGATGATCCTCGGAGCATGGTTGCGGGGCGTGTTCGAATCTTGGCAGAGGAGGTGACGTGGCCCTCGAAGGAACCCTCCGCGATTTCTCGTTCGCCGATATCCTGCAGCTGATCTCGCTGCAGCGTAAGACCGGCGTTCTGACGCTCAAGTCGCAAGAGAATGTCGTCACGGTGTCGTTCCTCGACGGAAGTATCGTGGGCGCCTCGACCCTCAATCAGCACACCGAGGACCTGATCGGTCTGATCCTGCTCAAACGGGGTGAGGTGCGAGAGGACGAGCTCAACGATGCGCTCAGAAAACAGGAGGAGACGCTCCAACGTCTTGGGCGCATCTTCATCGAGCACGGTGTTGCCACGGTGGACACGGTCAGATCGGCCCTACAGCAGCAGGTGCTCCAGATCGTCTACCGAATCTTCAGGTGGAACGACGGCGACTATCACTTCTCCCAGGAGTCGGATATCGATTTCGATCGCGAGCTCATGGAACCCATGGCTGCCGACCACATCATCATGGAAGGCGCCAGGATGACCGACGAGTGGCCGTTCATCGAGCAGCGGCTTCCCGATCGCAACATCATCTACGTTCACTCCGAGGCGGATCGTCCCCTGTCCGTGGTCGAGCCGGAGGATGACGAGTTCGACGACCTCGGGTTTGCCTTTTCCGACGCGCCCCGGGAGGGGCTTCAGCCCAAGTCGCTGGTCGGAGACGATCATGTCACCCCGGATCAGATGCTGGTGTACCGGTTGGTCAACGGTCGCGACGACGTGCATGAGATCATTCTCGCCAGCCCGCTCATCGAGTTCGAGACCTGCAAGGCGCTGGCCGAGCTGCTCGATGCCGGGTTCATCCGCGAACGAACCAGCCACGAGATCGCCGAGGTCGAGCTGCTCGATGAGCCGATCGAGAGTGTGAGACGCCGCTATGCCGAACCGAGCAGCTTCCCCTGGCTCGCGATTCCCTTCCTGGTTCTCCTCGGTTTCGCGTTCACGGTCATGTTGCGAAACCCTCTCAATCCGGTGTTCACCGTGCGGGAGGAGATCTGGGATCGCTACGTGGTTGAAAGCCAGTCCTGGCTGCGAATGGACTGGCTGGCTCGGATGGCCGAAGCCGAGTTCTTCCTTCAGGGTGTGTACCCGGCGAGCCTTGCCGATCTCGAGTCCTTCGGAATCGACCAGGCCGCGACCCGAGACCCCTGGGAGCGGCCGTACCGGATCGCCATTCGAGGCGACAAACTGATGTTCACCGGATCCGACAGTATTGGACAGCCTGTTCCCATGCTGATACACAGTCGAAGCCTGGCCTGGGAAGGCGGGGTGTCGGAGCCGGTGGACCGCCAGACGCCAGGTTTGATTCTCCTGCCCTGAAACGGTGCTCCAGGACACGCGATTGACTGCGTACTGGCGCGTGCGATCAAGACTTGACAAAATACCACTCAAGTCTTATCTTGAGGTTGGATTGTGAAATATGAGGAGGACGCAAGCATGTCTCGTGTCATCGGAATCGACCTCGGAACCACCAACTCGGTGGTCGCCGTCATGGAAGGTGGCAAACCCACCGTGATCGCCAATCAGGAAGGGAACCGGACGACCGCCTCGGTGGTGGCGTTCACCGGCTCCGGAGAGCGGCTGGTCGGCCAGGTCGCGAAGCGCCAGGCCGTGACCAACCCAGAAAACACCGTATTTTCGGTCAAACGTTTCATGGGTCGCCGCTTCGACGAGGTGACCGGCGAGATCAAGACCGTCCCCTACAAGGTCGTCAAGGGGGAGAACAACACTGCCAGGATTGAGATCGTCGGCAAGGTCTACTCGCCACCGGAAATCTCCGCCATGGTCCTGCAAAAGCTCAAGGCCGCGGCCGAAGACCACCTCGGCGGCAAGGTGGAGAAGGCGGTGATCACGGTTCCTGCCTACTTCAACGACGCCCAGCGCCAGGCGACCAAGGACGCCGGCCAGATCGCCGGGCTCGAGGTGCTGCGACTGGTCAACGAGCCGACAGCGGCGGCGCTCGCCTACGGTCTCGACAAGAAGGATGACGAGACCATCGCGGTCTTCGACTTCGGCGGCGGAACCTTCGACATCTCAATCCTCGAGGTCGGCGCCGGAGTGGTTGAGGTCAAGTCGACCAATGGTGACACCCACCTCGGCGGTGACGACATCGACCAGCTGATCATCGAGTGGCTGGTGGACGAGTTTAAGAAGGACCAGGGCGTCGACCTGTCCAAGGACCGAATGGCCCTGCAGCGGCTCAAGGAGGCGGCGGAGAAGGCCAAGATGGAGCTCAGCTCCACCATGGAGAGCGACATCAACCTGCCCTTCATCACCGCGGACTCATCCGGACCGAAGCACCTGGCCATCAAGCTCTCAAGAGCCAAGTTCGAACAGATGATCTCGCCCCTCGTTGACCGAACCCTGGAGCCGTGCCGGAAGGCCCTCAAAGATGCCGGCCTCGAGGCGAAGGACGTGGACGAGGTTGTGCTGGTCGGTGGTTCGATCCGGATTCCCATGGTTCAGAAGGTGGTGACCGACTTCTTCGGCAAGGAACCCCACCGCGGGGTCAACCCGGACGAGGTGGTCGCCATCGGCGCGGCGGTCCAGGCCGGCGTGCTGGCGGGCGAGGTCAAGGATGTGCTGCTGCTCGATGTCACGCCCCTGTCCCTCGGGGTCGAGACCCTGGGCGGTGTGACCGACGTCGTCATCCCCCGCAACACGACGATCCCGACCCGCAAGAGCAAGGTCTATTCGACCGCCGACGACAACCAGAACCAGGTCGAGATCCACGTCCTTCAGGGTGAGCGCAGCATGGCGGTCGACAACCGTACCCTCGGGCGTTTCCACCTCGTCGGCATCCCGCCGGCGCCGCGCGGGATTCCGCAGATCGAGGTCACCTTCGACATCGACGCCAACGGCATCCTCCACGTCGCGGCCAAGGACCGCGGGACGGGCCAGGAGCAGAAAATCCAGATCACCAGCTCGTCCGGCCTCAACGACGACGAGATCAACCGCATGGTGAACGAGGCCCAGACCCACGCCAGCGACGACGAGACCAAGCGCAAGGAGATCGAAACCAGAAACAAGCTCGACGGGCTCGTGTACTCGACCGAAAAGCTGGTCAACGAAAACAGGGCAAAGCTCCCGGATTCGGAAACCACGGCCATCGACAGGGTGATCACCGACGCCAAGAAGGCCCTCGAAGAGGGAGATGCAGGACGCATGGAGAAGGCGTACGAGGAGCTGACCCAGGCCAGCCACCAGATCGCTGCCGCGCTGTATCAGACGGCGACCTCGAGCGGCGCGCCCGGGACCGGACAGGCCTCCGGCGGTTCCGATGGGCACGGCGAGAACGTCGATGCCGAGGATGAGGTGATCGATGCCGAGTACGTCGACGTCGATGCGGAGGACGAGAAGTGAAGAACCGGCGCCGGCCGGGTGGTGCGCGGTGCGACGCACAGCGCCCGGTCGGCGTCTGAGGGCAGAGCTCGTTTTGTCGCGACCGACGGTCGGTGGTACCCTCAAACAGAGATACAGTCCCATTCGACGAGCTTCCACAGGTCGTCGGTCGGTCGTCACCCGCCCCTAACCGGTTGGGCATGTTGGAGGACTCGTGAAGGCCAAGCCGAGGTATCGAATGATCTCCTGGGTGGCGGAGAAGTACAACGTCCACCCCCAGACTCTGCGCCTGTGGGAGAGGGAGGGACTCATCCGACCGACACGGTCGCAGGGCAACACTCGACTCTACGACGATGATGCGTGTGAGCAGCTCGAATCGATTCTGACGTTAACCCGCGACCTCGGGGTCAACCTCGCGGGTGTCGAGATCATCCTCAATCTCAAGGCGCAGATCGCACGGCTCCAAAACGAGAACCGAATGCTCACCCAACTGGTCCGCCAGGCCTTACGGTCCAAACAGGAGGTACCGAGGTACCACGCATTGGTCAAGGTGGAGTCAGGCACGATCCAGTCCGTGGACGAGGAATGACTGCTCGGTCGGGGCGCTCGGACACCGAGTCAGCGACATTGCGTCGGTACCTGAAGGATATCTCCCGCTACCCGACCCTGTCCCATGACGAGGAAACCGCACTCGCTCGGCGCGCTCAGGACGGCGATCCGGAGGCTGTCCGACGACTGGTTGAGTCGAATCTCCGGTTTGTTGTGGCCTACGCCAAACGTTATCGGAATCCGAATGTCCCGTTCCTCGACCTGATTCACGAGGGCAATCTTGGCCTCATCCAGGCCGCGAAGAAGTACGACCCCTTCGAAGAGGGGCACGACGTCAAGTTCATTACCTATGCCGTGTGGTGGATCCGCCAGGCGATTCTTCACGCGCTTGCGGAGCACGCCGGCTCCTTCCGCCTTCCTCAGAAGCAGGCCAACAACCTGTACCGCCTGGAACGAATCCGCTCGCTGCTCGCCGAACGTTTCGGCCGCAACCCGACAGACAACGAGCTTGCCGAGGAGCTTGGCATCAGTATCGAAGACGTGCGTGTGTTGACCCAGGCCTCGCAGTCATCACTGTCACTCAACGAGCCCGTGGATATGGAGGGCGACTCGGAGCTCGGCGATCTCCTCGAGCAGACGGTGCTGCCTGACACCGACGAGCGGATCGTGCGCGAGTCATTCGTGGTCGCCATGGCGGATGCGCTTGCCGAGCTTCCGGATCGTGAACGCCAGGTTCTCGAGCTTCGGTTCGGGCTCGACGACGACCAGCCGAAGACTCTGCGGGAGATCGGTGAGATTCTCGGTCTGTCCCGTGAACGGGTTCGGCAGATCGAAAGCAGGGCCCTCAACAAGCTCCGTCGTTCGCACAAGACTCAATCTCTCGCGGGCTACCTGGCCTAGGAGCTTGTAGCGCAAAGATCAGCGGCGTCTTTCGGGTTCCGTGAAGGCCTCTTTTTTGCATTTTCGGCCCGTACCTCTGTCTGAGTACTGCTCCGAAATTGCGCCTCAAATGGCACTTCACGGCTCTCCGGAATCTATCCGCCACCTTCACGCTACAAGCCCCGTTCCCGTTCAGAAACTCTGGCGGGAACAGCGTCGTTACCCGATTCAGATTATCCGGAGCGGCAATCTCGATGAGAATCGGCTGACATTCAAAGGGTTACATTCCCTCCTTAGCTCGCAACAAGACGGCCCGCGAGCGGGAGCGGGATCGGGAACGAATACACCGCCAACCTGGCTTCTTAGGATAGGGATGGCCCGGACTACTCATGAGGCTTCGTCGCGAGGTCGTCGAGGTGTCGATGCCAGTCGCGAATCAGCGACCGGCGCCGCGACGACGGCGAACGACCCAGGTCCCGGCGAGAAGATCGTGCAAAGCGCGCCGGTCATGCCGAAGGACGATCAGGAGGTGGCCCATCCCAAGGGTCACTGAGCTCACGGAGTATGCAGCGAGCCGGAGGAAGGCCCGAGACACACCGATGGGGTACCGGCCGCGATGGTCGACGATTCGGATGCCGAATAGCCACTTCCCAGGCGTGGATCCGAGAAGGCCCCATCCCACAGCGAAGTAGCACCACCACAGTCCGATCCACAACCCGACGATGCCGGCGGCGTGGGCGAGCCATGCGGGTTCCGACAGCGCATCGACGAGCTGAGGAATGTCTTGTGTCGCCACCGACCAGTCGACCTCCCGGCCGACCGGATACGCGAGCAGGGCGCACACCGAGCAGAAGATCAACATGTCGACCAAGGTCGCCGGGAGCCGACGCAGCATTCCTGCGGGACGTAGCCCGTCCGGTGGGTCGACAGCTGACTCGAGATCGATCACAGGGGTGTCAGGCCACCATTCTTCTGGTGGTCGAGCCAGAGGCCGGAAAACGCGTGAAGAAAGCGGAACCGGGAGCGGTAGATCTGCTCGAGACGGTCGGTGTCGCCGCGATACAGCATGTCGTCGATGAACCAGAGGAAGCGGCGTTCGACCTCGCGCGCCCGGTCGAGGCTTCCAGCCGAGTTCTCGAGCAGCTCGAAGAGGCGATCGGGCGTGCCGCTCTCCGCCAGCTGCTCGATCTGCCTTCGCTCGTCCTCCATCTTGATTCGCAACGCGGCGCTGGTGAGGAAGAAGCGTTGGAGCTGACGTTCCTCGTGGTCGAGGCTTTCCTGCTTCTCGACCAGGGTCCGGTAGGTCTCGACCTCCCAGGTCTCGAGGCCCAATCCCTCGATTTCAGGCGCTTCGACGACCTGCTCCGGTGGCCGGTCCCACACCACCATCTCGAGCGCGAAGATGATCTTGTGCAGCGCCTCGTTAAGCAACGGGTCGTTGGGCAGCAGATCGGTGATCGAGGTAATCGGCGGTTCGTCGCCAGTTCGCTTGTGAAGGGGTGTGTCGGCGGCCGGACGCGGCTCGGGAGCGGCGGCGGGTCGAGCGGCCTGTCTCGGTTGGGGTGGAGGTGGTTCGTTCTCCGGGATGAGAACGCTGGGCGGTGGTGGGTCGTCGGGGTTTCCGAGGGGGTCTGCCGCGGTCGCTTCGAAGTGGGCGAGCACCTCATGCATGGATTGACGGAGCTCGAGAATGTCCGACCTCTTCACGTTGTGTTGTCGCCGGGCGTCCTCGAAGCGAACGCGGGACCGGCGGAACGCCTCGATCTTCTCTTTGATGGACTCGGTCGCCAATCCGGGGTTCTTGTCGAGGTACCGCTCGATGTCGAAGATCCGATTCGTACCTTCGAGCAGCTGCCGCTCCTCGATCTGGAAGAGATCTCGGAAACGGTTTCGAGCCGCGATGTTCGTCGCGGTGATCTCGACCAGGATCGGAGGATGAAGCATTGCCTTGCCGACTCTGTTCTTGAATGCGCGCAGACGGTCGTACACCCGCGACTGGACGAGTGTGTCGAAGTCACCGATCCTGTCGAACTCCTCACGTAGCTCGACCACGGCCCTGATTAGAGGTCGTTCCTCCGATCTCGGTAACGGTCCAAGCCTGGCGAACGCCGCCAATCGCTCGAAGGTCGGTAGTAGATCGGCACGCGCCCGTTGCAGCAGGACGTCGTCGTCGCTCGGTCCCTCGGACAGGCGAGTGAGCAGGATGTCGAGCTTGTCGAAGGTCTCCTGAACGAGCTTCTTCGACATGAGGTAGAACTTGACCAGAGCGAACAGGATCTTCTCGTCCTGCCGCTTGAGGTGGTCGAAGAAGCGTCGAAGATACGATGGTGCGAAGCCATGATCGAGCCGTTCGAGCTCACGGTGGATTCGTTCCAGCTCCCGCTCGACGGTCTCGAACTCGATGAGGACGGCAGGGTCGACGTCGCCCGTGATCCTTGAAACCAGGTCCTGGATCCGCAGGTAGAGGGCGTGAAAATCATAGTCGTATGGGATGACGCCGTCGCCGCGGTGTTTGTACACGCCGGCCAGGAACTGGTAGAAGGTCCACAGCGAGCGGAAGCGATCCGACAGCGCCGTATAGCGCTCACTGAGCTCGTGGACCTCGTGAGTTTCCATATGTCAATACGATACACTGCGCGGCGACGTCGAACAACGAAAGGGGGCGGGGATGCTGGGTCCTGTGGTGGTACAACGGTCGATCATCGAGCAGATGGTGGATCGTTTGGCGCGCGAAATCGAGATCGATCTGGAGGGCCGATCGCCGGTCTTCATCGGCGTGCTCAAGGGCTGCATCTTCTTCTTCACGGATCTCACCCAGAGGATCAGACGTTCGGTTGAAATGGACTTCATCCAGGTGTCGAGCTATGGCGCGAGCACCACGTCGTCGGGGTCGGTTGTACTGGTCAAGGACATCACGGTTGACGTTCGGGACCGCGACGTCTATCTGGTCGAGGACATCGTCGACACGGGCACCACGCTGACGGACGTGATCAGGCTGATCGAGGCGCGCCATCCGCGCTCCATTCAAGTGGTGTCGTTGCTTTCAAAACCGTCACGGCGCCAGGTCGAGGTCGAGATTGCCTTCCTCGGGACCGAGATCGAGGACCGTTTCGTGATCGGCTACGGTCTCGACTTCGACGAGCGCTATCGCAATCTCCCAGAAATCTACGAGATGGCGATTGCCGAGTGAATTCCGTCCGCCCCATCGGTGCGATCCACCGAGGTTGGGCTACAATGCCGCGAACTTCAGATCCGCCCGGTGGGCGATGCTTCGGAAGGGAGGTGAGATGAAACCCGCCGACCTGCGCATCCTGATTCGCGGAGCCGGCGAGCTGGCGTCAGCCACCGCTCACCATCTGTACGGTCAGGGTTTCAAACGCATCCTGCTGCTCGACCGCCGTTTTCCGAAGGCGGTCCGAAGGAAGGTCTGCTTCTGCGAGGCGATCCTCGACGGTTCCCAAAAGATCCAGGGAGTCATTGGTCGGTACGCGGCGGACCTCGGTGCCGTGACGGTGATTCACGAAAGCCGCGAGATTGCGGTGTCCATCATGGGTGTAAACGCGGTGCTCGAGCAGTGGCAACCCGACGTGTTCATCGAAGCCACGATGCAACGCCAGAACTGGGGGCTTACCCGTAACATTGCCCCCATCGTCATCGCCCTCGGGCCCGGATACATCGCTCACAAGGACTGCGATGCCGTCGTCGACACCGTTCGGGGCCCCTTGATCGGCAACATCCTCGAGGACACCGGGGCCCAGCTCGGTAACGAGCCACCAGCGGAGATCATGGGTTTCGCCGAGGAGCGAGCTCTGAAGGCGGTGCGAGACGGCATCTTCTTCACCCAGCACACCATCGGCGACACCGTCGAACGCGGCGAGCGAATCGGCACGGTCGTTTCGGTCTACGGCGTCGATGATTACCGACGGGGAGTTCCGGTGGATGCGTCGTACTCGATCACAGCCCGCATCGGTGGCGTGATTCGAGGTCTTCTGCGGGACGGCGTGCCGGTCAAAGCCGGCGATCGAATCGGCGACGTCGATCCGCGGGGTGTCACCGACGATCTCGACCACATCTCGGACAAGTCACATCGGGTCGCGGAGGGTGTTCACGAAGCCCTTCTGGGACTGATCTCCGAGATGAAGGCCTGACGGACCCAAGCCGCGTCCGGTCCCAGCCTTGCGCCGCAATCCGGTCGGGAACGACGTTGCTCCCACCAGAGTCTCTGGATGGGAACGGGCTACAATCGCGCCGAGTCATGAAGGTGTCGAAGGGGTTCCGCCGTGTGCTGTGTCGAGTGCGGCCGCCGGTTCTCGCGCTGGGAGGAGGCGGTGCACGGGGATTCGTGCACATCGGTGTGATGCGGGTGTTGGATGAGATGTCGTGCCCGATCACTGGGGTGGTTGGAACCAGCATGGGCTCCGTGATGGGGGCGATGTACCTCGGGTACGGATCGGCTGCTGCCGTCGAAGCGAGATGGCGCGAGGCGATCTCGGAAGGGCTGTTACCGCAGGTCGGTGCGGTGCGAATGGTGCCGCGTGCCGAGCAACGCGAGCATCCTCTGATCCAGGTGGCCCGTCGGATCAAGAACCGCGTCGTGGTGTCCTTCGCGCTGAATCGGGCCACCGTGCTCGACGGTGAGCTGCTCGATGCGGCGGTCGACTACCTGGTTCCGGACATGGTCATCGAAGACCTCCCTAAGCCGTTCATCGCCGTCGCCACGAATCTCGACACCGGCGCCGAGGAGCGTCTCGATCGTGGCTCGCTGCGGCTGGCGGTGAAGGCATCGTCGTCGATTCCGGGCATGGTGCCGGCCAAGCGATTCGAGGGACGAGACATGGTGGATGGGGGCGTCATCGCGGAGGTGCCGGTCGCGGCGGCGCGATCGATGGGCTGGCCGGTTCTCGTGGTCGACGCGTCCATGGAAATTCCGCCGCCCGGGCCCGAGGATTTCGCCCTCGACACAATGATGCGGACCCAGATGATGACCGCGCGCCTGCTCAGGGAGCGCCAGCTCGGTGAGTCGACCTGGGTCATCCGTCCCGCCATCGGCTCGGTCGCGTGGGCGGAATGGGGGGTCTTCGACACCCTGGTGGCGGCGGGGGAGACCGCGGCCCGAGAGTTCTACGATCAGCCGCCGGCCGAGGCAAAGCCGCCGATCCCGGATGTTGGGCCGCATCCGGAGGAGTGACCGGGTCGGCTTTCACTCGCTCCCGAAAATCTCTGCGTGTCGTTGCCGAGCCCGCTCGAGCCACGGTCGCCACGTCGATGACGACTCGAGGAGCTCGCTGACCTTGACCGGGTCGAGGTCCCGCTGGTTCAACGCTTCGACGAATCGGGGCAGCTCCCGCCACGGCGGCTCGGATCGCTCGGTAGCAAGGTGCATGAGGACGATGCCACCCTCGAGGTGAGGAAAGCTGAGCAGCCGGTCCATCATTCGTTTAGCGTTTTGGTACATGGGCGAGTGCTCATCAGCGACCCAGTCCCGGGAGTCGAGGGACCGACCCTCGAGCGAGCTCCAACGAACGTGGAGGTAGCCGAGCTCCATGGCCCACCCACGCAGGGTGGGGTTTTCCTCGCCGAATGGCGCTCGCCACAGCGGCGCCATGGGACGACCGGTCGCCCTGCGGAACGCGTCCTCGGTCCGTCGGAGCTGGTCCTGGAACCATGCCTTGGTGACGTTGGGCTTCAGCCGATGGCGCCGATTCTCCGCATAGGTCGTGAGGTGGGGATGGGCGTAGGTGTGATTGCCGACCTCGTGACCTGCGAGAACGGCGTTGCGGACGAGCGTCGGGTGGCGCTCGACGAAGCCACCGGTCACGAACAACGTGATCTCGAGATCGAGCTCGTCGAGCAGATCGAGGAGCTCGGCGGTGCCGTTGGATGAGGCGTTGCCGTCGAAGGTGACGGCGATTCGGGGACCGGCATCGGTAACCAGATGGAGGATCGGCGGCGACCCTGAGGGATGCCCCTTACCGCTTGTCGATGGTCGATGGCTCCTGGGTGACTGGACCGCGACTGGTGACACCGTCTCGTCTGTTGTGGGCGTCGCAGTCGAGCCGCGACGGCGCGCCGTTGTGTTCGATGTCGGGGTGGCAGTCCGCGTAGCCGGCCTGGGAGGAGTCCGGGTCGCGGACGGGCTTGGTCCCAGGTCGGCGGTGACCGAGGCCGTTTCTGAAGGAGGCGAGGAGACCGGCACGGGCCGACCGGCGAGGACCGCGACCGCGACCGTCGCGCCTGGGGCGAGCTCGAGGTCGTCGGCCTCGGCTCGGCCAGCTTCATCAAGGGTCACGATGCGGATCGGGACACCGTCGGCGAGGATCAGCACTGTCGCTGTCGGCGTGCCACGGATGGCCAGTCGGACGGCCTCGCCGTCACGGCTCAGCTCGCCGATCACGTACCCAAACGTCGGCCCGGCCACCGGAGGCGATTCAGAGAGGGCGGCCAACCGGACGCCGAGAAGGACTGCCCACGTGCCGAGGGCGAGCACCAGAAGGGCGGGCACCAGGATCATCCACAACGGTTGGATCGGCCTGCGCAGAGTGGAGCTCAGACGTTGAGACGACCGAGACCAGAGGTCCTGGAGCCGGCACTCTAATCCGCAGTAGATGTGGCCGCTGATCTCTGTGGCACACCGGTCGCAGAGCCACTTGCCGCAGCTCCGACACCGCCGCCCCGCTTCCCGCGAGGGGTGGTTGGCGCAGTGAGAGGTCACCCGCATCGCGTGCTGGGTTTCTGGCTGGAGCGAGGTGATCGGCAACGAGAGGAGAAGGGCCGTCGGCGTGCTGTAGAATCGGTCCGCCGGCGGGCTCGCATCGGATGGTCGGAGAATGCGACTAAGGTCATGGCAGCGCTGCCGGTCGTCTGGGGGAAGTGGCCCGAATGTGGAACATACCCAACAGCCTCACCGTGCTTCGGATCTTCCTTGCTCCACTGCTCGTGGTGGTGCTGCTGACCGAGTTTCCGGACAAAGAGATCTGGGGGCTGGTCATTTTCCTCATCGCAGCGTTGACCGATGCGCTCGACGGCATGATAGCTCGCCGCACGAACAGGATCACGGTGACCGGCGCCATGCTCGACCCGATCGCCGACAAGCTCCTGATGAGCGCGGCGTTCATCTCGCTGGTCGAGCTCGGTCTCGCTCCGGCGTGGATGGTGACCCTCATTGTCGGTCGTGAGTTCGCCGTGACCGGGCTGAGGCTCATCGCCCTGGAGCAACAGGTGCCGATCGCAGCCAACATCTGGGGCAAGGCGAAGACAACGACCCAGATCATCGCGGTGTCGTTGCTCATCTTCGGCAAGCATCTCGGGTCGTGGCGGGTCTTGGGGACCGTGGTGCTCTGGGTGGCGCTGGTGCTCACGGTGATCTCCATGATCGTGTACTTCTGGCAGAACTGGCGGATCGTCCGCGAGGTCGAGTCGTGACCGGGCGAGCCCAGGGACGGCCGGTGCAGCCGACCCGGGAGAGGGAGGAGGGAGCATGATCCTCAAGCTGACCAGCGAAGATCTCGCGTGGCAATGCCCAGAGGACTGGTTGGACTGGCAGAGCTCAAGCGAGATCGCGCCGGCCACGACGATCATCGGACAGAACCGCGCGGTCGAGGCCATCGCCTTTGGCCTCGCTATGCGAGGGATCGGGTACAACGTATTTGTCACCGGTCTCTCCGGCACAGGGCGTCTGACCACCATCAAGAGCTTCCTCGAGCACGTCAATGGCGAAGGTGAGGTTCCCGATGACGTGTGCTTCGTTCACAACTTCCGCAACCCCGAGGAGCCGCAGGCGCTGTTCCTCGAGGCGGGCGCCGGGCGTCGTCTCCGCGACGGGATGGAAGGACTCATCGCCAAGCTCTCGGAGGACCTGCCGAAGATCCTCAACGACAAGCAGTTCAGGATGCGGATCGAGCGCGCGGTCGCGGACTTCCAGCGCCGGGAGCGGGAGCTCGTCGAGGCCTTTGACGCCGAGGTCAAGGAGGCCGGCTTCTCCATGGTCCAGATCCAGGCCGGTCCCATCACCAAGCCGGAGATCATGCCGATCATTGCCGACAAGCCGGTGCCGGTCGAGGAGCTGAGCGGGCTGGTGTCGGACGGGACTCTCGGGGACGAAGAGGTCACGGCCCTGACGGCCCGCCATGAAGAGCTGTCCACGAAGCTCCGTGAGGTCTTCGAGTCGGTGGGTGAGATCCGACGAGAAGCCCAGGAGGAGGTCGAGCGAGTCCGCCGAGAGCTGCTGCATCCGATCTTCGAGACTGCCGTTAGGAAGGTTCTCGTCGAGGTCACCGACGAGCGGGCGAAGCCGTACCTCGACCAGGTCCAGGACGAGCTCGAGGAGAACTTCGAGGTCTTCGTCTCCGAGGGTGAGGAAAGCGGTTTCGACCGCTTCATCCGGTGGCGTGTGAACCTCGCCGTGGACAACTCGGACCTCCAGGGTCGTCCCGTGATCATGGAGACCGAGCCGACGTACACCAACCTTTTCGGCACCATCGAGCGCACCATCCTCCCTTCGGGAGAGAGCACGACCTCATTCATGAAGATTCGAGCGGGCTCCCTGCTGCGGGCCAACGGCGGGTACCTGGTGGTCAACGCCGAGGACATGCTCATGGAGCCGAGGGTGTGGACCGGCATGAAGCGGGCCCTGCGCTACCGAAGGGTCCAGATCCAGGCGTGGGAAAGCGTGGTTTTCGGCGCGGCGGTGCTGAAGCCGAAACCGGTTCCCCTCGACGTCAAGGTGGTCGTGATCGGAGACCGGTTCATTTACGATCTGCTGTACCGTCGTGACGCTGATTTTTCGAAGATCTTCAAGGTCCTTGCGGACTTTGACTCCGTGATCGATCGTGACCAGAACCGGGCGGCCGAGATCCTGTCGGTGCTTCAGAAGGTGGCTGCCGAAGAGGACCTGCTGCCGATGGACAGATCCGGCATGGCGGCCATGCTCGAGCAGGCCGTTCGTCTTGGAAGCTGGCGAAGGCGTTTTTCGAGCCGGTTTTCCGACCTCGCCGACCTGCAACGCGAGGCGGACTACCAGGCCCGCACGGACGGGTCCGAGCTCATCGCCCGGCAACACATTTGCGATGCCGAGGCGGCCCGCCGGCGGCGCCACGGTCTGTCGGAGGACCGGACTCATCAGCTGATCGCGGACGGGGTGGTTCACATCGACACGGCCGGGGAAGCGATCGGTCAGGTGAACGGTCTCGCCGTCTACGACCTCGGTCACCACCGGTTCGGGAAACCGTCGAGGATCACCGCCCGGGTCGGGCTCGGGCGCGACGGTGTCATCAACATCGAACGCCAGGCCGGCCTTTCCGGACCGACCCACGACAAGGGCATCAGCATTCTCACGGGTTTTCTCCGCGGCACCTTTGCCCGGACCATTCCATTGACCATGTCATGCTCGGTGACCTTCGAGCAGTCATACGGCGGCATCGACGGCGATTCCGCATCGTCGACGGAGGTCTACGCCATCCTCTCCTCGCTGGCGGAAACTCCGCTTCGTCAGGGTGTGGCCGTGACCGGTTCGGTCGACCAGTACGGCCGCGTCCAGGCCATCGGAGGCGTCAACGAGAAGATCGAGGGTTTCTTCAGAGTCTGTGAGGATCGGGGGCTGACCGGTGACCAGGGCGTCATGATTCCAGCCAGCAACGCCGGCGACCTGCATCTGGCGCCGGATGTCGTGGGGGCCGTGACCGAGAATCGGTTTTCCATCTGGTCGGTGGAGAGCATCGAGGAAGGGATCGAGCTGCTGACGGGCGTCCCGGCCGGCGACTGGTCAGACGACGAGGGTTGGTCGAAGGACAGCATCTACGGACGTTGCCAGGAGCGTCTGGAGGAGATGGTGCGTCTCCTCCGGCGGTCCACCAAGGGCGAGTCGAAGAACGCCGACAACGGCAGTAACGACGCCGACGAAGGCGCCGGTGACGCCGCCGATTCGACTGTGATCCAACGCACGGGAATTGAGACGGTCGGCGACATCGGACACGACTGATTTGACACGCACGATTCAACGGGGTCATAATCAACGAGCGAAGCGTTCCCGCGCCAGCGGATCATGTCTTGGAGGAGTGGGGGGATGCCAAGACGACTGAACACGATCATCATCGTGCCGCATAGTCAGGCGCGCTTTATCAAGTTTTCGTTTTCGACGAGATCACTGGTCGTTGCGGGAGCGGCGATCACGTTGGCGCTGGCTCTGTCCGTGGTGGCGATCGTCTACTCCAAGAATGCGGTCAGCCGTCATGCCGACGTGCAGCGCCTGTTGGCAGAGAACCAGGAGCTCGCCGAAGTCAACCAGGAGCTGGCGCGCACCATCAGTGAGGTTCAGGCGAGGCTTGACGACTTCGAGGAGCGCACGGCCAGGTTGGCTCTTGCAGCCGGGATGCAGGGTGATCCCGCCGGTGTCGCCGGCGCCAACCTGACCGGCGCCAATGTGGGAAGCGGCGGTCCCTACGACCGGCTCTCCGAGGGTCCGGAAGCGCTGCGGCTACAGGGGCAGTGGATCGACGAGCAGCTCGAGCTCGTGGAGAAGACCTTCGTCGAGACCGGCGAGCTGCTGGCATCCACGCCGACCATCGCACCGGTCACGGGTGTGCTGACCGATGGGTACGGGACCCGAAACGACCCGATCACCGGCCGTCGGGCCTTTCATCGAGGGCTCGATATCTCGGCCCGCCGCGGAACTCCCGTCTACGCGCCGGCCGACGGGATCGTGGTTTTTGCCGGCCGCAACGGGGGGCTCGGCAAGACGATTCGGATCTCCCACGGGTTCGGCTTCACCACTCTGTATGGGCACCTCAACTCCCTCAAGGTCGAAGCCGGCGACGAGGTCCGTCGGGGTGAGCAAATCGGTACCGTCGGCAACACCGGCCGTTCCACCGGTTCCCACCTCCATTACGAGGTGCACGTGGACGGGAAGTCGGTGAACCCGCTGTACTACATCCTGGACCGGTTCTAGCCCGTTCCCGCCCAGAAACGGTGCTTTTCGGCAATCTTGGCGTCAACCTGCGGTTTTCCTTGTCCGGCGTACCGACGTACGCCTCCGCGCAAACCCATGGTTTCGTGAACCTTGCTCGAAAACCGCTCGTTTCTGGATCGGAAACGACGCTGTTCCAACCAGAAACGGCGTTTTTCGGCAACCACGGCACGACCTCCCATTTGAAATCGTTGCCGGGCTGAACTACCCTGCCGCCACCGTTGCAGCTCGGTGGAGATGGGCTGCCGGCTACCGACGCCGGTCGACGGACGACAAGGAATCACGCATGAATCTGGTGGAAAAGGCCATCAGCTTGGTGATCGGTACCAAGCACGAACGTGACGTCAAGCGGATGCAGCCGCTGGTGGCGGCCATCAACTCTCTCGAACCCGAGATCACAGCGTTGACCGATGACGGCATCCGGACCCGGTTCGCGGCCATCGGCGAGCGGGTCCGGAGTCAGATTCAGGACCTGCCCGACGATCCCAAACAACGCACGCCCATCGTCCAGGGCGTTCTCGACGCCGAGCTCGTTGAGGTTTTCGCCCTGGTCCGTGAGGCTGCCCGGCGAAGCGTCCACATGCGACACTTCGATGTCCAGCTCATGGGCGGCATTGTGCTCCACGAGGGCCGGATCGCCGAGATGCGGACAGGGGAAGGCAAGACCCTGGTCGCGACACTTCCGGTGAGCTTGAACGCGCTGACCGGCCGCGGCGTACACGTGGTTACCGTGAATGACTATCTGGCACGCAGGGACGCTGACTGGATGGGCAGGATTTACCGTTTCCTCGGCCTGTCCGTCGGCTGCATCCAGAACCAGATGAATGATGCCGAGCGCCAACAGGCCTACGGCGTGGATATCACCTACGGCACCAACAACGAGTTCGGGTTCGACTACCTGCGCGACAACATGAAGTTCGACGTCACCCGGATGGTCCAAAGAAGCCACGTCTATGCCATTGTCGACGAGGTCGACTCGATCCTCATCGACGAGGCGCGGACACCGTTGATCATCTCCGGTCCTTCGGAAATCTCGGTCGACCTCTACTACCGGGTCGACGTCATCATTCCCAAGCTGTCCCGCGGTGAGGAGATCGAGGACAAGCACGGCAACAAAGAGGTGACGGGAGACTTCGTTGTCGACGAGAAGGCCCAGACAGCCACCCTCACCGAGGCCGGAATGGCGCGCGCCGAGAAGCTCCTCGGCGTGGAGAACCTCTACGACCCATCCCAGACCGACCTGCTGCATGCGGTCAACCAGGCGCTGCGTGCACACGCTCTGTACCAGCGCGATCGTGAGTACATCATCAAGGACGGCGAGATCATTATCGTCGACGAGTTTACCGGCCGTCTGATGCCGGGCCGGCGTTGGTCGGACGGGCTCCATCAGGCGGTGGAGGCCAAAGAAAAGGTCAAGATCCAGAGCGAGAATCAGACGCTCGCCACGATCACCCTGCAGAACTACTTCCGCATGTACGACAAGCTCGCCGGCATGACCGGCACCGCCGAGACCGAGGCGGAGGAGTTCGAGAACATCTACGGTCTCGATGTGGCGGTGATCCCCACCAACGAAGACATGGTCCGGAAGGACCACCCGGACCTCATCTATCGAACCGAGAAGGAGAAGTTCCAGGCGGTCATCGACGAGATCATCGACTGCCACGACAGGGGCCAGCCGGTTCTGGTCGGGACCGTCTCGATCGAGAAGTCGGAGCGGCTGAGCAAGATTCTGCAGAAGCGGAAGATCAAGCATGTCGTGTTGAACGCCAAGTACCACGAGCGGGAGGCCGACATCGTCGCCCAGGCCGGACGATTCGGCGCGGTGACGATCGCGACGAACATGGCCGGTCGTGGGACCGACATCGTGCTCGGCGGCAATCCTGAGGGGCTGGCGCGAACCGAGGTCGATCCGGATGCCGAACCCGACGCCTACGGGGAGGCCCTCGCTAGATTCACCACGACGTGCTCCGATGAAAAGCAGAAGGTGCTCGAGTCCGGGGGGCTCCAGATCATCGGTACCGAGCGTCACGAGTCGCGCCGGATCGACAACCAGCTGCGTGGCCGATCCGGCCGTCAGGGGGACCCGGGCGCGTCGCGGTTTTTCCTGTCCTTTGACGACGACCTGATGCGAATCTTCGCGTCTGACGGTGTTCGCAAGATGATGGACCGGCTCGGGATGGAGGAGAACGTCCCGATCGAGTCCAAGATGGTCACGAAGTCGATCGAGCGCGCCCAAACCCAGGTTGAAAGCCGCAACTTCGAAATACGCAAGCACCTTCTCGAGTACGACGATGTCATGAACAAGCAGCGGGAGGCGGTCTACCGCCTTCGCCGACGGATCCTCGAAGGCCTCGAAGGCCGTGATTACATCGACCGAGTCGCAGAGGACATTGTGGCGTCGTTGGTTGACCGCTTCTGTCCCGAGGAAGCCGATCCGGAGGACTGGGAGAGCGCAGCACTCGTCAACGAGTACCGCTCCTACTTCGGGATCCGAGTCGATAGCCTCGGGGTCGATTGGGAGACGATCTCGCGGCCGGAGCTCGAAGAGCGGTTGGTGGCGGCGGCTCGCGACCATTACACCGCCCGAGTCGAGGAGTTCGGTGAGGGGGATTTCAGCCGGCTCGAGCGGTTCATCCTGTTGGACACGGTCGATCGGCAGTGGAAGGATCACCTGCTCGCTCTCGACCATCTGCGCGAGGGTATCGGACTGCGCGCCTACGGCCAGCGCAACCCGCTGGTCGAGTACAAGCGCGAGTCCTATGCCCTCTTCGAGGACATGTGGGAACGCATCGAGGACCACGTGGTCAAGTTCCTCTACCACGCGGAACCCGTGGCTGATCTCCAGCACCGCCGGGCCTCGGTGTCGACGACCTTGTCCCACCCGGAGGCGCAGGCCCTTCGGGTCTCCCACGAGCAGCACGAACGAGCGGCCAACACGCCGGTCGGTCAACCGGCCGCCCCGGTTACGGTGCGTCGCAAGCAGCCCAAGGTGGGTCGCAATGACCCGTGCCCCTGTGGATCGGGTAAGAAGTACAAGAAGTGCCACGGGGCGCCGTCCGCGGGAGAGGGGTAGGGTATGGAGTCGTCAATCCCGATCGGTCTGACCTTCGACGACGTTCTATTGGTTCCGGCGCGCTCGGAGGTTCATCCGAACCATGTGGACGTGTCGACCCGCGTCACTCGCGGCGGCATGTCTCTCAACGTGCCCATCGTGTCGGCCGCGATGGACACGGTGACCGAATCCAAGATGGCCATCGCCATGGCCCAGCACGGCGGGATCGGGATCATCCACAAAAACATGTCGATCGCCCGCCAGGCCGAGCAGGTCGACCGTGTGAAGCGGTCAGAATCCGGCATGATCGTGGATCCCGTCACGGTGCACCCCGAGCAATCAGTACAGGAAGCGCTAGACGTCATGGCGCACTTCCACATCTCGGGCTTGCCGGTGGTCGACCACGAGGGACAGCTCAAGGGCATCCTGACCAACCGTGACCTGAGATTCTGCACCGAGGTCGAGCGGCCGATTTCGGACTTCATGACCCACAAAAACCTCGTCACAGCTCCCGTGGGGACCACCTTGGAAGAGGCCAAGGCGCTCCTGCACCGGCATCGGATCGAGAAGCTGCTCATCGTCGATGACGACGGTGGCCTCAAGGGACTGATCACGGTCAAGGACATCAAGAAGGCCCACGACTACCCCAGCGCCTGCAAGGACCGGCTCGGACGGCTTCGGGTGGCGGCCGCCGTGGGCGTCTCGGGCGACCTCGCCGAACGTTGCATCGCGCTCATCGAGCGTCAGGTGGACCTGCTCTGTCTCGACAGCTCGCATGCGCACTCGCGCGGAGTTCTCGACGCCGTCGAGACCGTCAAGAGGGACTTCCCCGAAACGCCGCTGATCGTCGGTAACGTGGCCACGGCCGAAGCCGTGCGAGACCTCGTATCCCTGGGCGCCGACGCGGTCAAGATCGGGATCGGTCCCGGGTCGATCTGCACGACGAGGGTTGTGACCGGCGCTGGCATGCCGCAGATCACCGCGATCCAGGAGTGCTCTCGAGCTGCCCACGAGCACGGCGTACCAGTCATCGCCGACGGAGGCGTGAGGTTCTCTGGTGACATCAGCAAGGCCCTGGCGGCTGGCGCCGACGCAGTCATGATCGGCTCGCTCTTCGCTGGCGTCGAGGAGTCGCCGGGAGAGCAGATTCTTTACCAGGGCCGGACCTTCAAAGCCTATCGGGGAATGGGCTCGATCGGCGCCATGCGCGAGGCCGAGGGGTCGCGCGATCGCTACTTCCAGGAGGGTGCGGATATCACCAAGCTGGTGCCGGAGGGCATTGAGGGCATGGTCCCGTACAAGGGTCCGTTGGCCGATCAGCTGACCCAGCTTCTCGGCGGCGTGCGTGCCGGGATGGGCCTTGCCGGCTGCGCCTCGATTTCGGAGCTTCACGACCGGGCCTCGTTCATCCGTGTGACGGCCGCTGGGCTCAAGGAGTCGCACGCCCACGACGTCGTCATCACCAAGGAAGCACCCAACTACCGCATTGATCGTTGATTCCGCTGGCTCTGCCCGCGGTCGTGAGTCGTGAGTCGTCCTTGCGGTCCACGATGCTCAGCCTAGCTTGTTCCCGTCCAGAAACGGCGCTTTTCGGCAATCTTGGCGTCAACCTGCGGGTTTTCTTGTGCGGCGTACCACAGTACGCCTCCGCTCAAACCCTTGGTTTCCTAAACCTT